>CXWL01009007.1_pt1 | contig 35033 bp, 30 predicted proteins | sample 590931 | NCBI WGS metagenome assembly CXWL01 (sample SAMEA3498368, study PRJEB10139) | groundwater metagenome | biome: water well; material: biofilm material | place: Germany | collected 2015-04-27
GGCAAGATACTCACACAGAATCCATAAATAAAAAAACGGGCTTCAAGCCCGTCTTTTTATTTAAACATACACCTGCGAAGACTGCTCCCTCGGAACGATCCACTCCTGCCGCACCAGCCATGCCATAGACTTGACCAGCAACGCCAGCGGACTGATGGGAGTGGAGAGAAACTCATCCACGCCGGCATAAAGGTACTCGAAGATTTCCGCTTCATCCCGTTTTGGGGCCAGCAATAAAAGAGTCCCGTTGGTCGTGGAACGAAGCTCACGGCAAAGAACAATTCGCTCGGACGGAATCAGGTCAAGGTCAAGAATGATGAGCGCGGGGGAAAGCAGGCGCGCCGTTTGCAAGGCCTCCTCCGCGCTAATCTCACAGACGACGTGATAATTCTTCTGTTCAAAAAGAGCCTCCCACACAATAACCATTTCAGCATCCTGAGAAACGATCAGGACGGTTTGCATTTCATCGACGCTAGTATTGGATTTCCAGGCAACCATCTTGTTCTTCCTTTCCTTGTATTTAACTATTGAGTGGCTGGAAATGCAAAGAATGAGAGTGACCCTCTGGTACTATTTTAGAAATTTCCTTGACGTAGTTTCGAGTTGCATGATAGACTCCCCCCTGCTTGAACAAAGCAAATATCAAGAAAGGAGGCGCACGCCCAATGATGATGAACAAGTTTTTCAGCACACTTTCTCTCACCGGCAAAGCTGGTGGTGTTAATTCTCGCAGTGCGCCTGCCCCCCGTTAGACTGCACTAATTATCGTCTTACGGCCACGGTGTCACTGCGACCCGTGGCCGTTTATATTTAATCGCAAGGCGGCTATGGGTTAATAACCTGTAGCCGCTTTTTTAAAGAAAGAGGAAACCATGAACACAACGTTTGAAAAATCAAAAACCGAATTGCCAAAAGGATTTACAGTCCGTGGCGCAAACCTGAACGACGTTGAGCCTGCGTTGAAATTATTCAACACATGGTCGCAAGCCGTTATTCAACAGGATGAAATCACCGATGCGGGAGCCCTTCGCAATGAATGGGTCTCCCCAGGCTTTGACCCCGCACAGGATATTTGCATGGTCTTTTCGCCTGAGGGAATGCTGGTTGGCTATATCGAAGCGTGGACAACCACCAAGCCGCCCGTCCATCCGTGGATGTGGGGACGAGTCCACCCTGAGTTTGGCGGGCTGGGAATTGGCACATGGCTGTTGCAATGGGCCGAGGAACGCGCCAGCAGGGTGTTGGCCGATTTACCAGCCGATCTTCGCTTTGCTCCCCGCACAGGTATTCACCGCTCTGCCGTAGAATCTAAAAAGCTGTTTGAGGATATGGGCTTCGGGCAAATCCGCAGTTCGTACGAAATGCGCATCAATCTGGAAGAAGCGCCTCCCGCCCCGCTCTGGGCTGATGGCATCACCTTCAAAATTGCCGACCCTGAAACAGATTCACAAGCCATATATAAGGCCGACAAGGAATCGTTTCGTGACCATTTTGGGTACATTGAAGAACCCTTTGAGGAAGGCTTTGCGCGCTTCAAGCATTTCCTGTTTGGGGAAGGCTCCGACCCAAACCTGTGGTTCCTTGCCATGGATGGCAACGAGATTGCAGGCCTCTCCCTCTGCCGCCCCAATTCCTACGATGACCCTGACCTGGGATGGATAAATATTCTGGGAGTCCGCCGTCCCTGGCGCAAGCGTGGGGTTGGGTTGGCTCTCCTTCAGCACAGCTTTGGCGAATTTTACAGGCGCGGCAAGCGCAAGGTCGGCCTCGGCGTGGATGCGGAAAACCTGACTGGCGCATTGCGACTGTACGAGAAGGCCGGCATGCACGTCCATCTGGCTTTTGACTTGTTTGAAAAGACGATTCGCTCAGGACGTGAAATCAGTGTAGAATCTCTTTCAGAATAAACCAAAGGATTTCGTACCAAGGAGAGATTTATGAACCTGCGCTGTATCTATTGCCAGACCCCGTTCACCCTCAGCCGCACTGAAATGCTCGGTGCGATTATCAGCATGAACGAAAGACACCAGAATCACTACGATGCGCATTGCCCGCGCTGTCGGCGCGCCAACTCTATCTCCCGCCAGAGAATGGAATTGTTCTACCCGAACTGGCAGGAGGCCGCCAAACAGCAGGCTTCTGCGCCTGCCGCCCCGCCGCCCACATCCGCCACTGCCATGCTAAAGACGGAGCCGCTTTCAAAAGCAAAGAGGGCAGAGGCGGGCAAGGTTGCAGCAAAGCCAACAGCCAAAAATCCGACTGTAAAGAAAACGGTTGCCGCTGTGGCAAAGAAACCAGCCGCGAAGAAGACCTCTTCCGAAAAACCAGCGGTAAAGAAGGCCCCCGCCAAAGGGAAGAATAAGTAACGGGTACGCAGGTTGTTTTGAATTTATGCAAAGCCGAGAAGACCAACATCTTTAAGGCTTTGTACTTTTAAAGGACAGGCAATGAGTATTCGCGCAGTTTTTTTTGATTTCGGCGGCGTCATCCAGCGCACGGAATACCAGGCTCCGCGCCAGCATTTGGCGGAACGGTTTGGCATGGACTATGACGATATTGACAAACTGGTCTTTGCAAGCGAATCTGCGCGGCGCGCCTCGATGGGGGGGATCACCGAAGATGCGCATTGGTCGAATGTGTTGACGCGGCTCAAGCGTCCCGCCTCTGAAATGCAAATCGTCAAAGATGAATTTTTCGGCGGCGATGTGGTCGACCACAGCCTGGTTAATTTCATCCGTTCGCTGCGCGGAAAATTTCACACGGGGCTTATCTCCAATGCGTGGAGCGGAATGCGCGCCCACCTTGAAAAAGAAAGGCTCATCGAACTTTTCGACACCGTCGTCATTTCAGCGGAGGTAGGTGTGATGAAGCCCGAAGCGGGGATATACTCCATTGCGTTGGAGCAGGCCAACGTTAAGGCGGAGGCGGCGGTGTTCGTGGATGACGTCCAGGCCAACATCGATGCCTGTCAACAGATCGGCATGAAGGGCATTTTGTTTCACAATCCGCAAAAAGCAGCGGATGAATTGAAGCAACTATTGAAGATCAAATGAAATCATGTGGTTTGTCTCATTCCCATACAAGAGTGCAAAGAGTCTTAATTGACGCAATGTCACCTTTGCATGTATAATTTTCCAACCTATCCCTTTTAGGGTAAATAGAGGACACATGGCCCTGCGTGGAAATTTACGCGATTTTACAATTACTCAACTGCTCAACCTGATCAATCTGGCCAGCAAGACTGGTACGTTGGTTGTGGATGGGTCGTCGGAACAGGCCTTTATTTCATTCCGCGAGGGGAAGCTGGCCTATGCCCGCGTTGGCAGGGAGGATGGCGGCCTGGCGTCTGTCCTTCACAAGGCGAATAAGATCAATGCCAATCAATACCGCGCCATTGCAGACCGCGCCGGGCAGATGACCGATAAAGAATTGGGACTGCTTCTGATTAATGCAGGGTATGTGACGCAGGAGGATATCCTGCTGAACTTGCAGGGGTATTTTACCGATGTGGTGCGCCGGTTGTTTACGTGGGTGGAAGGCATTTTTCGTTTTGAGAACGAGATGCTTCCGCCGGATGACCGCATCAATGTAAAGCTTGATCTTGAGAATATTATTATCGAAGGTTCGCGCCAATTGCGTGAACTGGAACAGTTGAAAGATGAAATTCCCAGCCTTGAAATGGCGCTGAAATTTACAGAACGTCCGCTGACCAATGTGAACTTGAGCGTGGATGAATGGAAAGTTGTAAAGTTTGTCGATCCGAAGAATACGATGCGCCAGATCGCGGGTACAAATAAGTTGACTGAAATTGAGGTCCGTAGAATCGTGTACGGTCTTTTGCAGGCTGGTTTGGTGGAGTTGGTGCGCCCCGCAGGTGTGGTCACCCCGCCGAACCCGAAGATGTTCCCAACGCCGGACAAAGAAGAACAGAAATCATTGATCAACAAACTGATCGGCCGCATACGCACGATGTAATGCAAATAAGGTCAGAAGGATAAGAACTATGCAAACGGTCAAAATGGTAGTGACAGGCCCATTCAGCGCTGGCAAGACTCAATTCATTCAGTCTGTCAGTGAAATTGATGTTGTCGCCACGGAACGCAGGATATCCTCCGATGAAGAACGTTCGGTCAAATCCGCCACCACGGTGGCAATGGACTTTGGCCGCATCACAGTGGATGAAGACCTGGTTCTGTATCTGTTCGGGACGCCCGGCCAGAAACGCTTCGACTTCATGTGGGAGATTCTTTCCGAAGGCATGTTGGGCTTTATTGTGATGGTGGATAGCACCCGCCCTGAGACCTTCCGCGAAGCGCGTTCGATCCTTGAAACCTTCCGCGCTTATGCTCCGACGCCTTTTGTGGTGGCCGCAAACAAACAAGATATGGAAGACTCCTGGGAGCTTGAAGATGTGCGCCACGCCTTGCGGCTGGATAAGAATACCAAACTTTTGCCCTGTGTTGCAACGGAACGCGATACTGTAAAAACGGTATTGCTTGAGTTGTTGTATAGCATCCTAAACGAAATGGAATCCGGGAAATAAGGGGCGGATAATCTTTTGCTGTGTCATCAATTACGACGGATCAAGGAATTGTTCATTATGAGGTTTACGGGCGGGGGCGTCCTGTAATCCTTCTGCACGGATGGCTTGGTTCATGGGGGTTATGGCAGGAGACCATGGGTTATCTGGGCGCGTTTTATCGCACCTATGCCCTGGATTTTTGGGGTTTTGGTGAATCGGGTAAAAAGCGGGAGACTTATGCGGTTTCAGATTTTGTCAGCCTGGTAAATCAATTTATGGAGCAGTTGGGCATTGTCCATGCGCCGCTGGTGGGGCACAGTATGGGCGGTACGGTCAGCCTTTCGGTTGCCATTAAATATCCGGAACGCGTCAGCAAAGTGGTGGTGGTGGGTTCGCCGATGGTGGGTTCATCGCTTGCGCCGCTGTTGAAACTGGCTGGGAACCGCCAAATCGCCTTTATGTTGTTCAACATGATGGGGGTGTTCCGAACCGGAATGCGCATGTATTCCCCCCTCATTTGCAAGGACCCGCGCTTCCCGGCGATGATGGATCGTGATCTTTCAAGAACCACCGTTGAATCCTTTCTGCGCTCCATCGCTTCGCTTCGCCGCACAGACCTGACGCCCATGCTCTCGCAGATCAAAGTCCCTGCCATGGGCATGTACGGCGATAAGGATGTGATCGTTCATCCTTTGCAATGGCAGCCGATGATAAGCGGGATTCCACACGCGGTCATCGAGCGTTTCCCCACGGCAGGTCACTTCCCCATGTTGGAAGAACCAACGGTTTTTAGCCAGAAATTGAAAAATTTCCTTGACCAAGACTTCTCAATTTCATGAGCGGCGAATCCCTCTTTTATCCCCAGAAAATGGGGAGAATTATTTTCCAGGGTATGGAGGAGGTGATTGGCAGAAGCGGGGTGGATTCGATCCTTCAACTTGCTTCACTCGATGCGCTGATCCAGGAGCGCCCAACGGCGCGTGCGGACAAAACTTTTCCATTTGAAACGGTAAGTCTCCTGCAGAGTACGTTGGAGCAGAAATTCGGTCCACGCGGAGGGCGGGGATTGGCCCTGCGTGCAGGAAGGGCAACTTTCAAATACGGCATCAAGGAATACGGTTCCATGCTTGGCCTGACTGAAATGGCCTTCCGTTTACTTCCCCTTTCCACAAAATTGCATAGCGGCGCCAAGGCATTTGCCGACCTCTTCAACAAGCACACCGATCAGAAAGTGCGGGTGGAGGAAGGGGAAAATAAAATCCTTTGGCACATTGAGCGTTGTCCGCTGTGTTGGGAGAGGAAGGCGGATGAGCCGGTCTGCCATTTGGCGGTGGGATTGTTACAGGAAGCCCTGTACTGGCTGAGCGGGGGCAAGGTTTTTGACGTGGAAGAGACCGCCTGTATTGCCCGCGGTGACCAAACCTGCACTATCACGATAGACACCATTCCACTTTCGTAGCGGGGAAGGCTCTTAATAACGGCTGTTTCGTACCGTCCCGCAGGATGGGATACTTGCCCAAAACATCTAACGCAAAGACGCGAAGGCCCAAAGGGAAATAAAACTTCGNNAGTTAATAACAGTTTTGTTTTGCTGTTTGGCGTGTTTTAACCCATACTTTGATTTATAATCCTTGATTATGCTCAAGATCATTCTTCACGCGCACAATCAGATCATGCCTTTTTGCGAATCTGCGCGTGAACTGCGGATTCAAAATACGCCTCTCTGGCTGCGCCAACGCAATGTACTTGCGCCGTATGTGACCCGCGAGATGGAATTGAAGCAGGGGGAGCGCCTGCAACCCGTCCGCGAACCGACGATTGTCTACCGCGACAACCTCTTCTTTGACGAATTCTACATTAACGCATTTATGGAGCAGGCCATCAAGCGTAACCGCCCTGTCCGTGCCGCTTTCCGCGCCGATGACCCGGCCTTTCGCGAACATGCCCTGCCGCTTTCCACATCCTACACGCCTGCGGGGAGCTTGTACCTCGCAGACTTGTGGTATTACCCGAACGGCCCCATGGCCGGGGTGGAGCCGCTGGTAATCGACATGCAAGCCCGCGAGATCGGCTACTACCATGTGCCCACCTACATGGGCGACCAAAGCGGCGACCTTGTCTTTCAGGTTCCTTTGCGCGCGATGATGGCGATTGATTCATGGGTGCATGTCTTTATTGCGGATATGGTCTTTGGACAGTTTGCGCGCGGCGCGCGTTTTGAAAACAAGGCGAACGAAGAGCTTTCTTTCAAGCTCAAAATTCTTGGCAAGGCAATTTATGAGGGGCGTCAGGTGTTGGAGTGTTCCGAGGCTGTACAAGTTGGCAGGAACTGTGTGATCGACCCAAGCGCTGTCATCAAGGGCCCGGCGATCATCGGGGATAATGTCACCATTAATGCAGGCGCTGTGATCGACAATAGCATTATTGGAAGCAATGTCAATGTTGGGCAGGGCGCGCAGGTAATGCTTTCCGTGGTTGGGGATGGAGCCTTCCTTCCCTTTCGCGCTTCCCTGTTCATGACAACCATGATGGAAAACAGCATGTTGGCGCAAAATACCTGCCTGCAAATGTGCGTGATTGGCAGGAACACTTTTATCGGCGCTGGTTCCACATGGACGGATTACAACCTGATCCCTACCCCCATCCGCGCGCGGGATGGGAACGGCAAGTTGAGCATTTCCAATCGCCCGGTGATTGGCGGCTGTGTAGGGCATAATTGCCGCATCGGTTCCGGTATGATCATTTATCCCGCGCGCACCATCGAATCAGATGTAGTGCTGGCGGCTTCTGCAGAACGACGCGTGATCGACCGCGACATCACTTTCGACCAAAGCGACCACCATCATTTAAGGCTGGCCCACTTGCATCAAACCCCATATCACAGGCATTTGAAAGCCGAGGTGGAGTCGTGGTAAATGGTTGTTGAGCCCAGTCGAGATATGGATAGCTTCGCCTTCATCATTCATCCCATCGATCCCAAGCGCGATGTCAGCCGCAAGTTNNACGGGCAAAACCATCAAAGGCTGGTTCATTGCCTGCCCGTACACCCCGCGCCGCATGATGCAGTTGCCTGAGCGCACGGTCTATAATAAAATTATCCAAACTGGGCGCATGGCGGAGAAACTCGGCGCGAACATTCTTGGTCTCGGCGCGTTCACTTCAGTGGTTGGCGATGCGGGCGTAACGATTGCGAACGCATTGGATGTACCCGTTACCACAGGCGACTCTTTTACCATTGCCATGGCTGTGCAAGCCATACGGGATGCGGCCAAAGTGATGGATATAAAAATGGCAGATGCGACGGTGGCCGTCGTGGGCGCCACGGGAGCGATAGGACGCGTCTGCTCCGCGCTGTTGGCTGGGGAGGCCGCCCGGACATTGCTCGTGGCCCGGGATGAGAAAAAACTCGAAGCCTTGAGAGACAGGCTCCAGATTAAGACGCGAAGCGAGCTTGTCATCAGCACGAAGATGGATGTTTTAAAGGATGCGCAATTGATTTTAACGGTTACAAGTTCCATTCAGGATGTCATCCGCCCGGAACATTTGCAGCCGGGCAGTGTGGTTTGCGATGTGGCGCGCCCCCGTGATGTTTCTGCAATGGTGGCGGCAGTCAGAGATGATATATTAGTGATTGACGGCGGTATGGTGGATGTGCCAGGCCCCGTGGATTTCCATTTTAATTTCGGCTTTCCGGATGGCAAGGCCTATGCATGCATGGCAGAGACGATTGCACTGGCCTTGGAAGGCCGTTTTGAAGATTACACGATCGGCAGGGAGATTACGCTGGAACGTGTGCAGGAGATCACCGCGATCTCGGAGAAACATGGGTTTCGCATGAGCGGTTTCCGCTCGTTCGAGCGTGAAGTAACCGAAGAACAAATTGAAGCCGTTCGACATAATGCCCGCAATGGGAAGCGACGCGCTTACAAAGCGTTGCACGCATGAGACATGCGTAATCAGATTAGAATTAAGCTGTGTACCCGCAATTTCCATCAAAACGTTTCGAAAATTTTGCGGCAAGCGGCAGGAGGCTCATATGAGTAATGCTCGCCTTTTGGTAGTGGAAGACGATATCGATATCGCAAACATGTTGAAGATCTATTTTACGGGTCTTCAGTATGATGTGGATGTTGCGAATCGCGGAAAGGACGCCCTGGATAAAACCAAGCAGGTTCTGCCGCATTTAATCGTGCTGGACATCATGCTGCCCGACATTGACGGGTACGAAGTCTGCCGCACCTTGCGCACCAGCACACGCACCAGCCATATCCCGGTCATCTTCCTGACCCAAAAAGATGAACGCAGCGACAAACTGCAGGGTCTTGAACTCGGCGCGGACGATTACATCACCAAGCCTTTCGATATTGAAGAATTGAAACTGCGCGTGCAGGGAGCCATCCGCCGTTCGGAACGCGAAAGCCTGACCGACCCGCGCTCCGGTCTGCCCGCAGGGCGTTTGATCGAAGAGCAGCTGCGCCGCATCATTCGTGAGGAGAAATGGGCGCTGCTGGATGTGCGCATCAATAACTTTGAAGCCTTCAAGGATGTGTATGGCTTTGTGGCAGGCGACGATGTGATGCGTTTTGCCGCCATGCTGATCGGCGAGGTGGTGGATGAGTTGGGCACAACCAGCGATTTTATTGGTCACGCGGGAGGCGACAACTTCATCATCATCACCACGAACGAGGCCGCGCCGAATATTCAAAAGAAACTAAAAGATCGCTTTGCCGTGGAAGTGCAAAGCCACTATAATTTTATCGACCGCCAACAGGGTTTTATCCAGGCGCCCAAATCGGAAGGCGGCGTGGAAAAGGTGGGTTTTATGACTTTCTCAGCGGGAATGGTTTCGCCGAGCCTGCATTCGTTCGCCGATATTCGTGAGATCACTGAACTTGCGGCTGAAGCTCGAAGACAGGATGCGGCGGCCGCCTCCACCGCATAAAGGTAAGATTTTTCCATGCCTTCCGGGTTGGGAGTTAGCCTGTTTCTTGCTGGGCTGGTGGTAGTTGCGCTGGCCTGGGCGGTTTTACGTTTTTTGCCGCGCTTCCAATCGGATCCTCACGCTGTCGGAAATCCCTTCGTATTCCCCAAAACATCAAAATCAAATGAAGCGACCATCATCCTCCAACCCGGAGGACGGGTGGAATTTATGAACGATCTTGCGCGTTCTTATTTTGAACTGCGCGAGAACGAGCCGTATGATCTCGAAAACCTTGCGCGGCGGGTACGCCCCTCGGATGATTTTCTGGATCTGTGCGCGGCTCCCGGCCATAAACGTGTTTCCATCGGCGGCAAGCTGGTGGAAATTGCTTCTTACGAAGTGCCGGGTGTTTACCCCATGATGTTGATCTCTTTGCGCGGCAGGGAACTGCCTGCAATGGATCAGAACAACAGCGTAACAGAAGAGGCGTTGCAAGTGGCGGCGGAATTTAGCCAGGGAATCGCGGCCAGCCTCAATTTGGAATCGACGGCTCGATCCATCCTGGATAATGTCAGCCGCCTGATGCCCTCGGAAGTTCTTGAGCTTAAGTTGTGGAATGCAGAACGCCAGGCGCTGGTTCCCTATCGTTTTCAACAACCCAGCTCAGCCCGTGTCGTGACTGCTTCCCTTTCCCAGTTTGGAAGCCTGACAGACCACCTTGTCACGCGTCGTGCGCCGATCCTGCTTGCGGATACACGCGTGCCATCCGAGTTCATCAGAAGCAACGAACTGCTTTTGATCCACTCGTATTTGGGAATCCCCCTCATTGCAGGCGGCGAGCTGGTTGGAACGTTGGAAGCAGGCCAGACAAGCGGCGGGGTATTTGGCCAGCATGACCTTGATCTTTTATCCCTGATCTCCGGCCAGGCAGGGGTGGCAATCCGCAATGCAAAATTGTACGAAGAGGAGCAAAAACGCGGCTCGGAACTTGCCGGCCTTGCAAACCTGAATCAGGCGCTGGGTTCTGCGCGCAATTTGGAGGATGTTTTCTCAAGGCTTGTGGAGAGCGTTGCGCCATTGTTTCCCGCTGAAATCATTGGGTTTTTGCTCTACGATGAAGAGAAGCGCACGCTGGAAGGAAAGCTGCCCTTCCATGGGCTGCCCGCTCATTTTGTTCATATCTATCGCGCTGTCGTGCCTGTGGATAGCCCTGCGGAAAAAATCATCGCAAGCCAGAAACCCATCATTACCCAGAGCACCGTTGGCGATGAGAATTGGCGGGCCCTCGGCCTTGCGGATGTAGCCATCGCGGCCAGCCTGCGGGATAACGCGCTCGTGCCGCTTCTTTCTTCGGGACATATGCTCGGCTACTTTCAAGTTGGTCATCACACCCGGGGCGGTTCCGCTTTTACAACAGAAGAACTTCGATTAATGAACATTGTGGCAAACCAGGCCGCGGCCATCATCGAGAATGTGCTCCTGGTGCAGCAGGCGCGCGCGCGCGCGCAGCGCGCAGACGCCTTGCGCCGCATTGCCAGCCTTTCCGGTTCCTCTGCCACACTGGATGAAATCCTTAAATATTCGGTCCAGGAACTGGCAAACCTCTTCCACGCGGATGCAGGCGCGATCTTCCTTATGGATGAGACTCGCGGCGCATTGCGCCTGAGTCGTGAGTCCATGTTTGGCGTATCGGAGAATATTAGCAGTTCTTTTATTCAAATATTTGTGGATGACCCCAACTACCGCTACACAGTTTCCGGCAGCCAGAAACCTTTCCTTTCCGGGCAGCTGGGCATAGATCGAAGAATCCTGCCCGCCTATCGCCCGCTGGCTACTGCGTTAATGATGGAATCAGCCATTGTCGTCCCGCTGGTTGTGCGTGAGCGCAGCATCGGTGAACTCATGCTGGGCAGCAGGAAGGTTGACTACTTTAACTCCTATGATCTCCAGGTTGTCTCCACGGCTGCAGGCCAGCTTGCAACCGCAGTGGCATCAGCCGGCCTGCTTGCTCAAACAGACGACTCGCTCCGCAGGCGTGTGGATCAGCTTTCTGCGCTCGCGCGAATCAGCCGGGAATTGGGCGCCTCGCTTGATGTTAAACACCTGCTTCAGGTTGTCCACGATGAAGGCCTGCGCGCTGTGCAGGCGCATTGTTCGACTGTCATCCTGTTCGAACAAGGCGGCAATGAACGACCCGACCCCAAGCCGCAGTATTTTGTCGGCTGTGAAAACTTGCGAGACTTGAACAATGTTGAGCGAACTGTCTTGAAAACAGGCGAACCCCATATTGTTGCTGATTTTTCCCGGGAGAAAACAGCCGCCCTCCACGAGGGCGTGTATTCGGCGATCACTGCGCCGATCATTCACCAGGCGAACACGATCGGTTTGATCAACCTTCATGCCGGTTCAACAGGCTTTTTCACCCCGGAAGTAACTGAGTTGGTGCAAACCCTGGCAATACAGGCTGGCATTGCCTTGAGCAATGCCCAGCGTTATCAGGCCGAAAAACAACGCAGCGAGTTGATGCGCCGCCGCGCGGATACCCTCGTGCGCCTTACGGATGTGAGTTACAGCCTTGGCCACGACCAACCCTTGGACCAGGCATTGCAGATCATTGCGCGCGGTATTCGCGATTCAACGCCTTTCCGTGTGGTTTTGATGAGCATTGTTGAACTTGAAACTGGAATGATGCGCCGCCTGACTGCGGTGGGTATTCCGCAGGAGACGCTGAATGAATTGCTGTCTCGAAAACAACCGCTTGCGAGTGTGCAGCAGATCATGAGGCCGGAGTTCAAGATCAGCCGTTCCTACTTCATCCCCGTGGATCAGGCGCCTGTCATACCGTCTGATTTGCACATGGTTACGTTGGACGTTTCCGCATCTGCGGATGCAACTGGTAATAGCTGGCGCGCCGATGACATATTGTTTATCCCGCTTGAAAATGCTGAAGGGCAGGTTGTAGGACTTGTCAGCCTTGACGATCCGTCCAATGGGTTGCGCCCTGACAAGGCCACGATTGAAGCGGTGGAGGTTTTTTCGGCCCAGGCCGCGTTATTGATCAGCAATACCATTCGCCAGGGGGAATTGCGGGCGCGGATCGAATCGCTTTCTTCCGGATTGCAGCGCCAGCAGAAATTGCTCGATATTACGCAGAACGACCTGCCCGTGCTCCTGCACAAAGACCTCGAGCAAACCATCTCTCTCCATAATTTGGACCGCCGCGCCCAGCGTGTGCGCGCGGGCCTGGCCATCACCGAATCGGTCAGCCGCCAGTTGGATACATCCTCCGCCTTGTCTGCGCTGGGGCGCGAGACGTTGACCCAGCTTGGCATGTCTGTTGCGCTGGTGGCTGAAAACACACCGGATGGCCCCCGTCTTTTGCATGTGCTGGGAAGTTTCCCCCGCTCCACAAATGTGGAAGCGTTGTTCGGCCAGCGCAATCCATTGCGCGCCAGTTTACAGAGCGGGAAGCCGATCCTCATTTCCAATTTGGATGAAGATGACGAATGGCGCGATGCATCCCTGTTGACTTCATTACGGGCCAAGGGCATCATCTGCCTGCCGGTGCTGGTCGAAAACAAGCCTGTGGCGGCAATGCTTGCGGTCAGCCCGGAACCCATGCCAGATTTCACAGAGGAAGACCACCAGGTCTATTTGCAGATATCCCAGCAGACCTCCCTGATCTTGCAGAATATTTCACTGCTGACCCAGACGCGCAGAAGACTGGATGAGGTAAATCTACTGCTCGATTTCAGCCGCCAACTGTCGGCTATGGACCCGGAGGCGATCATCAAATCCCTGCTGGATAGCTCACGGAGAGTCCTTCCACATGCTCATGCAGGCGTGGTGCTGATCTGGAATCCGAAAACCGAAATGCTGATACCACGGGCCGCCTCAGGGTACGCAGATAACAACAGCATGATGGAGATTAATTATCGGCCAGGCGAAGCCCTGCCCGGCCATACATTCATGAACAAAAACGCCCGCCGTGTGGATGAGATCAATTTTGCGCGTGATTACAATTTGAGCGCCGAAAACCTTGCCTTGTACCGCCAGGCTACCGGTGGACGTTTGCCCGTTTCAAGTTTGCTGGTGCCCATCGTTTCTTCCGACCAAAACCTGGGGCTGCTTGTGCTGGATAATTTCAACACAAGCTCTGCCTTCCGCCCCGAAGATGAAGCCCTTTTGTTTTCACTTGCCCAGCAGATTGCCCTGTCGCTGGATAACCTGCGGCTTGTGCAAACCACCCAGGAACGCGCCGGGCAATTGCAAGCCTTGAACGATGCCGCCGCTTCCCTGACCTCCAGCCTGAGCAGTGACCAGCTGGTCAATTCCCTGCTCGATCAGTTAAGCTCCATTATCCCGTACGATACGGCAACGCTCTGGCTGCGCGATAAAGACCGCCTTGCGGTTGCCTCGGCGCGCGGTTTTTCAGACGCCGAACAACGCCTTGGGTTAACGGTTTCAGTTTCAGACAGCGCGCTCTTTAAGGAAATGGCGCAAACGGGCCAGCCGATCCTTATAAAGGATGTGCGCGAAGATTCGCGCTTCCTGCCTGTGGAAGCCCCGCGCCTTTCCTGGCTTGGCATCCCGTTGATATCAAAAGGTGAGCTGATGGGCGTGCTCGCCGTGGAAAAATGGCAGGCAAACTTTTATACCCGCGAACAAATGCAGGTTGGGCTTACCTTTGCCAGCCAGTCTGCGGTTTCATTGGATAACGCCCGCCTCTACGAAGACAGCGTCAGCCGCGCCACAGAACTGGATCAGCGCTCACAGCGTCTTTCCACTTTGAACCGCTTCACAACCGCCCTGACCGGGCTGCTGGATGCAGAACATATCCTGAATTTGACCGCGGATGAATTGCTCAAAGGCCTGGGCGTGCGCCGCGTCTCTGTTGTGACCTTTGAGCGGGGCCAGGCCTACTGGAAGGTTTCCGCCCCCCGCACACGCATCAAACTTCCAAAACCCCTGCCAGATGCGCCCATCTTCAGCCGCTTGCGCGAATCACTGGGTGTCTTCAATACCGATGACGCCCGCAGCGAACCAGACCTGGCCGACCTGGCCGAAATGCTTGGCGAAAATACAACCGCCCTGCTGATCCTGCCCCTTGCAAGCGAAGGAAATCTCACCGCCCTTATTTTTGCCCAAATGACGGGCGAGTCTCGTTTTGGAATCAATGAACTTGAAGTGGCGCGCACCCTTACCAACCAGGCTACCATCGCGTTGGAAAATGCCCGTTTGTATCAATCCTCTGTCCGCACGGCAGAGCGCTTTTCCATCCTCAACGAATCAAGCTCCCTTATCAGCGCCAGCCTCGACCCGGAAGAGGTGTATGTCTCTGTGCATAAAGCGGCGGAACGCCTCATCCCGTTGGACTCATTTGTGATCACCCTCTACGACGAAGAGACGAACGAAGTTGACCCTGTCTATTTGTATGATCTTGGAAAAAGAGTGAGGAGCGGGCGGGTTCCCTTTGGAAAAGGCATGAGCAGTGAAGTTATAAAAAGTGGAAAACCAATACTGATTTCCAACAGTGATCAGGCGGGTCACCTCGGTACGATACAGGCAGGCGAAGGCAATGGGACGGAGTCCATTGTGGCGGTTCCCATGATCGTGGGAAACAAGACGCGCGGAATGCTTTCAGCCCAAAGCTATCAAACCGGTATCTATACCGCAGAGGATATGCAGATCCTTGGCACGCTCGCAAACCAGGCCATCATCGCCATCCAAAACGGACATCTCTTTGCGGAGACCCAAAATCTTGCGTCCAATCTCGAACAGCGCGTTGTGGAACGCACCGCCCAGTTACAGCATGAACAACAGAATACAGAAACCCTCCTGCGTATTCTTACGGAGGTCTCCTCCAGCCTCGACCTTGACCGCGCCCTCAACCGTACATTGTCATTGCTAAACGATGCCATTGGCGCGGAACAAGGTACCATTTTGCTTGTACATGCTGAAGACAGCCTGCTGCATTATCGCGCCGGATATGGATACCTTTCAGACCGAACTGCTCCCGGCAGCCTGGGCTTTACCTTGAAAGTTGGCGAAGGCCTCGCTGGCTGGGTGGTGCAGCGCCGCGAAGCGGTTCTGGTCAATGATTTGCACCAGGACCCGCGCTGGGTGCGGAGCACCGCCGCCGGGCAGGATCACCGCAGCGCCATCACTGTGCCCATGCTGGTGGGTGAGGATGTCATCGGCGTGATGATGGTTTTCCAGCGCGCACCAAACTTCTTCAGCGCTGAAATGCTCACCCTGGTAAAAGCCATTGCAGGCCAGGTGGCTGTGGCAATTAACAATGCCCACCTGTATGAACTTATCCGCGACCAGGCCGAACGTCTCGGCGTGATGCTGCGCAAGGAGCAGGAGGATGCCAGCCGTTCACAAGCCATCCTCGAGGCCGTTGCGGATGGCGTGCTCGTCACAGGTTCGGATAACCGCATCACCTTCGTAAACTCATCCACCGAGCGCATCCTTGGCGCAAACGATACCCGACTGCTGGGCAATGCACTGGATAAGGTGGGTGGTCTGTACGGTAAGGCCGCCACTGGCTGGGCCGAAACCATTCGGCATTGGTCTGAAGACCCATCCTCGTATAAGACTGGCGATTCCTACGCGGAACAGGTGGAATTGGAAAACGAGCGCATTGCCCTCGTCCACCTCGCGCCCGTTATTTTGCAAAACGATTTCCTCGGCACAGTTTCCATCATCCGCGATATTACGCATGAAGTGGAAGTGGACCGCTTGAAGTCGGAATTTGTGGCGACGGTCAGCCATGAATTACGCACGCCGATGACAGCCATCAAAGGATACGTGGATATTCTAACGATGGGCGCCGCAGGAGCATTGAACGAAAACCAGGTGCATTTCCTCGAGGTGGTACGAAATAACATCGAAAGGTTGAACACCCTCGTCAGTGATTTGCTGGATATTTCCCGCATCGAAGCGGGGCGCATCACACTCAACCCACAATCTGTGGATTTGCACAGCATTGCCGAAGATGTGGTCGCTGAAGTTTTACACCGCTCTCACAGGGAAAACAAACCCATGGCGCTCTCCCTTGACGCGCCAAAGACCCTGCCGCCCGTCATTGGCGATGGCGACCGCGTGCGGCAGATCTTGGGCAACCTTGTGAATAACGCTTTTAATTACACGCCCCAGAATGGAACCATCCGCGTGAACCTCCATCATGAGAATGGAGAAGTGCAGGTGGATATTCAGGATAACGGCGTTGGCATTGCGCCCGAAGACCAGTCCCGCGTATTTGAGCGCTTCTTCCGCGGCGAGAATCCGCTTGTGCTTGCAACGCCCGGAACAGGACTGGGCTTGCCAATCGTCCGTCAACTGGTGGAGATGCACAAGGGGCGTATTTGGATGACCAGCACGGGTGTGCCGGGTGATGGCAGCACGTTCTCCTTCACCCTGCCCATCCGTAAATAATAGACTTTATTGGTAATTAGAAAAAACGTTCCGAAGGCATTGTCCTGAGCCTGTCGAAGGGTTGCCGTCAAACGCTCAAATTACTCGAAATAAACCTCACCGCACTCCCGCAAGAACATCGGGACGATGTAGCGCGCGGCGCAAGTGTCGGGACGGTGTCTGTATGTTATTTCCGATAATGTCTAATGGAGTAGGAATGGCGAGAATTTTGATAGCAGAAGACGAACCCGATATCCGCGAACTTGTGGCCTTCACCCTGCGCTTTGCGGGCCATGAAGTCATTGCCACCTCCAATGGGGAGGAGGCGCTAAACCAGGCATTCGAAGTCATCCCGGACATCATCCTCATGGATGTGCGTATGCCGCGCATGACCGGCTACGACGCCTGCCGCGCCATGAAGGCCGACCCCACCCTCAAGGATATCCCCGTTGTTTTTCTCTCGGCAAAGGGACAGGATTCCGAAATTCAAACCGGGCTCGATGCCGGCGCAGAGGAATACCTGCTCAAACCCTTTGCCCCCGATCAGTTGACCGAGCGTGTTAAAGCGATTCTGGGAAAATTTGGAAAATAAACGTACATGAGCGCAATCATTCTTGACGGTTCGATGGTGCATTACGAGGCGTTGGGGCGTGGCCGCCCCATTGTCTTCCTGCACGGCTGGGCCGGCTCATGGCGCTATTGGATCAATGCCATGCAGGTTGCGTCCACATCCTTCCGCGCCTACGCAGTGGACCTCTTCGGTTTTGGCGATACAAGCCGCGACCCCCTGCGCTACACTCTCGACAAACAGGCAGAACTCATCAATCGTTTTCTCGAAGAAATGGGCATCGGCAAAGTTGCCCTGGTCGGCCACGACCTTGGCGCGTTGGTGGCGCTCACCTTCATCAAACAAAAACATGAAAGCGTGGACAGGGTCATGGCGGTCAACTGTCCGCTTGAGTATGATGCGCTCAACGCCCGCATGAGGACTGCTCCCGCGACGGAACTTGTCGAATGGTTGACATCCCGCACGCCCGAAGCCCTCGCCGCCCTTTCAGACGCCTCCAAGGTCGACCCGCAAGCTGTTTCTGTTTCGATGACCGGACTCCAGTCTGATAATTTATTTGCCAGCGTTCGCAACCTGAGTATTCCCAGCTTGTTCGTGTACGGCACAAATAACCCCGCCCTGCCCCTTCCCGCCCAGGAAAAGACAGATGCCCTGCCGCAGCACATGCACCAAATCAACCTCGAAGGCGCGGGGCATTTCCCCATGGTGGATAACGCCACCCAGTTCAACCGCCTGCTGACAGATTTCCTCGCCCTCGATTCTGGCGCAAGCCCCCGTGAGCTTCAGCTAAAGGAAGAATGGAAACGCAGAGTTCGCTAACGTACCGCAAGACATCGTCCCCGCATGGGGGTTTATCTCGCGGTATTTTTTTTATCCCGCTCAAGCCGCCGTCCCCGGCGGCGTATTTTTTACTTGACATCCCATCCTCACGGTCATATACTTATTTCACAATTGAACGGGGAGCCTTTTCGAAAGGCTGAGAGGAGCGTGAACGCGCTCGACCCGCAACACCTGATCTGGTTAATACCAGCGGAGGGATTTTCTCATTAAGCCTGCAAACATCCTCCGCTGTGGAGGGTGTTTTTGTTTAACGGACGATGGACGATAGACCACTGACCATGGCTTTCCATCGTCCACGGTCTATTGTCCATCGTCTATTATGAGAATCATCATCTTCGCCAACGGCCACCTGCCCAACCCCGAAAAAGCCCGCGCCCTCATCCGCCCCGATGACTTCATCCTCTGCGCGGACGGCGGCGCTCGCCATGCTCTTGCGCTGGGACTCACCCCAAATTTAGTGATTGGTGATTTGGATTCGATATCGAAAGAAGAAAGAAGAATGATGGATGAGGCTGGTGTTGAGTTTCTTCGCTTCCCTACCGACAAAAACGAAACCGACCTTGAACTCGCCATCACTCATGCGCTTACCCTCCATCCCGACCAAATCCTCATCCTTGCTGCGCTCGGCGGTCGCATGGACCAGACCCTCGCCAACATTGCCTTGCTTTCCAACCTTCAACTTACAACCTGCAACATTCGAATCACCGACAGCGTGGAAGAACTCTTCTTTTGCAGAGAGCGGGTCAAAGTCGAAGGAAGAAGCGGAAACATCGTCTCACTCATCCCCTGGGGGGGGGAAGTCCACGGAGTCTTTACCGAAAACCTGCGCTGGCATCTTCATCACGAAACGCTTGATCCTGATAAAACCCGCGGCATTAGCAACGAAATGACCGCCGACACCGCAACAATCTCCATCCAAAGCGGCTTGCTTCTCATCGTTCACCGCGCTGAAACCAGTCTCCAGTCTCCAGTCTCTAATCTCTAATCTCTAATCTCCAATCTCCAGACCTGAGACTAGAGACTAGAGACTCCAAAAGGAACTCATGAAAAAACTTACCCTCCTTGTTTTCTCCCTTCGACATGCTCAGGGCATTGCTATCCTCTTTCTTCTTGCAGCTTGTGCTTCCGCTGGCCCCACCACTCTCACCGTGATGACTCACGACTCCTTCGCCATCTCCGAAGATGTTGTCACTTCCTTTGAAGAAGCCAACAACGTGGACGTTGTCTTCCTGCAAAGTGGCGATGCGGGTTCGATGCTCAATAAAGCTGTTCTTTCAAAAGACGCCCCGCTCGCGGATGTGATGTTCGGCGTGGACAATACCTTCCTCTCCCGCGCCCTCGCAGCGGATATCTTCGACGCGTATCAATCTCCCGCGCTAAGCGCTGTGCCTGCTGAGTTTGTGCTTGACTCCACTTTCCGCGCCCTGCCCGTGGACTATGGAGATGTCTGCATCAATTACGATAAAAATTATTTTGCTGAAAATAATTTAGCCGTGCCGCAATCATTCGAGGATTTGGCGAAGCCTGAATACAACGGCTTGCTTGTTGTGGAAAACCCCGCCACGTCATCGCCTGGTCTGGCGTTTATGCTTGCCACCCGCGCCTATTTTGGCGACGGCTTCCTCGATTACTGGCAGAGCCTGAAAGCCAATGGGGTGGTGGTTGTGGATGGATGGGAGACCGCCTACTACACCAACTTCTCCGCTTCTTCTGGAAAAGGCGACCAGCCAATGGTGGTTTCCTACGCCTCCAGCCCCGCCGCGGAAGTGTTCTTCGCCCCCTCGCCGCTGACCGAATCCCCAACCGCGTCCATCATCGCTTCGGGCATGTGCTTCCGCCAGATCGAATTCGTCGGTATTTTGAAGAATGGACAGAACCGCGACCTCGCCGAAAAATTTGTGGCTTTTATGCTGGGCAAACAATTCCAGGAAGATATGCCGCTCAATATGTTTGTCTATCCTGTGAATGAAGCCGCTCAACTGCCCGATGTGTTTGTAAACTTTGCGCAGATTGCAGAAAATCCCGCCATGCTTTCTTATGAGGAGATCGCAACCAATCGCGACGCGTGGATCGAAGCGTGGGCTGAGATAATGAAGTAGGTCGGGTTTGTAACCCGACATTAATTCTGCGTTTGCATAAATGAGAAATAACCTTTTGAACTACGGAGACACTAAGACATGGAGAATTAAATTCCTCCGTATCTTAGTGTCTCCGTGGTTTTCTCGTTTGTTTCTCTGGCTCGCCCCCCTCCTCTTCCTGTCCATCTTTTTCTTCTACCCTCTCACCAAAATCCTCACTCTCACCTTCGACCTCGAAACCTTTACAGACCCAAATAACCTACGCATTACGCAACACGCAACACGCTTCACCTTTTACCAGGCAACTCTTTCAACAATTCTCACCTTCGCCCTCGGACTCCCTTCCGCCATCCTTTTCTCCCGCTTCGACTTCCACGGCAAATCCCTCCTGCGCGTCCTCACCGCCGTCCCTTTCATGCTGCCCACCGTTGTAGTCGCCGCCGCTTTCAACTCCCTTTTTAGTTATAAGGTTACAGGTTCAATGTTACAGGTTTTCAACCTTCAACCTTCAACCCTCAACTTTTTACTCATTCTCACCGCTCACGTCTTCTACAACACCACCATCGTCATCCGCATCGTCGGCAACGCGCTATCCCAACTTGGCCCCCGCATCGAAGCCTCCGCCCGCATCCTCGGCGCAGACACATTCCGCACATGGCGTCACATCACCCTGCCATTGCTCCGCCCCTCCCTCCTCGCCGCCGCCCTGCTCGTCTTCATGTTCGACTTCACCAGCTTCGGCGTTATCTTGCTTTTAGGCGGCTCGAACTTTGCCACTCTCGAAGTGGAAATTTACATCCGCGCCCTGCAACTCCCCAACCTGAATCTCGCCGCGCTTTTATCCGTCATTCAACTCATCTTCACCCTCATCTTCTCCATCCTCTATACCCGCACCATTAACCAAGTCCAAACCCAAACCGCCCCGCGCTTCTCCACCGCCCGCCCACCGAAGACCATCAAAGAAAAAATCTTTGTCGCAACTCTCACCCTCCTTCTTTCCTCTTTCTTCTTTCTTCCACTCGTCTCACTGCCCATTCGCTCATTAACCCGCCTCGAAGCCGACCGCGGACAACGCGACGAAATCCAATACGGATTCACCACTGATTACTACGAAGAACTCTTCATCAACCGACGCGGCTCGTTGTTTTACGTTCCGCCTGTGCAAGCGGCTGTCAACTCGCTGGGCTTTGCAGGTATCACTGTGATACTTTCTCTCGCGCTTGGCTACCCCGCTGCATACGCCCTCGCCAAACCAACCCGCCTCGAAAAATTCCTCGACCCCTTCCTCATGCTGCCCCTCGGCGCTTCTGCCGTAATGATGGGACTCGGCTTCATCCTCTCGTTCGGGCGGCTTATCGCTTCGCCATTCTTCATTCCCATTGCTCACACACTTATTGCATTACCATTTGTCATTCGCACACTTCAGCCCGCCCTCGCCTCCATCCCCGAAAGACTTCGCCAAGCCGCATCCACACTCGGTGCATCGCCCTTCCGCGTCTGGCAAACCGTGGATTTTCCCATCCTCTCACGCGCCACATTGAGCGCCGCGACTTTCGCCTTCACCGTCTCGCTCGGCGAATTCGGCGCGACCCTGCTCATCACCCGCCCCGAATATCCCACCATCCCGATTGCCATCTCGCGTTTCCTCTCTCAGCCTGGCGGTCTCAACTACGGTCAAGCCATGGCAATGGCAACCCTGCTCATGTTACTCACCACCCTCAGCATTTTACTCATCGAAAAACTGCGCTTCAACAACGCGGGAGAATTCTAATGCTCGAAGTTCGCAACCTCATCAAATCCTACGAAGGCAAGCCGCTCCTGCGCGACATCTCATTTTCTGTTTCACAAGGCGAAACCATTTGTTTGCTCGGCGCGTCGGGCAGTGGCAAGTCCACCATTTTGAAGATGATCGCTGGATTGGAGTTTCCTGAAAGTGGAGATATCCTGTTCAACAACATTGACCTCGCCCAGACACCGCCTCACCTCCGCGACTTTGGCTTGGTTTTCCAAGACTATGGGCTTTTCCCTCACCTGAATGTTTTTGACAACGTCGCCTTCGGCCTGAGAATGCAAAGAATCAAATACAAAGGGCACGAAGGAGAAATTGCTCGTCGTGTGCATGAAATGATGGAGTTGGTTAACTTGACCAGTTTTGAATCCCGCAACGTCACCGACCTCTCTGGCGGCGAACAGCAGCGCGTGGCTCTCGCGCGTGCTCTTGCCCCTCAACCTCAACTGCTCATGTTCGACGAACCCCTCGGCGCATTGGACAGGTCACTGAAAGAAGACCTGCTCAACGAACTGCGCGGCATCTTGCGTCAGACGAATATCCCCGCCATCTACGTCACCCACGACCAGGAAGAAGCTTTCGCCATCGCCGACCGCATTTTGGTTCTGCATGACGGCATCATTATCCGTGATGCCGCGCCGCACGAAATTTGGAAAGACCCACAGTCTGCGTTTGTGGCGAAACTGCTCGGGATTGGGAACGTCATTGAAGGGGAAGCGCTGGAAATGCAGAAGTCAGAAGGCGGAATGCAGAATGTAAAAACGGAGTTTGGGGTGTTTGCAGTGGAATGTTTTAATTCGCATCAGGTTGGTGAGAGGGTTTCGTTGCTGGTGCAACCATCCCCCTCTCCCTCTGGGAGAGGGGCTAGGGGTGAGGGCGGAGAGGAGATTCAACTCACAGTGGAGGATGTGCTTTTTAAGCAGGACCAGTTTCAGGTCAAAGGCAGAGGCGGGCTTGTCATCCACATGAAAGACGCGCCGCGAGTCGGGGATGTCATCCGCGTGAAGGTTCAGGTAAAATGCCTGGTATGAAAATCTTGAAAAAGAATTTGGCAGATGAAGTCACCTGGCAATATGATGGCGTGGTGTTGAGTCGTGAAAGCAACTCGGTCACCATTGAAGCCTTCTTCAACCGCGATGATATGCTGTTTCAGGATATTGTCCTAAAGCGGGATGATCGATTTGTGGAAACTTTTTATTCGGATAAGTGGTTTAATATCTTTGAAATCTACGACCGCGATGATGGGAAACTAAAAGGCTGGTATTGCAACATCACCAAGCCTGCCATCATCGAGGATGGTTCTGTCTGGTATGTGGATTTGGCTCTCGATTTATGGGTCTCTGCCGATGGCAGGCAAACGGTGTTGGATGAAGAGGAATTGGAAGAATTAGCGTTGGATGCTGAATTGCATAAAAAAATTTACGCTGGCTTGCATGAATTGCAGACCCTGTTTGAAGAGCGCCGCAGTGAGATGTGAATCAAAACCCCCTCCGACTTGTTCGGAGGGGGTTTTGATTTGAAGATTAGCCGAAAGATTGTACGAGCGTGTCGCCGTAGAACCAGCCGCCGAGGGCAATTGCGCAGCAACAGCAAAGCAGGACTACAACCACGATACCGATGATAAGACCTGTGTTGCTTTTCTTGGGTTGTTCTTCGGGGGTAACAGGCATTTCAGACATGATTTCTTCTCCTTTTAATGAATGATTTCGCACAACGATGACGTGTGTGCATTATAAACGAGAAACTCAGGCGGAGGATGTTAAAAAGATTGTCGTGTGCAAGCAAAAGGTGTCAGGACTATCCTTTTCCCTCACCCCAATTATGAAGACTTTTCGCCGTGTCGACTTCCCCCTCTCCCTGAGGGAGAGGGCAGGGTGAGGGCCTTTCACAGCGCAGCGAACCAATCTGCCTCCCCTGACATGTTTTGCTTGCACACAGATTGTCAGGCAGTTTGCGATTTTTCTTTTCTATCCCACCACCACCAAATGACGAGTACCAGCAGTACGATGGTGATGGTGCCCATGATGAGGGGGATCATGATCGCCAGCACGGAGGTGATGAAAGCGAAGATATCTTCGGCAATCGAAACAGGGACGTTGCCCGCGCCAGCCGTTGCGGCGGTGACGGCGGGGCGGACTGCTGCGGCTTTAACTGTATGAACACTGCCCGCCACGAGCAACCCACAAGCGAGCGCCAGCACGGGGCTGATGTCTGTGACGACATTTGCGCTGGCGGCGAAGGCAATGGCGCCCGCCACGGGGCGGACAACCGTTTGAATGAGATCGTTGATGTGGTTGACAGCGGGGATTTTATCCGCGACCATTTCAATGATGACGAGAATGCCTAGCAGAATCAATATCCATGGGTTGGCGATCAGGTCAAAGGGTTGGCTGAGGTTGAGGGTGTTGGGAAAGTAGTGCCCGATAACGCCGATCACGAGCAGGGGGATGTAAGCGTTGAGTCCCGCGCTGGCGGAAAGGCCAAATGCAGAAAATACGCCGAGTAGTAGTTCCATGTTTTCTCCTTGTTTATGTCATTGCGAGGAGCGCTCTTGCTCGTTGCGACGAAGCAATCTCCAACACGTTGAAGGGGATTGCTTCGTCGGGAAAAGCGCCCTCCTCGCAATGACGATGGCTATTTATCCCGACAGCCCGGGGAATCCGCTCCACGTGCCGGTGAATTGCAGTCGGAGCAGGTCAATGCTGAGGATCATGAGCAGGGCCAAGGTCAGGCCTGAAGCGAACGGCAGCCAGAGCTGGCGGATATTGTCAAAGGTGTTGTCCTGCTTCATGATGATGATCCATAAAATGGTGAAAACCAAAACCAGCAGAGACAATGTGCCCAGCGCGCTGAGGTAGGCAATGGGGTAGAGGACGATGGGGCTGTCTGTCAACACAAGCAGGTTGAGCAGAATGATCAAGGCGATGAGAATGCCGAAGGGTTTCCATTCGAGCGCGGGGCGGTCATCCGTTTCGCGCCAGAGGGATTGGTTGACGATAGGGTACAAAACTGCCGCAAGCGCAATGCCCATGCCTGAACCTGTAAACAGACGCAGAACATTGTTGGGGATGTAAAGGTTGGGGATCTGGTCGAGCGCGCCGCCAGAAGTTTGTTTGAGCAGATAAAGATAGGAGTTGCTGCCGTCGATGCCGAAGGCGAGGAAGAAAAGCACAAGGACTGCAATGATCCCGCGCGAGGGAAGTTTGCTGCGTTTTCCGCTCACGAAAACCTGAAAGATGAGGGCAATCCCTGCGGCGTAGAATTCACCTGTGCAGCGCGCGCAGAGCGGAAGCTGGCGGTCGCCAATGTGAAAGGAACGCGCATCGATGCGGTGACAGACGGCGTACCCGATGGCATCCAATTTGCCGAGCGCGCCTTCGGGGGATATGTACATCCACGCGCTAAAGGCGATGATTGCCGCAATGGGCACGAACCATTTGAGTATGGTTTGAAACAGGGATGTCTGGTTTGTATTCATCGGTCACATTATACCCAGCGCGGTCACAAATTGCGCTTTTTTAAAGCGGGAAAGCGCAATTTGTGACCGCGGGTATTATATATGGGGGATGAGGGTGAATTGCAAGAAACGACGTGATTATGCGCTGGCGGTGTTATCATCGGAGTGCGGGCTTGAGTCCGCTTGCCCTGACAGACTGAAGCCTGCAATCCGTTATCCAAGATGATTGAAGAAAGGGAGTTACCCAATGAAACGAATTGGAATTCTCACAGGCGGAGGGGATGCACCGGGACTGAATGCGGTCATCCGCGCGGCGGTGAAGACTGCGATCAATGAATATAAATGTGAGGTCTTCGGGATACGAGATGGGTACGATGGCTTTCTGGAAGAGAATGGCATTGTTCCGCTTGGCATGAATGAAGTCAGCGGAATCCTGCCGCGCGGCGGGACGATTCTTGGTACGGCCAATCGCGGCAACCCGTATGCGCGGAAGGTCATCCGCGATGGCAGGGAAGTGACCATCGATCTCTCGGATGAAATTGTAAAGGGAATTGAAAAACTAAAGATGGATGCCCTGCTGGTTTTAGGCGGAGACGGCACGCTTCACATTGCGCACGAACTTGCCCAAAAAGGTGTGCCTGTCATTGGCGTCCCTAAAACAATTGACAACGACATTGGCGGCACGGAAGTCACCTTTGGTTTTGATACCGCGCTCAACATTGCCACCGAAGCATTGGATCGTTTGCATACCACTGCCGAGTCGCATCACCGCGCCATGGCGCTTGAATTGATGGGACGCGATGCGGGCTTCATTGCTTTGCAGGCGGGCATCTCTGGCGGGGCGGATGTGATTCTGATTCCAGAAATTCCATTTAAGTTTGAGAGTGTGATGGCAAAGATCCGCGAGCGCGCAGAAAAAGGGAGCAAGTTTAGCCTGCTTGCGGTTTCAGAGGGAGCGAAGTTGCAGGGCGGTGGGCAGATTTTCTCACGCAAAGGGGATGAAGTATATGTGCCGCGCCTGGGTGGGATCGGACATGCGGTTGCTGAATACATCGAGAGTCAGGGCTTCGAATCACGCGTGACTGTGTTAGGGCACCTGCAACGAGGCGGAACTCCCACCGCTTTTGACCGCATGTTGGCAACCCGTTATGGCGCGGCGGCTGTCCGTTTGGCGGCGCGCGGCGGATTCGACCGCATGGTGGCGTTGCGCTGTGGCGAGATCACAGACCTTCCGCTTGAAGAAGCAACCGCTGTCCCCAAACGTGTGAGGCTGAACGGCGATGCGGTCATCACCGCCCGCAACCTCGGCATTTCATTTGGGGATGAGTAAAAAGATAATCCGCAGATGTAGCAGATTGTGCGTATCATCTCAAAAAGAAGGGGGAAACGTCCCGAAAGTTTCCTCGAAAAACATGGTTGAGCCGCTCAAACCTTCGGGACGGTGTGCCCCCATCCCCAAAATTTTGAGAAGATACGATTGTGCATATAAAAAAGAAGGTTGAGGAGCTATCCTCAACCTTCAACCTTCAACTTTCAACCTTTTAACTTTCAACTTGCAAACTCACTTCTCAAACACAAACTGACCATTCTTGTAGAACAACTCACCGTCCACAAGGATTTCTGAGTCGGTGCGCAGGTCGCAGATCATGTCCCAGTGTATGGAACTCTTATTCTTTGAACCAGTTTCGGGGTAGCCTGCGCCGAGCGCCATGTGGAACGAGCCGCCGATCTTCTCATCGAACAGGATGTTGCCCGTAAACTGCTGAATGTCAAAATTCGTTCCAATGGCAAACTCACCAAGATAACGTGAACCCGCATCGCTTTCGAGAGTCTTGAGCAGGAAGTCTTGATTCTTTTCGGCTTTGGCAGTTTTTACCTGCCCGTTGGTAAAGGTCAACTCCGCGCCCTCCACGCTTGTGCCGCCATAGTTTGCCGGGTAAGTGAACTTCACCCAGCCATTGACCGAGTCTTCCACGGGGCCGGTATAAATTTCACCATCGGGCATGTTGTATGTGCCGAACGAATTCATGAACGTGCGGCCTTTTACGGAGAGGGTCAAGTCCACGTTGGGGCCGCGCAGAATGACTTGATTTTTGCCCTTCATAAATTCGACAGCAGATTTCTGTTTTTGTTCCACGCTCTTCCAAAACGCAATTGGGTTTTCCTCATTTGCATGGACTGCGCCGAACACGAAATCCTCATATTCCTTCAGGCTCATGCTCGCATCCTGTGCGTAGGCTTCAGTGGGGTAGAGGGTGGTCACCCATTTGAATGTGCCTTCCGCGCCGCGCCGCATTTGCGCTTCGGTAATGGATGAAGTCGCTTTGGCGCGGCGTTGAATTTTTGTCGGGTCAATATTCGTTGTGCCTTTTGTATTCGTCGCCGAGTGAATGCGGATGCGTCCCTCGAATTGCTCGTACGCCAGTTTGTAAAAAGTTGGCACGAAATCGAGCTGGGTGTCTGTGGCATAGGTCAGGTACATTTCATCCTGGCTGAAAGGCATGGCGCCGGGCAAGGCCACCATCAAATGCGGGTGGCCGCCTTTTTCCAGGATCTGAATATAAAGTTCGCGCAAAAGCGGTTCTGCCGCAGTGGCGCCTTCAAGTAAAATGCGGTCGCCAGGCACAACGCGCGCGGAATGTTGCACAAGTACATTTGCGAATTTTGAAACACGTGGATCAGCCAACGGAATTCTCCTGAAATGGAATGGCAAAATTATATCATTTTCATTATTTCAGGAAATTTGAATACCATTGCCAGGTCACTCGAAAGAGGTAACTTTTGTCACGTGAATTTTCGGCGAAAATGGATATGATTGATGATAATTGTTTGATTAGCAAGGAGTACCTATGAATGTTTTATCGACAAAGCAAACAACAGCCTGGGCCGAAGTGGACGAACAGGGACGCCTCATTCTTCCGCCCGGAGTTGCCAGCCAATACGGGCTGAATCCTGGCTCCAGAGTCCGCCTCGACGAAGGCCACAACTTTGTCCGGATGCACCGCCCCGTGACGCACCTTACCAAAGTCTACATTGAGCCAACCGTCGCCTGCAATCTGGACTGCATCACCTGCTTCCGCAATGCCTGGGACCAGCCAATAGGACGCATGACCGAGGATACCTTCGAGAGCATCCTCAATGGTTTGAAGAAAATGGATCCCATACCGAGTGTGTACTTTGGCGGAATCGGCGAACCTCTTTTTCACCAGAAAACCGTGGAATGGATTCGGCGCGTCAAGGAACTTGGCGTAAAAGTAGAACTCATTACCAACGGCACGATCCTCACCGAGAAAAAATCCCGTGAATTAATTGACGCAGGCCTGGATGTGTTGTGGGTATCCATTGACGGGGCCACCCCCGAAAGCTTTGCGGATGTACGCATGGGCGCGGAACTTCCCCTCATCCTCGGAAATTTGCGCCGCCTCTTCAAAATGCGCGGCGGCGGGCATTTCCCCAAGCCTGAGATTGGCGTTGCTTTCGTTGCCATGAAACGTAATATCAATGACCTGCCCAAAATCATCAAAATGGGACACACCTTCGGCGCGCGATATTTTTCCGTGAGCAACGTCCAGCCTGCCACAGCGGATATGCAGGATGACCAATTATACAAACGCACGATTCGCAACATTGCCTATCTTCCTTCGCCTGTTTTGCCAAAGCTCAGCCTCCCAAAAATGGATTTCAACGAAGATACCCAGGCCGCGCTCACCGAAGCCTTCAACAGCGGATGCAACGTCAGCTTTGCGGGCAACAACTGGGGCGGCGCGAATGACGTGTGCAACTTCGTCGAAAGCGGCACCATGTCCGTTGCGTGGACGGGGGATGTCAGTCCCTGCTGGCCGTTAATGCACACCCATACCAGTTACCTGCATGGCAAGCCGCGCGTTTCAAAAAAGCATGTCATTGGCAATGTACGTGAAAGCTCATTGGAAGAGATATGGCTTGCCCCCGAATATCTGGCCTACCGCGAACGCCTGCATAATTTTGTATTTGCTCCCTGCACCTTCTGCGGCGGATGCGACCTCTCCGAAACCAATGAGGAGGACTGCCTCGGCAACGACATCGCCCCCGTCTGCGGCGGCTGTCTGTGGGCGCAGGGAATTGTGCAGTGCCCGTAACGCATCTACAACGTTATTCCGAGGCAAAAGCCCCGGAGTTTTTTTTAGCGGCAGGATTTGTTAATGTGGTCTTTTCAAAGTTGCTTACGGATTTATGAGTTTGTAGCACAGGCTTAACGCGAAGTACGCAAAATAGGCGAATTTCACAAAAAGGGGAGTGGCTAATTGAGCGGGCTTTCCAATAGATTTAACCACGGAGTACACAGAGGTCACAGAGAAAACCTTTTAAAAAATCTCTGTGTACTTCGTGATCTTATTACCCTGCGGGCCGTGGTGAGATGTTTTTCTTAGCATTTGTGTAAAAATAACTTCCCTATTTTGAATTTCAGGCTATCCTTGTGCTCGGTGCGGGATAAATCCCTGCCTCGTACATGGAAGCCCCTTCGGGACTGAGTCGGCTTTAGCCGACTTTCACGAACTGCCCACAGGGGGCTGTGCCAGGCAGGGATTTATCCCGCCGATTTCCGCGATAAAAACGGAACTTGTTATTGCACGACTCCTTAGCCCTCCTTTTAGTCACTCCCGCAAAAAGTAAGAGGAATTCGCGATTATTCGCTTTGTTCGCGGTTTTCGCGTTAAAGATTTTCCAACCTTGAGAAAGCCATAGCTTGTCAAAATTGCTTATTGTAGAAGAGGCCGGTTATCACTATAATCAAATCGTTACAAGTAAACATTTTATTCTACAATGGAGGCAGACATGCAAGGACAAATGATGGATTATCAATTGACGATCACGCCATTATTGGAACGCGCCCGGCGGCTCTTTCCAAAGAAGGAAATCGTCACCAAAGCGGGTCCCTCGCTGGAACGCTATACGTACGCGCAAATGGTGGAGCGCGTGGAGCGGCTGGCAAATGCCCTCGAAAAACTCGGGGTCAGGCGCGGTGACCGTGTGGCAACTTTTGCGTGGAATAACTCCCGCCACCTTGAAATTTATTTTGCCGTGCCATGCATGGGGGCTGTCTTGCATCCCATCAACCTGCGCCTGCCGGGGGATCAGATTGCCTATATTGCCAACCACGCCGAAGACAAGGTGATCTTCGTTGACCCGACTCTTTTGCCCGCCATTGAAAAACTTGCCCCTCACTTGAAGAAGGTGGAACATTACGTAGTGATGAGCGATACAGTGCCCGACGGCACAACCCTCAGCCCCGTTCACGCGTATGAGGATTTGCTAAAGGGAGTGAATGCCGATCACGCCTGGCCAAGCCTCAGCGAGAATGATGCGGCAGCCATGTGCTACACTTCGGGTACCACTGGCAATCCGAAAGGCGTGGTGTATTCGCATCGCGCTATTTATCTTCACAGCCTCGGCTTGAGCATGACCGATTCATTTGGGCTTTCAGAGCGCGACATATTCATGCCGGTCGTGCCCATGTTCCATGTGCTGGCATGGGGGACGCCCTTTGCCACGGTGATGCTTGGGACAAACCTGGTCTTCCCCGGCCCTCACCTTCAGGCGCGTGACCTGGCGGAATTGATTCAGGCAGAAAAGGTGACACTGACCGCTGGCGTACCAACCTTATGGATGGGGATTCTTAACCTGCTGGAAAACGAGCGCTATGATTTAAGCAGTTTGCGCGGGATGATCGTGGGCGGCGCGGCGGCCCCCCAGTCCATGATCGAAGCGTTTGAGAAGAAGTATGGCCTCAATGTCATGCATGCCTGGGGTATGACCGAGATGAGTCCGCTTGGCACGGTCAGCCGCCTGAAGAGTTATCAGATGGATCTGCCCGAAGCCGAGAAATTTGCCATCCGCGCCAAACAGGGAACCTCTGTGCCGGGCGTTGAAATTCGCGCCATTGAAGAAAGCGGCAGGGAAATTCCGTGGGATGGAAAAGCCTTTGGCGAATTACAGGTGCGCGGCCCCTGGATCATCAGCAGTTACTACAACGATGAACGCTCAGCCGATTCCTTCCAGGATGGCTGGTTCCGCACGGGGGATGTTGTCACGATTGATCCTGAAGGCTTCATCCAGATCGTGGATCGCGCCAAGGATGTGATCAAGAGCGGCGGCGAATGGATATCAAGCCAGGACCTGGAAAATGCCATCATGGCGCATCCCAAAGTGCTGGAAGCCGCAGTGATCGCGGTTGCCCACCCCAAGTGGCAGGAGCGTCCGCTGGCGTGTGTGGTGCCAAAGCCCGATTTCAAAGACTCGCTGACGAAGGATGAAATTCTAGAGCATCTCAAGTCACGCTTCGCAAAGATGTATATGCCTGATGACATCGTCTTTATCGATGCAGTGCCAAAGACCAGCGTAGGCAAGTTTGACAAGAAAGTCCTGCGTGTTCAATTCAAGGATTTCAAACTTCCAGATTAATTTTTTCACACAGCAGGCAGGCGCAACGCCTGCCTCCTCTTTTTTGAAAACGGTTCGCTACCGTACATTTCTCTCGTGAAAAACCCTAAAGGTCTTTTTGGGAATTCCCAAATTTACGAAGGGAAAGCAGACCTTTAGGGTTTCCGTGTACGGTAGAGAAGAAAACAGATGAATTTTTGTTATACTATTTTTATGCAGGCACACTTTTATGCGAACATGCGCGCGCTCTTTGGAACATCATCCCTGGCTGTGGATGATGCCGCTGCGGATACTCTTCGCAAGCTGATCGCTCTTTTGATCGAATTGCGCCCGGACGCCGAACCTAATTTATTGGATTTGAACGGCAACCTGCGCCCCGATGTGCCCGTCTATGTGGATGGAAGAAACCCGCGTCTCACTCCGACTGGAATTGATACGCCTCTCAAGCCTGATTCTATCGTCAGCTTTTTCTCCCCCATCTCCAGCGGAAAGATGAACGTGGAAGTGATGCGCGAAGCCTGAGGAAAGGAAATAAAACCATGAAAGTTAGTTTCTTCGCAACCCTGCGCGATATTGCCGGCGGAAAAAATGTTGAGTTTGATCTCGATCATGGCATTACAGCCCGGGAACTTCTGGATGCCATCATTGTGAAATTCCCGCTTATGAAAACGGAATTGCTCAACGAAAAAGGGGAAATGTACGGACACGTCCACTTTTTTATCAACGGGCGCGATGTGCAATTTATGGATGACCAATTCCAGACGAAGATCATGCAGGAGGATACGGTCAACGTCTTCCCTGCGGTGGGCGGCGGGTAGCATTCTGGAGTCCATCAGCTTGCTGATGGGTGTTTTAGAGTTTTTGGTTAATTATGGTTGCGGACAGCAAGCTGTCCGACTCCAGAATAGAAAAGCAGGGCGACATGTGTCGCCCTGCTTTTATTATCGGGGAGATTCTGCTTTTTGAAACAGAATCAAATTTCAGTTAAGAAAGAGGCGTTAGATAATCTCCAACTCTTTGAGTTTGGATTCAGGCACAACGCCGTTGACCCATCCGCGCTTGTCGTAGTATTCGACGAGCATGTCGTCCAATTCACAGACCTGGCCTTTGCTGCCGCCCATGGTGGAGGGTTCGGTGGTGAAGCGTTTGGGAAGTTGGTCTGAGCCTTCGCCGAAGCCGTTGAGGTTGTTGATGTGGCGTTCGAGGTTGTACACGCGCTCGCCAATTTTGAGCAGGTGACCTGCGTCACATGGCACGCCAGTCATCGCTTCGTACTGTGCCGCAAATGAATCCAGCGATTCTGCGAAGGTGGCGAATTTGCAGACATCCAAACAATCGGTGACGGCGTGAACGTTCTGGAAGATGAAGTTCATCTCGCCTTTGCCCTTCCACGCGAGCGGATCGGCTACAGTGGACGGGCCAAGCACGTTGCCGACAACTTCAGCGGCGGGGGTGTAACCGCGCAGGTGACATGCGCCGCGGTTGGATGTGGCATAGCCGAGACCCATGCCTTTAATTCCGCGTGGATCGTAGGCGGGAATGCCCTGGCCTTTGCAGGTCATGGCGAGTTCGGGGTGACCAAAGTGAGCGGCTGTTGCATTCGCGCCGTCAGCCATAACATTGCCAATGCCTTCGCGCATGGCGATCTTGCCAGCCAGTTCAACCATTTTGTCGCCATCGCCCCAGCCGAGTTTGCCATCGCCATTGGTGTAGCCTTTTTCGGAGGCTTCCATCCAAACAGAAAGCGGATGACCGATTTCGATTGCGTCCATGCCGAAGTCGTTGCATGAATCAATCATCTTGGCGACAACGCGGATATCATCATTGCCGCAGTTTGCGCCGACTGACCAGGCGGGTTCGTATTCTACTGATTCCATGCGCAGGCCAGCGTAAGGACCGTCTTTGATTTCGACTTCCTTCTTGCAAGCGACTGGGCAGGCGTGACAGGTGGGGTTGCCCACAAGGATATTATCGTTGACGTATTCGCCGCTGATTTTTTCAGCGCCTTCAAAGCCTGTGAACTGGCTGTTTCTGGCAGGCAAGCCGCCAAGAACGTTGGTCATGTTCATCAACACATTTGTGCCATAGACGGAGAGTCCGCCTTTGCGGGGGGAGGTGACCACGCGCTCGTCCATAATCTCGGCCAAAGCCTTGGTATGAGCGACTTTCCACTTATCACGGTCTGCGGCTTTGACGATTTTCTTCTCAGCCTTGATGACGATGGCTTTGAGGTTCTTGGAGCCGCCTACACAGCCTGTGCCGCCGCGGCCAGAGGCGCGGTCGTTTTCGTTGATCCAACTTGCGAACTTGACGAGGTTCTCGCCAGCCTGGCCAATTGAAATCACGGTCAAATCTTTTTCGCCGTATTTTTCCTTGAAGTGCTTGATGGTGTCGTGAACTCCTTTGCCCCAAACTTCGGAAGCATCCAATAATTCAACTTTGTCATCATGGATGTAGGCATAGGTCGGTTTTTCGGCTTTGCCTTTGAAGACCAGGCCGTCGAAGCCAGCCCAGCGCAGTCGGGCGGCAGACCAGCCCCCATGGTGAGAATCAGTTACCGTTCCAGTGAGAGGCGATTTTGTCACAATCGCCATGCGTCCGCTCATGTTGGCTTCGGAGCCAGTGAGTGGCCCGTTCATAAAACATAAAATATTATCGGGGGAGAGGGCATCCACCTTGGGGCCGTTATCGAAAACGAACTTCACGCCGAGGCCGCGTCCACCGATATATTTTCGGGCGTCGTCTTCAGGCACAGGCTTGAATTCCACTTTGCCTGCGCTGAGGTCCACCCAGCCGATCCGATTTGCATAACCGCCAAGTTCCATGATGAATCTCCTTTTGCAAACGAAAATAAACAGCCCACGCTGTTTTTGTTAGTATCAGAATAGCATCCACAAAAAATGAAGTCAATAATTAAGCTTTTCCTTAATCGTAAAGGTGGCATTTGGCATGATGCAAGTGTGCAAGCAAAGGTTGTCAGGATTACCCTTTTCCCTCACCCCAATTAGGAAGACTTTTC
>CXWL01007947.1_pt1 | contig 35016 bp, 48 predicted proteins | sample 590931 | NCBI WGS metagenome assembly CXWL01 (sample SAMEA3498368, study PRJEB10139) | groundwater metagenome | biome: water well; material: biofilm material | place: Germany | collected 2015-04-27
TACTTGCGTACGTACTTCCCAGGCGGCAAACTTAACGGCTTCCCTGCAGCACTGCATTGGCCACAAGCCAATGCATCACTGAGTTTGCATAGTTTACAGCTGGGACTACCCGGGTATCTAATCCGGTTTGCTCCCCCAGCTTTCATCCCTCACCGTCGGACGTGTTCTGGTAGACCGCCTTCGCCACAGGTGGTCATCAATAGATCAAAGGATTTTACCCCTTCCTACCGAGTACCGTCTACCTCTCCCACTCCCTAGCTTTGCAGTATTGCCGGCAGCCCATACGTTAAGCGTATGGATTTAACCGAGAACTTACAAAGCAAGCTACGGATGCTTTAGGCCCAATAATCATCCTGACCACTTGAGGTGCTGGTTTTACCGCGGCGGCTGACACCAGAACTTGCCCACCCCTTATTCGTTAGTGTTTCTAGGACTGACAAAAGGTTTCTTTAGCAGAAACCACTCGGATTAACCTTGTCGTGCTTTCGCACATTGCAAAGTTTTCTCGCCTGCTGCGCCCCATAGGGCCTGGGTCCGTGTCTCAGTACCCATCTCCGGGCTACTCCTCTCAGAGCCCGTACCTGTAATAGTCTTGGTGGGCCATTACCTCACCAACAAACTGATAGGACGCAGTCCCATCCTATGGCGATAAATCATTTGAAACATAAACCATTCCAGGCATAATGTTCTATCGGATATTATTCTCAGTTTCCCGAGATTATCTCCGTCCATAGGGTAGATTGACTACGCGTTACTGAGCCGTCTGCCTTGTATTACTACAATGACTCGCATGGCTTAGTATCAATCCGATAGCAGTCAGGTCCGGCAGGATCAACCGGATTCTGTTTATTTCGATTATTGAAGTACAATTGTACTATATTGGAATTGACGGATGCACATAATCTTCACATTTCAGATTTGATCATTTGATCAGATCCTCATTTTGTATGCGTAACTGGAGGCCTATGAATCACAAAATGGTGCATTACCATACTTTCATCACAAGCGCCGCCTATTGCGTTACGTATGCAGAAGGTCAAACCTTTCAAATACATATAAACCATGCCTAAAATAATCGATCATTGATTAAATTATCCATTGAATTTCTAGTAAAAGAGAGAAGAAAATGGACATAGTATCAGATTACAAAAAAAAGACAAAAAAATCTGCAAAATTATTTTTGCGATCATCTAAATTTCATGTTAATGGTGTTAGCCATAACATACGATTCTTTGAGCCATATCCATTTGTAGTAAGATCATCCTCAGGAAAAAATTTAGTCGATGTGGATAACAACAAATACATAGATTTTTGGATGGGTCACTGGAGTTTGATTTTAGGACATGGGCCTAAAAAGGTCAAAGATTTGTTAAAAAAACAGATCGAAAAAAGTTGGATGTATGGAACAGTAAACGAACAAACAATCAAACTTTCTGAATTAATTTCAAAAGCAGTTCCAGTAGCTGAAAAAATTCGTTATGTCACATCAGGTACAGAAGCTACAATGTATTCAGTCAGATTAGCACGTTCGATAACTGGAAAGAAAATTATTGCAAAAATAGATGGTGGATGGCATGGATACACATCAGATTTACTGAAAAGTGTAAACTGGCCATTTACAGAATCAGAAAGTGGCGGAATAGTAAATGAGGAGAAAATAATTTCAATCCCTTTTAATAATTTAGAAAAATCATTAGAAATTCTCAAAACAGTTTCCAGTGATTTGGCAGGAGTAATAATAGAACCAGTACTAGGCGGTGGTGGATGCATTCCGGCTACACCTGAATATCTTAAAGGGATACAAGAATTTGTTCACAAAAATGGATCATTGTTTATACTAGACGAGATTGTAACTGGATTTAGATTTAGATTTGGATGTTTGTATCCCACCATGAAACTTGATCCAGACATTGTCACTCTGGGAAAAATTGTAGGTGGTGGAATGCCAATTGGTGTAATGTGTGGAAAAAAAGAAATAATGCAATACGCAGATACAACAGGAAAGAAAAAATCAGAGAGAGCATATATTGGTGGAGGGACATTCTCGGCAAATCCTGTATCTATGACTTCAGGATTTGCAACATTGAGTGAGTTAAAGCAAACAAAAAATACAATTTATCCAAAAATTAATTCACTTGGAAAATTTGCAAGAAGTGAACTTGGTAAAATATTTGGAGACAGGGTAATTATTACAGGAATGGGTTCACTATTCATGACACATTTTGCAAAAAATGGAGTCACTGAGATTGTAAATTCAGAACAAGCTTCAAAATGTGATACTGAGTTGCTCCAGAAATACCATTTTAAAATGATTTCACAAGATGGAATATTTTTTTTACCAGGAAAACTAGGGGCAATATCCAATGCACACAGTAAAGATGACATTAACAAAATTATTTTAGCCTCAGAAAATTTTTGAAATCAACATGTTTGACTCAAAAAAAGACGATGAGGATTTGATGTATAATGCAATGTCATTAATGGAAAAAAACCAACCAAAAGGAGCAATTGTATTATTTAATAAAATTTTGAAAAGTAATCCTAAGAATACGACAGCATTATACAATAAAGGACTTGCACTAAATCAAATCAAAAAATACAGTGATGCGATTACGTGTTTTTATTTACTAGAAGAGATAAACCCAAAAGACGCTGCAGCAATTAACAACATGGGAATTGCAATGGCCGAGATGGGGAATATCCAAGGAGCATCAGAATGTTATGATAAAGCAATTAGTGCGGACCCAAAATATGGTCCATCATATTTCAACAAGGGGGTGTTACTAGACAAACTGCAGGATCATGAGGAGGCCCTGGAATTTCTAGATAAAGCAATTTCAGCAGAACCAAGAAAACCAAATGCCCAATTCTATAAAGGAATTATTTTGGGAAAATTAAAAAGACATGAAGAGGCATTGAATTGTTTTGAAAATGTTTACAAAAGAAATCCTAGTCATATGGATGCATTATTTCATAAGGGAATAGAGTTAGCAGAGTTGGAAAATCATCAAAAAGCAATAGAAATTTTTGATCAGATACTTGCAAAATACAGCGATAATGCCAATATCATTTATGCAAAATCAAGAAGTAAGTCGGCATTAGGAGAATTTCCAGAGTCATTGGAATTGTTGAAAAGAGCAATTACATTAAACCCGAAAACGATTCGAAGTTGGGCCAAAGAAGAAAAAATATTTGAAAGACTACATAGTAATGAGCAATTCAGAAAGATGGTAAAACTCTAAAAAAGGTTATTCACAATAAAACTAATTGTATTTTATTCAATTACTATCAGAATAAATTAGAAATGTGTCGAGGATCTAGACACACTTGAAGCAATATATTTTAGATAGATATAAGATGCATTTAACAATACAGAAATGAAAAAATCAAATATTTACTCTACAGGGGACAAAAGAAAGATCAATTCAGAATGGTTTACTAATAAAGTACACATGAAAGATGTGTCATCTAAAATTAAATCAAAAGAACAAGACATTTATCATGTTTATTTTCAAGATGGTGCCAAAACAAAATTGCATTTGCATAATGGTAATCAAATTCTCATAGTCACTAAAGGAATAGGGAGTCTAGAAATATTTAGAAAGTATGGTGTAAGGAAAACAAATTTTAAAATCAAGAGAATCGAAAAAATTAGCCTCAAAGAAGGAGATACAGTATACATTCCATCAAATACACTCCACACTCATGGTTCAATAGACAAGAAAAAAATATTTTCACATATTGCCATCAATATTCATCCATCCCGAAATTTAGAATACCAAACGATTTGGTATGAGTCAGATTTTAAAACAAATGTAACAAAAATAGTGTAATTTTAATTTAAGATGTTAATCAAAAAAGGTTCTGAAATAAAATCAATTCAAGGAAATGAAGGATCAGAGATAAAGCAGTATTTTCACCCACACAATACACTGAATGGAATTAGCTTTAGTTTAGCACAATTTACACTTGAACCAGGAAAAAAATCTCGGAATCACAAGATAAAATCATCAGAGATATACTATATTTTAGAAGGAGTGGCTATTTTGAAAATTGAACACAAATCATATCAATTAGAAAAGGATGATTCAATGTATGTCCCGCCTATGTCAGAGCAATACATAGAAAACATAGGATCAACAAATTTACGATTTCTGTGTATTGTAGAACCTGCATGGAAATCAGAAGATGAGATTATTTTAGAATAAAATTACACTGTTGCGATACTAATAATACTATTTTGTTAATTATCCATGGTTAGTCTGCATTTTGTCACTAAATTTCATATGCAGATTATACGAGATGTAATGTATAGATAACAAACCACGTTGTTTATTTTTTATAAAAATATCAAACAAATGTGAAGCATAAAATTAAAAGTTAATATGCAATAAACAAATTATGAACATATGAAAAGATTAATTTAATTAAATTTTTTATACTTTTGATTCATATTAGACTAATGTCGGAATTAAATATTTCCAACCCAGCACTTTCTGTAAAATTGTTAGAGCATTCCAGTATGAGTATTTCAGATTACATGGTGGCATTTTCAGGTCAAACTAATAGCTATTGCGTTGGGGTAATAGACATGGTAGACTCTACAAAGATAACTGTAAGTCTTTCTGTTGGAAAAATGTCAAGATATTATCAAATTTTTCTAAATACAATGGCAGATACATTAAATAAATTTGGCGGCAGAGTAATAAAAAATATCGGAGATAGTCTACTATTTTTCTTCCCAGCATCTTCTAAGGGAAGAAAATATGGTTTCATGTCATGTTTGGAGGGATGTTTAGAAATGGTTGAAATACATGATCATTTATGCGCATGTGCTAAAAATGAAGGTTTACCATGTATTAATTATAGAATAAGTTGTGATTATGGCGCAGTTGTTTTAATGCAATCTAAAGATTCGTCATTAGACATGATAGGTCCACCACTGAATATGTGTTCAAAAATTAATCATTTTGCACAAAATAATCAAATCGTTATTGGAGCTGATCTGTATGAGATGGTCAAAAAAATGAATGATTATCATTTTACATTAGTTAAAAGTTATGATACTGGTCAAAAATTTCAATATCCTATCTATGCTGTAACTAGAAGGTGAACGTGTAGGTCACGTTCCAAATCTAATTTTTGGTAAAAGGTATTTTAGATTGTAATCTCCAAATTTCATGGGGTTTTTGAAACTTTTAAAATACCGGATCGGTACTTTACAACATATTCATTACTTTCATGTAAAGTTAAATGAACATAATGAGACATTCATAATTCATTAACATTCATTTAGAAATATGATAAATCTTAAATATTTATTCACATATTAAAATACATGGAATTTGACGAGACTGACACAAGAATTCTAAAAAATTTACTTGTAGATTCAAGATCATCTGCAAGACAATTATCATATAAACTTGGATTGTCAACTGTTACAGTACTCACTAGAATAAAAAAACTAGAGCAAAAAAAAGTCATAACAGGATATACTACAAATCTTGATCACACAATACTTGGTTATGACCTTACTGGAATAATTGAAGTCACGACAACAAAAGGAAAGATGGTTGAGATAGAAAGTAAAATTGCAGAAAACAAAAACGTTTGTGCCGTTTATGATATTACGGGTCATGCAGATATTTTAGTAATATGTAAATTCAAAAATAGAGGGGAATTAAGTGATTTCATCAAGAATATATCAACAATACCAAATGTAGAAAACACAGTTACACATGTTGTATTAAATACTATGAAGGAAGATTTCCGACTGATATAAGCATCAAAAATATTTCTAATTTTATATTGACTTATTAAATAAAATTTAAGAAAATATAAAATATTGTTTAAATTCAATGGATAGTAAAATCCACCATGAGTGAATTCGTCACCACACATCATGAGTTAAAAATACAATAATTTTTGTGGCAATAGTAATTGTAATGGCGACATTTGTATTATTTTTAAAATAATTTTGTATCGATATAGTTTTACAGCATCTGATATCAATAAAACCTATCGGTCAAAGCACACTTTTCAAAAGTAATATCAATTACCAGACCTTGAATTAAACTAATTCAATATATTTTCTATAATCTAGTAATCTATTACGAAGAGTCACGCAAGTTATTCCAGAAATTCTCATAATATCTTGTTTGGTTAGAGTTACATTAGTTTTGATGCATGCCATATAGATGACAGTGACAGCTACTGCATTTGGGTTTTTTCCTGCAGTCAATTCTTTTTCCTTTAGTATATCAAAAATTTTTATGGCTTCACGTTTAGTGGTTTCAGGTAATTGCAAGTTATTTGCAAATTTTATGATGCAGTTAATTGGATCGGTTACAGGAATAACAAGTCTTAGTTTTTGGAATAACATTCGATATGATTTTGCAATTAATTTTCGTTTTTCTTGAAGATGATTTGAAATATCAATGATTGTTCTAGTAGCATCCAGTTCTCTACATGCGGCATACACACATGCTCCAACTATGGATTTGATAGTCCTGCCTCGTACTAGTTGTGCCTTTACAGCTTTTCTATAGAGATATGACGCTCTCTCAATTATGGCATCAGAGAGGCCTAGTTTTTCTTTGAGTTTACCAATTTCATATAGAGCAATTCTTAGATTTCTCTCCGAAGTGGTTTTTGTTTGGCTTCTAGAATCCCACAATCTCATTCTTTTCATGGATTGTTTCATTTCATGACCCAATGATTTTCCAACATAATCGTAATTTGATTTTCCAATAATCGTCGAAAGTCCCATATCATGAAATGTTATGCTGGTTCTAGGTCCGATATGAGAATGGTTTTCATCTGAAAAAATCCAATCTTTTCTTGTGTCCGTAACCTTTTCTTGCAAAACCCTTCCACAACTCTGACAAATCAATTCACCCGTTTCAAAATCAGTAATTATGACACTTGTATCACATGAGAGAATTTCTCCTTTGTTTACGATGAGTTTTTGAACCATATGTACCCTAACGTTAGAAAACACGGTAGTAATCTAAAACCAAGCAGTTGTCCTTTAACAATTGTCCACCGTTACTCTTATCCCACGATGTTTTCCTTTGGTTGATCACTACCCAAACTAATCACATCATAATGAAATAAAAACAATACTTTGTTGATCATGGACATTTGTTAATTATTTCTATAAATATTAAACAATTAAAAAGTTGTTTGAAAAAACGTAGCATAAAAAATAAAACGCAATTCAAAAATTTGTTTAATTTAAAAAATAAAACTAAACACATTTTTCAATTAATCACAGTCATGTTTATTGATAATTTTGTGATACTAGAACCATGGCAGAAGCTGGCATGGCAGCATATGGTGTTGCATTAGGTGTTACAATTACCTTGGCAATAGTACTTTTTGCACTTCGTGGAAAAGGACATCCGGAACCTCTAGAAAATATGGATGCATAACATGAAATTCTATGAATGTGTGTGCAAGTGTGGTTGCAAAAAAATGGATGTAGACTGTATTTGTAATTTCTGTAAAGCAGGGTTATGCGAAGTTATTATTACAGACCATACACTGTTTCCTAAAATTTAAAATGTTAGTCCATCTTTTATCATGATGGATAAATCATTTCTTAGTGGATCATAATTTAGAGCAAAATTCAGATTATCGAAGAGCGAGTCTATTAACGCGCATTTATTTTTTGCGTATTGATAATACCCATCAAATGCCATATCAAACGAATTACTTTTCCCAAACTGACTCCAAAAATCATCACGTATTACAACATACTCTCGCAAAAATTGACGCACCGGTTCTTCTACTACTGGCGACATATTATATCGTAAAAGTTTGATCAATATCGTCTCGAATTCTCTATCTAGATTCGCTTCAGTGATTTTTTGATAAACACTTGTTGTCATATTCTCAAGTAAATTCCATGACTTCGCCTTTAGCTATTTTTTCTCTAAATTTCTCTTTGTCTAATTCTTTTTTATCTTTCATAAAGGATTACCACAGTAATGAAATTTATTGTCGATTGTATAAAATATGAACAAATATGTAATAATAATAGAAAATAATAAACAATTTTTAAGTTTTTTAAATTCAAATTATAATATTATTATACCATGTAAAAACCATGGAAGTTCTAAAATGTAAATGTCCTTCAGATTCAAAAAGTTATGAAGATGAAGACGGTATGCTAATTTGTGTTTCATGTAAGGGCTGGGTAGAGGGACAAAGATAGGAATTAGATAAATGTCACTCAAATTTATCTTGAAAAAAAATGATGGCAAGTATACTGATTGTTCTCAATGCAACAACTCCTTATTGCACTGTCATTGCAAGTGTCCTTACTGTGGAGAACGTGATGATTGTGAATGTGTATTGTTTGATGCAGTTACTGGAGGATAACAAAATTGAATATTTATGATACTAAAACAGTTAGATGTATGATTTGTGAAAAACCAATAGGCGAAGTAGATTTTGATGCCGAAATAATTCGTCCAAAATGTGGACAATGCTCAAACCCTATTCCCGACACTAAGGATAAAATGCCTTATTTGATTCATCACTGAATTCTACGACATAATCTGTACCAGATGAAATTATTTACTAAAACCTTGTTTTTCAACTACATTTAAGGTAATTGTGGACTTGATATTTCCAAGTTTACGAATTTTTTTACTAACCACATCTGAAATTTCATTATATGTCGGAGCTACAATTTTACAAATCATTTCATAAGAACCAACCAAAATATCAGCTTCGATTACTTCAGGAATGTCTTTTAAATTTTGTAACACATTAGATTCTTGTGATTTATTACAATGAATTATGACAAAAGCTTGTGCCAGATATTTTTCTAAAATCTCCTTTTCACTTTTATTTGTTTTTCTAAAATTTTCTTTTTCATTGACTAATAATGTTAGTGTCGAGCGAATGTTTTGAATTTTTCTAATTTTATTAGAGATGTCCTTTTGAATTTTTTGTTCGTCATTTGATTCAAGTTTTGTTAGAATATCGTATGAACCAAATGTACCATGTGCCTCTTTTACAGTTTCAATAGTATTAAGATTTGATATGACAGAATCTTCAGTTCCTGATTCATTAACAATAAGAACATAAGCTTTTGCCATATTCTTACTAGTTTTGCCCTTCTATTCCCATAAGAGTGAGAGTAGATCTGATGTTTTCCATTTTTCGAATACTCCAAATAATAACTTCTCGGAGTTTCTCTTTTTCGGCGTGCTCTACTTTTGCGATTATATCATATGCTCCAAACGTTCCATGAACTTCCTTGACAGAATCTAGATGCTTTAGATTTTCAATTACTGTTTCTTCTTTTCCTAATTCACAATTAATCAAAACATATGCTACCTCCATAATAGATGCCACTTAGTAGCATACTTGAAACATTATTAAAGATATGTTGCTAGTTATTAAAATTTGTTTAATTATAAATTATATATTTCAATATATTTACATATATCAACTAATAATCTTTATTATTGTATAATACATTGTAGTATTCATGAGCTATTGTATAAAGTGCTACGAGCCAGCAGATGTGTGTTTCTGTGAAAGAAAAAAGGTACCTCTTGATGAGTACACTCATGAAATGAGAGAATGTACTGACTTGAAATGTTATTGCAAGGAACACATACCAAATATCGAAAAATAATCATGTGTGAAATTTGTTTAAATTTATATATTTTTTAATGAATTCTGGATGTCTGACTCCTGTTTGTGTCTAAATACTCTATTCTAATATTTTCATGATGTTTTTAATTAGGCGGTCATGATCAACCTTTGGTTCAGTTGTTAGATAGATAATCTTGTCTGATTCTAATGGAATAGTGATTCTTTTGATTTTTTCATATACGACAAGGGCATATTTTCCTTTACCAATAAAATCTGTGAATTTGTCGCGTAATTTCCATGCATCCATTGCATGTCTGAGTGATTCTTTTTGAAAGTCTGGTTTTAAATAATTTGTTATCCCTTCTTTCTGTCCTCCAAACAACAATCTTCCTTGATAATCTACAATTGTCACAAATCTGATTTTTGGATCAAGATTTTGTATTTGTTGATAAAGTTTATGATATTTTTCAGATTCCATGGTTACCATCACCCCTAGTATCCAAACTCCCTCCATTTGACTGATCTTAATTCACATCCACAATTCTTTCTTTTACCGTATTTAGGACACTTGTAATGACAGTGCAATAAGGAGTTGTTGCAATGAGAACAATCAGTATACTTGCCATCATTTTTTTTCAAGATAAATTTGAGTGACATTTATCTAATTCTTATCTTTGTCCCTCTATTCCCATAAGAGTAATAGTAGATCTAATAAAATCAGTTCTTCGAATACTCTGAGTAATGGTTTGTCTAAGCCTTTCCATTTCAGAGTCTTCTACCTTAGCAAATATGTCATATACCCCAAAAGTTCCATGAACTTCTTTGACACAACTTAATTGCTTTAAATTTCCAATTACTATTTCCTCTTTCCCTAGATCACAATTAATCATAACATATGCCACTGCCATAATATGCCTACATAGAGATAACTTAAAATTATTTAAGTAAAACTATCATTTTTATTAAAATTCATTTGATAATAATTAATTTAATCAAATATATGTTGATTAAATACTGTTTTATAACAAATATCCCATATGCAGAATTTCACGTCATGAGAAATTTGCCAAAACAACTCGGAATATAATGATAACCAATAGTTATTCTTGTAGTTTCTGATGAATCATGAATCCCATTCCCAAATAGAAGGTACATCAAATACTTAGCATAGATTAGAAAAATATTTGATCGTAGCATTTACTAATAATTATGTCATCGAACTACCAGGACAGGACATTTTGCATGATGTATAACTTTCATAGATACACTACCCAGAAATAATTCCTTAACTGGACTCATACCGCGGGTTCCAAGCACAACTAGATCATAATCTTTAGAATTAACAACTTCTGTAATCATATTAGCAGGGTCTCCAATTTCTAAAATGAATTCGGGATGAATATTTTTTTCTAAAGCAACTTTTTTGTATTCTTCCAACATTGAATTTGCTTTGATTTTAAGATCTTCAACCAGGTCAAGACTTGCAGCGCTATCCCCACCAAATTCACATGAAACAACATGAATCACATCAATTCTGCATCTGGATATCGACGCAAGGTAAATCGATGTTGCAAATGCTTTTTTTGCCGATTCTGAACCATCAATTGCAACAAGTATCTTTGAAAACAATCTTTTACCTGATCCTGAGTAAATTATTTTCGGTAAAATCTTCTAGTATCATTTGCTCTACGCTAATTAATTTAGAATGAATTTGTGAAATTTGTTGCATTATAACTGGGTGCCTTTTTTCATCCTCTATCATTTGTATGGCATAGGTCACATCCGTTTTCACTATCTCCAGTGTTTTTGCGATATTTGATAATTTACGATGGTCCATGATAAATTTAGCAGTGTATTGTATTTATTGTTGTTATTTAATGGCGTAAGAATTCATTTAGTTTTATGACAAAAATTGAACAAAATATAATTTTCAAATATTTTAGTCAATGAACAAATGTATTCAAAATCATAGGAAATTTTTGTTATTGTAATGATTGTTCATATTAAATATGATATAGTTTAATTTCATTGTCAGAAATGTTGTCATTAGACATTAGATATGTTGACTGAAACTGCGTAACCCTGCAGAACAAAATGGCAATCAGGTCATTATGATGGCTTGACAGAGGCGATCTCTCAATAGTTCTGCCATTAGGGTTACGCCATTAAATTTAGTGTTTGGTGCGATATTTACCATTAAATAGTTAGATGGGCTCCCTGCACGAGTTGGCAGTGATGGTACTATTACAATGATAATTAAAATATTGAATCCAAGTTTTATTCTGGATCTGATTAAACCCAACCTAGAACTACAGAGAAATCAAATGCCAACTATGCATATTTTGTTAAATAGCATAACAACAAAAGTATGTCATGGTCTATGCTTGCCCCTTTTGCAAAAAAAGTCATTATGTTAATCGAGGATTGACTGAATCGACACAATTGATCTATCCCGGATACTCTCGTGCCTTTGCTATAAAATCTAAAAAAATGAGTTGTGTTATAATTATGATTGCTTCTAAGATCTACAAAAAATAGGGGGGAAAAGAAATTGGCGACAGTCTATGTTTTGGTGTTGTGCAAAATAGGTTTAGAATTTAAAGCATGCCAAGAATTATTACGCGTACCTGAGATAGTAGAGGCAAAAATTACTTTTGGCAAGTATGATATAGTTTGTAAAATTGAGGCACCAAATATGAAATCCATTCGAGACATCATAATAAATGACATTAGAGGAAGTGAACTAATCAAAGAAACACAAACATTGATACTCCTTTAATCAACAATTAGAGAGTCAAGTCATTTAATTTCCAAAAAATAAATTTAGGATCTATTTTTATGCTTTAAACGTGTATTAATAGTGGAAAGATGGCACGATGTCCTATCGTCTAATGTTGGCATCGGTTTGCTGGCTTATGCATACTTGCAAGGCTTTGCAAAGGTTGATCCGCGCTAGTCATCTTCCAAATTATCTGACAATGATGTTTTTCAATTATCATAATTTCAAATACGGTTGTGATACTTGATGTTACTATTTATTGTGAATTCGCTAATTAGATAGTTTTGCTATTGCCATTTGGCATTATAAAGGCTAGTTTTTTGTAGCATCAAGAAAGAATGCGCAAAAAATAGACAATGTATTATACAAAATTAGTTTGTACAATATCTGTTTTATAGTTCCATGTGTTGGTCTAATCTTAGACTCTTAGACCTATTTCTAATTGTAACTTCAGTTACATTTGAAGCCTCGGCAATATTACGTTGAGTCATTTCTTCACCATTTTTAACACAAGCCAAATATAATGCAGCGGCAGCTAACCCCATTGGATCCTTTCCTGCAGATTCTTCATGGTCCTGAGATATTTTGAGTACACTAACTGCATAACGTTTTGTTTTTTCTGTAATTTCTAGTCTACTTGCAATACGCGCAATACAGTGGATTGGATCTACTACCGGCATCTTTAGATCTAATTCTCGAAACAATAATCTGTAACATCTCGCAACATCTTTTCGTTTAGTGTTGCCTGCTTCTGCAACATCATTTAGGGTTCGTGGGGTTTCCGTATCTCTGCACGCAGCATAAAGTGCAGATGCTATCATTGCAGAAATAGATCTTCCACGTACTAATTTGTTTTCAAGAGCTTTTCTGTAAATGTAAGCTGCTCGTTCCATTACTGCATCAGAAAGTGTAAGTTTGTCTTTTAGTTTGTTTAATTCATTAAATGCCTGCCTTAGATTTCTATCAACGGGTTCATGAACTTGACTTCTATCATTCCAAGTTCTTAGTCGTTTGAATGTATTTTTCATTAAAGCCGAAAGAGGTTTTCCAGATGCATCTTTGTTTATTGGACTGATTATGGTTGATAGACCTTGATCATGTCTTGCTAAAGATACACCAGAACCAGTTCGCCCTCTATCGATTTTATCATCTGAAAAAGAATGTCTCTCAGGACCAGAATCTTCCACACGTTCAGATAATACAAAACCGCAATCACCACAAAACATTTCTCCTGTTTCAAAGTCTGTAATTGGTGAACTCTTCCAACATCTTGAACACCTTTCCTTGATGTTGATGAAAACTTCTACAGACATGTTTCTTTTTCTAATCATTTCCATCGCCATCGAAATATTCTTGATTTTAATTTATTTTTAGTATTTTTACGCGTGAATGTATTACATATACCTAAAACAAAAAGGATTTCAATGCCTTGTTATACAAGTGTGTGATATTTGTGAATTTTTTGAACAATTGTTTATGTTAGAGAAGATTAGGATCTAGTCAATATTTTATTCAAACTTTGGAAAAATCAGATCAAACTTTAATTGTAAAGTATTCTACAGGAAAAAAGCATTTTGCATACCAGAATATTTTGTATGACAATGTATCACAGTTGGCTCAATTCATCGCGGAAAATAAAATATCACTGCAACTCCAATCAACACAACTATTGAACCTATAATCTCAAATTTGTCTGGCTTTTTCTTGTCTACCCAATACCCCCAAATTATTGACGATACCACAAAAATTCCACCATACGTTGCATATACCTTACCAAAATTTGCAGGTTGCAATGTCATGATAATTCCATATGAAAATAAAATCAATGCTCCAACCAACCCCAATATCTTTCCCTTATGATCTCGCAGCCATTTCCACATAAGATAACCGCCACCAATTTCTAACAATGATGCAAACAAGAACAATCCTAAAGTTGAAAGAATAGTTTCACTCAAACTTTCTCACCTTTTCTAGGATAATAGAAAATTATCAAAACTCCAATGACTGCAATTATAGCTCCAATGATATCATAGTGGTCTGGCCTTACCCCATCAATTAACCAACCCCATAGAATAGACATTACGATAAAAACACCACCATATGCTGCATAGATTCTATGAAAGTGTGATTTTTGAAATGTGGGAACTATTCCATATAAAAATAAAATAAAACCACCCCCCATACCAAAAAGCCAGCTCATGTCGTTTCGAAGCCACATCCATACTAGATAACCACCACCAATTTCACAAAGACCTGCAAGAAAAAAGAACAAAAGTGAAGTAGATATCTTAGTTAAGGAAGCATTCATCTAATTTGTTTTAATTTTCTTTTAGTTTAATGTTCTGAGATCTAGGCAATTCCTTTGCGCGTTATTCGGCAGACTCATCTTCCTCAGAATGAATCTCTGTTTTTTCTTCCGAAGTTTCACCTAAATTAGAATACGGTTCATCTACACTGATAACTTCTAGTGCTTCTTTTGCAATTTGTTCTGCATTTTTCTGTCCAGTTTCATTTTTTTCTATCTCTGAGAGTTGGAAATGTATGAATAATGCCATCCACTAATAATTATCGCGACAAAAATTCCTGCAATAATTGCTATTTAGAAAAACCATAAATTATCAATTTAGTTATTCTAAAAACAAGTTTAATTTAGTTCTAAATTCTAAAAACCTATTTCTTATTGAAACGGTGCTGGTGCCTGCCGCCACAGATATTTCATGTTGGGATTTATTTTCACCTGTTATGATACATGCTGCATAAATTGCAGCGGCTGCCATAATTTCGGGGTTTTTGCCAGCAACAATGCCAGCCTCATGGGCCGCATCTAAAATATGTACTGCTTTACGTATTGCTTTTTCCTTTATTCCTATCTTGCTTGCAATCTTACTAATTGACTTTATTGGATCAGCTATGGAGACTACAAACCCCAATTCCCTAAACAATGATCTGTATGACCTTGCAACGTCTTTTCTTCCAATCTCAAGCTGTTCCGCAATCTCTGTCAGGGTTCTAGTATGCTCCAAATCCCTACATGATGCATAAAGACATGCGGCAGCAATTCCTTTTACGGTTCTTCCCCGAACAAGACCTTTCTCTGAAGCTTTTCGATAAAAAAGAGATGCCCTTTCAATGACCGTATCAGAAAGTCCTAACTTTGATTGCACTTTATCTAATTCCTGAAGTGCATTTCTTAGGCTTCTATCGGCTGAACTTTTTGTTTGTGACCTACTATCCCACTTTCTTAGTCTGTTAAATGTTTGAGCCATATTTGCTGAAAGTGGTTTTCCAATAGAATCTTTGTTTTGTACTCCTATTACAGTAGAGAGCCCCCTATCATGTATTTTTAGTGACAGTCCTGGACCGGTCCTTGTATTGTCTGAATTATCTGAAAAGTTTCTACGTTCTACTTTCCTGTCTTCGGTATTTTCTGAAAAGACGCATCCACAACTAGAACAAGCAATCTCGCCTATTATATCATCAGTTACAAGTCTTGATGTATTACAGTTATTACAGATTAATTCTGTTTCTTCAATTTTTTGTAAAATAGTCAAAATTTCTCACTAAGCTGTGATAAGTATATTTTTGATCGTGCAATCAGAGTGAATTTGTTTGTCTGTAGTACTATTACATCTGCAACAAAAAAAGTCTATTGGTTTTTCGCAAACTTGACAACTTTGATTTACTTTCATCTCATATCCACATTTTCTACAAGAATCACTTCTCATTGATTGATTTATGTTATAGTTTGTATTAAAGGCATTGAAAATTAGTTAGACCTAATTATCATTATCATTCTAGAGAATTAGAATAACTATTAAATTAATTTTTCAGTTCACATAACAAAAATAAACTTATAAATCAATTATGAATTTTGTGAATTCTTACAATTAAAAAAAGAATTTTTCCTGACTCTTCTTTTATAACTGTATAATTGATTTTTTATGTTTCTTCTATCATCACATATTATTTTCTAGATGCAATTATCCATCTTCTTTTCCATAAAGGACAAATTGAAGTTTTTCAATAATAATATTGTGGATTATGATTTCCGTCTGAATTGATGAATGTGACACTATCTGCCGATTATAATTTATTGCTTTTTCTAATCGTTCCCTAATTTCTTGATCTTGTAAGATTTGTCGCCTCAACGAATAGGCTTCTTTTTGGTTTTTGACAAAAATTTGAAGCCAATAGTAACCTGTTTGACTATCATCTATTTTTATTTCAGTTATTTTCATAACATTATTACTCAAATTAGTATTTTAACTATAGTTAACCAAATCTTCAAACTAGAATTTTTTGATTAATTTTGCGGTTCCAAACAATTGTTTAATTTCAGATATTGTAATCTGTGCGTAAAATTAAAAAATAATAGCTCAAATTTGTTGATCAATTTTAGAATAAACTAGCAACCACGTTAAATGATATGAAATTGTTTTTATCATATGGCAAGTTTCAATCACTAGTGAACACATATCAAGCTCTTATGGCATTGAATGTAAAATCAGATTCATCATTTGATGAAATCAAAATAGCGTACAGAAAATTGGCACTTGAATTTCATCCAGATAAAAACAATAATGAAAAAGAGGGATTTGAGTTCAAAAAAGTTACAGAGGCATACAATTTCCTAAAGAGAGATTTCAGTCAAAATACAGATTCAACAAAACAAGAAAATACAAACAAGAGAAGAGATAATGAATCAAATATCAAAGGAAAACCTCAGTGGGGTGCCCCCCCTCAAGGAGATATCCCAGAACAGGATTGGAGCAAATATACACGGGAGTTTGAAGAAGGTGACCCTACTTTTTGGAGAGAATACGAAAAAAGATTTTGGGAAGAATATAATGCTCGTGTACGTCCAGATGGAAAACACGGCGAGTATGAAAAGGCAAGAGAGCCAGAAAAACAGCCAAATCTTTTCGTGGAGGTAGACAAGACTCTATGTATAGGATGTTGTAGTTGTGAAATAATTGCACCGGATGTTTTTCTAATTAACAAAAATTCAAAATATAATCCAAAATCATCAGTGATCAATCCAAAAGGTGCAGGCGTTAACAAAATAATGAATGCAGCTGAGACATGTCCCACTAAAGCGATAATTGTAGAAAACATAGATACAAAAGAGAGATTATTCCCTTATTGAAATTATTTTAATTTATCATAAATTTCATCAATTTCAGAATCAGAAAATTTCAAGATTGAGTTAAACATACTATGAATTGGCCCGGCTGAATCATCATTGCTGCGAGGAACTAAATGTACGTGTACATGAGGAATTTCTTGACCAGCTTCTTTTCCATTATGAACTGCAACAAGTGTGGCTCCTGTTAGTTTGTCTACTTTTTGTAGGGTTTGATGAACGAGAGAAAACAAGTCAGCGTTTTCTTCAACACTCATGTCTTGAATTTTTACATGGTGGTTTTTTGGAATAACCAGAGTGTGACCTTTAGCAAGTGGAAAAGCGTCTAAAAATACCATAGAGTATAGTGTTTCTTTAATAATTCTAGTTTTAATATCCCCGGAAATTATTTTACAAAATACACAATCCATATTATTTCGACATATTTTCAGAATATTAATTGCTATGGTTCAACAATTGTTGCCCAAGTCATCTACCAAATTTTATTGTTGTTTTGTCATCAGATTTTAAATTACAGTTTTCAATTATTTTTGGTATCGTATCCATTGTATCCACATAAAATATACCATTATCATTAGATAAAATTACTACTTGTTCACAGACGTCCTTCGGATTAAATTCCAAAAAGGAAAAACCATTGTAGATAACACAATGAATACGATGCCAAACGTGCGTCCAAAAATGATCCCATTTTTTGACCGTAACTAAATTCCAAAATCACCACGTACCGCCAGCACCTGAATTTGGATCAAGTTTCTTTTCAGGTAAGTTACCATGTGCCTTTTTCATGTGTCTTTTAAGACGTTCCGGATCATGCAATTCTAAGCTACATACATTACATTTGGTTTCATCATCTTTGACTTTATTTCGTTTAAACAGGCCCATAGTTTAGTTAATTTTTGAAATACATTATAAAGGATACTTGGGTTTTGAGATCCTAGTGGATTTAAAAAACATTACAGTGCTTGGCTCTGGAATAATGGGACATGGCATCGCACAAGTTTCAGCTACTGCCGGATATAATGTAGTCCTTAGAGATATCGAGCAAGGATTTTTGGATAAAGCGATGGAGAAAATAAAATGGAGTTTAGATAAATTAGTATCCAAAGGAAAAATTTCACAGGAAGAAGCTAATTCAATTTATTCCAGAATTACTCCAATAGTCAATCTTGCTGAATCTGTCAAGAATGCACAACTTGTAATTGAAGTAGTTCCAGAAATTATGGAATTAAAGAAAAAAGTATATGCAGAATTGGATTCAGTAGCAAACAAAGACACCTTTTTTGCATCAAATACAAGCACTTTACCAATTACTGAGATTGCAAATACAACAACACGCCCAAAAAAATTTATTGGAATTCATTTTTTCAATCCTCCCCAACTAATGAAATTAGTTGAGGTAATTCCTGGAGAAAAAACAGCCCAAGAAACTATAGATTTAACTCTAGAATACGTAAAATCAATAAAAAAAGAATCGGTGTTATGTAGAAGAGACGTACCGGGATTTATCATCAATAGACTATTCATTCCAATGGTACACGAAGCATGCTATCTTATGGATAGAACCGGAGCAACATTAACTGAAATTGATTCGGCAGTAAAATTCAAACTGGGTTTTCCGATGGGGATTTTTGAATTAGCAGATTTTACAGGAATGGATGTTATTCACAAAGCAACAGCAGAGATGTATTTACGAGATAAAAAAGTAATTTTACCACATCCAAGAATTGAAAAAATGTTTGATGAGAAAAAATTGGGTCAAAAATCAGGAGAGGGGTTTTACAAGTATTCAGATGAAAAATATGAACGTGTTTCGTTATCTGAAGAATTAGCTAATAAATGCAATCCAATTCAACTTGTTGCAAATATTTTAAACAATGCAGCCTGGCTTGTGACAAACAAAGCCAGTGACATTGAAGAGATTGAAAAAGCTGCACAGTTAGGACTGGGGTTGAAAAAACCATTATTTGAAACAGCAAAAGAAATAGGAGTAAAAAATATCGTAAATGAGCTAAAACATTTAGCTGCAAAATATGGTCAATTTTATGAACCGGACCCACTCTTGGTTTCTATCCAGTAATTAATTCCAGAATTTTCTTAACTGCATCTTTTGGAGAATCAACTCCAATAATTTTAACAGTTTTTCTATGATCTATGTATCCGTCGATAAATTTATCAGCTGCCCCTCCAGTATTTCTAATTGCAACTATCGGTTTTTTGTACATATATGCGGCACATAGTTCAGATAAAGTTCCAGAACCCCCGCCAACTACAATGACACCGTCAGCAGACAATGCATTAAGAAAATTTCTTGTCAGCCCAATTCCACTCGGAATAACAATGTCACAAAACTCATTTGCAAGTGACGCGTCATCTTGAGGGATAATTCCAACAATTAGTCCATTTGCATCATGTGCCCCACTAGATGCCGCTTTCATTACACCCCCCAATCCACCTGTAATTAGTACACAGCCAGATTTTGCTACTTCGGCCCCTATTCCATATGCAATCTTTTCGTGATCTGCTGTACATTCATTATCATTGTGTCCAATTACTAGGATCTGAAGTTTTTTTGTCATTATCAGTCGAAACAATAATGGTATCTAATATCTTTCCTAATAGAATAGTGACAAGATAGGGTAGTTTCGAATAATTCCCTAAAGATTCTGAGTTTAGAGTATGTTTTGGAGAATATTCAATATGTTGTCAACATGCAGTCAAATTGGTTTAAGGAACTATTTCCCCCAAGCAAATTTTACCATTAATCATTCAACGTATCAGGTATCAAATTTATTGAGAATGAAATTGAACCTAGTTTTAGAAGATTTCTATTTTGTTTCATCTACGTTAATTTTTATTTCCGGGGGGAAAATCAGACAGCATAAAACTCATAAATTGTCAACTGAATTAATCAGTCAGTGTTCTTATCGATAAGATAACCAAATTTCTTTTCAAGTTCTTCGCTTTCAAATGTTGAAAATAACATTACCAAGTCAGTTGCAGATATAATCCCTACCAATTTTCCATCTTTGATAACTGGGATTTTATGAATTTGTTTTCTGTCCATCAATTCAGCTGCGTCTAAAATTGATGAATCCGGATCAACAGATACCACAGGAGAAGTCATAATCTCTTTAACAGTAGAACGGGAAGCAGTGTCAAATACGTACCGAGTCATCGAGATATCTCTTTCTGTAACTATGCCAGTAATTTTACCCTCATCTTCAATTAACAAAGAACTGACATTATTTTCATACATTGTTTTTGCGGCTTCTTGAACAGTTGTATTGGAATTAGTAGCTAAAACATTTGTACGCATAAAATTGCTTACACGAATCTTTGACTTCATATTGTTACCTTCCAATACGAACGTAATTAAGTAATTATCAGCAAATAGAACAAATCAAACGTAATAACAGATCAGATAAAAATAGGAGTAAAATCACAATCCTTCAAAAAATAATTTCGTGAATATTACTTTTTTCTCAGATAGTCCTAAATTTTGAAAGTTTTCTAATAAATCCAAGTACATCTAAAGAGATCATATCCTTTTTATCCATAAAAAGTAGGTCCACCATTGGAACATAGGCGCAAAAGATATTAAATAATAAAGTAGAGTGACACTATGGAAAAACGTTCAATGCCAGTTTGTTTTACAGAGAAACAATACAAAATGATCGAAGAATTTGCCAAGAGAAACGGTATGATCAATACGAGTCAAGCTCTTGAAAAAATCTTAAGCAGCTGATCACTTTTTGTTATTTTTTGTTTTTTAGATATAAAACTGAAGAGAAGAAAATCCGAACAAAAATAATTAACAATACAAACAATGGTCAGCCGTGCTTTGGCCCAATTCAATCCCATTCATATATTGAAAAAGAAAACGCCTCTTTGCCATCCTTTTCAATCATATTTTTTTCAAAGATCATCTTATGAAGTAGATTGGTGTTAGTCAGAATATCCAAACCTTCAAGTTCATCCTTCTTTGATGACATGTCTTTTCCAAGAATTTTGACAATGGTACCTGAAAGACCATCCAGATCTTTTTTTGTATACGATTCTGCATGTAAGAAAAAAATAATGCTTATCGACAGGGGTTTTCCTGCACATCTTTTCTTTACATTAACTACATTCTTTCCAAGCTTTGTAAGAATGGCTTCACGAATTAACAGTTTAGATTCTTTGGCATTTTTTCCTGCAGATATTGGAATAAGTCCACTGATCTTGATATTTTGGAGTAAAACATCACCTTTCATGTCATAGATGATAATCAGCTAAATTTAATCCGAGATAATAACAAAATATGATTGAAAAGGTTACTTTTTGAATTGTTTAATGCAACGTCAGGTACATTTACGCGTAGGTAAGAGTCGTTCTTGGGCATAAAGAATCTCTCATATTTTTTGGATAATTTTTTTTAGATTAAAAAAATTTGATGTGTGCCATTATTTCTACAAAAATTAACCAGATCTTCAGAATATAGTTTAGATTAAATTATTTCATTACTAGCATAACATATGGGATTATTTAGTAAAAAACCAACATATTGTATTATTTGTAATAAAGAACTAACCCACAAGCACAAGCCCAAAAAAGAGTGGAATATCAAAGGCACTCTCTGCGGAGATTGTCATTTTGATAAATCAAAGGAGTACTATGAAGGAAAAATAAAACAGCCATGTGTCATATGTAAAACCTCTAAAATTATCTCCGAGTTATGGGAGCCGAGATGGCAATGGGACATGGAAGGCTTGTTGTGCAAAGAATGTTTTGATAAAAAAGAGCAAAATTTTGCAGTAAAGAAAAATTTTTGTGCATTGTGTGGAACAAAAATGGGGTTGATGAGGCATAATCCAAAACCCAAATGGAAGATAGAAGGTCAACTATGTAGAAAATGTTGGGATGAAAAGAAAGTAGAGATTGGATAAATTATATGGGATTTCTTAAGAAATTTGCTTGTGAAAAATGCAATAACAAGTTTTCACATCAAGAGGAATTGATGAATCATAAGCAAATTGTTCATGGGAAAGACTTAGAGTATGATTGTAAAGAGTGCAATCAGTATTTTTCAAATATGGAAGATATGAGAACACATCTACAAAGACAACACAGTTACAAAAAAGACAGATAGCTATATCGCTTTGACTGTTTTAACTACAGGTGGCCTAGCTTTTGTAAATACTCTAAATCCACAAATACATTTGATTTCAGGTAAGCGAGACAATTCAGTATTTGTAGCATTAGTTCCACATCTTAAACAAGAATAAATTACATCAAATGTCTCATTAGGAATTTGCTCTACACTTTCAGTCTCAACATTTTCTTCGACCATAATTATCATCAAAATTCCTATAATTTAAGGATACCAGATTATGTCAAAGATAATTCAATGTAAACATCATCAGGAATTTTTAGACGCATTAATTGTCTAATTGCCTTGTCGTCTGCATTAATGTTAATTATTCTTCTATGCATCCTCATTTCCCATTTTTCATATGTTTCAGTTCCATTACCACATGGAGACTTTCTAGTAGCAACATGTAGTTTCTTGACAGGTAACGGAGTAGGCCCTTTAACTTTCACTCCAGTTTTTTTTCCAATGCCCATAATCTCACCACAGACATCATCTAACTTTGCTAAATTGATGCTTGTTAGTTTGACACGGGCAGTTTGAGTCATTTCAACTCAACCTATGGTTTGAACTCTTCAGTAATTTCCTTAACAATTCCGGCTGCAATTGTTGCACCCATATCTCTAAGTGCAAATCTGCCCATTTCGGGGAATTCCGAAAAAGTTTCAATGCAAGTTGGTCTAACTGGTCTAATTTTTACAATTGCTGCATCTCCAACTTTAAGGAATTTTGGATTTTCTTCTTCAACTGCACCAGTGGCGGGATTAATCCTTTGAAGGAATTCTGTCACAGTTGCTGCAACTTGAGCAGTGTGACAGTGCATAACTGGAGTGTATCCAGGTGCAATAGCTGTTGGGTGGTGAATAACTATAATTTGCGCTTTGAATTCTTTTGCAACCTTTGGTGGTGCATCAGGACTTCCTAGAACATCTCCTCTATGGATATCTTTCTTTTCAATACCTCTAAGGTTGAATCCAATGTTATCTCCTGCTTCGGCAGTTGGCATTTCTGTATGATGTGTTTCAATTGATTTAATTTCCCCCAATGCTCCTGAAGGCATTACAATAATTTTTTGTCCAGCTTTCATAGTACCTGTTTCAACTCTACCGACAGGTACAGTGCCTACACCAGTAATGGTGTAAACATCTTGAATTGGAACACGTAGTGGTTTACCGACTGGTTTTTCAGGTATAGTAAAGTCATCAAATGCTTGCAAGAGTGTCTTTCCAGTATACCAAGGCATGTTTTCTGATTTTTTAACCAAGTTATCACCTTTCCATCCAGAAACTGGAATGAATGGTACATTTTCTAATTTGTAACCTACAGATTTTACTAATTTTTCACCTTTTTCTTTTGCAGCTTTGTATGCTGCCTCTTTATAATCAACAGAATCCATTTTGTTAATTGCCACAATTAGTTGACCCACACCTAGAGTCTTGAGTAAAAATGCGTGCTCTCTTGCCTGACCACCGGCAGCAGTCGCCGTATCAGTTTCACCCTCTTTTGCTGAGAGTACCAAAATTGCGGCATCTGCTTCAGAAGCGCCAGTAATCATGTTTTTGATAAAGTCTCTATGACCAGGTGCATCAATTAATGTAAAGAAGTATTTTGCAGACTCAAACTTTTGGAAAGCAAGATCAATAGTAATACCCCTTTCTCTTTCATCTTTAATATTATCCATAACCCACGCATACTTGAAAGTGTCGCCTTTTCCGGTCTTTTCAGATTCTACTCCGTGTGCTGCAATTGTTCTTTCATCTACAACACCAAGATCCATTAAGAAATGACCCATAGTGGTCGATTTTCCATTATCGATGTGACCAGTAACAATCATGTTCAAGTGTGGTTTAACTGCCATATCAAATCTCTGTGTGAGGGGATTTATTACTGTTATGAATTTTTGAAAAAAAAGTAAAAAATTTGTAAAAACTTTTTTAACAGAAATTTAAGAAATTACATATAAATCAAAGGAGAAATTAAGAGAGATATGAAAATTACAGTTTCAGTCATTAAAGCAGACGTAGGTGGAATTGGAGGACATACAAGACCTAGTGACGGATTGATAAATGCAGTTAGAAATGTTATCAAAAATGCTGGAGATTTATTGATTGATCATTATATAGGATATTGTGGAGATGATGTTCACATTGTAATGTCACATACTCATGGCATAGACAATAATAAAATTCACAAATTAGCATGGGATGCATTCATGGCAGGAACACAAGTAGCAAAAAAAGAAGGGCTTTACGGAGCAGGACAAGATCTTCTAAAGGACTCTTTTTCAGGAAATGTGAAAGGAATGGGTCCAGGTGTTGCAGAATTAGAATTTGAAGAAAGACCAAATGAAGCATTCACAGTTTTTGCAGCAGATAAAACAGAACCAGGTGCATTCAACTATCCAATTTACAGAATGTTTGTAGATAGCTTAAGCAATACTGGACTAATTGTAAACAAATCACTATCAAGTGGTGTTAAAATTAATGTAATGGATGTAGAAGAAGGTAAAATTGCGGAATTATCATTATGGGAAGACAAACCAACATTAGAAGCAGCGCTAATGTATCCTGGAAGATATGTAGTTTCAACAGTCACTACAAAAGAAGGGGAGCCTATTTTGTCAGCATCCACAGACAGACTACACAACATTGCAGGCACCTATGTTGGAAAAGATGACCCAATATTATTAGTCAGAACACAAAAGAATTTTCCTGCAACAGAAGAAGTAGGAAGCGTATTTAACAATCCACACTATGTAGCCGGAAATACAAGAGGTAGTCACAACATGCCATTAATGCCAGTAAAGTTAAACTCTGCAGCTTCGATCAATTTTTGCATTCCAATCGTTGAAGCACTCGTGTTTAGCATGCATGATGGAAAACTAACAGGGCCTTTTGATGGATTTTCAACTCCAGATTGGGACTACATTAGAGAAATTGCAACAAAAAAAGCAATCGCAATGAGAAGTCAAGGATTTATTCATCCAGCGACGCTAGTTCCCTCAGAGTTAGAATATGCAGAGGGATACAGGGCAAGAATGGATGTGTTGGAGACTAAAATGAAGCCAATAGAAAAAGACGCCTCAAAAGATCAAAAGAAAGAAAACTATGAAGATCCAGATTAGAAAATTAAAATCACTAAAGAACAGAAAAAGTTAAAAGAAAATACACCTGAAAATATCCATGCGAAAAATTTTGAAGGTTTTTGATTGGAGAACATATATCTGCACAGTAGTTGCTGTAATTTCATTTTCAAATTTTATGGTAGTATTATTTGGCCAGACCATACCTGGAACATTTATGACGTTTTTCAGGTATGCCGGAGAGACAATAATTCTGATAGCAGTATTTTTGTTTGCACTTACATGGTTGTTAAAGGCAAAACCACATAATCGACCAAAGAGATACTCAATAGTAGTATTTGATGTGTTTGGGAGAAAAAGTGGAATCAGAGATATTCGAACTGAATTTAAGACACACGATGTAGCCTGGAGTTTTATGAAGCAATATAAAAAATCATATCCACTGTATAATTTTGCTCTTGTATCTGATCTTCCAAAATCAGGCAAACCAACTATTTTCAGATACATCTAGATTCAGACTTTTATTCAGGATCATATAATAGATTTAGAATGGAGTTTTCTGTTCTAGCTGATGCATTCAGCAAAATGGAGTCAACTACAAAAAGATTAGAGTTAACTCAGCATCTAGTAGAGTTATTTGAAAAAACTCCACAAGATATGATTTCAAGAATTGTTTATCTATTACAAGGAAAATTAAGGCCTGATTTTGAAGGAATTGAGTTAGGTGTTGCAGAGAAACTGGCAATTAGAGCAATAGCCAAATCTTCAGGTTCAGATAACGCTGAAAAGAAAATTGAGGAAGAGTATAGAAAAGGAGGAGATCTTGGACAGGCAGCATCGAAAATTCTAGAACAAAAAGAACAAACGACCTTCATGGTTCAAGACATTACAGTTGAACGAGTGTATGAAAATCTGTTTACAATTGCAAAACTTGTCGGTTCAAAAACTCAAGATAGAAAAATGAAATATATATCAGGATTACTTAACGATGCAAATCCAATTGAAGCTAAATTTATTTTGAAGATTTTACTAGGAACTCTTCGTTTAGGTATTGCAGAAAACACGGTAATGGATGCATTGGCCATTACGTTTACCGGTAATAAAGAAAATAGAAAAATTTTGGAGCATGCCTATAATGTATCAAGTGATTTAGGAAAAGTTGCCGAAGCTATTGCAAGTAAGGGATTACAAGGAATAGAAAATTTTGAAATAAATTTATTTAATCCTATTCGACCAATGTTGGCAGATAGAGTAAAGAGTGAATATGAAGCAATGGAGAAATTAGGAAACGTCTTTGCTGCAGAGTACAAATTAGATGGGGAACGAATTCAATTACACATTGAAGGAGAGAAGGTAATATTATTTTCAAGAAGTTTAGAAAACATTACAAGTTATTATCCAGACATTGTAGAAAAGATGCCAAATGTAATTCACGCAGAAAAGGTAATTTTAGAAGCAGAGGCAGTAGCTATCAATGAAAATACAGGTGAGTTTTTACCATTTCAAGAGCTGATGCATAGAAGAAGAAAATACAAGGTGGAAAAAGCAGTAATACAATATCCAATCACAGTGAATTTTTTTGATGTGTTGTATTATAATGGAAAAAGTTGTTTGGAGACAGGATATAAAGAAAGACGGTTGCTTTTAGAAAAAATTGTAAAAGAAGATAATTTTGCAAAACACGTACCAATGACAATCATAAACAATGAAAGTGAAATTGAAGAATTTTTGGAAAACAGCATTAATTCTGGATGCGAAGGGTTGATGTTAAAAATGTTAGATAAACCATATCAAGCTGGTTCAAGAGGAAGTTATTGGTTAAAACTAAAACGTGAGTATAGAAATGAATTAGGAGATAGTTTAGATCTAGTGGTAATAGGTGCATTTTTTGGAAAAGGAAGGAGAACTGGCAAGTATGGGACTTTGCTTTTAGCTACATACGATGATGACAATGATAGGCTTACAAGCATTTGTAAAGTTGGAACTGGATTTACAGATGAAGATTTGGATCAGCTCTATCAAATATTGTCAAACAAAGTAACGATTAAAAAAAATCCAAAAATTAATAGTGAGATGGAAGCAGATGTATGGTTTGAACCAGAGTTAGTAGTAGAAGTGGTAGCATCAGAAATTACGCTTAGTCCAATTCACATGGCAGCAAGGAATGAAATTAGAAAAGATACTGGACTGGCGCTAAGATTCCCAAAATTTACGGGAAAAATAAGACTGGAGAAAAATGCAGAGGATGCATCAACGAATGAGGAGGTAATGACACTCTACAAAGGACAGAAAAAAGTTGCACATAGCAAAAATTTAATGTAGTTTATCTAGAAAAATCACCATAAATCATAAAGGATTTAAATTACCTGAGCACAGATTGGAATTTAGAAATGTATAGCGGAGAGCTTGAAGTTCAAGCAAAAAGAAAGGCTATAGCGGTTTTACAAGACGAGATTAACAGAATCTTAAATGCAGCTAGAGAACTTGCCACACTGCCAGACTTGATGATGAAAAAAGACAAGGCAGGTGTCAAAAACGCACTTGAACAAATATCAACCATCGAAGAAGAAGTAGAAAATCTTAGAAGAAAAATCACGCGAGAAGTGGCTGATGTAGGAGGTCTGATAATGAATAGAGAGAACCTTCTCAATACAGCATACACAATGGATGAAATTGCAGGTTACATAACTGGAATTTCTTTCAAACTTTCAAACATCAAGATAACTACTCTGAAAAGTGCAAATCTAGATGGAGACATTACCAAATTGATTGAATTGGTAGTAGACGAAGTTTACAAGCTAAATGAGATCATTCGAAGTCTTAGTACCAATACTGCTAATGCAATTGAACTAGCACAAGAAACCCAGAAAATAGAACGAGAAATAGACATTAAATACAGACAGGCAACAATCAAACTTTTATCTGAAGTGACAAACATAAAAGAATTGTTACTCATAAAAGATGTGATTGAAGGAATTGAAGAGATGTCAGATAAATGTCAACGTGTTTCAGATTCTTTTATTCTGTTAGCATTAAGCCTATAAAAAAACCACCACCCATCTTTTTACTTTAATGGTTTTATTTGTTCGGATTTTTTATGGAGATTAGCTAAAAATCAACACTAATTTCAATGAGGGAAACTTGAAAACATCAAAGTGACAAAAAATATGAAGTAATATTTGTTGAAATAAAAATAGTTAACAGCAATAAAAGAATGTAAATTGATTGTGTAGAGCTAAAAAATACGCAAATCAAACTAGAGAATTCATATACACAGATTATTTTAAACAAATTGATGAGGGGAGAACTTATTGAGAATAGAATAATCGTATGGAATATTGAAGATTCCCGCAAGTTATTCAGTCTTGGATACTATGGCAAACCAATTGGAATTCCAAAACCAAAACCAGATGAAATTAACGTTCCTTTAATTTTGGATCTTATAGAGGGATTGTACCTACTTGAAATTAAAAAAATATCTGTTCACAAATTAAATCAAAAGATAACAATTGAGGAAATGGTAGAAATTTGTAAAAAGGAATATCATGATTTTGACAAAAAATATCTAGTTTACAAAAACTTTCGAGGTAAAGGATACATAATTAATCCCGGGATAAAATTTGGTTGTGATTTTGCAGTTTATGAGAAAGGGCCAGGAATAGATCATGCGCCATATCTGATTCAGGTGTATAACAGAAACGATCCAATTACATCGACTGGAATTGTTTTAGCTGGGCGACTGGCTACAACAGTAAAAAAGCAATTCATTTTAGCCATACCAAAAGGAAGAGACGGGGTGGATTTTCTTGCTTTAGATTGGTGGAAAGCTTAGACTTTTTTTATGTGTCCAGCTATTTTATCATAAATTTCAAAAAGATCTTTTGTAATTCCAAAATCAAGGTGGTTTTTCCACTTGTTTCTAATTCGTATTGCTCCATCAGTAGGTTCTACATAGATATTAGCATCGTTTAGAGATTGTTTTGCAATCATTGCATTTAACGCGACATCATCATTTAGGCGTCTTGCAAGACTGCCAGTGCCATCCCACTGAACCTTAAGAATAGTTTTTGAAGAAAAATGGCCCGTGGTAGTAAGTTTTGTTTTTGCAACATAATTTACAACTCCTTGATCAGTTTCTTTTCGAACAATAAAATGGGCTTGATATCTATCAAGTGCGCCCCAAGGCATTGGATTTGGATCTTGCATTGTTATCCCTTTTGAATAATTTGAATTACGTCAATATTAGAATTTTTAATATCAAGACAGCCTTTATTTGTCATCATTCTAGGAGTTTGAGTAAAATATCTGCTGTAATAATCCCCTTTTTCAACATCATCGGTTCCGATTTGTTTTGATTCAGAATCAACACCGATCTCCTTGAGCATGTCACGAAATTTCTCAGGCCAGGATTGTAAAACAAATGTATCAGATTCTGTATCGTGCATAAAAAATTAAGAGACATACCCACAAATAAAGATATCAAGAAGTTATTTACCACACAAATAAAATTAGTTCAGTCACACGTCATTTGATGGAATTCTCAGTCATGGACAAATCCACATGGATTGGCATCAAGGGTTATTTTGTGACCTCTAGCCATAAACATCCTATTCCGGATTAAAATTATCACATCCAGAATTGCATGGTTTATTCATTACACCTTCACATTTTCCAAATTCATTGTGCATTATTCTCTGATGTCCGCAGATACTACATTTTCCTCTAAAGAACGCAATAAGTTCTTTAATCAAAATACCAGATTTTGCAATTCTAGTATGTAATTGTAGGTCATTGGATTCTATTGTCATGAGATTATCAGAGTTTCTAGAAACTTAAGGCTTTAGAGAGTGAATTTCTATTGCAATTAAAAGACATGATGACACTCAGATTATCGTAGGGACCGTCAAAATTTTTTGCAAAATTTGAATTACCTTTAATTATTTTCCATGCATAGAACTACCAGTAGGCGTGATCAGGAGACATAGAAAAGAATGGCATATGGCAAAAAAAGAATTGAACATCACAGAGACAACAAAGATACTACCAAGTAACATGATTTTTTGGAATTTAATTATTTTTGAGACGGCATAATGTAACCACCCATATCAAAAACAAGTCAGTACCATATTGTAATGACAAGCATTTATGAGTATTTTAGTTATTCAGATGCTATGAGAATCATCCACATTGATGATCATCGTGAAATTAGTGCGATTTTTTCTGATATCCTTGCATTAAAAAATCATGATTTTGAAAGTACGACTGACGGAAAAGTTGGAATGGAGTTAGTTCTAAAAAATAATTATGAACTAATTTTGCTTGATTTGTACATGCCTCGCTATACTGGTTTTGATTTTCTTGCAGAGTTAAAAATCAAAAAACCTTCTGAAATTAGAAAAGTGATAGTTATAAGCTCATATCAATTAGACGAATCTCAAACTCTATTTCTAATGAAACTGGGCATTGATTCAGTGCATCGAAAGCCTATTTCTGTTCAACGTCTTTTGACACACATAATAACAAAACCCGTACATTGAATTTGATGTTTTGAATTATTTGATTAACGCCTAAAAATAGGCGCGTTAAAAAATTGACCGTCACAGAATATCCCCAAAAAATGTGTGTAATTATTAGCACAAACAAATCCATATAGCCATTTTCATGACAGTATGATACGAGAGGAAATGATTGAGAATATGCTAATAACAGAAAAAATAACAAATGAGTCAACAGGAGCCTTTTTTAAAACTGGAGGCATAGAAAAAGAATTTTGCTCACCTTCAATTGGATTGAAAATGCCAGAAAATTGGAAATTAGACAAATCTGTTTCAGGTTTAGCATATATGAAATTTCAGAGAATAATTCATGATTACATTGATGGAATAGAGGCAACAGCAGCTCTTAATGAAGAAATTTTAAAGAGACTTGGTCAAAGATAATAAAAATTAAAATAGCCTTTTTTTGATCATGATAATTTTATGAGAAACGTAGAATCGTTTGACATGCTCGTTAGTGATATTTCCGTATGGACTACTAAGTAGCCCGTGAAGAAGAGCCTAAAGAATTTATGGGATGAATTAGAAATACAAATAGCAAGAAAAAATCTCGGTAACATCCATGTAAGCAATTACAGCAGATTGAAGAACTTTTGATCGATTCAAGGTCATTGAAACCTCAATGATTTTCTTCGAGTATTCGCTCCACTTCTTTTCTATGAGTACTACAATACAATCCAGATTGTATACAATCGGGACATTTTAGATACTTGTAGTAGTCTATCATATAAATAAATGAAATTCTTTTGATTAAAAGATCTTTCTATCAAATCATACTAGAACAAGTATGATGTTTTTTTCTAGAAAGATATCATGGTAAAAAAAATCCGCTGTTAATCACGGACTAAAACAAGAATATGTTTAATTTGGAATTATTTGAAATAACTTAGATCTGAGGCTATTCATCTTTTTGCAACTCAATTGAATCCATTAAGTGATTTTTTAGATTAATAATATTTAATCAAAAGTGACATTTTTGTTATTTTTTACCAAAAATTGTACCAGCCTGTATAGTTGAATTTGGTGGGATCTGCCTTCCCGGCAAAATGATTACTGCCGCACCTACTGCACTATTGTCTCCCACTACTGCACCAAAATGGTTTATTCCAGTATCTACAAGGGCATCATTGATTTGGTATTTCACATTTTTTTTTGTTAAAAGTACATTTGCAGTTCCAGAATATCCTCCAAACCATACATTTTCACCTATGACACTATCAAGAATTACATTATGATGTGCTATTTCTGTATGTCCAGAAAAATAAGATTTAGAGATTTCGCAATTGAATCCTATTGATGTTTTTTCTCCAAACATGCAATTTCTAACTAGTGACCCCATTCCAACAAAACTACCTTTACCAATGAAAATAGGTCCTTTTATTTTACAAAAATCATCAATCACTACATTTTCTTCAATTATGCAGGGGCCTTCAATTACAGTGGTTTTTGAAATTTTTGCGCTAGGCGATATCTTTGATTCTAAAACATAATTGTCCAAAATATTTTTTATTGCTTTCAAATAATCCCAAGGATATTGTATTGTATCAATAATAATTTCTTGTGTTTCCTTTAATTGATACACTATAGAGTTCAAATTTAGTTCCATTTGATCAAGTTCAGAAAAGTCTAATTTTTTTGTGGCAATTTGTATTGCTTCTGATAAATGGGCAGGTGTTGTAGAGGCATAATTAACTTGAATTGTAGGAAATCGCTCTTTAACTATCGAATAAGTTTCCGGGTATTTTTCTGGAATTAAAATGGTGTCAATTTTATTTATTTTATCAATAAGGTTTATGTTCCAAATTATCAGAGGCTGATCAAATAGTTTCAAAGATAAACCCATAGAGTCATGACTGGAAATGGATTGTAGGTTATGAGGAGTATCAAAAAAAATTAATTTCAACTAGTCAATTAACAAATACATGAATATTTGTCTCTTCTGATTAGCGATAGGGGGAATTACATGACAGTTTCCAGTTTAGATAAACAATCCATCAAAGGGATACGCATGAAAAAATATGTTTAACAATTCACATAGATTATGACTTTTTAGCAGTTTATTTTTCTAAATTCATTAGGATTTAATAAATTTCATAAGTGATTAACGCTTTGAGAAACAAAGAATATCAGAATTAATTTTAAATGAAAAGTGTAACTTTATAATATTACAAGATAATTCCAATTTTTTTAACTTTATATAGATTTTTTAATTCAAACGATATAATGCTGCAAAAAATAATGTGCAAATTACAGAAATGAATGTATTAGCAATTGGATCTCATCCAGACGACATTGAAATTGGATGTTTTGCCACACTAGCAAGACACAGTATTGATGGAGATGCCATTTTTGGAGTAATAGTAACAAAAGGAGAAAATGGGGGGGAGGCAGAGATAAGAAGGAATGAAGCCCTAGAGGCAGCAAAAATCATAAATATGAAATTAATTTTTGGAGATTTTCCAGATGGAGATGTAAGAGAAAATTCAAAACTGGTCACTTTTTTGGACAATATTGTCAAGGAGAATAAAATCAATGTAATCTACACACACTCTATGAATGACAGGCATCAGGATCATAGAGCAGTTTCAAGGGCAAGCATGTCCGTATCACGTAATGTTCAGGAAGTGTACTGTTATGAGGCAGTAAGTTTAATCTCATCATTTACACCTCAGATTTTTGTAGATGTGACTGAAACCTTTGGTTACAAAATTTCTGCACTAAGAAAGTTTGAATCACAAATAGAAAGAACTTTTGTAGAAGGTTTAGAGGGAATTGCAAGATATAGAGCATCACAAACCCGCCTGGCGGGAAGATTATGTGAGGCCTTTGAGGCATATAAAATTTTGAAAAATGATTGGTCGCCACAGCGATTAGAAATCCTAGATTTGAGAAATCAAGTTGAAAGATATAAGGATATTCTATTGAGTGTGGAAAATAATCAAAATGGTAATTCTTTCAAAATAAATCCAGATGTTATTAGTATTGATGAAAAATTAAAAAAATTAATCGCTTCTAACTCGTTTATTCAGAAAATCGATAATGATGTATTACCTTTGGTAGAACACAGTGATATTCCAGAAAGTAGTGAAATAAATAAAAAAGGAATAAGTTTAGAAGAAATAACGGAAATAAAACAAGCAATTAAAGCATATAGGGAAGAAATGCAAAAATTGAGACAGGAGATTTCAGGATTTAAAGAAGCCCTCATGTTAAAAAAAGAAATTACCTTGTACAAAGAAGCACTAGAGCACGCCACAAACAAAAAATAGTTTTTTCAAAAACCAAATATTTGAATTGGAGAGTTTGTTTACCATAAATAAGAACAACAAACATCTATTGTTTTAAGCTAGATATGTTCAATGAGAGAAATGTTTCTTAGGGTATCTAAAGGTATGAATTGTACAAATTAAACATTTCTGTGATGATTGTAAAATAAATTACTCTGAATTATTTTACCATGTAACATTAAAGTTTTTTCCAGAAATAATCTATCTAACAATCACGTTAGATTACATCAAAGAGAGAATTCTAAATTGACACGATGTACTTTGGGTCCAATAGTTTGGTTTCACAGTTTAACAAAATCTTGTAAATACACGAATTATTTTTTGGAATTTAAAAATATTAAATCTAATTTAAAGATCCAGATATCACTACATCATCTATCTCGGCATCTTCAGTAAAATATGATTCGTGGGTTACAAATCTGAC
>CXWL01047771.1_pt1 | contig 34987 bp, 33 predicted proteins | sample 590931 | NCBI WGS metagenome assembly CXWL01 (sample SAMEA3498368, study PRJEB10139) | groundwater metagenome | biome: water well; material: biofilm material | place: Germany | collected 2015-04-27
ACGCGCCAGAAGTCCGAATTCCTGGCCAACATGAGCCACGAAATGCGCACCCCGCTGGCCGGCGTGATCGGCATGCTCGGCTTCGCGCTGCGCGACTTCAGGCTGCACGACGGCACCCGCGAACAGATCCTGCGCGGCCAGGCCAACGCCCAGTCGCTGCTGACGATCATCAACGACCTGCTGGACTTTTCCAAGATCGAGGCGGGCAAGCTCAGTATCGAGAACATCGACTTCGCGCTCGCCGCCACGCTGGAGAACGTGGTCAGCCTGTTCGAAGAGCAGGCGGCGGCGCACAGCGTCGGCTTCGGCATCGAGCTGGCGCCCGACCTGCCGAGCTTTGTGACGGGCGACCCGACCCGGCTGCGCCAGGTGCTGGTCAACCTGGTCGGCAACGCCTTCAAGTTCACCAACCGCGGCAGCGTCGGCGTGCAGGTCGAGCGGCTGGCGGCCGATCCCGGACAACCGCAGGTCAACCTGATCCGGTTCGCCGTGCGCGACACCGGGATCGGCATCGCGCCGGAAGCGCTGGCGCGCCTGTTCCAGAAATTCGAGCAGGCCGACAGCACCACCACGCGGCGCTACGGCGGCACCGGGCTGGGGCTGGCGATCTGCCGCCAGCTGGTCGAGCTGATGGGCGGCAGCATCAGCGTGGTCAGCGAGGAGGGCGTCGGCAGCTGCTTCAGCTTCGTGCTGCCGCTGCCGGACGGGGTGGCGCCGCCGCTGGTCCCGCACGTGCCGCGCGCGCCGCACAGCCATCGCCTGAAGGTGCTGTGCGCCGAGGACTTCCCCACCAACCAGATCATCATCCGCATGATGCTCGAAGAACTCGGGCACCAGGTCGACATCGCCGACAACGGCCTGATGGCGCTGGCCGCCTGCGCCCGCAGCCGCTACGACCTGATCCTGATGGACGGGCGCATGCCGGAACTGGACGGCGCCAGCGCCACCCGGATGATCCGCGCCGGCGGGCCGGCCGAAGCGCCGGTGCTGGACCGCGACCTGATGATCATCGCGCTCACCGCCAACGCCAGCGAGGAAGACCGCGCGCGCTACCTGGCCAGCGGCATGGACGACTTCCTGACCAAGCCGATCGACGAGGCGGCGCTGCACGTCCAGCTGAGCCGCGCGATCGAACGCCAGCTGCGGCGCGGCATCGAGCTCGCCGCGATGCCGCCGCCCGGCGCCGGGCGCGCCCAGGGCTCTGCCGAACTCGATGCGATGTTCGGCGTGCTGACCGGTCCTGCTTCGCTGGCGGTGGCGGTGTCGCGCAACGCCGGGCGCCGCACCACCGACCTCAAGGCGCGCATGCGGATTGCATTCGCCGGCGACCTGCCGGGCCGCCGCATCGAGCTCGAGGCGGCGGTCGGGCGCGCAGACCACGACACCGCGGCGCGCCTGCTGCACGGGATCAAGGGCAGCGCGGCCTACCTCGACGCGACCGAGCTGCACCTGCTGTGCGGCGAGCTCGAGGTGGCGGCCGACCAGCGCCAGTGGGGCGTGGTCGGCGCCGCGATGCCGCGCCTGCTCCGCCTGCTGGCGGTGTTCGAAGGCGGCGCTTCATAACCCGGGCTGTGGATATAATTGAGGTGGCAGCTTGCGGCCGCATCAATGGGAGGGTTGAATGAAGGTTCTGGTGGTCGACGACGACGTGGTNNGAGGCGGAGGATGGCGAGGACGCATGGAGCCAGCTGCAGCAAGGGCTGCGGCCGGCGATCTGCTTTTGCGACCTGCGCATGCCGCGCCTGTCCGGCATGGAGCTGCTGGCGCGCGTCAAGGCCGATTCCGCCTTCAATGGAATGCGCTTCGTGCTCGCTTCCTCGGCCAGCGACCACGCTACCATGGCGCAGGCCAGCGCCCTGGGCGCCGGCGGCTACATCGTCAAGCCGTTCGAGCACGACATGGTGCTGGCCCAGATGGCCGGTCTGGCGGCGTACACCGAGGAGGCTGAAAATCCGCGTGCCACCATGCAACGCCTCGGCATCGACGGCGCGCGCCTGCTGGCCTACCTGGGCGGCTTCGAAACCCAGCTGGCGGCGGCCGGCGCCGAGATCGGCCCGCTGCTGGCGACCGCCGACTACGGCGCGGCGCGTGCCAGCATCGAGCGGCTGCACGCCGGCTGCGTCACCCTCGGCTTGTCCGGCGCCGCCGCCCGGCTCGATGCGGTGGCGCCCGGCGCTCGCGACGGCGCGCCGCTGGCGGGCGCGCTGGACGCCGCGCTGGACGCGGTCCGGCAGCAGGGCGAGCGCGCGCGGCGCATGCAGGGGCCGGCGTAAGGCAACTCCAGAATATGCTTGATGTTGTGATTGTTTAGAATTAAAGTATCTGCCGGCAGCCAGTCTGTCCGATACCTTTTCCAAGGCGACCATGACCCGCGTGACCCCCGCAGCACTGAGCCCCTCGGCCCACCAGGACGATTTCGCGCGCGCGCACCTGCCGCCGCCCGAACAGTGGCCCGACTTTCATTTCGACCTTCCAGGCCTGCAGTATCCGGCGCGCCTGAACTGCGTGGCCGAACTGCTCGACCGGGCGCTCGAGCGCGGCGGCGGCGAGCGCATCGCGATCTACGGCGAACACGAGACCTTGACCTACGCCCGGCTGCACGCGCGGGTCGACCGCATCGCCCACGTGCTGCGGCGCGACCTCGGGCTGGTCAGCGGCAACCGCGTGCTGCTGCGCGGCGCCAACAACCCGATGATGGCCGCCTGCATCCTGGCCGTGATCAAGGCCGGCTGCGTCGCGGTGCCGACCATGCCGCTGTTGCGCGCGCTCGAACTGGACAAGATCATCGGCAAGGCCAGCGTCGACGCAGTGCTGTGCGCGGACGGCCTGCGCGGCGAGATCGACCTGCTGGCCCATGCGCCGCCGATGCTGTGCTTCGGCGCCGGCGGCGACCCGGCCTCGGTCGAAGCGCTGATGGCGCGCCACGACGACCCGTTCGCGCCGTGCGATACCGCCGCGGACGATGTCTGCCTGGTCAGCTTCACCTCGGGCACCACCGGCGTCCCGAAGGGGACCATGCATTTCCATCGCGACGTGCTGGCCATCTGCGACTGCTTCCCGCCGCACACCCTGCGATCGCGCCCCGACGATATCTTCATCGGCACCCCGCCGCTGGCGTTCACCTTCGGCCTGGGCGGGCTGCTGCTGTTCCCGCTGCGGGTCGGCGCGGCCGGCGTGCTGCTGGAAAAACTCAGCCCCGAGACGCTGCTCGCGGCGATCGAAAAATACCATGCGACGGTGTGCTTCACCGCGCCCACCTTCTACCGGCAGATGGCGCCGCTGGCGCACAGGTTCGACCTGTCGCGCCTGCGCCAGACCGTGTCGGCCGGCGAGGCGCTGCCGCTGGCCACGCGCGATGCCTGGCGCGACGCCAGCGGCCTCGAAATGATCGACGGGATCGGCGCCACCGAGCTGCTGCACATCTTCATCTCCGCCGCCGGAGACCAGGTCCGGCCCGGCGCCACCGGCAAGCCGGTGCCCGGCTACCAGGCCTGCATCCTTGANNTACCTGGCCGACGAGCGCCAGCGCGAGTATGTCGTCGACGGCTGGAACCTGACCGGCGACGCCTACGAGATGGATGCCGACGGCTATTTCTACTACCGCTCGCGCACCGACGACATGATCATCTCGGCCGGCTACAACATCGCCGGGGTCGAGGTCGAGGAGGTGCTGCTGCGCCACCCGGCGGTGGCCGAATGCGGCGTGATAGGACGCCCCGACGAAGAGCGCGGCCAGCTGGTGGAGGCGATCGTGGTGCTCAAGGCCGGCTTCGAGCCGTCCGCCGAAATGGCTTGCGCACTGCAGGATTTCGTCAAACAGGCCATCGCGCCGTACAAGTATCCGCGTTCGGTGAAATTCATCGACAAGCTGCCGCGCACCGAAACCGGTAAACTGCAGCGATTCAAATTACGCAGCGGCGCGGCCGGCTGAGGACAACATGCAAGATCGCGACATCGACAGGGGCGCGCGGCCCGACCACGGCGCGGTGCTGGACCTGGCCAGCCGCCTGACCCAGGACCATCACCAGTCGCTCAAGCTGTGGCTGCGCATGCTGTCGTGCACCACGCGCATCGAGAACGAGATCCGCGCCCGCCTGCGCACCACCTTCGGCATCACCTTGCCCCGTTTCGACCTGATGGCGCAGCTGGAACGCCATCCGCAGGGCCTGCGCATGGGCGAACTGTCCAGGCGCATGATGGTCACAGGAGGGAACATCACCGGCATCACCGACCAGCTCGAGCAGGAAAAACTGGTGGCCCGGGTGCCCGACCCGAACGACCGGCGTGCCTACAGCGTGACCTTGACCCCGGCCGGCCGGCGCGCCTTCGCCACGATGGCGGTGGTGCACGAAGGCTGGATCGCCGACCTGCTCAAGGGCATCTCGGGCGACGACAAGGGCACGCTGATCGAGCTGCTGTCGCAGATGAAGCAGCACTTGAACGAGTCGGACGAGAAGCCGCCGTGAATACCAAAGGCAGGCTTGTATATTCCACCGAAGTCGGACGGACTTGTCCGGAGTGCCGGCGTGCGATCGCCGACTGCGTCTGCAAAGCCGCCGCCAAGGCCGCGCCGCCTGGCGATGGCGCGGTGCGGGTGTCGCGCCAGGCCAAGGGGCGCGGCGGCAAGACCGTGACCCTTGTCAAAGGACTGGCGCTCGATGCGCTTGCGCTGGCCTTGCTGGGCAAGCAGCTGCGCACGGCCTGCGGCTCCGGCGGGACCGTCAAGGACGGGGTGATTGAAGTGCAGGGCGATCATTGCGACCTGGTCATTGAGGCCTTGAGGACGCACGGCCACAATGCGAAACGGGCTGGCGGCTAAACCTGCGGCGCACCAAGCAGATAGCAGTCGCACGCGGCGGCGCCGGCATCCGCTTTCGGCCGGCTTGAGGAAGTGGCCGGCAATCTGACCGTGGTGCAGGTCATGGTAAAGTGCATTTCATCCCCAGTCTTTCCGAATCACGCCTCTGCTGCCACAAGTGGCTTTCATATGAACATACATATTATCGGCGGCAGTTCCACATTGGCGAGCTCTCCGTTGGAGCCGGCCAGCAACGGCTATTTGACGCCACCGCTGAGCGACGCCCACAGGGATCTGCTTGAGCTCACTGCACGAGGCGCGCCTCTTGGCGAAGCGCTCAATGCGGCGGTGCGAGCGGTGGCACAGGTGCGCACTACCGAAACGCGCGCGGCGATCTTCATTTTCGATCCCGAAGGCGTCAAGCTGCGATTTGCGGCGGCGGAAGGCTTGGCGGATGGCTACACGAGCAAAATCGACAACTTCCCGGTCGGGCCCGACCAGCCCTCTTGCGGCAAGGCTGCGTACACTGGCCACGACGTCATCGTTGGCGACGTCGGAACCGACCTGGCTTGGGCGCCGTACCGCGAACTTGCCGAGGAACACGGAATCCGCGCGTGCTGGTCCTTCCTGTTGAAAGGATCGCAAGATAAAGTGCTCGGCACCTTTGCCCTTTATCATCGGGTACCATGCGAGCCGGACGCCACGGACTATGAGCAGGTTCGCTATTTTGCCAACATCGCTTCGCTGATAATAGAGCGCCACCTTGACGCAGACTCGCGCAAGCGCGATCAGGAAGCGACCGAAGCCTACTTGCGCGCATCGAATCGCCATAAGGATGCGTTCCTTGCGACACTTGCTCACGAGCTGAGAAATCCGCTGGGAGCGATCAAGCATGCGCTGACGATCATGCGGGTTGCCGGAGACGAGGCGGTGACAAGGGGCCGTGCATTGCAGGCCGCCGAGCGCCAACTCAAACACATGGAATGGCTGATCGAAGACCTGCTGGACGCAAATCGGATCACCAGGGGCGATCTGTCGCTGCGCCGGCAACAGATAGAACTGAAGCCCGCTTTGGACCTTGCATGCGAGACCGTGATGCCGCTTTGCCGCGGCAAAGAGCAGACTTTGACGATCACCATGCCTGCGTGGCCGGTCTACCTCGATGCGGACCCTGTGCGCGTGGCGCAGATGGTCACCAACCTGCTAAACAACGCCAACAAGTTCACCAGCCAAGGCGGCGGCATCTGTTTGGAAGTCGGAGTGCACGGAGAGGAAGTGTTCATTCGCGTACGGGATGAGGGGGTGGGCATTGCGCCCGATAACCTCGAGCGCGTTTTCGACATGTTTGCGCAGGTAGGCGAAGGGCCGAACGGCACGAATCGAGGGCTCGGCATCGGTCTTGCCCTGGTCCGCAGTCTGGCGACCATGCACGGAGGTAGCGTCGAAGCCCATAGCGACGGCATTGGACATGGCAGCGAATTCGTGCTGCGCCTGCCGTTATCGCAGCCTCCTCCNNCCGGAATCGTGATGATGATCGGCGCCGGCGGCGCTGCAGGAGTTGAGGGCGCTGCGCCCTTGTAAATCTGGCTGATGCCAACAATTGCCGCCAACATGGCGCCCACAATTGTGATCATCGTGGCCAAGGTCCAGGTCTTGATTTCCGCGTTCATCTTGAGCATGTCGGCGCGAAGTTCGCCAAGCTTCGTGTCGGTTCTCAACGCCGCCTTGTCGAGTTCGGCGCGTAGTTCGCCGAACTGCCCCTTGGTGCTCATTCCCAATTTTTCCACGTCGACNNCTCCATGCCCCCATCATATGGCGGTTCCCCGCCACCGGCAACAGCTGCACTGGTGTTGTTCTTGAGCGGCATTGCCGAAGATCTGGACGGTTCCATTTCACTCCCGCCGTCGTTGTGTGACATCGGCAAAAAATGAAAGGTGCGCGGACCCGGACTCCGGTATCAAGTTGCCAATCAATTGCTGACCTGGGATGATCGTTCACAAGTCGGGGCGCGAAAGACACGGGGGGGCGGACACACATATGAGGTGAATGCGGCCGTCAAGTAATGGGATCAAGCGGGCCCCTGCGGGAAATCACGCGCCGATCTTCGATCTAACCCATTGATTTAAAAATGATTTCGCATGAAGTGGTCCCTCCGACTGGAATCGAACCAGTATCCCACGCTTAGGAGGCATGTGCACTATCCATTGTGCTACGGAGAGGACGCTCGCGCCGCCGGTCGACCCGGCGGGGCAGTCGCAGGACAAGCCTGCAATTCGGCGATCGTGACAGCGCGTGGCGCCGACCGGTGTCGTGAATCGAGCGCAATTATAGCCGACCTTTCGGCATCATTTACGACTCTCGGCCCGACAGTCGGTACAATGCACGCTTCTTTCATTTTTTCGGTCACGTCTTTCTCCCTGAAATGCGCTGCGGCCGGGCACTCTTCTCTTATATGGCAGTCATCTCCCTCTCGTCGGCGCAACTCGCGTTCGGCCACGTCGCGTTGCTCGATCACGCGGAATTTTCCCTCGAAACCTCGGAACGCGTCGGCCTGATCGGCCGCAACGGCACCGGCAAGTCCTCGCTGCTGAAAACCATATCGGGCAAGTTCAAGCTCGACGACGGCTTGCTGGTCATGCAACAAGGCATCAAGATCGCGTACGTCGAGCAGGAACCGACCTTCGACCCGGCCACCTCGGTATTCGACGCGGTCGCCGCCGGCATGGGCGAGCAGGCCGCCATGCTGGCCGAGTACGAGGAGCTGACCGGCCAGTTCGGCCAGGGCGACGACGAGGCGCTGATGGACCGCATGCACGAGCTGCAGGTCAAGCTCGACGCGACCGACGGCTGGAGCATGCAGAACAAGGTCGACACCACGCTCGACCGCCTGAACCTGGCCGGCGCCTCCCTGATGGGCACGCTGTCGGGCGGGATGCAGAAACGCGTCGCGCTGGCCGTCGCGCTGGTTTCGGCGCCCGACGTGCTGCTGCTCGACGAGCCGACCAACCACCTCGACTTCAAGTCGATCATGTGGCTGGAAAGCCTGCTGCGCGATTTCAAGGGCTCGGTGCTGTTCATCACCCACGATCGCAGCTTCCTCGACAACGTGGCCACCCGCATCATCGAACTCGACCGCGGCAAGCTGCTGTCGTATCCGGGCAATTTCAGCGCCTACCAGACCCGCAAGGCCGAGCAGCTCGAAATCGAAGAAGTCGAAGCGGCCAAGTTCGACAAGTTCCTGGCGCAGGAAGAAGTGTGGATCCGCAAGGGCGTCAAGGCGCGCCGGGTGCGCGACGAAGGCCGCGTGCGCCGCCTCGAAGCGCTGCGCGTGCAGCGCGCCGCGCGCCGCGAGCAGCAGGGCCAGGTCAACCTGACCGTGACTTCGGGCGACCGCTCGGGCAAGATCGTGGCCGACCTCGAGAACGTGTCGAAGAGCTACGGCGACAAGGTGATCGTCAATAATTTCACCGGCACCATCCTGCGCGGCGACAAGGTCGGCCTGATCGGCGCCAACGGCGCAGGCAAGACCACCTTGCTGAAGATGATCCTGGGCGAGGAGGCGGCCGACAGCGGCAAGGTCAAGCTCGGCACCAAGCTGCAGGTGGCGTACTTCGACCAGATGCGCGCCCAGCTCAACGAAGAAGACAGCCTGATGGAAACCATCGCGCCGGGCAGCGACTGGGTCGAGATCAACGGCGCGAAGAAGCACGTGATGAGCTACCTGAACGACTTCCTGTTCGCGCCGGAGCGCGCGCGCTCGCCGGTCAAATCGCTGTCCGGCGGCGAACGCAACCGCCTGCTGCTGGCGCGCCTGTTCGCCAAGCCGGCCAACTGCCTGGTGCTCGACGAGCCGACCAACGACCTCGACATCGATACTCTGGAACTTCTGGAAGAACTGCTGGAAGACTATACCGGCACCGTATTCCTGGTCAGCCACGACCGCACCTTCCTCGACAATGTCGTGACCCAGGTGATCGTGGCCGAAGGCGACGGCCTGTGGCGCGAATACGTCGGCGGCTATACCGACTGGGAGCGCGTCAAGGCGCAAACGCCGGCGGCGGCGAGCAAGCCGGCAGCCGGCAAGAGCGCCGCGCCGGCGGCCAGCGCGCCGAAGGAATCGAAGAAGATCAAGCTGAGCTACAAGGAACAGCGCGAGCTGGAAGAATTGCCGCTGCTGATCGCCAGCCTGGAAGACGAGCAGTCGGCCATCACCCTGCAACTCAATGCGCCCGACTTCTACAAGACCAATCCGGCCGACGCCAAGCGCATCAACGCGCGCTTCGCGGAGATCGACGAATTGCTGATGGTCGCCCTGGAAAAATGGGAGCTGATCGAGGCCCGATCGAAAGGCGAGTAATCCCTTCCCGGCAATGACATTCATGGAGCCCCATGTCCGAACATGACGCACCAGGCCTCGCCGCTCCCCGCGCCGAGGCGCCGATGTTCAGCCGCGCCGCCTGGGCGCGGATTTTGCCTTTCTTCACCTACATGCTGTTCATCGGCGTCGCCCAATTGCTCGCGTGGCTGGGCTGGAGCGCGACCGAGCTGCGCTGGCTGTACGGCGTCAAGATCGGCGCCGTGGCGCTGGTGCTGGCCATCTTCTGGCGCCAGTACGCCGAACTGAAGACCTTCCGCCTTGCGGCGCCCGCGCTCGCCATCTCGCTGGCCGCCGGCGTCGTCGTGCTGGTGCTGTGGGTCAGCCTGGGCGCCGACTGGATGACGATCGGCGCCTCGTCCGGCTTCGACCCGACCACCGGCGGGCGGATCGACTGGCCGCTGGTGGCCATGCGCATCGCCGGCGCCGCGCTGGTCGTTCCCGTCATGGAAGAGTTGTTCTGGCGCTCCTTCCTGATGCGCTGGATCGACGCGGGCAGCTTCGAATCGCTTGCGCCATCCCAAGTAAGCATCAAGAGCGTGATTATCACATCCGTGCTGTTCGGTTTCGAGCATAATCTGTGGTTCGCGGGCATCGTGGCGGGGCTTGCATATGGCGCCCTGTATATGCGCCATCGCACGATCTGGTCACCCATCCTGGCCCATGCCGTTACCAATGGTTTGCTGGGGGTGTGGGTGGTCTGCACAGGTAGCTGGTCCTATTGGTGACGGGACGGTGAGCAGCGCATTGGTCATTCTGACGATGAGACAACATGCTGTCCGAACAGCAGACCCATCTTCCTTTGACGTGCCCGGGACTAGCCAGGCACCTTAGGGTGGTATTCGCGCGGCTACGCAGCAAAACAACCGTGTAATGTGTTAAAAATTACAACACTTTCGCGTGCGATTCCGGTAAAGTGCCGGTTTACAATTATGTTTTCTCCATGAACGTCGACTCCTGAAGGTCAAGCATGCTTATTTATCTGGTGGCGGGCGCCCGGCCCAATTTCATGAAGATCGCGCCGATCGTGCGCGCACTCCAGGCGCAGCAGGCGCTGTCGTTCAAGATTATCCACACCGGCCAGCACTACGACCGCGACATGAACGATGTGTTTTTCGAAGAGCTCGGGATTCCCCAGCCGGACCTGTTCATGGCCGCCGGCGGCGGCAGCCACGCCCAGCAGACCGCCAAGATCATGCTCGGTTTCGAGGAACTGTGCACCGCCGAGCCGCCGGCCGCGGTGCTGGTGGTGGGCGACGTCAATTCGACCCTGGCCTGCTCGATCGTCGCCAAGAAACTCAACATCCCGGTCGCGCACGTCGAGGCCGGCCTGCGCAGCGGCGACATGTCGATGCCCGAGGAAATCAACCGCCTCGTCACCGACGCCATCTCGGACTGGTTCTTCGTCACCGAGCCCTCCGCGGTCGGGCACCTGCGGCGCGAAGGCAAGCCGGACTCGGCGATCCATTATGTCGGCCACGTGATGGTCGACAACGTGCTGTTCCAGGCCGACAAGCTGACCCGCGCCGACACTTCGGGCTTCGACACCAGCGCCTTCAAGGCCGCGCAGGGCGAAACCGGCCGGCGCTACGGCGTGGTGACGCTGCACCGCCCGAGCAACGTCGACGATCCGGTCATTTTCGCCCGCATCGCCGGCGCCCTGAGGGACATCGCGGCCGAGCTGCCGCTGATTTTCCCGGTCCACCCGCGCACCCGCGCCAACCTGGAAAAATTCGGCATCGACCTGGGACCGAACATCACCCTGGCCGGGCCGCAAGCCTACATGGCCTTCCTGAACCTGTGGAAGGATGCCGCGGTGGTGCTGACCGACAGCGGCGGCCTGCAGGAAGAAACCACCGCGCTCGGCGTGCCGTGCGTGACGATCCGCGAAAACACCGAGCGTCCGGTGACCGTCGACGAAGGCTCGAACGTGCTGGCCGGCACCGATCCGGCAAAGATCACGTTCGAAGCGCGCAAGGTGCTGCGCGGCGAAGGCAAGCAGGGCAAGCGGCCGCAGCTATGGGACGGCAAGGCGGCCGAGCGCATCGTCGCGATCCTGACCCGGGAACTCATGTGACACCATGCTTGCGGAAAGCCGGACTCGCGCGGTTCTAGCGTTTCCTGCGGGAGCCGCGCCGGATGCTGCGCCGCTATTTTATCGACGATAGGGCGTTCATCCGGCTGCCGATCAAGGAAGCGGCGCGCCGCCAGCGGCACAATCTGCGGCGGTCATGCGACTTCACTATTCTTAAGCGAGCGACACAATGAAGATACTGGTTACTGGCGCAATGGGCTACATCGGTTCCCATACCTGCGTCGAATTACTCAATGCCGGGCACCAGGTGGTGCTGCTCGACAACCTGTGCAACAGCGACCGCGACGTGCAGCAGCGGGTCGAGAAGATCGCCGGCAAGCAGGTGGCGTTCATCGAGGCCGACATCCGCGACCGCGCCGCCGTCGAGGCCGCTTTTGCCGCGCACGCGGTCGATGCGGTGATCCATTTCGCCGGCCTGAAGGCGGTCGGCGAATCGGTGCAGCAGCCGCTGCGCTACTACGACAACAACGTCACCGGCAGCATCGTGCTGTTCGAGACGATGGAAAAATTCGGCGTCAAGACGCTGGTGTTCAGTTCGTCGGCGACGGTGTACGGCGACCCGGCCTCGGTGCCGATCACGGAACAGTTCCCGCTGTCGGCCACCAACGCCTACGGGCGCAGCAAGCTGATGATCGAGGAGATGCTGCGCGACGTCGCGGTGGCCGATCCGTCCTGGCGCATCGCGCTGCTGCGCTATTTCAACCCGGTCGGCGCCCACGAGAGCGGCCTGATCGGCGAAACCCCGAGCGGCATCCCGAACAACCTGGTGCCCTACATCGCCCAGGTCGCGGCCGGCCAGCGCGCACAACTGTCGGTGTACGGCGGCGACTACCCGACCCCGGACGGCACCGGCATGCGCGACTACATCCACGTGGTCGACCTGGCGCTCGGCCACGTCAGGACGCTCGACAAGCTGGCGACAAGCGAAGGGGTAGTTACGTACAATCTCGGCACCGGGCGCGGCAACAGCGTGCTGGAAATGGTGCGCGCGTTCGAGCAGGCCTGCGGCAAGCCGATTCCCTACCAGATCGTGGCGCGCCGGCCCGGCGATATCGCGATGTGCTTTGCCGACCCGACCCGCGCGCGCGCGGAACTGGGCTGGAGCGCCACGCGCGACATCGCGCAAATGTGCGCCGATGCCTGGCGCTACCAGACAATGCGGAAGTAACACAAGGAAACATCACATGAAAGCCATGATTCTGGCGGCGGGCAAGGGCACGCGAGTGCGCCCGCTGACCTACGATTTGCCGAAACCGATGATCCCGCTGCTGGGCAAGCCGGTGATGGCCTACCTGATCGAGCACCTGGCCAAGTACGGCGTCACCGAGATCATGGTCAACGTCAGCTACCTGCACGACAAGATCGAGGACTATTTCGGCGAAGGGCACCAGTTCGGGGTGCAGATCGGCTATTCCTTCGAAGGCTATACCAAGGACGACGGCCAAGTGGTGCCGATGCCGATCGGTTCGGCCGGCGGCATGAAGAAAATCCAGGAGTTCGGCGGCTTCTTCGACCAGACCACCATCGTGCTGTGCGGCGATGCGCTGATCGACCTCGACCTCAAGTCGGCGCTGTTCGAGCACCGCCGCAAGGGCGCGCTGGCCTCGGTGGTAACCCGCGAAGTGCCGTGGGATAAGGTTTCGAGCTATGGCGTGGTGGTCAGCGACGCCGACGGCCGGATCACCCAGTTCCAGGAAAAGCCGAGCGAACAGGAAGCGCTGTCGAACTTCATCAGCACCGGCATCTACATCTTCGAGCCGGAAGTGATCGACCTGATTCCGTCCGGCGTGCCGTTCGACATCGGCTCCCAGCTGTTCCCGCTGCTGGCCGAGCGCGGCCTGCCGTTCTACGCCCAGCGCCGCCCGTTCAACTGGCTCGACATCGGCAGCGTGTCCGATTACTGGGAAGTGCTGCAGAACGTGCTGATGGGCGAAGTGGCGCACATGGACATGCCCGGCACCCAGGTCGAGGACGGGGTGTGGGTCGGCCTGAACACCAGTATCGACTGGAACGGCACCATCATCGAAGGGCCGGTGTACATCGGCTCGGGCACCAGGATCGAGGCGGGGGTGCATATCGTCGGGCCGAGCTGGATCGGCCACGGCAGCCACATCCGCGAAGGCGCCGAGGTGGTGCGCAGCGTCCTGTTTGAGTACACTCGCGTGTTAGCGAATGTTTCGTTGCATGAAATGATCGTGTTTAAAGATTATAGTGTCGACCGCAAGGGCGAAATGAAACACGTGTCCGAGTATTCGTCCGAAGAATGGATCAATGCGCGCGACCGCCGCGATCACCGGCGCAAGGCCGGCGATTCCGACTCAATCCAACCACAGAAAGTGCCTTCATGAAAATTTATCCAGTCATCCTGTCGGGCGGCGCCGGTACCCGTCTGTGGCCCTTGTCGCGCGCGGTGTTGCCCAAGCAACTGCTGCCGCTGGTGTCGGACAAGACCATGTTGCAGGAGACCGCGCTGCGGGTGGCGGGCTGGCCTGAATTGATGGCGCCGGTTGTGGTGTGCGGCAACGAGCACCGCTTCCTGGTGGCCGAGCAGATGCGCGAGATCGGCGTCGCGCCGCTCGGCATCCTGCTCGAACCGGCCGGGCGCAACACGGCGCCGGCGGTGGCAGCGGCCGCCCATTTCCTGTCCGCCATCGATCCGCAGGCGGTGATGCTGGTGCTGCCGGCCGACCATGTGATCGAAAACGGCGAGGCGTTCGCCGCCGCCGTCAGGCGCGCCGCCCAGATGGTCGAGGAGGGCGCGCTGGCTACCTTCGGCATCGTGCCGCAGGGGCCGGAAACCGGCTACGGCTATATCCACGGCGGCGCCGCGGTGGACGGTTCGGACGGCTGCTTCCAGGTCGACCGCTTCGTCGAAAAACCGGATCGCGCCACCGCCCAGCAATTCCTGCACGACGGCGGCTATTACTGGAACAGCGGGATGTTCCTGTTCCGCGCCGAGCGCTACCTCAGCGAACTGGCCCGCTTCAAGCCGGAGATCGCCGCCGCCACCGAAGCGGCGGTGCGCCTCGGCTACAGCGACCTCGACTTCTGCCGCCTGCACGAAGACTCGTTCAACGCCTGCCCGTCCGACTCGATCGACTACGCCGTGATGGAGCATACCGAGCGCGCCGTGGTGGTGCCGGCCGACATCGGCTGGAGCGACGTCGGCTCCTGGTCGGCGTTGTGGGAAGTGCAGTCGCGCGATGGCGAAGGCAACACCCAGCGCGGCGACGTCTACCTCGANNGGGGTGCAGGACCTGATCGTGGTCGAGACCCCGGACGCGGTGCTGGTGGTGCACAAGGACCAGGTGCAGCGCGTCAAGCAGGTGGTCGAGCACCTGAAGTCGAAGGAGCGCACCGAGCACCTGCACCACACCAAGGTCTACCGCCCGTGGGGCCACTACGAGGGCATCGATGCGGGCGACCGCTTCCAGGTCAAGCGCATCACCGTCAAGCCGGGCGAGAAACTGTCGCTGCAGATGCACCACCACCGGGCCGAGCACTGGGTGGTGGTCAGCGGCACCGCGCGCGTGACCTGCGGCGAGACCATCAGGCTGCTGTCGGAAAACGAATCGACCTACATCCCGATCGGCATGAACCACCGGCTGGAAAACCCGGGAAAGTTGCCGCTGCACATCATCGAAGTGCAGTCCGGAAGCTACCTGGGCGAAGACGACATCGTGCGCTTCGAAGACATCTACCAGCGCGCCTGAGCGTTGCCTGCCTGACTGGAACGGAAGCTGCGGCTTCCGTTTTTTTTATCCGCGATTAGTCCGAATGGACCAAGGATCGGTCATCAAGCTGTCATTGCACGCCAGTACTATGGTGTTTGCTAAAAAACCAAGACTTTTTGTCAATGGCGTGCGTCGCGCCGCACTATCAAATTTGCAATATCACGATTCCAAACTTTACCGACCAGGACAGTTCAATGAAAAAGCCCGTCGCTTTGATTAATTCCCCCGGCCGCATGACAGTGCTCGCTGTGTTGTGCGCCAGCCTGGCGCTGCCGGCGTTCGCCGCGCCTGCCGATGTGGTCATCAGCCAGGTGTATGGCGCGGGCGGCAACAACGGCGCCGTCAAGAACAAGGACTTCATCGAGCTGTTCAATCGTAGTGGAACGGCGGTCAGCCTGAACGGCATGAGCGTGCAGTATCAATCCGCCACCGGCACCACCTGGCAGGCGACGGCGCTGCCCAATTTCAGCTTGCAGCCGGGTCAGTATTTCCTGGTAACCGGCGCCAGCGGCGCCTCCGGGACGGAGGTCGGCGCGGCCGACCAGGCGGGCAGCCTGAACCTGTCGGGCACCACCGGCAAAGTCGCCCTGTCGCGCATTGCCGCAGTGATGACGACGGCCACCCAGGCCGCCAATATCGTCGACCTGGTCGGCTTTGGCACCGCCAATTCGTTCGAGGGCGCCGTGGCCCCGGCGCCGTCGACCACCATGGCGATCTGGCGCGCGGCGAACGGCTGCACCGATACCGATAACAATTCCCTCGACTTCGCCCCGGCAGCCCCGTCCGCGCGCAATACGGCCACTGCGCTGAACGTGTGCGGCGGCGGCGTGCCGGCGGTCAAGCCGGTCGTGCTGAAATCGACCTGCCCGGCCACGCTGTCGTTCGAGTCCGGTAGCGGGGGAGCCCTGACCCTGGTGGCCAGCGACGTGGACAGCGCCATCAACAGTGCCACGATCACCTCCGGCGCGCGCGCCGGCGTGTCGTTGAGCGCGTTCGTCCCGGCCGCCCCCGGGGCCGACGCCAGCATCACGCTCAACGCCGATGCTTCTTTGACTTCCGGCATCTACCCGGTTGACGTCACGTTCGCCAACGCCACCAGCGATGCCGAGAGCGCGACCTGCACGGTTTCCGTCAAGGTCTCCGGCACCAGCACGATCCCGCAGATCCAGGGCGCGGGCGCCAAGTCGCCGGTGGCCGAGACGGTGCAGACCACCGAGGGCGTGATCACCTTCAAGATGAGCAACGGCTTCTACATCCAGGATGTGAGCGGCGACGGCGATCCGACCACCTCGGACGGCATCTTTGTGTTTGGCGGCATCACTTCCGCAGTGGTGGGCGACCTGGTGCGCATCAAAGGCACCGTCACCGAATTCGCACCGGGCAGCGCGGCGGGCAGCATTACCGAATTCAAGGATACGACTTCGATCGTCAAGCTCGGCAGCGGGTACACGACCACGCCGGCCAACATTGCCTTGCCGACCGACCTCGAGGCCGTCGAGGGCATGCTGGTGCGCTTTACCAACCCGCTGGTCATCAACGGAGTCGACTCGCTGGGCGACCGCGGCGAAATGACCCTGGCGTCGGTGCGCCGCGAAACCCCGACCAACCGCTATCGTCCCGGTACCCCGGAGGCGCTCGACCTGGCCGCGCGCAACGCGGCCGACCAGATCGTGCTCGACGACCTGCTTTTCACGCAGTCGGCCACCATTCCGTATGTCGCCGCCGACAACACGGTGCGTGCCGGCGACACGGTAAACAACCTCGTCGGCATGGTCGACTACGGTTCGATCGGCAACAGCAAGTACGGCTACAAGCTGCAGCCGTTGTCAGTTGCATCGGTGTCGATCGAGCGCAGCAACGCGCGCACGGCGGCGCCGCTCATTGCTGAAGGCAACGTCAAGGTCGCCAGCGCCAATGTGCTGAACTTCTTCACCACCTTCACCAACGGCGCCTCCTCCGAGAACAACCTCACCACCAACGGCTGCACCGTTGGAACCTCAACCACCAAGGGCAATTGCCGCGGCGCCGACAACATCGAGGAATTCGGGCGCCAGCGCGCCAAGATCGTCAACGAACTGCGCGCCATCAATGCCGATGTGGTCGGCCTGATGGAAATCCAGAACAACGGCAACGTGGCCGTCAACAACCTGGTCGGCGCGCTGAACGCCGCCATGGGGCCGAATACCTACGCCGCCGTGGCGGTGCCGTCGTTCAGCGGGACCGATGCGATTCGCGTGGCGATGATCTACAAGCCGGCGGTGGTGACTGCGGTCGGCGCGCCGATGTCCGACAATGCACCGTCGATCAACAACCGCGAGCCGCTGGCGCAGACCTTCAAGGCGGCCAACGGCGGCAAGTTTTCCGTGATCGTCAACCACCTCAAATCGAAGGGCTGCGGCGGGGCGAGTGGCGCCAACACCGACAAGGGCGACGGCCAGAGCTGCTTTAACGCCGACCGCGTGGAGCAGGCCAACCGCCTGCGGACCTCCTTCATCCGGAGCGTGATCGACACCTCGGGCGACCCTGACGTGCTGGTGATCGGCGACATGAACGCGCACGGCTTCGAAGACCCGATCGTGGAGCTGATGCTCGACGGGATGGTCAACCAGCTCGAGCGCTTCGTACGGCCGGAAGGCATCGTCTACTCCTACGTGTTCGACGGCTTTGCCGCCTACCTCGACCATGCGCTGGCAACCCCGTCGCTCGACGCCCAGGTGGTCGGCGCCACCGAATGGCATAACAACGCCGACGAGCCGGAAGTGATCGACTACAACATCGGCGGCAAGCCGCAAGACCTGTACGCCGACAACGCCTATCGCGCGTCGGACCACGATCCGGTTGTCGTCAGCCTGAACCTGGCGCCGTCGTTCGTCGATGCCACGTCGAGCTTCAAGGTCACGCAGTCGGGCCTGTCGGTGAACCGCTTCACGTCGAAATACACCGGCACGCTGTCGTTCACCAACACCTCGGGTAGCGCGATTGCCGGACCGTTCCAGGTGAAGCTGGTCAATTTGACCTCGGGCGTTACCTTGGACAGCAAGACCGGTTTGCATGACGGCGCGCCGTACATCACCGTGTCCAACGGCACAATCGCCCCCGGCGCCACCGTGACCGTCACGACGACGTTCAGCAACCCGTCCAAGGTCAGTATTTTCTACACAACAAAAATCATCGCTGGTACATTCTAAGGAAGCAACTATGTTCAACATCAAAAAAATTCTGTCGCAGGCCTTGCTGGCGCTGGCCATGTTGGGTGGCTCAGGTGCGGTCCTGGCCGGCCCGACGTTCCACGTGACCCTGAATACCGCCAATCTCGGCGTCACCAGCGGCTACCTCGATTTCACGGTTAGCGCCTTGGGTTTCGCCGGCCCGGCGACGGCAACCCTGTCGAACTTCAGCGGCGCTTTCGATGCGGCTGCACAGATGGCGGAAGGCGACGTTACAGGCCTCGTGCCTGGCACGCTCGCAATCGGCAACGCCGGTGCTGTCAACGAGGTGCTGAAACTGGCCGACTTCGGTGGCGAGTTCAGCTTCGACCTGAACTTCGACGTCGCCGATGGTTTGGCTGGCAGCACATTCGGCGTGGCGTTCCTCAACGCCGGGTTGACGGACTACCTCGGCGTCCAAGGCTCTATCCTGGAAATTTTCGTCCAGCCAGGCGTAAACGGCGCCTTCACCTTCGCTTTGTCGGCCGACAATGAGTTCGCCAGCATCACCGCAGTGCCGGAACCATCCGACCTGCTGATGATGATGACCGGCCTGGGCCTGGTCGCCTTCGTCCATCGCCGTCGCAAGGTCCGCGCCGCAGCCTGATCGCGCGCGGGCGCCGAGCGCCCGACGTACCTGGAGACACATTGGTTCGGAAACGAAACATGTGTCTTTTTTTTCCGTCGCACATCTTCGTGAAAGGAGGGGCTCGAAGCAGCTTTCCCCAATGAACCGGGCAGTGTTCCGGCATTTATTTGGAGAAGCTCTGAATCAGCAAACAAAATCGTATTGTCAAAGAACGGCTACTTGGTGCATAGTGAAACTGTTGTTGTTTAACAGACACATAATTGCTGCAAAGTATACACTTTGCCTAGGATTTACCCATGTCAGCACACATCCTCGTCGTCGAAGCCGAGCCAGCGATCCAGCAACTGATCGGGCTGAACCTGACGCGCGCCGGCCATCGGGTGACCTGCGTGGCCGACGCCGAGGCGGCCCTGTTGCAGCTCGACGAGGCGCTGCCGGAAATGGTGTTGCTCGAATGGGACTTGCCGGGGCAGTCCGGGATTGCGCTGATCCGGCGCCTGCGCGCCCATCCGCGCGCGCGCGACGTGCCGATCATCATGGTGGCGGCGCGCGACGGCGAGCACGACAAGATCCTGGCGCTCGAATCGGGCGCCGACGATTACATCACCAAGCCGTTCAGCCCGCGCGAAATGATCGCCCGCATCCACGCCTTGCTGCGCCGGCGCGCGCCGCACGCGGCCGCCGACACGGTGCAGATGGCCGGCCTGCGGCTCGACCCGAGCACGCACCGGGTCACCGCCGGCGCCCAGCAGCTGGCGCTGGGGCGCATTGAATTTCGCCTTCTCAACTTCCTGATGCACCATCCGGAGCGCGTGCACAGCCGTTCGCAACTGCTCGACAAGGTATGGGGCAACCATGTATTCCTCGACGAGCGCACGGTCGACGCCCACGTCGGCCGCCTGCGCAGCGCCTTGCAGCCGAGCGGCCACCAGGAGCATATCGAAACCGTGCGCGGCAGCGGCTACCGCTTCGTCGCGTGGGACGCGCGCGTCAAGCTCGGCTGGCAAAGCGCNNATCGAATCGGCCGTCCAGGTGCGCGACCTGCGCCAGTTCTTCTTGTGTACCCAGGGGCAATTGCAGGCGCTGCTGCCGCACCAGCTGATGCTGTGCATGCAGTTCGACGGCGCCGATGCCCTGGTGCGGCTCGAATGCCTGCACGCCGGCGTGCTNNGCTTCCGCCGCGAGTTGCAGATGGCCGGTTTCGACAATCTGGTGGTGCACGGCAGCGGCCCGCTGGCAGGCGCCTCGACCTTGTTCGCCCTGTGCGGCTGGGCAGAACGGCCGCAGGCGCGGCACGCGTATTTCCTGGCCTTGCTGTTGCCGCACCTGCATATGGCCCTGCTGCGGCTGTCCGGATCAGGCGTCCGCGATGCGGCGGCCAATGCGGCCGACGCGATCGCGCGCCCGCTCAGCGCGCGCGAAACCGAAATCCTCGGATGGCTCAGGGAAGGAAAGAGCAATTACGAGGTCGGCAGCATTCTCGGCATCAGCGCGTTGACCGTCAAAAACCACCTGCAGCGCATCTACCGCACGCTGGGAGTGAGTAACCGCACCCATGCGTTGGCGCGCTGCCTGTCGCTCAACCTGCTCGCATCGGACGCCACGGTGGCCGATGCGGCTGCGCCTACGGCGCCTGGCCGTCAACTGCGGGCGCCGCCTCGCCGGGGCTAGGCTCGGCGCCAACCCCGCCCGCGACAGGCTCGCCGGCCGGCCCGGCTGCGTGTTCGATCGCGTCGGCGCTGTATTGTTCGGCAAGCCCTCGATGATGCGCGGGCCGGCTGCAGGAGGCAGTGGTGGCGGTGACAATCCGAGATGTTGAGCGGTAAATGCCTACGCGTTGGCAGACGATGTATGGTGATTCAGAGATATATTTCTCGGAAATAAAGGACAGTGGCGTCGTTCCGTGGCTACTCCGCCACGGCGTTCACCGTCAGAGCGGCAAGGAGAGCGAGTGGATTACCAGCCGATACGCTCAGCTTGGCGACCGTGCGAGACGCGTCGTTGCGCTTGGTCAGAGTTCCTATTGGGGCTGGATAATATTTGCGCCGAACGATCACGCCGATCTATGGCATTGTGCGTGGCAATCGAATCGCGCTTGACCGATGCCGGCCGCCGCGTGATGATGGGCCGATGCGACTACTTTTCCTGCTTCTCCTGCTGGGCTGCACCGCGTGTTCCTCCTCCTCTCCCGCCGTTAAGCCGGCGCCACGCGCGGCCCCGCCCACCTTGCTGGCGGAGATGCGTGCGCTGGCCGGCGCCGCAGCCTGTACCGATTCCGTGCAATGCAGGACGGTGCCGCTCGGCGCGCGCGCCTGTGGCGGGCCGGAAGGCTACCTGGCGTATTCGAGCGCGGCCACCGCCGCGGCGCCGATGCAGGCGCTGGCTGACCGTTATGCGGAACAGCGCCGCGCCGCCCACGCCAGCTCTGGCATGCTGTCGACCTGCCAGTTCATGCCCGACCCCGGGGCGGTGTGCCGCGCCGGCGCCTGCCAGCTTCGCGGCGCAGGCCCGGATCCTTCCTGAGGGCCGTCAGGCGCGCGGCCGCCGATTGCTAGGCCCGGGTGCTTACCGATGGCGCCGTCCGCGGCAGCCGGCATCTGNNAACAGCGGTGCGCAGAGGCGGCCAAATCCGGCTTGCTATCGACTTGCAATATTGTTGCCGATCCCGGCGCCAACCGCCGCAGCCACCCGCCTGCTACGCAGCCGCGTTACTGACCCTTCCTGATATTTCCCCTGCCCTGCGACGCCCGCCGTTGGGCATTCAGGCGCACCGCGCTTGATTCCCGCGCTGATCGGCCCAGTCCGTGGTCGCAGGCGCGCCAGGTTGGCGTCAACCGCAGCCGTCCTGCCGATTCATCAATGCAATCAGATTCTCTGCTGGCCTCTTGAATGCTGAACCGCTGCGTCGCAAGCACTGCGTTCGCAGCGCAGTGTAAGCACGCGTGCCGATGTCGAAAAATCTTACACCGCGGTACAGTAATAATGATGAAAATATGGCAACTCTTTGATTCGTCTGGAATTATTTTCCGGGCATATTTAATGCTTAGCTGCATAACTGCTTGCTTGAGACTCCAGTACGAACCAAGAAGTTTTTCTGCACGGAAATAGAAAAGCAAGAGCGCAGTCTGTCACAAGGCGGACCTGCCTTTTAATCAATAAGAAATTATCTGAACTGGGGATGTAATGCCTAATATTTTAAGAAAACCAAAAAGTGGTATGGGCAATTTGCTAGGAAAATTCGCCGTTGTCGCGGCCCTTGGCGCATGCAGCCTGGCGCAAGCCGGCGTGCTTGATTTTGAAGGGCCGGCCCCTGATTCACCTTTCATCTCGTCTGGCGCTCAAAACCTGTTCGGTAAATACTGGGTTGAAAGTTATGGCGGAGCTCTGGCTGGCGACTTGGTGGGGTCGATTATCGATGGCAGCGACAATGGCTTGTGCCTCGGCATTTCTTGTCCCGTGAATAACGCGTCGAACTACTACGCCGCCTTGGACGATGGCTATTTCTACTTCGGCATGAGCGACGATTCGAACTTCAAGGTGAGTAGCCTGCAGGCCAGCTACATCGGCGCTGGACAAGCCAGTTTTCCGGCAACCAGCGGCTTGTTGGTATTGCAAGGTTATGATTTTTCTGGTGCCACGCTCGGTGGCGCCCTGCAGATCGGGCTCAGTGGCCCCAATATCGCTGGCGCATTCAACTTTTCCACCTTCGATCTCGGTGCCACCGCCTTTGGCAATACCTACTTCTCATTTGTCCGCGTGTTGGGCTATGCGTGTGACGCGGCTGGCTCCTGCAACCGCAGTTCGAACTTGGCAAACTTTGCCGTCGACAACATTGTGACTGTGCCGGAACCGACCACATGGGGCCTGTTTGGACTGGGCTTGATCGGCCTGGGTGTGTTCTCCCGCCGACGCTCGGCCTGAGCCTTCGTCGCCCGTCCACTCACCTAACCCGAGAAAATCCATGAAGATGAATCTGCGTCCAATCGCGTTCGCCGCGCTGATCTTGCTGTCCGGCACCGCGGTCAGCACCGTCGCCCAGGAAGTTCGCCGTCCCTACATCGTGCAGTTGCAAGACCAACCCGCCGCCACTTATACCGGCGGCGTCGCCGGCCTGGCCGCAACCCAGCCAGCCGCCGGCACTGCGTTCGACTTCCGCTCCCACGACGTGCAAGAGTATGTGCGCTATCTGGGCGACCGCAAGAGCGAAGTGCTCGCCACGGTCGGCAATGCCACCGTGATTGCCACCTATGACGTCGTGCTGAACGGCTTTGCCGCCATGCTGACCGACGCCGAAGTACTTTCGCTCAAGAGTAACGCCGCCGTTGCGGACGTGCAGGCTGACCTGCCGCGTCACCTCGACACGGTGTCGACCCCGCGCTTCCTGGGCCTGACCGCAGCTGGCGGCCTGTGGTCGCAATTTGCCGGCGGTTCGCTCATCAAGGGCGAAAACATGGTCGTCGGCATCGTCGACGGCGGCATCTGGCCGGAAAATCCAGCCTTCGCCGACCGCGTCGATGGTACCGGCGTACCGACTTTCGATCCGTCCGGCAGCCTGGCCTACACCAGCGCACCATCCTCGTTTACCGGCGGCTGCGTTGCCGGCGAAGGGTTTGATCCGATCTCGCATTGCAACAACAAGCTGATCGGCGCGAAATTCTTCAACGCCGGTTTCATCGCCTCCGGTTCGCCGAAGAACTGGAGCGAGTTCTACTCCCCGCGCGATTCGAACATCGGCAACAACGGCGTCAGCACCGGCCACGGCGGTCATGGCGATCACACCGCATCGACTTCCGCCGGCAATGCCGGTGTCGCCGTCGTCATTAACGGCGTGCCAATGGGCCAGACCTCGGGCATCGCTCCGCGCGCCCGNNGGCACCAATGCCAGCAACTCCTGCTTCAACTCGGATACCGTGAAGGCGATCGACGAGGCGGTCAAAGACGGCGTCAACGTCATCAACTACTCGATCAGCGGTTCGCAAACCTCGGTCGCCGACGCGGTCGAGCAAGCCTTCTACCGGGCATCGCTGGCCAACGTGTTCGTGGCCGCGTCCGCCGGCAACAGCGGTCCGGCCAATGCCGTAGCCCACATCAGCCCGTGGCTGACGACGGTGGCAGCATCGACCCATGACCGTAACTTCCAGGCCGACGTGACGCTCGGTAGCGGCGCCAAGTACTCCGGCGCCTCCATCAACACAGTAACGGTCCCGGCCGGATTCCTGGTGCGAGCCGAAGACAGCGGCGTGGCTGGCGGTGACGCCAGCCTGTGCTTCAGCGCCGGCGCCCCGGCCGGCCAGGTCCTGCTCGATCCGGCGAAGGTGGCGGGCAAGGTCGTCGTCTGCACCCGCGGCATCAATGCGCGCGTCGACAAGAGCTTTGCCGTGCTCAACGCGGGCGGCATCGGAATGGTGCTGATGGATAATGGCGCCGGGTTGGTCGCCGAATCTCATTCGGTGCCGTCCGTGCACGTCACGAGCGCTGATGGCGCCGCCATCAAGACCTACGCCGTGCTACAAGGCGCAGCCGCCAACGCGGCCCTGAGCCCGTTCTATAACGAGTCCAAGCCGGCACCGATCATGGCGGGCTTTTCGTCGCGCGGCCCGAACCAGGGCGACGGTAATATTCTCAAGCCTGACCTGACCGCCCCTGGCGTGGATATTATCGCCAGCGTCACGCCGGCGCTGACGGTCGCGGAACATGCTGCCGTGGCAGCCGGCACCCTGGTGCCGTCGGCGAGCTACGCGTCGTACCAGGGCACGTCGATGTCCAGTCCGCACGTGGCCGGCCTTGCCCTGATGATGAGGCAAGCGCACCCGACCTGGTCGCCCGCCGCCATCAAGTCGGCACTGATGACGACTGGCTTCACGACCCTGACCGACGGCCTGGCCGGCGCGCAAAACGGCTTGCTGCCGTGGGCGCAAGGTGCTGGCCACGTGGATCCCAACAAGGCCATCGACCCAGGCCTGGTGTACGACGCCGGCAAGGCTGACTACGTCCAGTACCAGTGCAAAGTGAACAAGCCCGCAGTGTCGCCGGCGTCCGATTGCACTACCTTCGGCACGCTCGACGAGACCTACAACCTGAATCTGGCGTCGATTACCGTCGGCAGCGTGCAGGGCAACGTCACGGTCAGGCGCAAGGTCACCAACGTCGGCGGCGCAAGCGCTACCTACAGCGCTACCGCATCGGTGCCGGGCTTTACCACCCTGGTATCGCCAGGCACCCTGACGCTGGCGCCGGGCGCGACCGGCAACTTCACGGTCAAGCTTACCGCCGCCGGTGCTGCAGCAAACGCATGGCAATTCGGCAGCTTGAGCTGGACCGACGGCAGTCGGGTCGTGCGTAGCCCGATTCAGGCACGTGTTGGCAAAGCCATTACCTCGCCAGCGGAAATGACCAGCGATAAGATCTCGGGCAGCAAGCTGTTTCCGGTGATGACGGGCTTCTCGGGTCGCATGACGGCTTTCAAAGGTGGCCTGAAAGAAGTGATCGTGGGGGATGCAGTCACCCTGGTACCAGGTCCGCTCAGCTCGGCGGCCCTGAAAGCGGCTTGCATCGCCGGTGCCGATACGCCATCCGTCAAGGTCTACAGCGTGTCGATTCCGGCTGGCACTGTCGTAGCCCGATTCGCCCTGCGCCAGCTTGAAACCAGTGACGTTAGCGATGACAACGACATGGGCTTGCTGGCGCCTAATGGAACCTGGACCTACTCGGGTAACGACGGCAGCAATGAGTCGGTACAAGTCAGCAGCCCCGCTGCCGGCGCGTACCAGGTCTGCGTGGTCGCTTACGGAAGTGCCAATCCGACGATGACGCACAAGCTGTCGTCGTGGGTCGTGACGCCATCGGATGTCGGCGGAAAATTTGTCGTGGCGCTGCCAAGCAAATCAGTAGCTGGCAACAATACGACCGTCGGCATGAGCTGGTCTGGATTGGAATCGGGCAAGCGCTACCTCGGTGGCGCACAGTTCCGTGACTTGAGCGGCGTCGTGCAAGCGACGACGGTGCTGCGCATCGACACCGGTGTAGCGGCAATTCCTGCCGCCGAAGCCGATCGAGCCATTCCAAAGACTCAAGACTAAGCTGCGGTAATGTGGCCCTGGCGTTAAGTCAATCACCTGCTGCACCGCGACGCTCCCGGCGTCGGGTGCGGCAGGCAACGCTGGCGGCCATGCTGTTGCTACGCCCGGTCGCGTCCGTTTTCCAAGTGTTAAATCCCCCAATATCGCTGTCGTGATGCAGTTCTTGATGAACTGCAGGCAGCGTGCATGCGCGGGTTGCCCGTCCGTTTCGCCTTGAACGCCAGCTGATATCGCTGGCGAATAGCTTGAATCAACTGCAATAAAAGTGCGCGCAACTTCGTTCCCTTTTTGAAAGAAAAGTTGTCGGAACGCGAGGCGGCGTGGTAGCCTTGTCCGGCCAAATTCATGCAGCTGGTCACTGCCGCATCGGGCCTGCCGAGCAGCGGCGTAATGTTCAAAGAAAGCAATTGAGGAGTTGGTCGGATGCATGCAATAGAGCCACAACGCAGCGCCAGGCGTGTGTTCGCCGCAGGGTTCACCTTGCTTGAACTGCTGGTCGTGATCGTCATCATCGGCCTGCTGGCGGCCTACGTCGGACCGAAATATTTCTCGCAGCTGGGCAAATCGGAAGTGACCATCGCCAAGGCCCAGATCGGCGCCTTCGAAAAATCGCTCGACACCTACCGGCTCGACGTTGGCCGCTACCCGAATACCGAGGAAGGGATGGCCGCGCTGCTGGCCGCGCCCGCGACCGGCGCCGGCAAGTGGAACGGCCCCTACCTGAAAAAGGCCTTGCCGCTCGATCCGTGGGGCCACCCCTACCAGTACCGCGCGCCCGGACCCAAGGGCGAATTCGAGATCTTGTCGCTCGGGCGCGATGGCCAGCCCGGCGGCGGCGGCGAAGACGCCGACATCCTCAACTAGACCGGACTTCCAGCATGCAGTTTGAAGTGCGCGCCTTGTCGGCCGACGCCGTGGTCGAACAGCTGAGCATCGATGCGTTCGACGAGGCCGACGCGCGCCGCCAGGCCGAGGCGCGCGGCCTGTTCGTCTCCAGCGTGCGGCGGCGCGGCGGCGCGCGCGCCAGGGGCGGCATCTCGCTGGTGCTGTTCAGCCAGGAATTGCTGGCGCTGCTCGCCGCCGGCCTGGGCGTGGTCGAGGCGCTCGAAGCGCTGCTCGAAAAGGAAACCAATCCGGTGCTGTCGAGCGTGCTCGGGCGCCTGCTGGCCGGCCTGCGCGAGGGCAAGCGTTTTTCCAGCGTGCTGGCCGAGCAGGGCGACCGCTTTCCACCGCTGTACATCGGCATCGTGAAGGCGGCCGAGGGCACCAGCGACCTGCCGCGTTCGCTTGCGCGCTACATCGACTACCAGCAGCGGATCGACGCGGTGCGCGCGAAAGTGCTCAGCGCCGCGATCTATCCGACCATCCTGCTGATGGTCGGCGGCGGCGTCAGCCTGTTCCTGATCACTTACGTGGTGCCGCGCTTCGCCGAGGTCTACCAGGGCGCCGGGCGCGACCTGCCGTTCATGTCGCGCCTGCTGCTCGGCTGGGGCCAGTTCGCCGCCAACCATACCGCCTGGCTGCTGGCCGGGCTCTTCGCGCTGGCCGCGCTGCTGGTGCTGGGCGCGCGCCATCTGCTCGCGCGCGGCGGCATTGCCGGCGTGCTGGCGCGCCTGCCCGGCATTGGCGAACGGGTGCGCATCTACGAATTGTCGCGCCTGTACCTGACCCTGGGCATGCTGACCGAGGGCGGGATCCCGGTGGTGCACGCGATCGACACGGTGCAGTCGATGGTTTCGCCGGCGGTGCGCGCGGGGCTGCAGCAGGCCCGCCTGGCGGTCGAATCGGGCCTGCCGTTATCGAGCGCATTCGCCGCCAACGGCCTGACCACCCCGATTTCCTTGCGCATGCTGCGGGTCGGCGAGCGCACCGGCGACATGGGGCCGATGCTGACCCAGTCCGCCGCCTTCTACGACGGCGAAATCAGTCGCTGGATCGACCGCTTCACGCGCACCTTCGAGCCGCTGCTGATGGCCGCCATCGGGCTGGTGGTGGGCGCCATCGTGGTGCTGCTGTACATGCCGATTTTCGACCTGGCGGGAGACCTGTCGTGAGCGCGCCGGCCACCCCCGCGATGGCGCCGCTCGAGCCGGCATTGCTGGCCCGCGCGCGCGCCCGCAGCGCCCGGTCGCAGCGCCCGCTGGTGGCCGAAATCGAAGCCGAGACCGGCGCCGATCCGCGCGTGATCGTGCGCGCGCTGGCGGCCCCGTTCGGGCTGGTGGTGGCCGAAACCGCCGACATGCTCGCCTTCACCCCCGCGTTCGACCTGCTGCCGCTGTCGCAGGCGCTGGCGCGCCACTGCGTGCTGCTGCGCAGTCCGTCGCGCGAGCTGATCGGCGTGGTGGCCGACCCGTTCGACCTCGACCTGCAGACCTGGCTCGGCGCGCGCGCCAAGGCCACCGCGCGCCAGCCGCTGCAGACCCGCCTCGCGCTGGCCTCCGACATCCAGGCCTACCTCGGCAANNCCAGGCGCGACGGCAGGACCAGCGCGGTGCTGTCGTTCGCCTCGGTCAGCGAAGCGGCCAGCCCGGCCGTGCGGCTGGTCAATTCGACCCTGTACGACGCCTTGAAGGCGGGCGCCTCCGACATCCACCTCGAGAGCACCGCCAACGGGCTGGCGGTCAAGTACCGCATCGACGGCGTGCTCGATCACGCGACCTCGGTCAACGGCATCGAGGTGGCCGAGCAGGTGATTTCGCGCCTGAAGGTGCTGGCCGAACTCGACATCTCCGAGCGCCGCATCCCGCAGGACGGCAGCTTCCGGGTCGAGTCGGCGGGGCGCGAGATCGACTTGCGGGTGTCGATCATGCCGAGCATCCACGGCGAGGATGCGGTGATCCGGATCCTCGACAAGCGCGCCATGATCGAAGCCTACGGCGCGCTGACGCTCGAAGCGCTCGGCTTCGACGCGCCCTCGCTGGTGTCGCTGCGTTCGCTGGCGCAGGAAGCCTACGGCATGCTGCTGGTGACCGGNNCCGACCGGTTCCGGCAAGACCACCACCTTGTACGCCGCGCTGACCGAAATTAACAACGGGCGCGAGAAGATCATCACCATCGAAGACCCGGTCGAATACCAGCTGCCCGGCATCCTGCAGATCCCGGTCAACGAGAAGAAGGGGCTGACCTTCGCCAAGGGACTGCGCTCGATCCTGCGCCACGACCCGGACAAGATCATGGTCGGCGAAATCCGCGACCGCGAGACCGCCGAGATCGCGGTGCAGTCGGCCCTGACCGGCCACCTGGTGCTGACCACCGTGCACGCCAATAACGTGTTCGACGTGTTCGGCCGCTTCACCCACATGGGCATCGACCCGTACGCGTTCGTGTCGGCGCTGAACGGCATCTGGGCCCAGCGCCTGGTGCGCATGAACTGCCCGCACTGCGCCGTCGCCTACCGACCCGACGACGCCGAGCTGGCCGCCGTCAACCTCGAACGCGCCGACGTCCACGACTACCTGTTCAAGCAAGGCAAGGGCTGCGGCGACTGCCGCGGCACCGGCTACAAGGGGCGCCGCTCGATCGCCGAAATTCTTACCCTCAACGACGAGATCCGTGAAATGATCGTCGACAAGCGCCCGATCCGCCAGATCAAGGCGGCGGCCTACGGCAACGGTACCCGCAGCCTGCGCCTGGCCGCGCTCGACCTGGTGCGGCGCGGCGCCACCACGCTGGCCGAAATCAAACGGGTGACCTTGCATGCGTAGGCGCTTCGGACAGGGACTGCGGCTCGGCGTCGCGCGCGGCGCGCTCGCGCTGGTGAAAACCGGCCGCTGGGGCGGGGCGCCGGTTTCGCTGCTGGCCGAACATGCGCTGGCGCCGGGCGCGCTGGAGACGCCGGCCGGCCTCGGCGAAGCGCTCGCCGCGGTGCTGGACGGCGCCGGCCACGCCGGCTGGCCGCTGACCGTGGTGCTGGCCGACGAGCTGGTGCGTCTGTGGCAGGTCACGCCGCCGCAGGGCAGCGCCCGCCTTGCCGACCTCGAGGCGGCCGCCGCGCTGCGTTTCCAGCTGCTGTACGGCGAGCCGGCCGCGCACTGGATCGTGCGCGCCGGCTGGGATCCGGTGCGCCCGTTCCTGGCCGCCGCGATGCCGCGTGCGCTGCTCGGCGCGCTGGAGCAGGGCGCCGCCGGCCATCAACTGCCGATCGTCGAAATCGTACCGCAATTTGTCGCCGTGCTGAACCGCTGCGGCGGGGCGCTGAAACCCGGCGCCTGGTTCGGCCTGGTCCACGACAAGGTGCTGACCCTCGGTGCCCGCGACGGCGGCGCGATCGCGGCGGTGCGCGCGGCGGCGCTGCCGGCGGCGGCCGGCGCCGAATGGCTGGCCGAACACGTCGCGCGCGAAGCCTTGCGCCTGAACCTGGCGGCGCCCGAACGCCTGCAATTGTGGGGCAGCGTCCCGCCCGCATGGCTCGGCGCGAACGGCTGCAGCGTGCTCGGCGCGGTGTTGCAGCCCGGCTGGTCTGGCGCGGCGCGGCTGGCCGCCAGCGGGAGCGCCGCATGAAACGGGTGCGCATCGATTTCGCGCCGCCGAGCCTGGCGCGCACCCTCCATCGCACCGGGCCGCTGGGCTGGAGCCTGGCGGTTCTGGCTGTGCTGCTGTGCCTGGCCGCCGGCGCGACCGGCTGGCAAATCCGGCAGCGCCAGCGCGTGCTCGACGCCNNCCGCCGCCGTGAACGCCGCCGTGCTGCAGCTGAACCTGCCGTGGCGTGCGCTGCACGACGCCATCGCGGCGGCCACGCCGAAGGACATCGCCTTGCTCGCGCTGGAACCGGACCCGCGCCGGCGCAGCATGAAAATCACCGCCGAGGCCAGGACCAGCGATGAAATGATCGCGTATGTCGAGCGGCTCAAGCAGCAAGAGTTGTTCGGCGCCGTCGCGCTGCTGCGCCACGAAATCAACGAGCTCGACCCGAACCGGCCGATCCGCTTCCAGCTCGACGCTCAATGGAGCGCGCCATGACCGCCCACGCCGCCCTGTTGCGCCTTCGCCTCGGCCTGGCCGCACTGGGCCCGGTGGCCTGCAGCGCCGCCGTGCTGTGCCTGGCCGGCGCGCTGGCGCTCGCGTGGCTGCTGCCCCAACGCGCTCTGCAAGCGCGGCGCCAGGCCGTCGCGCTGGGATTGGCGAGCTTGCCGCAGCCGCTGGCCGCGCCGGCGCCGGTCGACCCCAATGCCAACCTGGCGTTGTTCTACGACACGCTGGGCGAGCGCCGCTACGCCGAGCAGCAGGTCAAGACCCTGTTCGCGCTGGCCGCCAGGACCGGGCTGGTGCTCAGCCAGGGCGAGTACAAAAGCGCGGTAGAGCAGGGCGGCCGCTTCCACACCTACCAGGTCACGTTGCCGGTGAAGGGCAGCTACGGCGCCATCTGGCAGTTCGGCATGCTGGCGCTGCGGGCGATCCCGTTTGCCTCGCTCGACGAGATCAGCTTCCGGCGCGACACCATCGGCGCGCCGGCCGTCGAAGCGCGCCTGCGCCTGACCTTGTACCTGGCCGACCAGGCTCCGGGAGCGCCGCCATGACGCCGCGCCACATGCTGCTCGGCGCGGCACTGCTGGTTGCGGCCGGGTTCGCGATTTTCGGCGACAAAAGCCCGGCCGGCGGCGTGGTCGAACCGGTGCAGCGCAGCACTCCTGCCGCCGCGGTCGCGCGCGCCGCGCCGAAAGCGGCCAGCGCCGTGGCGATTCTGCGCCTCGAGCCGCGTTCGACCCTGATCGCCGACGACGCCGACGCGTTCGGCCAGGGCGGAAAAGTTTTCGGCAGCCAGGACTGGACCCCGCCGCCGCCGCCGCCGGCCGCGCCGCCGCCACCACCGCCGCCGAGCGCGCCGCCGCTGCCGTTCAAGTATCTCGGCAAGGCGGTCTCGAATGGCGAATGGGAAATTTTCCTCACGCGCGGCGACCAGACTGTGATTGTCCGCAACAAGATGGTGATCGACGGCGTGTACCGGGTCGATGCGATCGCGCCGCCGTCCCTGACTTTGACCTACCTGCCCTTGAACCAGGTTCAGCAGCTTAATATTGGAGCATTCGACTGATGGCTAGTCACCTGACCGGCACCCGCTGCCTGCGCTTGCCACGCATCTTGGCTCTGGCACTGGCCGCATTGGCGCTGGCCGGCTGCGCGGCGCAGATGGCCTACCGCGACGGCCAGCAACTGGTGGCCGACGACCAGGTCGAAGCGGGCCTGCTCAAATACCGGCAAGCGATCGCCGCCGACCCCGGCAACGCGCTCTACAAGACGGAGTTCCTNNCGGCGCTGCGCGCCTACCAGCGCGCGCTGGCGATCGATCCGGCCCACGAGCGCGCTCGCGCCGGCCTGCGCCTGATCGAGGCGGACGCGCGCCAGGCCGTCCTGATGGACGAAGCGGCCATTGCGTACGACAAGAAGGATTACGAACTGGCGCGCCAGAAAACCACGGCGATCCTGTCCGAGCGCCCGAACCACGAACCGGCGCGCCTGCTGCTGGCGAAGGTCACCGAAAAAACCGCCGCGCCGGCCTCGGAAGCGGGCCTGTCCGCCGCCTACAAGCTGCCGATCAATATCGAGTTCCGCGACGCCTCGCTCAAGCAGGTGTTCGAAGTGATCTCGCGCCGCTCCGGCCTGAACTTCCTGTTCGACAAGGACGTCAAGACCGACCAGCGCACCTCGATCTTCCTCAAGAACAGCACGGTCGAGGCGGCCATCTATTACCTGTTGGTGAGCAACCAGCTCGAGCAGCAGGTCATGGACGGCAACACCATCCTGGTCTACCCGAACCTCGCGGCCAAGCTCAAGGAATACCAGGAGATGACGGTCAAGACCTTCTTCCTGGCCAACGCCGATGCCAAGAACGTGGCCAACACGCTGAAAACCATCCTGAAAACGCGCGACGTGGTGGTCGACGAAAAGCTCAACCTGCTGATCGTGCGCGACAGTCCGGAAGCGATCAAGCTGGCGACCCGGCTGGTGGCGCTGCAGGACGTGCCCGAGCCGGAAGTCATGCTCGACGTCGAGATCCTCGAAATCAAGCGCAGCCGCCTGATGGACCTGGGCATCGCCTGGCCGGCCAGCCTCGGGTTCACGCCCTTGCAGGCGAGCACTGGCGGCGCGCTGACGATCGATGCGCTGCGCAGCCTCAATTCGGGCAATATCGGCGTCACCGGCGTGAGCGCCACGATCAACGCCAACAAGACCGACGGCGACTCGAATACCCTGGCCAATCCGCGCATCCGCGTGCGCAACAAGGAAAAGGCCAAGGTCGTGATCGGCGACAAGGTGCCGAACATCACCACCATCATCACGCCCGGCACCAGCGGCGGCTTCGCCTCGGAGGCGATCAACTACGTCGACGTCGGCCTGACCCTGAACGTCGAACCGACCATCTACCTGAACAACGAAGTGGCGATCCGCATTTCGCTCGAAGTGTCGAACCTGGTCGACTCGATCACCACCAAGTCCGGCTCGGTGGCCTACCGGATCGGCACCCGTTCGGCCGCCACCATGCTGCAGCTGAAGGACGGCGAAAACCAGGTGCTGGCCGGCCTGATCAACAACGAAGACCGCACCAGCGGCAGCAAGGTGCCCGGCTTCGGCAGCCTGCCGATCCTGGGGCGCCTGTTCGGCAGTACCCGCGACTCCACCGACAAGACCGAGATCGTGCTGTCGATCACGCCGCACCTGATCCGCAACGTGCAGCGTCCGGCGCTCGGCGCGTCCGAGTTCAGCGCCGGCACCGAGAGCAGTTTCCGGCGCCGTCCCGATACCGCCGTCAGGTTGCCGGCCCAGTTGCCCGCACCCGTCCCGGCCAGCGTGGTTCCGGCCACCGGGGCCGTCGTGACGCCGATCCCGGCGCAATGACCGTGCGCGGTTTCACGCTGATCGAGTTGCTGGTCACGCTGGCGATCGTGGCGCTGCTCGGCGCGATCGTCGCGCCGGCCGCCCAGGTCGCCGTGCAGCGCCGCCACGAGCAGGAGCTGCGCCGCTCGCTGCGCGAGATCCGCGCCGGCATCGACGCCTACAAGAAGGCCAGCGACGAGGGACGCATCGCCAGGACCGCCGGCGCCACCGGCTATCCGCCCAGGCTGGAAATGCTGGTCGACGGCGTGCCCGACTTGCGCAGCCCGCGCCGCGCCAAAATATTTTTCCTGCGCCGCCTTGCGCGCGACCCGTTCAATCCGGGACCGGATCTGGCCGAGGCGCAGACTTGGGGCAAGCGCAGCTACGCCAGCGAAGCGGCCGATCCGCGCGAGGGCGACGACGTGTACGACGTCTATTCGACGTCGCCGCGGCTGGGCCTGAACGGCGTGCCGTACCGCAAATGGTGAACCCCATGCACAGCCTGAAGCGCCGCGGCTTTACCCTGATCGAACTGCTGGTGGTGCTCGGCATCGTGGCGCTGCTGCTGACCCTGGCAGTGCCGCGTTTCTTCCCGAGCATCGAGGGCGCCAAGGAAACAATCCTCGCCGACAACCTGCGCAACACGCGCGCGGTGATCGACCAGTATTACAGCGACACCGGGCGCTATCCCGACTCGCTCGACCAGCTGGTGGAAAAGAAGTACCTGCGCAAGCTGCCGCTCGATCCGATCACCGAAAGCGACGCCAGCTGGATCGTGGTGCCGCCCGAAGACGGCGACCAGGGCGGGGTCTACAGCATCAAGAGCGGCGCGCCCGGCAATGACCGCAGCGGCAAGCCTTACGGCGAGTGGTAGACCGATGGCGCCGCGCACCCCCGGCCGCCCGCGACAGGGCGGCTTTACCTACCTGGGCCTGGTCATCCTGGTCACCGTGATCGGGCTGGTCGGCGCGGCCACCATCAAGGTCGGCGCCTTGCTGCAGCGCGCCGCCGCCGAGGAAGAACTGCTCGAGGCCGGCGCCGCGTTCAGCGCCGCGCTCGCCAGTTACGCGGCGGCGACGCCGAAGGGCCAGCCGCCCCAGCCGCCGTCCCTGCAGGAGCTGCTGAAGGATCCGCGCACNNGTGGGGTATCGTTTACCTGGCCGACAATCTGGGCGTGACGGCGGTGTACAGCCTGTCGCAGGCCAAGCCGCTGAAGATCGGCAACTTCGATGCGCGCTTTCAGGGTTTCGAGAACAAGCGGCATTTGTCGGAGTGGAAATTTACGGCCGGACTGCCGCC
>CXWL01018112.1_pt1 | contig 34961 bp, 23 predicted proteins | sample 590931 | NCBI WGS metagenome assembly CXWL01 (sample SAMEA3498368, study PRJEB10139) | groundwater metagenome | biome: water well; material: biofilm material | place: Germany | collected 2015-04-27
AGAAGCGCCGCGTCACGCCGGTATCGGCGATCGCCGCCCTTCTGGCGCGCAGATTCCTAGGCCTTCGCTTTGCGCGCCGCCTTGACCGCCTGAGCCACCTGCCTGGCGATGTCGATGTCGGTGTTGTGGCCCCAACCCTTTCGGCTGTAGATGACCTCGCCGCTCGGGTCGAGCAGGAGGTAGGTGGGGTAGGAGTCGACGCCGCAGCGGCGGATGATGTCCTGGCGCTCATCCCAGACCTGCGGCCACGTCATCTCGTTCTTCGCCACGAAGTCGACCACCGCCGTCTTGTCGGGGTCGTTGCTGATGCTGACGAGGACGAAGGGATCGTTGGCGTGGCGGTGGGCGATGCTCTTCAAGCCGGGCATGCCGGCCCGGCACGGAAGGCACCAGGTACCCCAGAAGTCGATCAGCACCACCTTGCCGCGCAGGCTGGCGGCGGTCAGGTACTCGCCGCCGAGGGTGACGAAGTCGAGGTCGGGGAAGAGGTTCTTGCGCGCCCGCAGCGGATTGTCGACGAGCTCACGTGCCTTCTCGGCCTCGGGGGCAAAGGGGTACTCCGCCAGGTAGGTCTGAAGCTNNGGCGCAGGAGGGTGATGCCAAGATTGAGGCGCGCGAAGTCGCTGGGCGCCGCCGCCAGCGACTGACGGAACGCCGCCTCGGCGTCGACGAGCCTCGCCGGGTCGGTCTTCGCGGAGCCGAGCAGGGCGGTTCCCTGTTCGTTGTAGGCCAGGCTTCGCAGGTCGGCGTCGGTGGTCAGGCCGACCGCCGCACCGGCGCTCTTCACCGCGTCCTTGAAGGCGCCGGCGGCGTTGTAAGCCATGGCCAGCGCGAGCTGGCAGGCGGCGCAGCTGCCACCGGCCAGCTTGTCGGCGGCCTGGAGCCCGCGGATGGCCTCGGAGTACTCGCGAAACCGGAGCTTCTCCATGGCCACACCCATCTTGGCTTGGGCCTGCGCCGGCAGCCCGCTTGCCAGGTCGACGGTGGGGCGGCTCGCGCCGGTGTTGGCGGCGGGTGGTGCTGGCGCGGGTGTGGGTCCAGGGAACGGCACGGGGTCGCCAGCGCTCGCGTCGTGGGCGGCCGGTTCGGCGGCCAAGCGGATGGGCGCCCCCAGCCCCAGGTCAGCCACGCCGGGGCCGCCCGCGACGCCGGTGTGCTCGGGCTCGCGGTGGCGAAACGCCGAGGGCACCTGGAACAGGCTGGCGTCGACGGTCGGCGGCGCCGTCAGGAGCTCCGCCGTCACGATCTGGTGGTAGCTGTCCTCGATGCCGTCGACGACGTGGCGGCGCACCGACAGGTCCTGCCGCGTGACGAGGCCGGTGAGCTGGCTGAGACAGGCGACGATCTTGCCGTCGAGGGCGGGAACGGCGGTCAGCACGCTGGGGGCGCGATGGGCCGGAACGGCGACCCGGATGGTCGGCACGAAGGTGTAGGTGGCGTCGATCGCGAGCGAGCCCGCCACCGGCGTGCCGTGGACGTCGACCGTCAGGTCGTAGGCGAGGACGAGGTGTAGCTCCTGCGCGGCAGCGCCGCGCACGGCTGCGGCTGCAGCGCCGACCCGGCACTCGAAGGAGCGCTCCTTGGCGCTTTTTCGACCGCCGCTGACCACCGGCAGCAGGCCGAGGATCGCTGGCGTCGGCCCGTCGCGCAGGTTCGGTTGGAAGTACGTCTTGGCGCCCGTGTCGAGGGCGGTTTCGGACTCGCTGCCCGGTGGGCGCACCAGGACGTCGTGGGTCGCGGGCTCGCCGGTGGTCGGCGCGTCGAGCGTCTCGCGAAAGGCGTCACCGGCGCTGATGACGATGCCACCACGGTCGCCGGTGAGGTCGTTGGGCGTCGTCTCGACGCGGTAGCGGATCTTCTCGACCGCTCCGGCGGCCTGAACGGTAGCGAGGGCAAGGGCGAGGAACAAGGTCGAGCGGCGGATGGGATGGCTCATGCGCAAGGTCTTCCGAAGGTCGACGAGGGGTCGCGGAGTATACGCGGCGGGGGCGCCGCCCCCAGGTGGACGCCGCGCCGTCGCGCGGTGCTCGGAGGCCCGCAGGTCGAGACGGCAGCACGCTGCTCAGATGACTGGCATGGGGTCCGATACACGGACGATCCGGGCCGTCGCTTCGGGGCTGCGTCCCAACGCGGCGGTGCGCGCGGCGCTCGGGAACAGGGCCTCGAACAGCGAGTCGGAGTCAGGCAGGCGGGTGCCAGGCGTCGCCTGCACCTCGACCAAGCGCAGGGTGTCGCCGGCGACGGCCACCGTCGCGGGGGCGCCGGCCGGCTCGAAGGCGCGGTACGCCTCTTGGTCGGCGCGGCCGAAGAGGTCGACGATGCGGTGGGTGATCAGGCGCCAGAGCTGGAGGCGCGAGCCGCCCGCCGTGGGGACGCTGGCCAGGGGCTCCAAGCCGTCGAGCTCCGGGTCTCGCGCGTGGAAGCCGGTGCCTGGGTGCCAGGCGAGCTGGCTGATCGCCCGCCATTCGTTGCCGCCGGCGGCGCTCATCTGCCAAGCGTCGACGGGTGGCAGGAGTTGCACCCAGATCGGGGCCGTCCACGGGCTGTCGCGCCGCGCGGCATCGGCGACAGGGCGTAGCGACCGGCGAAACCGGACTTTGGCGAAGTAGAAGGCCAGCGAGCGGGTCGACGCCAGCTCGAGGACGACAGCGGCGCGGCGGAAGAGGGGCGCCAGGGTGTCGGTGTCGAAGGTGTAGCCGACCGGGCCGTGCAGGCGGAGGTCGGGAAGCGGGCCCTGGAAGACGTCGAGGTCGAGGGTGGCGTCCGGGCCCAGCTCGGGTAGCGATGGGGGCGGCGCCTCGTCGGGGGCATGACCGGGCGTGACCTGGAGGATCTCGGCCTCGATGCGCTCGGCCAGTCCGCCGAGCTCGGGCTCGTAGAAGCTCTCTTCGAGCACCACCAACAACCCGGGACTACGCACGTCCGCGCTGTGGCTGCGGGTCAGAGGCACGACGATCTTGACGCGCGGGGCCGGGACCTCGCCGCGGTAGCGACAAGCCGTGACGTGACGGCGCCAGCGTTCCCCAGTCGCGTCACGCCGCGAGTCGATGGCGGCGGCGACGGGGTCGAGGATGCTCTCGTAGCGCGAGAACGCGATGACGCCGCAGCGCAGGTATTGAGCGCCGGGGCGGGAGCTCAGATCGAGCTGGTGGAGCCGTACCGCTGTGCCGGCATTGACCAGGTCGACGGCGCCGGGCACGGTGAGGTGGTCGAGGCTGGAGCGGTCACCGAACAAGATCGCATCGTCCTCGACCAAGGCGGGATCCTGGTCCGGTGTCGCCGGGAAGCGAAAGCCGTCGACCCAGCCCGTCCCCTCCCGGTGCTCGACCGACCGACCGTCCCAGCGCCAGTTCTGGAGCGCCAGCTCACAGCGGTGGATCGCCTCGCGAAAGGCAGGAGTGAGGGCCGACGGGTCGAGCGCGAAGTCGACTCGCCGATCCCCGCTGGGCGCCAGGAGCGCCTTGTGGAGGCGGTCGGGGTCGGCGGGCGGCGGCGCCGGCACCTCGACCAGGATCGGCAGCGCGGTCTCGAGCTCGCGCCGCATTGCCGGCAGGAAGCGATCCTGGTCGGCCGTGGTGATCACCGGGCTGATCCGCAGCTCGAAGAACGCCACCGCCCGCGGGCTCGCGAGGTCCTCGCGGCCGGGGTTGCCGGCCTGACGAGCCACCGCTGGGGGGACGGCGAGCGAGATCGCGATGACGCCTTGGGGCGAGAGGCTGACCTTGGCGGTGGGCGCGGTCGTCGCCGCCGTGGGGGCGGCGACCGTCACTCGAAGCCCGACGGCCGGCCGCTGGTAGCGGGCGAGACCGCTCGCGCCCGCGGTGTGCGGCGGGAGATCGATATCGAGGCCTGCAAGGGAGGTCCCGAGGCGCTTGTCCAGGACCTCGAGGCGCAGCTTCGTCACGGCCGGGTCGTCCGGCGAAGCGGCCCGACTGGCGGCAGCGGTTTCCGCATCGGTCGTGGTGTCGAGCAGGGAGAAGGCGTCGGCGAAGACGTCGACGACGTCGGCGGTGGTGGCCAGCGCTGGGTTGCCGCGAACCCAGCGATGCCAGGTCCAGATGTCGACTCGCGGTGGCTGGACGGCGAACGTCATCGTGCTCTGAGCGTCGCCGCGCCAGAGCGGGCGGCCGCGCAGCGTTTCGCTGGGCGGGACCAGGATGGCGAGCGTCTCGGGCTCGCCATGTTCGCTCGCCTGGTGCGGCCAGAGCGCCAGGGCGAGCGGGGTGATCCCGCGCGGGCGCGGCAGGCGGGCGGGCGGGGCTTGGAGGCTCGGCGCGCCCGGCTGGTCGCCGGCCACGCGCACCGTGCCGACCTGGACCGTCCGCCAGTAGGTGACCTCGTCACTATGCGGTGGCGCCGGCAGCGGCGACGCGAGCTGCCAGGGGACGACTTGGGAGCTGACGGGATCGACGGCGGCTAGCCACGGGGGCAGGGCGCCACAGAGGGCGATGCCGTGCACGGCGACCTGGTACCGGTGGGCGAAGACTAGGGCGACGAGCTTCTCGCCGCCGCTACCGTAGGGTGACGGATGCTCGATCGGCAGCTCGGCACCGGTGAGCGTTCGCACCGGCCTCACCTCGTGGTTGGCGAAGAGAGCGGGGGCTGACGCCGCCATCGGTCGGTCGTCGTAGGTGAGGAGTGCCTGGTGCAGGAGCGAGCGCAGCTGGAGCTTGAGAGGAGCCACGGTCGACGTCGTTACCGGCGCTCCGTCGGCCACGACGCCGACCAAATTCGGCGCCAGCCAGGCGCCACCCAGGTCGCGGTCGCGCAGGAGCAAGCCGTAGCCGTTGAGGCCTTCTTCCCGCACCTCGTGGCGGGCGAAGGCGAAGCGGGGCGCCTGGACCTGGATGACGAGGCCCTCCGAGGTCGCGGTGGGCCCCTCGCGGCGGGCCAGCAGGTCCTGGTGGAAGGCGACCGCACGTCGCGGTGCGTAGTGGTCGACCACCAGCCGCCACCAAGCGTCGGGAAGCGACCGCCACAGCGGCTGATACCCCGCGTACTCCTCCTCCGGCCAGCGCTCGTCGGCGGTGGCGACCATCCGTTGGTCGAGGCAATCCCTGAGGCCGAAGAGCAGCGTGAGGTCGGTCGGATCGCCGCCATCGGACTCGCGGAACTGCCGCATGGCGATCACCTGGTGGTTGCCGCGCTCGGCGATCGAGCGGAAGGCCGCACCGAGGTTGCCGTGCGCGAGGGTGCGCTCGAGGGGAAACATCGCGAGCTCGGCGCGCAGCGCGGCTTCGAGCCGCCCGTCGAGCGGGGCCGGCGGGTGCGAATCCCCAGGGTCGAGCGCCGCTTCCCAGCCGAGGACCAGGCTTTCGCGCACCACGCGCTCGGTGTAGAGCGCGGAACGAAGAGCGCGCAGCTCCTGGCCGAAGCGGCAGAGCGCCTGGTGCTTCGCCTCCGGGCCGGCAGCCTCGTCCGCTGCGCCGGGCCACGGTGGCAGCGCGGGCTCGGCGAACGGTGGGCGGTTCGAGCCGCCCTTGGCGAGGCGGTCGAGCAGGGGGGCCAGCCAGCGGTCGCGCAGCATCAGCTGGGGCTTGGTGCCACCCTCGCCGTGAGCAAGGCGGCGACGTCGTCGGGCGAGCCGCGCGAGGAGCCAGGAGAGCAGGTCGTCGGCGGGGTCCGGATCGAGGCCGCGCAAGCGCTCGAGCTCAGCCCGCGCGTCGAGCGGCAGGCCCTGGAGGATGGCGGCCACCAGGCTCAGCCCGCTCGGGCCGACCGCATCGCCGTCGTTGGCGCGATCCCGCAGGCAGACGAGGAAGGCGTCGCGCAACCGGTCGAGCCCCTGGGTCCAGTCGGCTTCGCTGGCGATCACGTCGGCGAGCTCTGGGGTCTCGAGCAGGTCGGCGAGGTGGAGGGAGACGTCGAAGAGCTCGGCGAGCCGGTCCTCGATGTCTCGCGTGACGTCGACAGTCAGCGTCGGTAGGTGGGCCGAGCCATCGTCCTGGGGTTCGAGCGGCAGGCTTACGGTCAGATCGACCGGCGGTTCCGCCGTCGACAATGGCTGCTGACGGGCCACCACCGTAAAGCCGACGGCAATCGAGGTGAGGTAGGGCCAGCGCCAGACTGTATTGGTGTCGGCCTGCGGCTCGAGCTGTGCGGGGGAGGTCGGCACGGCCTCGCGGCCGACGCCGAAGAGGATGCGAGGTGCGACCAGGACGTCGGCCGCGCCAGCGGCTGCCCACTCGGCGGCGGTCAGGCGCAGGCAGCCGGCCAGGCCCAGCACCTGCGGCAGGGGGGCTGGTTGGGTGGCGAGCTCGCCCAGGGCCGCACGCCAGCTGGGTCGGTTGGCGCCCCCGAGCGTGGCCGGCCCGCGACCAAGAACCGCAGGATCGAAGCTGGCGCCGCTGCCGGTGAATCGCACCACCAACTCGGCGAGCGCCTGGCGGATCTCCGCGGCGCTGGCGGGCAGGCCGACCGTCAGCGGCCGGAAGTCGTCAGCGAGCGACTTGATCTCGCGGAGTGTGCCGTCAGGGTCGCGAGCGACGACCAGCCAACCACCGAAGTCCTCGTAGCTCCATGGCTCGACGGCCAGGTAGTCGGTCGGCGGGTCGTCCGCGGCGTCCCAGGTGAACGCGGCACCCAGCGTGTAGCCGAGGTGGACGTAGCCGGGCTCGTAGTCGGGCAGCCGCGAGAGGTGAAGGTCCAGCTCGAGTGTACGCATGTCTCACTCCGCGAACTGAGCGTGAAACCGGGCCGCGGCCAGGCGGTAGTCGAACGGTGGGTCGGCAGCGCCGGCGGGCAGCGCGAAGGAAGCTGTCTTCAGGCGCGTCGACTGGCTGCCGCCGACCGCGCCGAGCTGGTACTCGACCGTCGAGCTGACCTCGATCCGCAGGAACCAGCCGATCTTGATGCTGTAGCTGACGAACCCGCGCCCGACCAGCCGGCCGCTGGTGCTCTCGTACCGCGCCTGCAGGCCGAGCGCGAGGTTGACGGTCACCAGTCCGAGGAGGGAGACCTGCCCGGTGAACAGCAGCACGATCGCGAGCTGCAGCTGCCCGGCGCGTCCAGTCTCCGCCTCGTACGTTGCCGTCACCCCGAAGTAGGCGCTCACGCCGCCCTTGATCGGCCCGAGCGCGATCGCGAGGCTGGCGCTGGCAAACAGACCGAGGGCCACCTTGGAGTTGAAGGCACCGGTCGCCGGTGTGTACTTGAAGGCGACGTCGATGTAGCCGGCGCCGCCGAGGACGAAGATGGTCAGGGTGAAGGGAGCGGTGGGTCGGCCGAGCGCGACGGCGGCGCGCAGACTGAAGAGTCCGTCAGTCAGGCCGAGACCGAAGAGTAGCCGCAGGTGGAGGTTGGCGATGCCGAAGGACCCGGCCTGCACGTCGGGCAGCGGCAGGTCGAGCACCGCCGACACCCCCGATGCGTCGACGGTGATGGCTGGACCCTCCTCGCCGATGCCGGCGGCGGCGAGGAGGCGTGACACGAACGCGAGCTCTTCGCGCAGGCGCACGCGGTCGGGAGAAACGTCGAAGCGCATGCGACCGCTCTCGTCGAGGTGGAGCGTGCTGTCCTCGAGCGTCACCAGCACGAGGCCGCCGATCGCCAGCTCCCAACTCGCGGCGAGGCTGGCTGCGAGGGTGGGGCGCGGGGGCCGCCCGGGCTCCGCGGTCACCCGCGCCAGCGCGCGATAGTGCGGGTGCTTCATGGTCACGGCGATGCCGCCGAGGTCGAAGGCGGGCAGGTCGCGCGTCTCGAGGACGTCGACCTCGCCCTGAATCCACGCCTGGCGGCTCTCGCGGTCGATGCCATGGGTCACCCGAATGGCGTCGGTGGCCACCGACGGCAGGCGGATGTCCTTGAAGAANNAGGTCCGGTGGCACGAAGCGGTCGGCGAGACTGATGACCGGCAGACGGATGCCGAACGGGTCGAGGCTGGTGAGGTCGACGCTGGGCAGCGACAGGTCGACGCCACCGAGAGCGCGGCTGGCGCGCAGGACCAGCGGCGTGAGGCGGACATCGGGCAGGGGCAGACGATCCCAGAAGCGGTACTCGATTGCCGGCAGGCTGAAGCCGAGGTCCGGCAGTCGAGGCGGTTCGCCGAAGGCCCTCAGGATGTTGAAGTCCGGGAGCAGGTTGGCCGGCACCGGGGGCGTCGGTAGCTCGAGAAGGGTGGTGAGGTCGGCCAGGTCGCGACCAAGGGCTGCTGCCAGCCGCTCGATCGTCGCCAGGAGCTGCGGGCGGTCGAGCCTCGGCAGGCGGTCGAGGTCGAGCCAGCGGCCGGGGGCCAACAGGTCAGCCAGGTCGTCGAGCGATGGGATCCAGGCGCAGAGAGACGGCGGCACCAGTGGGGCGCTGGTGGCATCGGCGAGGCGTTGGGCCAGCTGCTGAAGCTCCCCGCGGTAGGCGGCGGGATCGAGCCGTGTGCGCGCGGCGTCGAGTGCCTGCAGGAGCTCGCTGCGCGCGGCGTCGAGCGGTTGGCTCGCGTCGAGCCTGTCGATGCGCTCGAGGAGGTCGGTGTGCACCGCCGCAGCCGCGGCGTGGAACGCGGTCGGCTTCAGGGTGCCGGCGAGCTCCTCGGCCTCGCCGAGGGTCTCGTCGACGAGCGTCAGCAGACTGGAGCCGGCGACGAGCAGGTCCTCGAGCAGAGTCCGCACCTCCTCGAGTGCTGGCAGCTGGCCGGCGACGACGAGCTCGCCGAACCCCAAGCTGGCCTCGTCGAGGGCGCGGCGAGCGGCCCGCCGCAGGAAGCTGGGCGCGTCGGGGAGCTCGCCGAGCCAGGGGCGCAGCAGCTCGCGGAGCGCGAATTCGAGGGTCTGCCACTGCTCGCCGGGGGCACGGATGACGGGCGCGAGGCGGCCCCGAAGCTCCTGCCAGGCCTCGCCATCCCAGTCCTCCAAGGCATCGAGCCACGCCAAGGCGTCGCTGAGCGTCGGCTCGATGGCGTCTTGCAGGGTGGCGAGCCGGGCACGTAGCTCGGCGATCGGGCGCGTCACCTGGACCCCATCGAAGCCGGGCAGGGTGCCCGTCTCAGCCTCCAGGCCCGAGAGCCCCTGGTCGATCCTCTGCCGCAGCAGCTGGCGCGCCGGGGCAGCCAGCGAGTCGAGCGCTTGGACCGCCGCCTCGGCCTCGGCGATGCCAGACGACAGGGCCGCCTCGGCCTGCAGCAGTGGCACGCAACGGGCCGGATCGAAGGGCAGAGAAACGCCCGCGGCGGCCAGCGTGGCGCGGGCCCGCCGTTCGAGCGCTGCGCAAGCCTGGCGGGGGCTCGCGGTCGCGAGATCGGGCGCCCATACCGCCAGCCGTGTGGCGAGGTCCGACGCTAGCTTGCCGAGGTCGACAGCGGGGTCGTTCGCCGCCCGCCGCGCGGCGTCGAGCAGCTCGTCGACCTCGGCCCGCGGGTCGAACCGCGGCGGCGCGCCAGCCTCCGGCAGGAATGCGCCGCGCATTGCCGTGACATTGAACAACTGGGCGGCGACCGGCTCGGGCTGGCGACCGGCCACGAGGTCCACCGCGGCGCCGCCCGCCGCCAGGGTGAGGGTGAACGCGGACAGGCCGCGGGGTACGCCGGGGTTGAACCCCGCGCGGGGCCCGAAGCCCGCGGTGTCACCGCTGGCTGCGTTGGCGACGGGAGACGGCCAGGCAGCCGCGGTGAAGTCGACGTCGAACACGGGCGGCCAGTGGTCGGTGTCGCTACCGCTGCCGGCAGTCGTCTCGGTGAAGAAGTGCAGCTTCTCGGGGTCGAGGATGGCCGGGGCGACCGCGCCGAGGGCCGCGCCGGCGGGGAGGACGCGCACGTCCGGCCGCGGATAGACGTCCGCCGGCACCGCCTCGCGTTGCCACAGCGGAATCTTCCAGCCACGGTCGGCGACGTCCACGCCCCAGGCGCCATTGACCCGGATGCGTGGCGGCTTGCCCTGCGGGAAGGCGCAGCCGGCGATCGGGCCACGTCCAGCGGCGCCATGGACGCCGGCGCCCAGCTCCTTGAGCGGCTCGATCAGCTCCACGTACTCGTCGACCTTGCGCAACACCGGCAGGCCCGCCAGAGCGTCCTGCTCGAGCTGAAACTGGCGGCTGCGCGCAACCGTGCGGGCGTAGACCACCACGTGCTTGGCGCGGTTCCAGAAGATCCCGATGCGGCCGAGCCGCTCGACGTTGAGGCTGGCCAGGCGACCCATCGCCACCTCGGCCCGGATCGTCGTCCGGCCCTCGTCGAAGCTGGCCTTGAGGCTGCCCCAGCCGCCCAGGCTCGAGAACTGGGGCGCTCGCAGCTCGGCGGCGGTCGCGTGGCGGTCGCGGAAGACGGCGGCGAGGATGTTGGGCGATTCGAACGCCCAGGCGTAGCTGCCCGCGAGCAGCGGCGGTGGGCCGCTCGGGAAGCCTGGTGGAGCCGGCGGCGGGACCGGCAGCCGCAGGCTCGCGGTTTCACGCAGGACAAAGGCGAGGCCTTGCTCTGCCCCCAGAACGAGGGTCGGGTCGGTCTCCGTCGACGCTGTGAAGTCATCCAGGCGCCGAGGATCCCAGGGCTCGAGGATGGCCAGCCGCGAGCGGACGGCGCGCCGGAGGGCGAGCCAGCGGCTGGCGGACTCTCTCGCCAGCCCTTGCTGGAGCAGGGTTGCTGGCCAGCGAGGGACCTCCGGCCGCGGTCCCGCCAGGGCGCCGAGGAGTGCGCCCATCTCGGTCAGCCGCAGCCCGCCCTGTGAGATCTCGCCTTCGAGGCCATAGAGCAGCTCGAAGCGAGCGTTCAGCAGCGGCGCGCCAGGGAGTCGTTGCCCGGGATAGCCGAGCAGCCGGCGGAGGTTCCACGGTGCCTCGCTGAACCGCTGCCGGAAGTCACCGGTGCGCAGACGGAAGCGGGCGGCCGGTGAAAAGCGATAGTCGACGAGGGCCCCGACCCGGATGTCCTGCAGGGCGGCCGACGACGAACGCCGGCGGTGCATTGCCTCGCCAACTGCCTGCGGCGGCAGTACGAGGGTGAACGCCGAGTCGGCGTTGGCGAGCTCCCAGCCATCGCCGCTGCGGTTCGACCAGTTGGCGAGCTCGGTGGTAACGCCGAAGAGCAGGTCGTCGGCGTCCACCGCCAGCTCGACCTGCGCCACCAGGAACGGCTCGGAATCGAGCACCACCACACTGGTCGGGCCGGCGAGCGGGCCGTCGACGCGGTCACGCGAGAGGCGCAGGGCGAGCTGCTGGGAGACGCCGTCACCGACGTGCTCGACCACGCTGAGCCGTGCCTCGCCCCCGTTGGCCACTTCGCGTTCGAGGACGATCGGTCGTGCGGAGGCCCAGCCGGGACCGTCCTCCGCCGTCGGAGCGGCATCTTGGCCGCCCGGTCGAACCGCCGCCAGGGGTAGCTCGAGCTCGGCCTGCCGGGCCTGGACCCAGGCGCCATCTGCCGCGGGCCCGAGCCAGGCTTTGAGCTTACCGACCATGGGGGCAGTGCCTGGATCAGGGCTCGCCTGCGGCATGCCAAGGGTAAACGCCCCCGCCCGCAGCTGCTGAAGGGGGGCGTCGGCTGCGGGCCGCACGGGGGTCAGCTGCCAGTCGATGGGGCTGGCCGGTTCGAGTTGCACGAGGTCGAAGGCATAGCGCAGCGGCGTGCCGTTCAGCGTCGGCGCCCCGACGAGCTCCGCCGCCACCCGCCACGGCGGCGGCGCGGCGCCGCTGGCGGTGGCCAGCCGCAGAGTGGCGGGCGCCACCGCCACCGAGGCGCCGCCGCGGACTTCGACGGCGAAGGCGAAGTCGGCGGTGCGCAGGGACGCCGGGCCGCGATCCACGACCGCATAGCCGAGCCGAGCCGCGGCGGAGAGTGACGTCGTCGCCGAGAGGGTGGGGAGGAAGGAGACCGGAGACTCGTCGCGCACGGTGCGCAGGCTCGCGACCACCGGCGCGGCGACCGCGCGATTCCAGAGCTCGAGCGCGACCCCGGCGGGCAGGTCGACGTCGACCCGCCAATCTTCGTGGCTGCCCGCGGGCTGGCGTTGCCGCAGGCGGGCGACAGCGGTGCCCTGGGCCCCCTCGGTTGGCCAGCCCTTGGTCGGCAAGTCGATGGCAAATGGCGCGAGGCGGCGGTCGGTCGCCGTCGGGGCCGGCAAGGTGTTCTCGATTTCGAGGAGGAGGGCCGGTTGCGGGGTGGCGAGCGGGCTGGGGCGCAGGGCGAGACGGCGCCCGAAGGGCCCGCTCAGCACTGCCGGCGCAGCGAAGCCGAGCACGTCGACGAGGCCGGGGCGGGTAGGGGCGCCGGTGCCCACGAACACCGCTGGCCAGGTCCACGACGCGCCGCTGAGGGCGGCTAACGGGCCGGGGAGGGTTGGCCCGGTCTTGGCGCCGGTCCAGGCAAAGCGGCGGAGTCGCGGCAGCCCGGCACTGATCTCGATCTCGATCTCGGCGCCCAGGGTCGCCGCCGGCAGCTCGCTCGGACCTTTGCAGAAGGCCCGGATCTGCACCTGGGCCCGCGCCAGGTCGGCAGTCGCGGTCAGCGCGGAGACGGCGCAGTCGACGACTGGCAGGTCGAGCAGCAGCTCGCCGTCGTTGGTGCGCAGCCGCAGCCGGCGGACCTGGCCGGAGCCCGCCTGGCGAACGAGCTTGCCGCCTTCCAGGCGTATCGAGACCAGCTGCTCTCCTGCCGCGCCGATGCCTTCGAGGATGGGCTGAGGTTGGGTCATGGCGTCACCGGGTAGGGCCGCGCGGGCAGGTTGGTCTCGTCGAGAAGCCAGCCCGGGCTGTGGCCCTCGCCGAGCCGTAGGTGGGCGTTGGCCGCTGCGATCGCTTCGGGAGTGCCGCCCCAGGTGCGCAGCAGCTGCCAGCAGAAGGCGTTGCTGCGCGCTGCCCGCATGGCGGCGAAGTCGGTGCGAATGGCTCTCGGCGCGAGCTCGGCGAGGCGGTTGGTCAGCTTTGCGACGTCCGCCGCGGTCAGCGCATCCGCCGCCTTTCCGCCGAGGTTCGCAGCGGCCAGTGCCTTGACGACGGGCGCTCCCGCAAGGCCGTGACTCACGACGTCGGCGGGTCGATTCACATGCCAGCGCAGGAGGTAGGCGGCGCCGAGCTCGGAGCGCACGACGTCGCCGAGGCGCGTCGGCTTGCCGCCTCCCCGGCGCGGGATCTTGGGGTTGCTCGGGATTTCGGTCTCGAGGACATTGCGCAGGCGAAGGCGGGCGTAGGCATAGTCGTCCCCGGGCAGGTCGGCCGAGCGACTCAGGGCTTGAAAACGGGCCAGCCAGTGCCAGGAACGGAACAGGTCGAGCTCGATATCCGCCGTCGGGACCGGGTCGGGCCATAGCCACGTTCCGGCATAGGTGCGATTCCCGGCCTGAAAGAAGCCGCCGCCGTCGGCGTTCCAGGCGCCGCGGGGCAGCAGCCCCCACGGCCGGCAGAATCGCTCCCGCGCCGCCGTGCGTTCGAGGAGGAAGGCCAGATACGCCGCCAGCTCGCCGAAGCGGAGCGTGTAGTGGAAACCGCCCGCCGAAAGGCCAGCGCGGTCGTAGGCGTTGAAGACGTCGACGTAGCCGCAGCATTCGCGGTCGTAGACCGCGCGGACGATGCGATAGGTCGACAGCGCGCGGTCGTCGGCCGTCGGCGGCGAGCCGGGAGGCGTCCCGGGGCCAGGTAGACCCGTCAGGCCGACGGCACCCGGCGAGAGCTCGACCCTGGCCTGCCAGGGAGCCTTGGTATACGGCCCGCGGTAGACGGTCGCCTTGCCGCCGGGCTTTTCGGGTTTGACGACCTTCTCGACGAACTTGCCGAGCGGCCAGCGCACCGGCGCGTCGCTGCCGAGCGGGTAGAACACCCCGGAGAAGTCGCGGACGAAGAAACGTCGAGCCGGTGCCGGGACCTGATCCCAGGCCCACACGTTGTCGGCAACGCACTCGCGTCGCGCGAGCTCCTTGCCGCACTCGGCCTTGTCCCCGGCCATGCTCCAGGCCTCGACCACCAGCGGGCAGCGGAGGTTGTTCTGGTCCCAGAGCTCGATCAGCTCGACGGTCGTCCGGGTCCCACCAGCCTCCGGCCAGGAGTCCTCGAGCAGGCCATTCGGCGTGCCCTTGAAGCGTAGCTCGGGAGGCAGTGGGCAGGAGGCCAGACGATCGGAGTGCACGCCCGCCCCTGCCGTCTCTTTGGCGGCGCGATCGAGGCTGGCGTAGCCCTGGAATTCGCGAACGGCAGCGGCCGGTGAGCTGCTGGCCAAGCCGAAACCGAGCCTCACCAGCACCTGCGTATGGTCGACCGTCATCGCCACTTCCCCCCGCTGAGTGCCACTGATTCCTTAGACTGCCCTGCCCCTGAGATTTCCGCGACGTCTGGAGGGCCTCATCGGGAGCTCGCGACGCCCTGTGAGGCGCGAACCTCTGTGAGACGCGAAGCCCTGTGAGACGCGAAGCCCCTGTGAGACGCGAAGCCCCTGTGAGATTAGGTGCCGCCAGTCGGGTGAATTCTGACAGGGCAGTAAGGCGCGGATCTGGCGGCTGGTGGGGGACCCTGCGGGCGAGGGGCCGAGCGCCGTCGAACCGACGTATCCTTCCGGCCCTCATGAGCCCCGCCCCGCACTCCACCGCCACCCCCGGACCGGCCGCCGTGTTGGTCGGCATCCAGACCCCCGGCGTCACCCCGGCCGAGGTCCAGGCTTCGCTCGACGAGCTCGGGCGCCTCGCCAAGACGCTGGGCCTGCGCCCCATCGCCCGTCTTACCCAGGCCCGCCCGGGCACCGGCGCTGCGACCGTGCTCGGCGAGGGCAAGCTGCGCGAGCTCGCACTGCTCACCGGCGGCACTGGCGTGGTGAGCTCCGGCGCGGCGCGACGGCAGACCGGCAGTCGACCGCACGGGGTCGACGACGCCGTCGTGCCGTCGCACGACGGCGAGGCTCTCGCTGACGAAGTGGCTGGCACCTCGCCAGACGGCGGCGGGGCAGACGCGGCACCGGAGCGGGCGACGGTGGTGGTGTTCGACCACGACCTGTCGCCGTCGCAGCTGCGCGACCTCGAGAGCGCGACCGGGGCCGAGGTGCACGACCGTTCGTCGGTGATCCTGGCGATCTTCCAGCGCCACGCCCGCACCCGCGAGGCGCAGCTCCAGGTCGAGATCGCGCGCCTGCGCTACATGGCGCCGCGGCTGCGGGTGACGGGCGGTGGCGAGGACCGGCAGCGCGGCGGCGTCGGTGGCCGCGGCGCCGGCGAGTCGGCGCTCGAGCTCGACCGCCGCCGGGNNCCGCATTTCCGAGCTCGAGCGCGAGCTGGTGGTGGTGCGTCGCGAGGCGGAGACGCGTCGCGCCCGCCGTGGCAACAGCGACACCGTGGCGCTCGTCGGCTACACCAACGCCGGCAAGTCGTCGCTGATGCGGGCGCTGACCGGCAGCGACATCCTGGTCGCCGACCAGCTGTTCGCGACCCTCGACACGACGGTGCGCGCACTCCAGCCGGAGACCCGACCGCGGATTCTGGTGTCGGACACCGTCGGCTTCATCAAGAAGCTGCCGCACGACCTCGTCGCCTCGTTCCGGTCCACCCTCGAGGAGGCGCGCGACGCCGCGCTGCTGGTGCACGTCGTCGACGCCGCCGACCCCGCCTGGCGGAGCCAGCTCGAGGTCACCCGCCAGGTGCTGGCCGACATGGATGCCGCCGACAGCCCGACCCTGCTGGTGCTCAACAAGGTGGATCGGCTCACCGACGACGAGCGCGCCGCCCTGGCGGTCGAGATGCCGGCGGCGATCGAGCTGTCAGCGCTCTCGCCTGACGACGTCCGCATGCTGCATCAGCGGATCGTCGAGCTCTTCGAGAGCCAGATGGTGGACGCCGAGCTGTTGGTGCCCTACGCCAAGCAACGTCTGGTGCACCAGATCCACGAGTCGTGTCGGGTCCTCGGCGAGGCGCACGAGGAGACCGGTACGCGGCTGTCGGTCAAGGCGCCGCAGGCGCTGTTGGACCGGCTGGCGTCGGAAATTTAGCGACTGGGCGGGTCTGAGACCCGCCCCTACGAAACGCATCGTGTAGGGGGNNGTGTAGGGGCAGGTCTCAGACCCGCCCAGCCTGCCGTCAGCCCAGCGCCAGCTCCGCTGCCGTCACCAGACGGGTCAGGTCGTGGGCGACGTCGGCGCCGAGGTGGACGCGCAGGACGCGACGGTCGCGGCTGCTCAACACGGCGAGGTCGCCGCGGGCCTGGGCGGCCTTGACCACGCCGAAGGTGGCTTTCTTGCCCGGCACGGCGAGGTCCCGGCCGTCGTCGCAGGTGACCTGCAGGAAGACGCCGGTGTTCGGACCGCCCTTGTAGGCCTGCCCGGTCGAGTGGAGAAAACGCGGGCCGAAGCCCAGGCAGGTGGCGTTGCCGGCGCGCAGGAGCACGAGCTCGCGCAGCCGCTCGAGGGTCGCCCGGTGCGCGTCGGTCATCTCGACGTAGGCGAGGATGGCGGCGTAGTCGCCACGGGCGGTCGCCGGTCCGAGGCGGTCCCAATGGGCGCGCAGGAGCGACGCCAGCGAGCGCTGGCCGCCCAGGGCGGCGAGGAGCTCGGCGGCGTTGCGGTCGTCGGCGTAAAGGGCGATCGAACCGTCGCGGAAGAAGGGCTCCTCGGCCGGCAGCGCCCCATCGCGCTCGTAGGCGCTGGTGAGCACCTTGGTCTCGATCTTGCTCGCCTCGACGTCCGGCTGGTCGAAGGGATTGATGCCGAGCTGGGCGCCGGCGACGGCCGTCGCGACCTCCCAGCGGAACAGCTCGCCGCCGAGGGCCAGGCGCTCGGCGACCTGGAGAGCGACCACCGGGTGGCCGAGCGCGACCAGGGCGGCGGTGAGCTCCGCTTGCGGCGGCGGCTCGCCGGCGAGCGCCACGGTGACGAAGACGCGGTCGGCGCCATAGCGCGCGGCGGGGGCGAGCGGCTCGCGGTCGACTGGGATGATCGCCTTGCCGAGCTTGCCGGTCGACTCGGCAACCAGTTGCTCGAGCCAGGCGCCGAGCTCGCGCAGGGCCGGTGAGGTCAGGATGGTGAGCTTGTCGCGGCCGAGACGGGCGGCCTCGCCGAGCACCAGCCCGAGCTCGACGCCGGGGTTGGTGGAGTCGCTGCCCGGGTCGACAGGCTCGCTGGTCGACCCCGCGGAGCCCCGCCGGCAGGCGCTGGCCATCGCCGCCGCGTGGTCGAGGTAGGCGTCGAGGTCGACCCCCATGATCGCGGCGGGCACCAGGCCGAACACCGACAGGGCGGAGAAGCGGCCGCCGACCGCCGGGATGCCGTGCACGATGTGGCGAAAGCCGGCCTCCCGGGCTTCGCGTTCGAGCTGCGAGCCGGGGTCGGTGATCGCCATGAAGTGGCTGCCGGCGCGGTCGATGCCGACCACCGTGCGCACCCGTTCCAGGAAGTAGGCCATCAGGATGCTCGGCTCGAGCGTGCTGCCGGACTTGCTGGCGACGATCACGAGGGTCGTTGCGAGGTCCACCCGGTGCTCCGCGGCGAGGACTTGCGCCGGGTCGGTCGAGTCGAGGACGACGAGCCGCGGCCAGCCGGCCTGGGGCCCAAAGGTCTGGGTCAGCACCTCCGGGCAGAGGCTCGAGCCGCCCATGCCGAGGAGCAGGGCGTGGGTGAAGCCGGCGGCGCGCACCTCCGCGGCGAGAGCCTGGTGCTCGCCGACGCGTCGGCGCTCCTGATCGACGAGGTCGAGCCAGCCCAGCCAGCGCTCCTCGCCGCTGCTGGTCCACAGGGTGGGGTCCCGCCGCCACAGGCGGCCGACCTTCTCGTGGTCATGCCAGTCGGCTTGGGCGGTGTCGACGGCGGTGCGCAGGGCGGGTGGCAGCTGGCTGAACATGGCAGGTACCTATGGGTGAAGGGGCGCAGCGAGCGCGCTCGGCAGACGCGGCGACGAGAGGAGGTCGAGGAAGATCTGCCAGCGGCGGTCGGGGTGCTCGGCGGTGCCGCCGCGGGCTTCGACGTAGCCGCGGACCAGATCCTGGCCGAGGTTGTAGTTGATGACGTAGCTGCGGTAAGTGTCGAAGAAGCCGATCCGCTGCGCGGCGCGCGCCGGTGACATCAGGGCGAAGCGCACCAGCCAGTCGGTGGCCTGCTGGGCGTCGATCGCGCCGTCGAGGTAGCGCCGGGCGGCCTCGTTACCGGCGTAGGACAGTTGGTCGAGCAGCCGATGCACGCGGTCGTAGACGGCAGCCTTGGCGGGGTCGAGACCGGCCAGCGGGTAGAGCACGTCGCGCTCGAAGGCGAGGCGCTCGGCGGCAGGGAAGGCCACGGCGATGCCGAAGTTGGCGGTGCCCTCGGCAATCAGCGATTGTGGCGAGAACAGTGGATACACCGAAAACTCGGGCCACCCGCGGCCGTTGACCAGGTGCTGCTCGAGCAGCAGGTTGTAGACGTGGTGGCCGGGATAACCCTCGTGGCAGGCGAGGTCGACGGCGCGGTCGATCAGGATCGGCAGTCCGGCGTTGACCTGGATGACGCTCCGGTAGCCGCCCTGGTACCAGTTGTAGGCGCTCCACGGCTTGTCGGTGACGTATTCGACGGTGAAGCTCTCGCCGGTGGGGAGCGCCAGGCGCTGCGAAGTGCGGGCGCGGCACTCGGCGATGGCGCGGTCGAAGACGGCGGCCAGGCGGTCGGCGGGGATGGTCACCTGCGCGCGCAGCTCCTCGAGGCGATCGGGCACCTCCCGCCGGTCGTCGGCGCCGCCGGGCAGGGCGGCGGCGAGCTCGACCAGCGTGCCGGCGAAGTAGGCCTCGTCGTGGTGCGGAGCGACGGCGTCGTAGAGCGCCCGTGACTCCTCGTCGAACGGCAGCTGCCGGCCGGCGAGCTGGTCGACGCGGGCGATCAGGCTGGCCAGTTGCCCGCGCAGGTAGGCGTGGCGCAAGGCGACGACCTCCTCACCGTCGGACGGCGCGGCATCGCCCAGGCGGTCGCGGGCGGCGACGGCGTCGGCGCGGATGGCGACCAGGGAACGGTGGCGTGCCCTCGCTTCGTCGCGCCAGGCGGCCGGTCCGTAGAAGGCGTCGACGTAGTTGCCGTCGACCTCGCCGACCTCGAGCACCAGTCCAACGTAGATGCGGGCGACGTCGTCCATCGCTTGCCTCGGGTTTGCGGGGGGAGGGGAGGCGACTGCCCCGCTGAGCAGGCCGAAGACGAACAGCGGGAGTGACAGGGGGTGGAGCATGGTGGCCTCGCGGGGAGCGTCTGCCGCACGGCAATCTAGCATGCCCCCCCGCCAGGGGTTGGACGGGCAGGTGACGGCGCCGCCTGTGGTATCGTGCCGCGCTCGCTGGCCCCCGGTCGGCCGCCGCAGGCTCGCGCCCGGCAGCTGTTGGCGGGTAGCGGATTCCCCATGACATCAGCCACCGCCCCACCCTCCGGCAGGCCCAAGCCGTACCGCGCCGAGCGCGAGTTCGGCTGGATCGTGGGCGGCATCCTGCTGGCCCTCGGCAGCTGGTGGGTCTATCGCGGCAAGTTCGAGCAGGCGCGTCCGATCTTCATCGGAGTGGGTGCGTTGCTCGTGGTCCTCGGCACCCTGCTGCCAAAGCTCCTCAGGTGGCCGAACCGCGGCTGGCTCGTGCTCGGCGAAGCACTGTCGAAGGTGATGACGACGCTCATCCTGGGCATCGTCTACTTCGTCGTCCTGACCCCCATCGGGCTGGTCCTGCGCCTCCGTGGCTGGGATCCGCTACAACGCCGGACGGCCCCGCAGGCGAGCTACTGGCACCCCTATTCGTCGCGTCAGCGCGATCCGAAACACTTCGAAAAGATGTACTGAGGCTCCGCCTCCCCCGACGAGGTCGCACCCATGTCGAAGCTGCAGGTCGCCAGCGAGCTCTGGCAGTTCATGAAGGAAAACAAGAAATTCTGGCTGGCGCCGATCGTCATCGTGCTGCTGCTGGTGGGCGTCCTGCTCGTGCTGGCCAAGGGCTCGGCCGTCGCCCCGTTCATTTACACGCTGTTCTAGAGCCTCGTGAAGCGACCGCCGATCGCCAGGCCCGAGAGCCACATGGCACTCCGAAGAGCGTCCATCGGATCACCCCCCTCACCCCCCCGCCCCCTCTCCCATCCTCGAGGTGGGCGAGGGGGAGCCGGGCCGTTCTGTCCGGGCGTAGCGCTGGGATCCCATGGTTGGTGCGTGGAGTGAAGCGGCGTTCACAGGGCCGCGTGGCGTGGTCGATCGACGTGCGGGCGGCGCTCGTGCTGCCGAACGCGCCGCCGCCGTCGTTTCGTCTCGACCTGGGCGAAGAGCCGCGGCCGGCCAGTCGCGCGGACGGTGAGGCGACCGGCCACGAGGCGAGCAGCGAGGACACCGAAGCGTGACGACGATTCTCGGGATCTCGGCCTTTTACCACGACTCCGCGGCCTGCCTGGTGGTCGACGGCGACATCGTGGCGGCAGCGCAAGAGGAGCGGTTCAGCCGCAAGAAGCACGACTTTCGCTTCCCGGGCCACGCCATGCGCTACTGCCTGGCCGAGGCGGGCTTGCAGCCCGATGACATCGACATCGTCGGGTTCTACGACAAGCCGTTGCTCAAGTTCGACCGCCTGCTCGAGACCTACCTCGACTACGCGCCACGGGGATTCGTCTCGTTCCTGAAGGCGATGCCGCTGTGGATGAAGGAGAAGCTCTGGATGCCGGACCTGATCCGGCACGAGCTGGCGCTCGCCGAGGGCGCCGAGGACGACCGCGCGGCGAAGAAGCGGGCGAAGGACTACAAGTTCAAGGTCCTCTTCGGCGACCACCACGAAAGCCACGCCGCCAGCGCCTTCTACCCGTCGCCCTACGAAGAGGCGGCGGTGCTCACCATCGACGGCGTCGGCGAGTGGGCGACGAGCTCGCTCGGCCACGGGCGTGGCAGCGCGCTCGACATGCTCGTCGAGCAGAAGTTCCCGCACAGCCTGGGCCTGCTCTACAGCGCCTTCACTTACTACACCGGCTTCAAGGTCAACAGCGGTGAGTACAAGGTGATGGGCCTCGCGCCCTACGGCGAGGCGAAGTACGTCGAGGCGATCAAGAAGGATCTCGTGCGCCTCTGCCAGGACGGCAGCCTGTGGATGGACCAGCGCTATTTCGGCTACTGCGAAGGGCTGCGGATGACCAACGCCCGTTTTGCCGAGCTGTTCGGCGGCAAGGAGCGGCAGCCGGAGACCCGCCTTGCGCAGAAGGAAATGGACGTCGCGCGAAGCCTGCAGGAGGTCACCGAGGAGGCGATGCTGGGCATGGCCCGCCACGCCCACGAGGTCACCGGCAGCAAGCGGCTGTGCATGGCCGGCGGTGTGGCGCTCAACTGCGTCGCCAACGGGCGGATCCTGCGCGAGGGGCCGTTCGACGAGGTGTGGATCCAGCCGGCTGCCGGTGACGCCGGCGGCGCCGTCGGCGTCGCGCTGGCGATCTGGCACCGCTACCTCGGGCAGCCGCGCACCAGCGCCGAAGCGGCTGGCACCTGGGCGCCGGCCGGGCGCGCCGCCGGCCCGCAGGCGCCGTATGCCGACGCGATGAAGGGCTCCTACCTCGGCCCCAGAGACCGCGACGAGGACATCGTCGCCTGGCTCGAAGCCGAGAAGCTGCCCTACCGGCGCTACGACCGCGCCGAGCTGCCGGTAGCGGTGGCGCAGCACCTCGCGAACGAAAAAGTGATCGGACTGCACCAGGGGCGGATGGAGTTCGGGCCGCGCGCGCTCGGCGGACGCAGCATCATCGGTGACCCGCGGTCGTCGAAGATGCAGTCGATCATGAACTTGAAGATCAAGTTCCGCGAGAGCTTCCGGCCGTTCGCTCCGAGCGTGCTGCGCGAGCAGGTGGCGGATTGGTTCGAGCTCGATTCCGAGAGCCCCTACATGCTGCAGGTGGCCGACGTCGTCCCTGGCCGCCGTCGCCACATGACGGCGGAGGAGCAGCGCCTCTGGGGCATCGAGAAGCTCAACGTCGTGCGCTCGGAGATCCCGGCCGTTACCCACGTCGACTACTCGGCCCGCGTGCAGACGGTGCGCCACGACGCCAACCCGCTCTACCACGAGATCATCGCTGCCTTCTTCGGCCTGACCGGTTGCCCGGTGATCGTCAACACCAGCTTCAACGTGCGCGGCGAGCCGATCGTCTGCACCCCCGAGGACAGCTACCGCTGCTTCATGCGCACCGAGATGGACGTCCTGGTGCTCGAGACCTGCGTCCTCCTCAAGTCGGAGCAGCCGAAGTTCGCCGACGCCGGCGACTGGCGCCAGGAGTTCGCGCTCGACTGATGGTCGACGCTCCGGCGGCGGCCAGCGACGCACCGGAGCTCGTGCGCGAGCGGCGCTGGGCCGACGTCTGTTGGCTGCTGCTGGCCGTGCTCCTGGCGGTGGTCTTCGCCGACCAGCGCTACGACGACGCCTACATCACCTTCCGGTACGGCGAGAACATCGCCCGCGGCCGCGGCCCGGTGTTCAACCCGGGTGAGCGGGTGCTCGGCACGACGTCGCCTGGCCAGATGCTGATCTCGGCGGTGGCCCACCGTGTCGTCGGTCACGACGCGGTGCCTTCGGCGATGTCGATCCTGGGCTGCCTCGCGCTCGGCGTGCAGGCAGCCTGTGCGTTCCGTCTGCTACGGCCGCTGTCCCGCTGGGCGGCGTGGGGAGCCGGCGCGGTGTTGGTGCTCGGCGCCGGTGGCGGTGTGGAGTGGGTGTCCCTCGAGACGCAGCTGGCGCTGGCCGCGGTGCTGGCGACCATGGTCGCCGCCGTCGACCGGCGCTTCGCGCTCGCTGCCGCCCTCGCCGCGGTGGCCGGCCTGTTGCGGCCCGACAACCTGATCGTCGCCGGCCTGCTGGCGCTCTACGTCCACGAGCGGGGCGGGTGGCGGGCGATCTGGCGTCCCGCGGCGACGTTCCTCACCCTGACGCTGCCGTGGCCGCTGTTCGCCACCTGGTACTACGGCTCACCGCTGCCGCAGTCGCTGAGCACGAAGTTCCAGCGCGCGGGCGGGCTCGAGTATCTGTCCCACCTGCTGATCTCGCCGCCGATGCGCCTCGCCGAGCAGCTCGGTACGGCAGAGCTGCGGCCGCCGGGGGTGGCGCCCGACGGCGCTCTGTTGCTGGCCGTGGTGGTTTGGGTGATGGCGCTCGGGGGCGCGCTGCGGCTGGCCCGCAGCGGCGAAGGACGTTGGATCGTGCCGGGGTTCCTCGTCGTCCACATGGCAGCCTACGCCTACCTGCGGCCCTTCGTCGCCCACTGGTGGCACATCCAGCCCGAAGTCACGCTGCTCGCCTGCCTGGTCTGTGTCGAGCTCGGCGTGCGCAGCGAGGACGCCGCTCGTGTGCCACGCCTCGCTGGGCGGTTGGCGATCGGCTGCCTGTGGTTGCTCACCGCCCTGGGGACGCTCGGGCAGGCGTTCTCGCACGGGACGGACTACTGGCACGGCGGCCGCGACGAGGCCTACCGCCAAGCCGCCGCCTGGGTCGCTCCACGGCTGCCGCCCGGCAAGACGGTGGCCGCGGTCGAGGTCGGGACGCTCGCCTACCTCGGTGACTTCACCATGGTGGATCTCGGGGGCCTGGTCACCCGCCCGAGCCAGCTGCAGGCGAACCTGCTGCGCGCTCAGTGGGCCGTTCTCGATCCGCTCTACGAGCGCATGGCCGGTGCGCGCCCGGCCGCCGCGGTGTTCACCAGTGGTGGCTTCCAGGCCAAGATCTTCGACGTTGGGGCCGAGCCTGCGTCACCGCTGCCGGCCCCTGTGCCGCCAACCGCGCTACCAGCCGAGTAGCAGGGCGAACATCAGCGGCGCGACGATCGTCGCGTCGGACTCGACGATGTACTTCGGGGTGTCGATCCCGAGCTTGCCCCAGGTGATCTTCTCGTTGGGCACCGCACCCGAATACGAGCCGTAGCTGGTGGTCGAGTCGCTGATCTGGCAGAAGTAGCCCCACAGCGGGATGTCGTGCATCCGCATGTCCTGGTAGAGCATCGGCACGACACAGATCGGGAAGTCGCCGGCGATGCCGCCGCCGATCTGGAAGAAGCCGATCGAGCACTCCTCGGACGTCTTGATGTACCAGTCGGCGAGGGACAGCATGTACTCGATGCCGCCCTTGACGGTGCCGACGTTCCTGACGTCGCCACGCATGCAGGCGGCGGCGTACATGTTGCCGCAGGTCGAGTCCTCCCAGCCGGGCACGAAGATCGGCAGGTCGCGCTCGGCAGCGGCGACCAGCCAGCTGTCCTTGGGGTCGATCTGGTAGTGCTCGGCGAGCACGCCGCTGTTCAACAGCCGGTAGAGGAGCTCGTGCGGGAAGTGGCGGCGACCGCCCTGATCGGCGGCGATCCACTCGTCCATCAGCGCCCGCTCGATGCGCCGCATCGCCTCTTCCTCGGGGATGCAGGTGTCGGTCACCCGATTCAGGTGGCGGTCGAGCAGCGCCTGCTCGTCGGCGGCGGTGAGGTCACGATAGTTGGGCACGCGGACGTAGTGGTCGTGAGCCACCAGATTGAACACGTCCTCCTCGAGATTGGCACCGGTGCAGCTGATGGCGTGCACCTTGCCCTGACGGATCATCTCGGCGAGTGACAGTCCGAGCTCGGCGGTGCTCATCGCCCCAGCCAGAGTCACCAGCATCTGGCCGCCGCCGTCGAGGTGCCGCGCGTAGCCGTCGGCGGCGTCGATCAGGGCGGCGGCATTGAAGTGCCGGTAGTGGTGGCGGACGAAGGTGGAGATCGGACTGGCGGACATCTGATTGGACGACATCGGGGCTCTCCCGGGGTTCGAGCGATGGCGGCGCACGGCCAGCGCCAGGGGCGCCGTCGCGAAGGCAAGGCACGGCGCGCCGAGGTGCGGTTCGCGTGCGGATTCTACAGGCTGGCTCGCAGCTCGCGTGCTGCCCGCTGGCCCGACAGCAGGGCGCCGTGGACGGTCGCCGGGAAGCGGCGGTGGGTGGCTTCGCCGGCGAAGAACAGCCGATCATCGATGGCCGCGGCCAGTGCGTCATAGTCGCCTGGCACGCCGCCGGTCCGCAGGTGGGAGTAGGAGCCGTGGCTGAACGGGTCGGCCGCCCAGCGCACCGCTCGCACCGCCAGCGGGTCCGGCGCCCCGGCGCCGAAGATCGACCGCAGGACCACCATCGCCTCGGCGGCCAGCACGGCGTCGGTCTTGGCCTCGACCGCGACGGCGGCCGAGCCGGCGTGAAACACCAGCAGCACCGGCTCGCCGGTGGCGTGGTGGAGGTCGAGCCACTCGGCGTAGCTGCCGCGCGTCGTCGCCACGTAGCCGAGGAGCTGGCTGTCGGCGCCGCTCCAGAACGGGCGCGGGAAGCGCAGGTAGAGCTTGTCGAGGACGCCCATGCCGAGATGCGCGAGGGCGCGGAGCTTGCGCGCTGGCAGCGCCGGGGCGAAGGTGACGTCGGCCTGAAGGACGCCGAGCGGCAGAGCGACCACTGCCCGTGGGGCGGTGAAGAGGCCGCCGTCGGTGGTTACCCGCACCTGCTCGGCTGTCCGCTCGACCCGCCGCACGACCTTCCCGAGACGCACGTCCAGGCCGGCCGCCTGGAGGGCGGCGATGCGGTCATAGCCGTCGAGCAGCAACACGTCGCCGCCCGGCAGCTCGCCATCCTGGTCCCACCCGTCGAACGACAGATCCTCGACGTCGGCGGCCCACTCCTGCTCGACCTCGCTGACCACCGCGTAGTCGAGCTCGCGCCGGGCGGCGCCGGTGATGCCGCGGGCGGCGATGAAGTCGGCGACCGCGGCGGCGAGTGGTTGGTCCGGGAGCTCGAGCCGGTGCCTCCGGCGGCGCTCGTCGGCGACGAACCGGGTGAAGTCGGCGAAGCGGCGGTCGAGGGCGCGATCGGCCGCGGGCGACAGCTGCCGGCCCTGGGAGTCGAACCGGGTGAGGCTGTCGTAGTCCGTGGGCGAGGTCCGCACGCCGGCACGGCGGGCGAGCGGCACCAGCGGATTGCCCTGGATGCCGTGGATCCACGAGGCGCCGAGGTCGAGCGGAATGCTGGCCGTGGTGCGGTCGGTCCACAGGCGGCCGCCGACGCGGTCGCGCGCCTCGAGGACGACGACGCGCAGTCCCGCCGCGGCGAGGTCGCGGGCGGCGGTCAGCCCGGCGATGCCAGCGCCGAGCACCAGGACGTCGGCATCGTCAGCGGGTCGCGCCCGGGCCCAAGCGCGGCCGTTGACCGCCAGGCTGCCGCCAGCCCACAACAAGGTGCGCAGAATTTCTCGACGAGTGGGCTGGCGACTGGCCATGCCCGCGGATCTTACCGGAGCCCCCTGTGTTACTCTTATGACGCGATGCGGCATTTTTGCCTGCCGCAGCGCAGCGAGCGCCGCGTCGAAGGTCGGCCGCCGCAAATCTGTACAGAGCAGGTCAGAGCAGCGCAGAGAGGAGCCGTCCCGTGACCCTCGCCCCGCCCCGTCTCGAGCCGAAAACCCCGCCGGAGAATGCGTCGATTGCCTTCGACCCGACCCCGAGCAGCCGCATCAAGCCGACATTGCTGGCCCGCTTGGTCGCCCGCGTGGCAACGGACGGGGAGCGGCCGTCGCTGCCGGTGATCAATCCGGCGACCGGCGCGGTGCTGGGCGCGGTGCCGCATTGCACGCCGGCCGATGTCGAGCGGGCGGTCGCCAGGGCGAGGACGGCGCAGGACGCCTGGGCGCACAAGAGCTTCAAGGAGCGGGGTCGGGTGCTGCGGCGGTTCGCCGAGGCGGTGCTCGACCGTCAGGACGAGGTCCTCGACCTGATCCAGCTCGAGAGCGGCAAGGCGCGCAAGCACGCCTTCGAAGAGGTGGGCGACGCCGCCCTGGTGGGGCAGTACTACGCCTCCAATGCGGAGCGGATCTTGAAGCCGAAGCGGCGGGCGGGGGCCTTGCCGGGGCTGACGGTGACGGTCGAGAACCACCATCCGTTGGGCGTCGTGGGCTTCATCGCGCCCTGGAACTACCCCCTCACGCTGGCGGTCACCGACGCCATGGCGGCACTGATGGCCGGTAACGGCGCGGTCTTGAAGCCGGACCTGCTGACGCCGTTCACCGCACTGTGGGCCGTCGACCTGCTGGTCGAGTGCGGGCTGCCCGAGGACCTCTTCCAGGTGGTCACCGGCCACGGCACGGAGCTCGGCCCGTCGCTGATTGGCGCCGTCGACTACATCTGCTTCACCGGCTCGACGGCGGTGGGCCGGCGCATCGCCCGCCAGGCCGGCGAGCGGCTGATCGGCTGCTCGGCCGAGCTCGGCGGCAAGAACCCGATGCTGGTTTTCGCCGACGCCGACGTCGACGCCGCGGTCGAGGGGGCGATCCGCGCCTGTTTCGCCAACGCCGGGCAGCTGTGCATCTCGATCGAGCGGCTGTTCGTCCACGAGTCGATCGTTGACCGTTTCACCGAGCGCTTCGTCGCCGCGACGCGGGCCCTCGAGCTGGGCGTGGGCCTCGACTACCGGCCGGACATGGGCACCCTGATCTCTGCCGCCCAGCTGGCGACCGTCGAGCGGCACGTGCTGGATGCCGTCGGCAAGGGCGCGCGGGTGCTCACCGGCGGCCGCGCCCGGCCCGACATCGGGCCGTTCATGTTCGAGCCGACGGTGCTCACCGAGGTGACGCCCGAGATGACCCTCTTTGCCGAGGAGACGTTCGGCCCGGTGGTTTCGATCTACCCCTTCGAGTCGCTGCATGACGCGATCGAACGCGCCAACGCCAGCGAGTACGGTTTGAACGCCAGCATCTGGACGCGGAACCTCGAGCTCGCGTGGCGGGTGGCGGCGCGGCTCGAAACCGGCACTGTCAACATCAACGAGGCCTACGCCGCCGCCTGGGCGTCGGTCGACGCGCCGATGGGCGGCTTCAAGGCCTCCGGTATGTCGCGTCGCCACGGCGCCGAGGGCATCCTCAAGTACACCGAGGCGCAGACCGTCGCCCTCCAGCGCGGCCTGCCGCTGGCGCCGCTGCCGGGGATGAGCAGCGAACGGTTCAGCGGCCTGATGAGCAGCGCCATCCGTCTGCTGCACAAGGTCCGCTAAGGCACGCGATGGCGCGCCCCCGGTCCACCACGTCTCGCAAAGCGCGCGCCCAAAGCGGCGCCGCGGAGGTTCCTGCCATGTCCACCGTTCTGTTCACCGGTTTCCCGGGCTTTCTCGGCTCGCGGCTCCTGCCGCGGGTGCTCGCTCGCGATGCCAGCACCCGTGCCGTCTGTCTGATCCAGCCGAAGTTCGCGACCCTGGCCAAGTCCCGGGTGGCCGAGATCGAGGCGCGCAAGCCTCAGCTCGCCGGTCGCATCGAGCTCGTCGAGGGCGACATCACCCAGAGCGAGCTCGGCCTCTCGGACGCCGCCCTGGTGCAACGCGACGTGCGTGAGATCTACCACCTGGCGGCGGTCTACGACCTGTCGGTGCGTCGCCGGGTCGGCATGAAGGTCAACGTCGAGGGCACGCGCAACGTCCTCGACTTCGCCGAGGGGTGCCGCGGCTTGGAGCGGGTGCAGTACGTCTCCACCTGCTACGTCTCCGGCCGCTATCCGGGCATCTTCCGCGAGGAGGACCTTGACAAGGGGCAGGTCTTCAACAACTACTACGAAGAGACCAAGTTCCTCGCCGAGGTCGAGCTTCAGAAGCGCATGAAGGGCGGCTTGCCGGCGACGATCTACCGGCCGGCGGTGGTGGTCGGCGACAGCCAGACCGGCGCCACCCAGAAGTACGACGGACCCTACTTCGTGATCCGGTGGTTGCTCAAGCAGCCGGTGGTGGCGATCTTGCCGGTGATCGGCGACACTCACCGCACCCGGATCAACCTGGTGCCGCAGGACTTCGTGCTCGACGCCATCACTCACCTGTCGGCCCAGGCGTCCTCCCGCGGCAAGGTCTTCCAGCTCGCCGATCCCGAGCCGCTGACCATCGACCACCTGCTCGACGAGATCGCCAAGGTGACGGGTCGCGTGATCGTCCGGGTGCCCCTGCCGCTGTCGGTGGCCAAGCTCGCCATCGACTACGTTCCGGGCGTCTACTGGCTGATGCAGATCCCGTCGTCGAGCGTCGACTACTTCGTGCACCCGACGTACTACGCGACCACCAACACCCAGACCGAGCTCGACAAGATCGGCGTGCGCTGCCCGCCGGTGGCGACCTACCTCAACCGCTTGGTCGCCTTCATGCTCGAGCATCCGGAGATCGGGTCCGCGGCAATGGTCTAAGCGGAGAGGGCGGGTCTGAGACCCGCCCCTACAAAGGCCCCGTACCGGGAATAGCCGAAACGAGGAGCAACCGAACCCGTAGGGGCGGGTCTCAGACCCGCCCTGGTTTCTAGTCCTCTCGGTCGACTGCGCTCGCCGCACGGCGAGCAGCAGGCGTCCGAGTGACCGCCGCCGGATGCGCGCATGCGCGCATCTGCCTACAGCTCCAGAACCATCTTCACCATGTCGTGCTGCGAGCCGTCGGGGTCGGTGCCGTAGCGGGGGACGGTGTAGGCGGCAAAGCCCAGGTCCTTGAGGGTGACGACGGCGTCGGCCTCGAGGTCCGAGATCAGCATGCAGGTCAGGTGGCGCAGGCCGCGCTGGCGACCGAGGTCGATGAACTTGTTGACCAGCAGGGTGCCGAGGCCGGCGCCGCGATAGGCGGGGTCGATCAGCCACTTGATGCGGCCGACCAGGCGCAGCGGCCCGCCGCGGCGGGTGTGCAGGGTCGCGTCGGCGACGATCTTCGTGCCGTCGAGGGCCAACAGTGGCAAGGCCTTGGCATAGTCCAGCTCATCGGCCCAGCGGTCGATGGTCGCCCGGTTCTCGATGTTCTCCCAGGCGAAGCGGCGCAGCGCGCTCGGCAGGTGCTGGAAGAAGGTGTAGAGGGCGTCGCAATCGGTGGCGGCGAACGGGCGGATCAGCAGGCGGCGGCCGTCGCGCAGGACGGCTTCCTGGGGGAAGCGCTCAGGCATCGAAATCCCTCCGAGGGACAGGAAACAGGGCGGGAACGCGCGTTGTTCGGCAAGCACGGCGAGTCTACAACGCCCCGTGTGAGGCCCGACCTGCCCCGGGGCGCGGGACCGTAGGCTGGCCCAGCGCGTCGGCCTGCCCTCCGATTTCGCTATGCTGGGCGGCGCTTCATTTGCCTGCCGGTTGCGACCACTCTGAACGGAGCCCGCCATGCTCGACCACCCCGCCTTCCGCGCGCTGCTCGTCGCGAGCGCTCTCCTTGCCCCCGCGGCTGCTACGGCGACGACCGTGGTGGTCAACGTCAACAACAACAGCTTCAGCCCGGCGACGGTCAACATCAGCCCGGGTGACACCGTGCAGTGGGTCAAGGCGACGAGCGGTTTCCACAACGTCAGCGCCAACGGCGCCAGCTTCCGCAGCGGCGATGCCACGGCGTCCACCTTCACGTTCAGCCACACCTTCGCCAGCGTCGGCTCGTTCGGCTATGAATGCGAGGTGCACGGCCCGGCGATGAGCGGCACCGTCAACGTCAGTGCGGCCACCGCTGCCGGGTCGCTGAGCTTCGCCAGCGCCACCGCCAACGTCGGGGAGTCGGCCGGGCACGTCACGCTGACGCTCCGTCGGACCCTCGGCGATGACGGCGCGGTGTCGGCGCAGGTGACGACGGCGAATGGCACGGCGACCGCCGGTGTCGACTACACCGCGCTCAGCCAGACGGTGAGCTGGGCGGACAATGATGACGACCAGAAGACCGTGCAGGTGGCGATTCTCGGCGACAGCGCCGACGAGTCGGCGGAGACGTTCACCGTGTCCCTGTCGGGTGTCACCGGCGGGGCGACGGTCGACAACGGCGTCGCGACGGTCACCATCACCGACGACGACACGGCCGGTACGGTCGGCTTCCTGCCGTCGGTCGTCGAGGTCGGTGAAGCGGCTGGTAACGCCACCCTGACGCTGCAGCGGACGGCGGGCGCCGACGGCGCGATGTCGGTGCAGGTGGCGACCGCGGGCGGCACCGCCACGGCGGACGTCGACTACACGACGACCACCACCACCGTCAGCTGGGCGAACGGCGAGGTGACGTCGAAGACGGTGCCGGTGCCGATCGTCGACGACGGCGACGACGAGCCGAACGAGACGTTCAGCGCGACCCTGTCCGGGCCCACGGGCGGCGCGGTGGTGGGCGTCGGCACGGCGACGGTGACGATCGTCGACAACGACGAGGCGGTGACCGTCTGCGTCGCCGACGCCACCACGCTGTGCCTGAACAACGGCCGGTTCCAAGTGCGGGCCGACTGGAAGGTACCGGCGGGTACCACCGGTCAGGCGCAAGTCAAGGACATCGGCCTCGAGGACTCGGGGCTGTTCACCTTCTTCGGGCCGAACAACGTCGAGCTGCTGGTCAAGTTGCTCAACGGCTGCGGGGTCAACGCCAGGTACTGGGCGTTCATCGCGGCGGCCACCAACGTCGAGTGGCATCTGACCGTCGTCGACACCGCGGCCGGCATCTCGAAGTCCTACGACAACGCGCAGGGCGTCTTCCCGGCGCTGATCGCCGACACCAGCGCCTTCGCGACCTGCCCGTAGGCCGCAACCTGGCGCCTTCGCCTGTAGACTCCGAGCTCTATGGATCTCGGACTGACAGGCAAGGTCGCCCTGGTTACCGGCGGGAGCCGGGGGCTGGGCAAGGCGATGGCAATGGCGCTGGCCCGCGAGGGCTGCCGACTGGCGATCTGCGCCCGCGGCGAGGCCGCGCTCGGCGCCGCGGCAGCGGAGATCGCGAGCGCCGCAGGAGTGCCGGCTGGCGAGGTGCTGGCGCTGCCGCTCGATCTGAACGCCAGCGGGGCCGGCGATCGTCTGGTGGCGGCGGTCGTCGAGCGCTTCGGCCGGGTTGACATCGTCGTCAACAACGCCGGCAGCAACCGGCGCAAGGAGCTCACTGCCACCACCGACGGCGACTGGGACGACCTGCTGCGGGCCAACCTGACCTGTCATGTCGGCGTCAGCCGGGCGGCGGCGGTGACGATGAAGGGGCAGGGCAGCGGGGTGATCCTGTTCGTCGCCTCGGTGTTCGGGCGCGAGGCGGGCGGCGCCGGCCTCGTGCTCTACAACACCACCAAGTCGGCGCTCATCAGCCTGGCCAAGATCATGTCGATCGAGCTGGCGCCGCACGGCATCCGCGTCCTGTCGGTGGCGCCGGGCTCGATCCGTTTCCCGGGCGGCAGCTGGGACAAGCGGGCGATCGAGGATCCTGTCGGCATCGGCGCCTTCATCACCGCCAACTTGCCTCTCGGCCGCTTCGGCAGTGCCGAGGAAGTCGCCGACGCGGTCGCCTTCCTGGTGTCGCCACGAGCCAGCCTGATCACCGGTGCCTGCGTCCAGGTGGACGGCGGGCAGAGCAAAAGCCTGATCTGAGCGCTTACTCGAACTCGGTGAGCACGACGTCGACGCGACGGGTCTCGCGTTCGGCGGCGGACCACTGCACCAGGATCGGGCTCTGGTAGGTGCCGCGCTGGAGCGCGCCGCGGCCGTCGCCGGCGGGGTCGGTGACCAGGAAGCTGATGTCCCGCTTCATGCGCAGGAAGCGCGAGGCGGGCACGGCGATGAAGCGCGAGAGCAGACGCTCGAGCGCTGACTCACTGATGCCGAGCTTGGTCATCACCTCGTTGAACACCCGGACCATGTCGTACTTGGCGTAGTTGATGGTCTTCGCCGGCACCGCCCGCGGGTCGTGCAGGGCGTGGCGCCCCTTCTCGGCCATGAAGCGGATCGGGTTGCGCAGCACCTCGGCGAGGTCGTGCTGCATGAGCAGCGTCTCGTACTCGTTGACCGTCAGCCCGGCGTTGCGCTCCTCGGCGCCCAGGCTGATCGCGATGCGACCCTTGGCGACGCCGTGGTGGGCAATGAGCTCGTCCAACTGCTCGAAGAAGCCCAGGCGGCGGTCGGCCAGGTTGATCGAGTCGATCGGGTGCCGTGACACCGGCAGCTCGATGTTGACGCGGATGACGCGCCGTTCCTCGTCGTAGGCGAGGACGCTCGTCTTGCGCTGGCGGCTGGTGCCCTCGTAGGTACCGTCGAGCTCGACGAAGTACACCGGCTCGACCAGCCGCTCGCCAGCGGGGCGGTTGGTGTAGGTGACCAAGTTGCGCAGCCCCGATCCCATGAAGGTCAGGTGGGAGTCGGCGTTGCGTGGCTCGGTGGCCTTCTGCTCCGCGGAGAGCTCGGTGCGCTGATCGAGGTCGTCGTGGCGGTACGGCGCGTTGGCCGGGAACACCTTCTGGAAGGCGGTGATGAAGGCGGCAAAGGTCTCCGGTTGGTGACGGAGACGCTGCGCCAGGGCCTGCTCGAGGTAGCCGGCGGTGGTGTGGTACGAGACGTATAGGGCCCGCTTGTAACGCGCGAGCACGTCGCCGGCTTCGTCGTTGACGCGGGCCGCGACATCGATGATCTCGGTGCGCGCATTGGGGCGCAGCGAGAGGTTGACGAGGGTGGGCTGGTTCATCGGGGCGGGAGAGGGCGGGTTGGCCTCTGGTTTGGCCTTGGGCACGTCGGCGGGCACGGCTGAGTGGGGGGCCAGAGGGCGCGACTCCGGAGTCTGACGGTATGGGGAAAACGCCGCCGGGTCAAGCGTTTGGGCCGGCGTGAACCGAGCCTGAACGAGGCTCGAGCGGAGCCGGCCGTCGGACGGTCGGGGTCAGTCGCCGGGGACGAGGCTGCCGCTGGAGAGCGCGAAGCGGCGCGTGGTGCGCACCGTCGGGCAGCAGGCGGCGTCGGCGGGGCCCGGTTCGAGGATGGCGACGACGATGGTCCGACCGTCGATCGCCAGGGACTCGACACGCGCCGTGGCGGCATCCGCGGCGAGCGGCGTCGCGTTCGAGGGCTGCGCGCGCCCACCGTCGTTGCGCACCGCCGCCAGCTCGAGCGCTCTGCGGCCGTCCACGGCCACCTCCAGGATGACGACGGCATCCTCGTCGCCGTCGCCGTCGAGGTCGCCGCGGACGGATTGGGTTCCCTCGCCGTTGCCCGTCGCCAACCTGGTCTGGCCGCCGCCGGCTTGGCGGTAGCTGGCGGCAGCCAGAGCCTCGTCGGTGAGCGGCGCCGCGTCGCTCGGTGGCAGGGTCGGCTCGCTCCGCCGTCGCGGGCGCTTGTCGCCGGCTCCCTTGTCGTCCGGAGGGGTGACGCGGGTGCCGGGCTCCTCGGCCTTGGGCGGCGACGGAGGCTTCTCGCGCGCCGGCGGCCCGCAGGCGACGGCGAGGGCGGTCAGCAGACCAAGGCCGACGACGAGAGCGGTGCCCACCAGCGGCCGGTGCATCGGCGCTGCGCGCCTCAAGCGCGGGCGTGCAGCCGCACATTGCGGCCGATGAAGTCGAGCAGGCCGCGCAGCTGGTCGTAGTCGGGGTGACGGAGGCGGAACCAGCAGTTGTGGAGGTAACCCTTCTCGACCGGCACCGTCGGGGTGCCCGGTGGCTGGACCTCGGAGGCGAAGAGGTACTCCTTGCACACCTTCCACACCGCATCGAGGCCGTCATAGTTGCTGATGATGCCGTCGCGGTCGGGGCGGATCTGGATCGAGCCGGCGGCGAAGCGGCGGTTCATCACCACCGAGGGCTTGCTATGCACCAGGCAGTGCGCCCACTCGCGGTAGAGGTCGACGTCGTTGCCGGCGCAGTAGAGATCCCACAGCCGCTCGCCCGGCGGCCGGGCGCCGATCTCGGAGAACTTGAGACCCTTTGGACCAAAAAACCACTCCATGTGGGTCGCCGAAGTCGGGATGCCGAGGACCTTGACCACCCGCCTGCCGAGGGCGCGCAGCTCGGCATAGCTCGCCAGCTCGACCCGATTGGTGGCCACCACCTGGGGTGACACGTGACGGTCGCGCATCGCCGGCAGGACGTTCGGGTAGTAGTGGGAGATGAACTCGTGGGCGACCTCACCGTCGATCGACAGGGTGTCGTAGAAGCCCTCGTGGCCCTCGACGAACTCCTCGACCGCCACCGACTCGCCGCGGTCCACGTGCAGCTCACGCCCGGCGCGCTCGAGCTCGCGGACATTGTCGACGCGATACGTGCCGAGCGAGCCGAGCGAGGCCCGCGGCTTGACGATCAGCGGGAAGCCCACTTGCTCGGCAAAGGCGAACAGCTCGGCGAGCGATGCCGCGCCGGTCGACGCGGCGCACGGCAGGCCGGCTTCGCGGAGGGC
>CXWL01010251.1_pt1 | contig 34957 bp, 21 predicted proteins | sample 590931 | NCBI WGS metagenome assembly CXWL01 (sample SAMEA3498368, study PRJEB10139) | groundwater metagenome | biome: water well; material: biofilm material | place: Germany | collected 2015-04-27
GCGTTGGACTTCACCGGTTGTTTTGGCATTCCAGGTATGTGCAATTTCGTGATAAACTTCCGGCATCGACTCGGGATTGTTAAAAGCCTCTGCAGATTGCAAAAAATAAAAATCGCTCGCCTGTGATCCCCAGCCCTCGGGAATTTCGATAACGGTATAGCCTTGATAATTGTCAATCTCGCCAAACATTCCAGAATAGAGTGAAATCGCCTTTTTGCTTGCGTTGAGCACATTTATTGCACCTTTTTCATCAGCTGGCAGAGCATAAACCTGGAGTTTCGTTCCTTCATCCTTAAACAATTTGAATTTGGCAACGCCAATATCCATTCGCCAAGTCGGTTTACTGCTCTTAAAAACGAAAGTTGTCTCATTCGCGTTGGTTGTTTGACTTAGCGGTAATCCGCCGCAGGCCGCGATGTAATCTTTCGGAACGGTAACGGTCAAATCGTATGTGAAGAGGGATTTGTATACATTAAGCCAGTTCTCGGCGGTTGGATAAGAAAGCATCGGATAAGCCAGTGCATCAGGTCGCAAAAGCGAATAGTCTTCGCTGATCTTATCGTGGACGTACCCCATAACCTCCGCATATCCATAAATTGAGCCATCATATTTTACTTTGATTAGTTGCTGAGTTTTCGGACGTTGCGGAGTTTTGAGTTGGATTGTGACAAAAGTCACTTGAAGATTATTGAGTCCCGCATCGGGGAATCTGACTACTTTTTGTCCAAATTTGAGAGGCCTATTATGTTCACTAACAACCTCTTTTACCTCAAGCAGCCGATAGAGCAAAAGAGGTATTTCGGTTTGGGGGTGATTGGTTATGTTATTTAGTTTTAAGGTTACTTCCGCTTCAAACCTCCCTTGTTTCGGCAGAATCTTCAATTTGAGCGAATAGTGAGAAATTATAGGAACCTCAGTCGGGATCGCCGATGCAATCTGGTAAAAGAAATTAACAACAAGGACTATGAATAGTGTCCTCTTACCAACAAAAAACAAATAATTTTTCGTCATTTGGATTCTCCCAAGAATGAAGCGATAGAATTAGGCCAGCGGCCGATGAAAGGACGCTCCTATTGGTTCTTGCTATACCCTTTGCGCGTTACCTTTTTTGACTTTTATTAAGATATGCATTTAGAAACTCTTTAACTACTAAATTTGTCTGCCGAATTTCCGAGATCGTCATTTCATTAGTCTCTTTCTTCGCGTATCTGACACCGATTCCATAGAGCGAGATAAAATCCGAATGCTGCAGATTCTTGAACTCCACAAGTTTCTTTTCTCTTGATTGATAAGTATTGAAGAAGTCAAAGTTCTTCGGGACTCGCGACTGTCCGGCGAGCCCGTGAAGATGTAGAAAAGGGACAAGTGTTTTGTTCATCTCGAGTTGTTTTGACGAATCGAGAATTTCTTTGCCGTACTGGTATCCGGTCGCCGCGTCAAGACTGACAACCGCCTTAACGCTGGAACTTCGTGTCTGTAGGTGCGCGGCGGCGAGTCCGCTAAAACTCCAGGCGATCAGGCCGATTCTTGAGGCATCAACGTTCGGTTGCTTGCTCATCCTCGCGATCGCAAACTCCATATCGGTCTGCTGAATCTTGAGGCAGTTCAAATCAAATCCGCAGGGTTCGCCTTCGTTCGCTCCGATGGACGGCAACGTAACAACGACATAGCCATTTGTGGCCAGGTATTCAGCTATTGAGCTGTAATAAAAGCCCTCGCCAACGTTGCCCAAAATGACCAATGGAAATCTTCCTTTGATCTCGTGAGCGTTCCGTATAGCCTTTGTTTCGGCTTTCAATAGAAGGTCAACCTGTTCATCCTCAACGTTAAAAAAGCTCAGTGTTTCAGTGAGTCTCTTGTCAAAGTTAGATTTGTCGGCCGACGTTAGCTGATGCGCTTCCTTTTCCAAACTCTGGGAATAAACGTAATCGGCAAACCTAAGATAAGGGCCTGGTTTTGATCGTCTGGTCGGATACCAAATGAAAAGGCGCATTGGCCGACCACCTGCTTCGGGCCGAGAAAGGAACCTATAGGATCTTGAGTGATCTACAGTAAGCAGGGTCTTAAAGCCAACTGAAAACGCCGACGCGGAGTTTTCATTGACGAGGCCTTGGGGAAAGTAGCTGATGCAAAAGAGGAATATGCATGTCAGCAAAATAAGGAGATCCATGAAACGGAAAATGCCGTTGGCTTTTGGCAATTTACCATCTCGGAAACGATGCAAACCTCTTCTGTTCATATACCACTCCCCTCGTGCAAGGCTCATGACTAATGACTAATGACTTGATCCAACCGCCTCAATTAATCACAACGGTTTGCTACTGTCGCGTTCTATCGTTCATAAACTCGGTAATTAAATTGAGCAGGTTGTTTTTGGGCTGTCCAAACTCGCTGATGCTGCTCATGTGTGTTCCCGGAACGATAACGATTTCCGCTCTTACTTTTAGCTCTCTCAAACGTCGAACGAAACGAGATCCCTGTTCCAAGATCGGCGGGGTGAAACGCTCGTCATCCGCCAGAATTACGAGTGTTTTCGGAACATGGGGACCGAGGTGGAACGACGGATTCGCCGAGAGCAGATCTTCGGCCGAAGTGTATCTATCCGTTTCACCTTCATCCTGGACAAAGCGCTCGCGGATCATCTCTGGCTTTACATTGCGAAACGCCGCATCCCAGCGATCAAGGACGCAACCCATCGGGACAATCCCGGCGATATTCTTAGTAGAAAGCGACACGCGTCGAAGGTATTGCTGTTCCGTCCCAACGATCGCAGCCAACTGGCAGCCGGAGCTATGGCCGAACAAGAAAAGTCGATCCGGGTTTCCCTTGCGCTCTGTAATGAGATGTCTTACCTTAACGATCGCCGCCGCGACATCATTTGGCATCGCCGGCCATTTGTGCGACGGCGCTAGTCGGTAATCCATGGTTGCGCATGCTATTCCCGCCGAAACGAACCGAATACAAACGTTCTTATATGCGTCTGACGAGCGGCGCTCGCCTATCTCAACCAGGCCGCCGCCATGGATAAAAAGCACGGTCGCTGTCGGTGTCTTTGTCGGCCAATAAAAGTCAAGGGTCTGCTCCTTACTTCCGCCTTCAACATAGACCGCATTTCGCAAGGTAGGCGATATTTGACCTTCTATTGGGCGAGTGGAAACTTGGCCCAACATCGATATCGAAAAAAGCAAAATACAGGCCGAGGCCAGCCTTAAATGCTTAATGATCTTAGTTTTCATAATTCACAAATTGCTCGTTCTTACGAGATAAATTCTTATCAATTGCTAGGCTTAGTGCCTTTAGCCTGAACGACGAGAGCAAAAACCACATCCCGGCCCCTGCCGCGTGTCATAATTCAGGGATTACTCGGAATACTGCGCTAACACCGCGTCAAGGATCCGATCGCGGTTTCCGAAATAATCTGTTGACGAAAGCTCGATCGCAAGTTCCGGTACGATCCATTCTCTCGTCTCACCCGGGATATTCTCGTGATATCGATTAGATATACTTCCCATCGCACCGCTGTAAGGAAGGATCACTTCATTCTCTTCACCTACAAAATTCGGTTTGGAGCTGCTCGGTTCGCCCGCAAAGATAGCCTTCGTTTCCCGGTCGATGCGGCTGATAAAAATCTGTGCGGCTGAAAATGTGTTTCGACTGGTAATAATGACGATCCGGCCTTTATCCGCACTCTCGAATTCCTTAAGTGCTCGGATGAGAGGCGGTGTTAGGTCCGCGTTACCACCGTTGTTATGCCGCACGTCCACAATTAAAAGACGCGCCTTTTTCTCTTTGAGTTCTGTTCCTAGCCTGGAAGCAAATGCGGACAGCGACTCGGTCTCTTTGTTCCTAACCTGATTGAACTGAAAATAGACTGCCCGGTGATCTGGTAGATATCGAAACCAGTAGTTATGTGCGACATTTGAAAGGTACATAGGCACCTTATCTTTTGGCGTGTTTCTGGGCGGCACCAGCTTGGGAATTCCGCGAAATCCGATCGGCTTTACAAACGAAACGGTCGCATCAAGTGTTTTTCCCTCTCGATCCACGAATCGAAGCGGAGCCTTGTCTGCATTCTTCGCGAGTCCATAGCGCTCGAGGAACCCGCGAAACCTCATGAAGGTCGGGCCAATCCATTTGGCCCCGAACATATTGTCCTGGCTTACAAACCTTCGCATGTCCTGAAGCAGATTTTCGGGCTTTACACCGATGATCGTCTTCACTTTCATTCCGATAAAGCGATTATTGGCTTCGTCGGCATCGATCACGAACATGCCGTCGGAAAACTGATAAAGATGCAGCGGAAGATAGCGGGAATCCGCGATCTTCGAGCCAAGCGGCAGGATGTACGAGTGCCCATCTCCGAGAAAATACATCAACCCCTGCAATTCGATCAGCATCCGTTCGTCGCTGTACTCATTGATGCGCGTTTTTAAGACGGCCGCACGCTTTACCAGTTCCGGAGGAAGAGCTTTGTTTCGGAAAACATAATGCTGCTCCTTTATTTTCGAGAGCAGATAGTCGATATCCCTCGACCAGCCATCAGTCCTGTCGGATTGACAGATTACGGGCGTAAAAGCAAGTGCCGTAAAAAAGAGGATATGGATGATCTTCATAACTATATTCCTGTTTGTTGCAACGGGATGCCTAAAAGTCGATCTGGGTCCCCGCCTTTTGGCTGATCTCCACAATTGTTACTCGCGAGGCGCTTTTTGTATTGATCTTGATCCAGTTGATTGAAGAACCCAATCAAGCATCGTTTCTTGATAACCCTTGGCCAAGCGCGGAAAATCCCATGCTTCGTTCCTTTCGCGAACAACGCTTACGCCATGACCAGCCTTTGGGAAGATCTTGAGCAAAAAATTCTTATTCCCGGCCTTCTTTAGAGCGGAACCCATAATCGTTTTGCTCTCTAACGCGGGAACCGCGTCGTCTTTTTCGCCCCACAACGAACAGACTGGCATTCGTAGTTGCTGCCAAACTGGAGCCGGATCGAAAGCGATGTACTTCTTGGATTCGGCGTCATATGGCTCGAGTTTTTCGGGTAAGAGTGCATTTCTGAACCAAGTCTCACTTTTGTACTTTGCAATTTCGGCCTCTAGAGTGGCACTGTCAGCGTTCGGGGTATGCAGGAAATCGTCAATTCTGTATCGCAGACTCATAACGGTCTTAACTAAATCTTCTGGCAAACCTCTTTCTCGCAAAACAGCCTCGACATTGTAGTTATTCTGTTGTTCCGGCGTAATAGCAGGGGTTGAACCGACCAAAACAAATGCGATTTCTTTGAAACGAATGGCAGCCAAAGGCGAAACCCAGCCGCCCTGGCTAAATCCACTGACGCCGACTTGCTTTCGATCTATATCAATTCGAGCTCGCAGCAGTTTCACGCCCGCGATCGCATCGGCAGCCAGATTATCCCAGCCCGCCTCTTCACCTCCGCCCTTCGAAGCGCCGGTTCCGCGGCGGTCGTATATCAATGCCGCCACGCCATTACGAGCGAAAAGGTAGGCGCTCGAACGATAGGAACTCTGTGTTCGGGTTTGGTTTCCTGAGCCGCGCGTGAACACGATCGCCGGATGTTTGCCCGGCTTGCTTGGTCGAACCAGCGTGCCGGCCAGCGTCGCGTCACCGTTCTGAAAAGTCACTGGTTCTTCGACGTAAGCCAACGACGGTTCGTTCGAAACACGCTTGAGTTCAAACGACGCGGTAACATTCAGGCCCTTCCATTCGCCGGAAAACGTCGAACCCGATAGCTTTCCGTCGAAGGTCGCTAGAGCGTTCCCGGCAATCGTCGTGACTTTGATCGTCGTCGCGTCGGTCACCACGTTCCCCGACAGTGCGTAGGCGCCGAAATCGGGGAAATCTACGGTAGCCTCTGGCTTGCCATCCTTTAGGCGCACATCCAGCCAAACGGTCCACGTTTTGCCTTCGAGGCTGATGGATCCTTTCCAATGCCCCGCTAGATTACCTGTCTCAGGCCGCGCCCCAGATTCGGCCGACGTGGTCGGCACGGAACCTTGACCAAAAGAATTGATCGATAAGAACAAAATTCCAACCCAAAGAACGATTCCAATCGTTTTCATGCAACTTCTCCTTTTCCGAACTCGAGGACTTTTACCTAGATCCAAACCGATTTCGCCCGACTACAAAAAGTATGCAAATACAAGGCCTACGACAAAACTGCATATGACCCCGATCACAAATTCAATCGTCATTCGCTTGACGGGATACGTAGATAATAGAATCCGATCAATATCCCTGGGCACCATTTTCACCAGAATCAAAATGACACCGAAAAATAACCCCTTTGGTACATAGCCTCCACCAAATGCTGGAGCTATCTGGGTGTAAAGGAATGCCCATGCCAATGACTGGGCCAAGATCGCAAGCAGAATCTTACCGATCGTACCTGGAGTTTGAGGCAACGCCTTAACGGCAGGATGAGCTTCCTCACTCCGGTACACCTTATCTACGATAGGGTTAAAGAACAGGATAGCCGCAACCAGAAACCACACCGCCGAAGCAATCAATACCGCTACGATAAACATCTAGCTACCTCCTATATCTGCATCTTAAAGCTCTAATTCACGATTCCGAGCCCTTACTACGGCCCCTTAAATTTCAACCGGGGGCATTGTCATATCGCCGAAAGCCAAATTTCACGGGCCTTCAAAACCTGAGTCGAGCAAAAAATACGGGATTCAACCTCAGAGTCATAATGACCGGTCAAATAATCAAGAAAGTCGGCGATAAATATCCGCTGCTCAGTGTTGCACGCGGTTATGAGTTCGTTGCCAGCCCCATCGCGATTCAAGGTGAAGAGCATCTGGTCAATGTACATCTCTTGAGGGTTGTCCATAGTATCCAAGGTTAGTTTTATGAGGGCAGGCATGTAATACATCGCTCCATCAACGGATGAATAGGTCATCGGATCCCAGCCAGGGTTCCCCAATTGGTCTCGCCCGATCGAGTCGATATTGTGCGTCCTCAGCGTTTCATCATATTCAAAGCACTCGCAACAATGAAGTGGGTTCCCGAAACTCGATGGCTTAGGTACGTCAAATATCAATTTGGCCCGTTTAAACCAATCCATCACCGCATACAAGCCATCCGTCCGTCGAAAATTCTTCGCTGCGTTAAGAATTTCGCAAAACTCATCAAACCGTCGATATTATCAGTTTGCCGAGGACTGCTTTGCTAAAAAGCGTCATCATTAGCGGTCGCACGTTCAAACATCCAGGCGTTTCTCATAGGGAACAATCTCCCCATGCTCAAGATGCCTGCGCAATACCCTCAGGTACATGGCCCAACAGTTACATGAGATCCGGTAGTGCTCATTCGCGGCAGGCCAACCCGTATGGTAAAAGCTCACCCAAGTGTTTTCGCAACGCGGTTCGAGTCGAAATCCAACTAGCGTACCGTCCCAGTCATCGTCACTAGTAGTCATCAGTATTTCAAATTCCGTGTTTGGTAAACATCGCGTCACCGTTCCACGCCATTCATACTCGGGGCCGAACCGGAGTTCGTATTCCGACCCCTCCCTCGGCGCGCCCCTCGACGAACTAGTCCACCATGTGTCCAACCCTTCGGGCGTGCTAACGGCGCGAAATACATCTTCAAGAGACGCTCTTATTGGAAAGTCGTGATAAATGTCAGTCATAATTCTTCCTGTGACGATCCTTAACATAATCGAGGGCAAGGTTTTGCAGACCTCATTCGATTTTCTTCGAAATACGATCAAAGTTGGCTTTCGCGGAAATAGCAAGTTGTGCTTCGCCGTTGGCTGTGGCCATTTTATAGGCCTTTTCATAATTGGTCCTTGATTCCTTGATCTTCCCACTCTTCTCGAGAGCCTCGGCGAGGCTGTCGTAGCAGTTTGCCGAATTTGGATAATTCTCGACATTGCGCTTGAAAACGTCGATTGCTTCGGTGAGCCGATTTAGTCCGATCAACTGATAGCCCGCCTGATTCAGCAGATTTTCGGGAACCAGAATTCTGTAGCCAAATCGATCGGATAGTTTTCTATAATGCCCCTCAAGATCGCCGACATTACCCGATTCGGGAGGAGGCCATCCGGCGAAGATCTTACGGAGACCGGCAAAGTATACCGGCAACAAAGCCGAGGCGTGATTATCGTTTTGGTATTGCTGAAATTCGAACTCAAGATTCTTAGGGTTTGATGTTTGCAGGACTTCCTTTAACGATCTGAATGCGGGCAGATATTCCGGTTCGTTGCCCACACCAACAAACAATTTCTTTCGCCAGTCTCGTTTCTGCTTCAAAACCTCTTGAGCTCGCTTAATCACCAAATCATTATCCCAATGTAAATAAGGGCTTGCGGCGATGTATGCGTTAAAGAGTTCGGGTCGGGAAACAAACGAATAAACTACGGCCAAGCCGCCATAGCTGTGTCCTGCAAAGACGCGAAACGGTTGTGTCCGGTAATTTCTTTCGATAAGTGGAATCACTTCTTTTTCAATAAAATCTAGAAATTTGTCGCCACCACCGCCGCCAAGGCGTTCAGTTCTTGTCGGGGTCAAATCGCGGGTTCGGCTGGTGTTTTGAATTCCGACGATTATCATTTCGGGCATCTGGTCACCCCAAGCCTGTTGTTCAACGATCCCAGCCATCATCGCGTTTTGCGGCGGATGGGCGTCAAGCATATAGACGACCGGAAATCTTGTATCCGGCTTCTGATATGCCGCTGGGACTCTTACAAGAATTGTTCTTTCCTCACCCAAGATCTGCGAGTTGATCTTGAGAATGTCGTGGATCACACTTGCAGCCTGTTGCGATTGGCCGTGAATCGAAACGTGAATCAAAAGGCAGAGAACAAAAAGCGGAAGTAGGTTTCGAATTGTCGACAGTGCATTGGTCTGAAAACTTAGCATTTTACCTCTCGATAGCTGTCATTAGTTAAGTTAGTATCTCGTCAAGATTTCGTCTTCTATGTATAGGTGACTGCGGCTTCGCACCGATGCGACTATGCCCTTCCGTTCTTAACAACAAACACGTCACCGAAAGCGTCCTGCCATACTTTAAGACCCGAGATGTACCGATAGTTTCGATGTCTTCGTCTGTGCTCGAATTTCATATCAAATTTCATAAGTTTGGTTCAACCGTTCTCTGGTTCTCCCAAATACATATACAACTTGTCCCAGTACATTTTCTGCCAGCCACGATCTAATTGCTCATATTCATTCGGAGGGAACCCCGACTGATCCAAAATCAATCGCGTTGTTCGGCCCTCACTTCGCAACTCGATTCTAACGATCGAAAATACGCCCGGGTCCCACTCGTCAATCCGCCATGACTGTACAATTTTTCTCCCGGGCCAGAGTAGAAGTTGACGCCCCGCTACCGTCCCATTAAAGCAGGAAAAACCGCCACCCGCTTCATGACTGATTTCTGCGGAAAGGGCGGTCAGCTCACCAAAAAGCCGGCCGTCGGTCAATACGCAGTAGAGTAGGTCGGGGCTGGCGGTGAAAATAACTTCTTGATGAATCGTAGGTTTGATAGGTCTCTCCTATTTCCGTTTCCCCTTTTTGAAGTCAGGGGCACTTACAACCGCACTACAGCGCAACAAATACGGCGACGCTCCGCATAACTTTTTCATCTTTGAACGCACAAGGCGACGTCTTCTCGTCCCTTCCGCCCTAAAAGCCATTTTGCGACGCACACATCGATAGTGAAATGCGCCGCAGACCAGATCCCTCGTTAGGACTGATTCTAAAGGCCGGCTTTGGCCACTGCATCGTCCAACATTTTATTTATCTCATCAACCGACTTGGCTTTTGTTATCAGGCCATGTACTTTTTTCGTCTTAGCGTCCACAAGTACAATAAACCCCGTTTTGCCTCCGCCTTTCCGATACGCGTCTTCGAGACCGGCGTAGGATGCGAGAAATGCAGCCTGAGATTTTGTCTGTTCGTCGGTCATGTCGAATCGAACGGCCATGATCTGCTTACCGGCGTAAGATTTTTTGATATCCGCCATTCGCGGCATTAGTTCCTTGCAAGTTGCACACCAGTCGGCGTAGAATTCAACCGCCAAGATCTTTGGGGCCTCAACCTTGATTTCGAGCTTGACCTCGGATTTCTGCTCCTGCGCGACGCCGATTTGTAAAAAAAGCGCCATCGCCAATGCAATAAATACAACTGTGATGCAGGTTCTCCACGCTCCGCTAATATCCAATCGGTTACTATTTTTGTTCATCTTTTCTCCCTATTCCTATTTTTTTATTCAAACATTTTTGAGAGATGCCCATTGGGCATCACCAAAACTAATCTGATCGGCTTTTGAATTTATTTATGCGCTTCCCAAGCGCCAGTCCTGTTTCCCAGTCTAATTTGTTGGGAACGTGAACAACCTCAAGCTCTGCAAAGGGGATTTGAGTCGACTTACCACCTGTCCAAATCAATAGGACCCGTGCCTCGAACAGGGCGTAACTGGCAATGATCTCACTCATTAACCGATCGTCAAAACGATAACTCCCGTTGCTCAAAACCAGGTTCGTTTCGCCTGCGACAATCAGAGCGGCTCGGCAGGAATGCATTTTCGTCCGATTTGATTCCGACAGCAACAGACAGCCTTCTTCCCTGATTTGAACCTCGTATTGGAAATCAGTGATTTCCAATACCTCCCGAACGGAAGGCGGGAGTTCGGGGTCCGGGCCACACGAGACAATAAGACGAGTAGTTTCTTGGGTCTGAAGTGCGACCGGCGTAAGGTAGCTTCGATGATGCCCGTTACTCTTGGTTATCGGATTTTGGTGACCGTTCCGGTAGGAAGGGAGCAGAAATTCGCCGAGCGCTGCCTCGTCTACGCTGAACCGAGTGGGCTGACCTTTTCGTCCAACCGAGGCGATTCCTAGGTCGGCAGCATGGCAGAGGTGGAAAAAACTCGTAACACAATCTTCAGCCGTCTTTTCATTCCGTCCCGGAAAGGAATCAGCAAAGTTCTCATTCCAGAATTTTTTAACTTCTATATAAGTGATTAAGCTTGAGCCAGATGCTGAAATCCACTCTAGTCCGCTCTCGTAGGGAGCAATCGAGTGCAGTATAGCTCTATATTGCCTTGCCTCGGCACTCAAACTTTCAGCAATTTTCCACCCTATTGGGCTGAGACAAATGAGGTCAAAGTCGTCGGAAATTATGCCCCAAGTCTTGTAAGCGGCTAGCTTGCAAGGTTCAAACAACCGCCTGCGAAATATATCGGTTATCTCAAGGGGAGAGATCCCATCTTGTTTTTGCTTGAGAAAGCGAACCAAGTTCCTGAGATCGTTGACGGTCGTTGCCGCCGTTGGCAAAGTTGTCTTCCTCATCTTGGCGACCGGGGATAATGCCTGAGCAATCATATTTCCATTCACGCTAACTTCGGTCAGTCAATATCTTGTTGACCTTGATTTTTGTATTAAGGGTGGTTAGCTTTATGCCTAGGATCTTCGTTGCCTTCGTTTGATTCCCTTGCGACAACTTGAGCGCGTGCTTTATCAACCGCTTTTCATAGTTGCGAACCTCAGTCGAGAGGTTGAAATTCTCGCCAAACGCTAGAGAATTCGTTGACTCCTCGATGTAGGACAGATCATTTGTTTCGTCAATTATTTCCGCTGCGAGCTTTCGCATATGCAAAAAATTGTATATAAGTGCTTCCGGAACTAAAACCGGATCCCTGGGCCCATTTTTCATAATTCTTTAAGGGTTTGTCGTCGATCGTTTTTACTTTATTTATCCAAATCACGAAGGCATCGCTGGTCGACTGATTCGGCATCAAATCAAGTCGATACTAAAACTTTGTACTCAAACCCTTTGACTCGTGCAAGCATCGCCCGAAATTGGAAATTAAGTCTTTAAGAGAATATTAAAAATATATTTTTGGCGTAATGGAACATAGAATTGAATCGATTTTCGTATTTGGAAACTACAGGCTCGACCCTGAAGGGCAAGTTCTTCTGCGCAATAACGAAATTGTTCCACTGACCCCGAAGCTATTCGAAACCCTTAGATTGTTGGTCGAGAATGGGGGAAGGACATTGTCAAAGGAGACGTTTTTAACCAGTCTGTGGCCCGATACTTTTGTAGAGGAGAGCAATCTTGCACAGAACATTTTTCATCTGAGAAGGGTGCTGGGAGAAGACTCCAGGGGCAAGATCTTTATTAAGACGGTTCCGAAAAGAGGTTATCGATTTGTAGCACCGACCAAACTAATCCCGACCGGAACTCTAAACGGCCATAACAAAATTAGCATCCTCGAAAATGGTCAGACAGCGCACGGATCTGAAGGTAACGGGGGCTTCCAATATCGCTGGCCCTTGGTAATCTGCGTTGTAGCTCTGTTCGTGTTCGGCCCGGCGGCATTTTGGACGGTCCATTGGCGGCTCAATCAAGTCGGTCAGATAGCGTCCGTTTCCTCGATAGATGGTAAGTCCCTTGCGGTATTAAAATTCAAGCAAATCGGAGGGGGCGATGATCAACTCAGCATGGGGATGACAGACGCCCTTATCACCAAATTAAGTACCTTGAAGCAGCTAAAAATTCGGCCGACGAGTTCTATTTTTCAAAGCAAACAAGTTGATCCGGTTGAGATCGGTAGGGAACTCCGTGTTGGAAAGATCCTGGATGGTTCGATTCAGCAGACCCGTGATTCGGTTCGGGTGAGCGTTCAATTGATAAATGTCGAGAATGGCGTAACGATATGGGCGAAGTCGTTTGACGCAAGCTCAACAAATATCTTTGAAGTGCAGGATGCAATCTCCGAGCAAGTCTCACACTCGCTGCTCGAACAATTAAGTGAAAGCGACAGCCTGCTGGTGTCTAAACGATATACCGGCAATTTAGAAGCTTACGAAGCATATAGTCGGGGGCGATACTTTTGGGCTATCAGCTCAAGAAGCGATCTCGGTAAGGCGGTTGAACATTTTCAAAGGGCTATTTCGTTAGATCCTCAATATTCGCTTGCATATTCGGGGCTTGCGGACGCCCAGATTCTTATTGCTTCAAGTTTATCGGGGACGCCGAGGGCGAAGACAAATCAGAATCTCGCTAAGATCAATGCCGTCAAAGCCCTCGAACTCGATAATTCGCTTGCCGAACCGCATGCAACACTGGCGGCAGTCATTTTTGAAGAGAAGGGAGATTGGGCCGCTGCCGAAGCAGAGTTTCTCAAGTCAATTGAACTAAATCCAAATTACGCGGCCGCCCACAATTGGTATGCCCTGCATTTGCTGGCACAAGGGCAGTTCGAAAGAGCCGAAGTTGAATTAAAAAAGGCTCTTGAGATTGATCCTGTATCACCTGGTATGAACCTGGCGCTTGGTCAAATTTACTATTTCGCAAAGCAATACGATCGTTCGACAGAACAGTTTGGAAAGACACTTGAACTTGACCCTGAGTTTCTTCGAGCCAAATTATTTATGGGACTTTCACTCGAGGCGGCGGGCAGGACGGATGACGCAAGACCTATTTTTGAACAGCTGAATCGCGACTTTCCGAAATACACCGCAGCTAGCACGGCACTTGGATGTTTATATGCCGACGAAGGAAATCACGAAGGTGCCCGCGATCTTTTGAAGGCTCTCGATAGAGTATCCCCTCCCAGTATTTTTGAGACGTATGGAATTGCCGTTATTAACGCTCATTTGGGAAATACTGAAAAATCGCTCCTTCTCCTTAGCGATATTTCGCGTACTAAGAACGTCAGCATCATGGCACGCATAAAGTTTGATCCCAAACTGGACATTCTTCGCCAGGATAGTCGATTTCAGAAGTTTCTGCTTGACTAACATATGCGGCAACGAACTGCGTACTCCCGATTTCTTCCTTTATATACGAATAGTCGAACAGCGCTGATGGCGGGCCTAGGTTCATTGTTTCGCTATTAAATAGGGAACATGGTCGTTGCTTCGCGCTCGAGCCCCAACTTTGTCAAGAACTAATTCGGTTATCTCTAATGTTCACATACAGTTAATAATCTATCTTGCCCCTGGGTTGGTGCGGCATATCACTTGCCTATTATTCGGTGAAACAAGAAATGCGATCGGTAGGTTTCGCCGGTCGCAAACACAGGGGTTTGTCCACCATATTTACAAGGAGAATAGAGCATGTTGTCGTCTGCCCGTAGGCGTCTCGCAGTCGTTCTTGCGCTGGTTTGCTGCGCCGTTTTTACCGTAGTCAAGTTTGGTCCTGTAATCAGGGCCGGAACTGCGCCCCTGGCGTTTGCGCCGTCGATAACCGCGACGAATGACGGCAACATTTTTACCGATGCCGATGGCGACGCGCGGGCTGATCCGGGCGATACGGTCGAGTACACCGTTACGATCAACAATATCGGTACCGATCCCGCAAATAATGTCGTATTCCAAGACACGCTGGATGCAAATATGACACTCGTCGGCGGTTCGGTTGTCACCTCGCCCATTGCAGCACCGGACGCATTTGCGGCCACGGGGAACGTGCGTCGATCGATTCCTGATGGCGGGACAGATCTGCTTGCAAACGATATCAACCCGCTAACCGGGACAAACGCGGGGCTGAGCGTGGTAGCCGAAACCATCTCAAGCGCCAATTGCACGGGCGGATGTTCCAATAACGTGGCGATTACGGCGGATGGAAGTTTTACCTACAATCCTCCGCCAGGGTTTGAGGGCACCGACACATTTACATATACGGCGACCAACGGCAGTTTGAACGCCACGGGAACGACGACTTTCACCGTCAGCGGAATGATCTGGTTCGTCAATGCGAGTGCCGGTGCTGGTGGTGATGGACGGCTGACAAATCCATTCAATTGTCTTGTGGGAGCCGGGTGTTTCAACGGATCGGCAAACGATCCGGGCGATAATATCTTTCTTTACAGCGGTGCGTACACCGGCGGTTTGACGTTAAAGAATAATCAGCGCGTTATCGGCCAGGGAGCTAGTTCGTCGCTTTCGTCCATCACCACCCTCACGCCGCCGGCTGGCAGCGATGCATTTCCGGTGACGGGCGGTGCGAATCCGACGATCACGACCGTCGTGGCGGCGACCAATGGAATTACACTAGGCACGGGCAATGTGCTAAGGGGTTTTACGGTCGGGAATACAACCGGAGCCAAGATATCGGGCAACGCCTTTGGAACGCTGACACTCGGAAACGATGCGACGCCGGACGTAACGCTTAGTGGTACGGGACAGGCTCTCGATCTAGTAACCGGTGCATTTGCAACCTCAGGCATCAGTTCGATCGAATCGACCAACAGCCCCTCTACCGGTATCACTCTAGACAATTCGACTGGTAGTATCTCTGTCACGGGAACCACTGCCGTCACAAATGCGGCAAACATTGGCGTGAGCATTTCAGGTGGCAGCGGGAACCTGTCATTCGGAGCGGTGACTGTAAACAACCGAAACTCGGCCGGCGTGTTCGTCAATGCCGGCAGCAGAACGATCAGTTTTGGCAATGTCACGATCCCGAATCCCAACCTAAGCGATACTACGGCTTTCGGTGTCGATAATACGACGGGCGGCAGCGTGAATGTATCAAGCCTCACCATTAATAACAATGGCGGAAATGGCTCATGCGTCGCATTGTCTGGTTCGAATGGTTCCGTCTCGATCAATGGCGGGACGCTGAGCAACGCCACGAATGCCGAGTTGAGTGTCAGTTTCGGCACCGGAAACGTGACGTCGGCAGCAGCGATCTCCAATGCCTCTGGTCGATCAGTTCAGGTTTTGAATCGAACCGGCGGAACGGTTGACGTATCGGGCAACATAAGCGACACGGGTAATGGGATACTCGTTCAAAACAACAGCGTCAGCGGATCGCCGGTCATAACCTTCAGCGGCGCGACAAAAACGCTGAATACCGGGGCCAACACCGCCGTCACGCTCGACAATAATGATGTCGCTACGATCAACTTTACCAACGGCGGACTCGACATCGATACGACATCAGGTACCGGCTTTACCGTGATAAATGGTGCGGCCGGGGTCAATGTCAGCGGAGCGGGCAACTCCATAAACAGCGGTTCAATGACGGCGCTGAATGTGGAAACCGCTCCGCTTGGCATGACCTTTGAGAGTATTGCGTCAACAAACGCAGGAACCAATGGGATCAATCTCGATGCCACCTCAGGAAGTTTTGCGGTCACCGGTGCGACGACTGTTTCCAATGCCGCGAATGCCGGGATACGTATCAACGGCGGAAGCGGAACGGTCGGTTTCGGCACCGTCACTGTCGATAACCGCAACAGTGCGGGCGTGAACATCCTCGGCGGGAATAAGACGATCACTATGGGATCGACGACGATCCCCAACCCGAACACCAGCGGAACGAGCGCACTCGCCATCGATAACATGACGGCCGGAAGCGTAACCATTTCCAGCGTGACGATAAATAACAACGCGGCGGCAAGCTCGGCCATTGCATTATCCAACAACGATTCGACGATCAATATTCAGGGCGGAAGCGTATCGAACGCGGCGGGAGCAACTGTCAGCGTTTCAAGCGGTGCCGGAAACATTACCTATTCGGGTACGATCGGCAACACGGCCGGCCGCTCGGTGCAGGTGCTCAACAATGACGGAGGCTCTATCACATTCAATAGAGCCATTACCGACACCGGGACCGGGGTTTTTGTTGACAACAACACGAGCACAGCCATTACGTTTGCAGGCGGGCTATCGCTCAATACGGGGACCACTACCGCATTTACCGCAACGGGCGGCGGTACGGTGAATGTCTGTGACGAAGCCCCCTGCAATCCAGCGGCAACCGGAGCCTTGGTCAACACACTAACCACGACAACCGCCACGGCGCTGAATGTCGTCAATACAACGATCGGTGCGAACAATCTGGAGTTTCGTAGTATTTCGTCGAATGGTGCCGCCAGTGGAGTTATTTTAAACACGACAGGAAGCACCGGCGGACTTATTGTAAAAGGCACTGGGACAGCCGGTTCCGGTGGGACGATTCAAACAGGAGCAACCGGTATCAGCCTCACCAGCACCCGCAACGTTTCGCTCACCCGCATGCAGCTCAACGGGTTTAGCGACTTCGCGATTCGCGGTTCCTCGGTCGTCAACTTCACGCTGGCCGATACCGTAATTAACGGTGTCAACGGCAATGACGGGGCGGCAAACGAAGGAAGTGTACGATTTACCGAACTAACTGGTTCTGCGACAGTAAGCGGTTGCAATATCAGTGGCGGCTTTGAGGACAATTTTGCAGTCATAAACACAAGCGGTTCGCTCAACCGTATCACTTTCAGCGGAACTACCATCGGAGCCAATAGTACAACAGACGGAAGCGACGGAATTCTGATCGAAGGCCAGAACGCTGCTGTTGTTAATACCACCGTGCAGAACGGCACGTTCACTTCGTCGCGCGGCGATCATTTTCAAATCAACCTGACTCATACCGCCTCGACTGATTTGGTTTTTACGGGCAACAACATTACCAACGCTCATCCGGCGGTCGTGAGCGGCGGGGGCGGCGTTCGGCTTACTGGCGGATCGGCAGGAGGCAATGTTAGCGCCACATACAATATCTCTAATAACACGATGCGGGATTCCAACGGAACTGCAATCGGGGTGACAAAGGGTGCGGGCACCGGAACCATGAGCGGAACGATCAACAATAATCAAATTGGGGTTGTCGCGACACTTAATTCAGGTTCAGCCGCGGGATCGGGCATCTCGGTAATTAGTGCTGAAGGTGGTACCAGCACCGTTGCCATAACTAACAATCAGGTTCGCCAATACGGTAATTTCGGCATTATTGTTCAAGCTGGGGGCTTGCCTGCGCTCGGAACCGGCTCCGTGAACGCGACTGTGACAGGGAATGTTGTTTCTAACCCAGGGAATCTCATCTTTGCTAAGAATGGCTTTCAGCTTAACAGCGGTACGAATGTGGGTGATGTGTTTCAAGTCTGCCTAGGTTTTGGTGGTGCGGGTGCATTGAGAAACTCGCTTGTCGGTACTGGAACAGATGGTGGTACAGATTTCCGGTTGCGCCAACGTCAAACGACGACTGTGCGTTTGCCCGGATATGGAGGTGTCAATAACGACGATGCCGCAGTAACGACCTTTGCTCAGACAAACAACAATATCGGAGCGCCCACAGGTTCTGTTACGAACACTGTGCCAACCGGAGGAGGCTTCATCGGCGGTGCAGCATGCACGACACCACCACCCGCCGCGAATCCTGCCGACGAAACGGTGGCAGCTAATATCTACGGTTTTGATAACAAACTAGAGTTCCTAAATTCGACCTATCAATTGCCGTTGAGCGTTTTGGGTCGGAGTGTCGAGATCGAAGAACTCCAACCTGATTCGGCGGCAAAAAAAGAAAATCTGACGCGAGGAAATGATTTCCTGACACGAGGAAAAGATTTCAATACACCTGGAAAAGATTCCAAAGCACAAGGAGAAGGCTCCAAAGCATCAGGAAAAGATTTCAAAGCACCAGGAAAAGATTTCAAAACACGTGGAGAAGAATTCCTGTCACGATATCAAGAAAATATCGCGCTATATCAAGGCAATCTCTCACTTTTCCAACCTGATCTGACCGAATATCAAACAGATAATGCTCTATTCCAGCCGTACAAACCGCAATTGTCATCCTCAGACGAACAACCACCCACATCCGCAGACCTCCCATGGTTAAGCAGTTCAACAACACTGCTTCGCGAATTTGTCGGCAAGCTGAGCAACGCCATCTCGCCGACCGTGTATTCGCAGGAGGTTCGTGCCGAGTGGGAAGGCCGAGCCGATGCGAAGGGAGGAGCTTCGCCTCCGCGCGAAGCTCCATTCTCTCCCATGGCGGGCGAGACAATAACCGTCAGCGGCTCTGGCTCAGGCTTTACGCTCCCGGCGGGATCGAACCTGACGATCAAATTCCGTGCGACAATTGTGGCCCAGCCTCCGTTCTTTATACAGGTATCCAATCAGGGATCGGTCGCGGGCAGCAATTTTGCTACGGTCGTGACCGACGATCCGAGTGTCGCCGGCCCAAGTCAGCCGACTCTGACCGCAATCGACCACACGACCGTCGCGGTCGTCTCAAACGCGAACCCATCCGTCGTCGGGCAGAACGTGACCTTTACCGCGACACTGACCGGCGTTCCGTCACGAGCCAGCGACCCGCCCGGAACGGTGCTGTTCAAAGACAACGGCGTGGATATCGGCGTTCCGGTCGCGGTAACGACCGGCGGCGATAGTAACAATATCAGCACCGCACAGGTAAGCACAACCGCGCTGACTCAAGGCAATCACACAATAACCGCCGAATACAGCGGCGGCGGTGTAGGTGTGCTCAGCTATAACGCTAACGCAGGCACGCTAACGGGCGACCCTCAGGTGGTCGATCCGCCGCCTCCGCCTCCAACGCTGGGTAACTATCCAGCTACGACGGTCGATCTGAGCGACAACATTACTATTACACCGGATGCTCCCCCGACAGGGACGACGAGCGTGACCGCGACCACCACAGCGGGTTTTATCGGCCCCTTTGAAGTCAATCCTGCGACCGGCGTGGTGCGCCTGACCAACGCCCATCCTGCAAAGATTCCGGCCGGTGCCTATACGGTCACCGTAACAGCGTTCGGGCCGGGAGGCACGGCTACGCGAACAATTATGCTGACAGTGAATAATGGTACGCCATGTTTGGCAACGGCCGGATTCGCTTCGCCTGCTGTGCCCCAATTAGCCATGCAGGCTGAACCTCGTGCGGTCGCGATCGCAGATTTCAATGGTGACGGGAATCAGGACATAGCCGTGGCCAATAGCGGGTCGAGCACGGTCTCGATCCGTTTAGGAAATGGCAGCGGAGGATTCACGTCGCCAGCCCCGGCCGAGATCGCGATTGGCATTGAGCCATATGCCCTTGCCACCGGAGACTTCAATGCCGACGGAAGGGCGGATTTGGCGATCGCCGACTTCAGCGGTTTAGGCAGCGTCGCAATTCGTTTGGGAAATGGGAGCGGCGGATTCACTTCACCAGCCGTACCGACATTTACGGTTGGGCTCGGTCCGTCCTCGGTAGCGATCGGAGATTTCAACGGCGACGGCCGGCAGGACTTCGCAACGGCCAACCAGTCCGTGGACAATGTCTCGATCCGTCTGGGCGATGGCAGCGGCGGGTTCACGTCGCCTGCGTCGCCTGAAATTAGCGTTGGCTCTATTCCAGTATGGGTAGCGATCGGGGATTTCAACGGCGATGGAAATCACGACTTCGCCGCCGCAAATCTCGGTTCGGCGAACGTCTCGATCCGTTTGGGAAATGGCAGCGGTGGGTTCACTTCGCCGGTCACGCCTGAGGTTACAGTGGGCACAAATCCATTCTCAGTAGCGATCGGAGATTTCAATGGCGACGGTACACAGGACTTTGCAACGGCCAATGGCGGTTCGGCCAATATCTCGATCCGTATAGGCAATGGCAGCGGTGGATTCACTTCGCCTGCGACGCCGGAAGTTACGGTCGGCACCTCTCCTAATTCAGTCGCTGTTGCGGACTTTAATGGCGATGGGCGGCAGGATCTCGCCACGGCTAACGCTGCTATCAATAATGTCTCGATCCGTTTGGGAAATGGCGCCGCGGGATTCACCTCGGCGGCCACGCCTGAGGTAACGGTTGGCGCCGCCCCTCTCGCAATTGCAATTGGGGATTTCAATGGCGACGGCAGGCAGGACTTCGTGACGACAAATCGAAGTTCAAACAACGTCTCGGTTCGTCTTGGCGATTGTACCGGCCCGCCAAACGCACCGCCAACATTTACACCCGCCGCCGCGATTTCGGTTCAGCAAGGTGCTCCGGCCGGGCCTGCGTTTCCTGTCGGAACCGTCGCGGATGCCGAGTCCCCGGCAGGTACCATGACCGTAATCCAGATCGCCGGTGGAACAGCTGCAGGAATCACGGTGAGCGGTATTATTAACAACAGCGGTAGCGTTACGGGTGTCGTGACCGCATCTCTAGCTGCAACCTCGGGAACGGTTCGTTTTCAAGTAACGGACGGCGGAGGGTTGACGGGAATTGGTGATTTACAAGTAAACGTATCACCGGCGAACACACCTCCGACGATCGTTGCTGTGGCGACGACGCGAAATGCGGGTTCGCCCGCGTCGAATTCGACGATCGCGAACGTGACGGATGCCGAGAGCGGTAATGGCGGGGTTACGGTGACGGTCAATGGCGGAGCTACGGCGACTGTCAATGGCGTTACTGTGTCGAATATCCAGAACAACGGAACCGGCGGCATTACGGCTGATGTCGTGGCGGCGTGCGGAGCGACAAATGCTTCGTTCACGCTAACGGCGACGGATGGCGGCAGTTTAACGGCAACGGATACGTTAAATGTGACGGTAGTGGTCGTACCGCCGACATTGTCATACAACACACCGGCGGCGATCGTCTTTGGAGCGGGCACGACGGTGGGTCCGGCGACGGGCCCCGCGGACAACGGCAGCGTGGCATCGATAGCGGTGCAGAATACCGGTTCGTACACCGGCACAGTGTCGGTCCACAACACGACCGGCGTTGTTACATTCTCAAACGCGGCTCCGGTCGGGTCGCATACGATCGTTATACGAATAACGGACAACTGCGGCACGATAACCGATGCTTCGTTCACACTGACGGTCAACAAGGCCGATACGGTGACGGTGATCACGGGTGACACACCTGACCCAAGTATCATCGGCGAGGCGTATGCGGTCACATGGACGGTGACACCGGTCCCACCGGGAGCCGGAACGCCGTCGGGCAATGTTACGGTCGTGGATGGCACGGGCGGAACATGTACCGCCGCCGTGGCAGCCGGAACATGCAACGTGACGTCAACATCGGCCGGTGTGAAGACACTTGTGGCGACATACTCGGGCGATGCAAGCTTTAACGGCAGCACATCTGCCGGAGTGAGCCATACGGTCAACCTGCAGATCACCGGAACGATAAGGCAGTACCCGGCAATGACCGGCCTTGCAAATGTGACGGTCAGGCTGCTGCAGATGCCTGGAGCAACGACGCTTGCGACGACAACGACAAATGCGAGTGGTCAATATACATTCGCAGGCGTCTTTGCGGGCAATGTGGCGATCGTACCAGATACGACGACACCTGCACCGGGCCGCCAGTACGATCCGCAGAGCCGCAGCTATAACGCTATCGTGAATAACATCACGGGAGCCGACTTTACGGCCTACAACTCATTGGGTGATGTACCAAGGACGCTGACGCTTCCGACGCAGTATGTCGTACCGGGAGCTGCGGGCACGATGCCTGTGATCCTCAACAGCCAGGACAACGAGGCACAGGTCTCGTTCACGATCACATACGACATCAATCCGTTCGCACAGCCTCCGACATTCGTCTGCGGAACGAACGCACCGGGTTGTACGCTGGTTACGGATACAAGTGTGCTCGGACGCGTCGGTGTGACCATCACACCAGCGGGCGGAGCATTCTCGTTGGCCGACGGAGTACCGGAAGGACAAACACCAGAAACAACGCAAACTGCAGGGCCGAAGGAGATCGCAAGGATGAACTTCCAGACGCTGGCAAACAATCAGCCGAGTACGCCGATCACGTTTGTCACGACGCCGGTCAATACAGTGGTACGAGACGCTGCGACAAATCCGCTGCTGACAAACTTCGTAAGCGGCCTGATCGTCTTTGCACAGGGCAACGAGGGCGATGTATCAAACCGAAACGCGGGTAACGGCAGCATCGATTCGACAGACGTTGTACAGCTCAGACGCTTTGTCACGGGCCTCGATACACCGGTCGGGACGCATAATGAGTTCCAGAGAGCGGATACATCGCCGGCTGCCACAAAAGGCAACGGCCAGATCGACGCAACCGATGTCATCCAGACCCGCCGATACGCAACGGGTCTCGACGGGCCACAGGCAGCAGGAGGCCCGGGGGCAGCAAATCCGGGACCGATGCCAGCAGAAGAGACGGCAGCGGCAGAAAACAGCAGCAGAGAAATAAAACTCGGCAGCTCGAATGCCGCAACGAACAGCCGTGTGACCATACCGGTCGAGATCACAGGAAACGGCGATGAGATGGCGACGAGCTTTGTCGTCAGATACGATCACACGAAACTTGGAAATCCGACCGTCGAAACAGCCAATGTTCCCGAAGGAGCAACGCTGACGACGAATACGGACGAGCCGGGAATCGTGAGAATACTGATCGACGGCACCACTCCGTTTGCTAGATCAAAGGATGCCAATACGATCCTCAATATCGCATTCGACGTGTCAACCAAGGCACCGACGGGCGATACGACCGTAGAGCTTGAGACGGTAGTGATCTCGGATGCAGCAGCCAACAGCCTGACCACAAAGACAACAAACGGCCGCATCTCGATCGCCGGGCCAAACGCTCTCGGAGTCGAGATCAGTGGACGCGTGATGACCCCAACAGGACAAGGCCTGAGAAACGCGACCGTGACCCTAACGGACGCCAACGGACAAAGCCGAACCGCCACAACAGGCACCTTCGGCTTCTACCGTTTCGAGGCAACATCTGGCGAGGAGTACGTCATCGCCGTCTTCTCTCGCCGCTACCGTTTCATCTAAGTTCGCCGGCTCAACCGAAAACCTGACCGCCGTCGACTTCACCGCGAAGGAATAATGCATTGGCTGTTTGCTTATCATACCTGCCGGCACGTCAATCGTTTTCTGGCGAACGTCGAATTGCTGGAAGCTTAGGACGGTTCTTTCGAAGAAATTCGAAAGCCCCTTTTTTCGTCGTTTTGCGCAGCAAGTTGGAGCAACCCTACGGTTCGCGGATCTTGTAACATCTGGCTTAGATCGAATATCGGAAAATCAACCAGGCCGTAATAGGTCACGCCCTTGTCCAAACGATAGCGCAAAGGTTCGATCATCGACGCTAAGGAGAAGTAGAATACCCGGCGAGTCGGATTCCCAAATGAAGCTTTCGGGAAGCCGTAACTCATCAAAGAAGGACGCCCACTGAGGCTTCTTCGGGAAACTCCGTTTCGAATAAAAGGTATAACGCGTATTTCCGACCTCGAAAAAGCGATGATGCCGCTTTTCCATCCTATTGGCTATTGCACCACTTTCAAGCGATGGCTTAATCAAAAAAATCGTTAGCGGCGGTGAACTAGCGAACTCTCAAATACAATGAACCGAATTCAGCCAGTTATCTTATACTCGATATACATTGGCTCGGCGACACCGGTGGACGAGTCCTTGATCAATCGCCCGTTAAATTTGAGATTCGAGATAAAGGCTTTGTCATTACACCTAGATCCCAATGCTACTTTGTCGGTTTCGTCGGCCAGAATTACTCTCCCCCTTGTTCTCTCGATCAGGCGCTGAAACAGATTCCCCTCAGGCATTTCCCAACCATGAGGGTTAGTTTTGCTTGTCTTGCTTCTTGCCATTGCGCGATCGACCGGGATCATGGCACTCAATTTTGGGTTTGTCATCATTTCGAGCCCATGCTTCTTCAAGGTTGCATTGTGACTACCATGATGACCGACCTTATAGAACACGGTCCTTTCCAAGAGCTCAGTTATCCGTATGTCTCGTTTAATGCCATCCTTCGCGGGAACCTTAAAGGCGAGTTTCTGCCAGGACTTCCAGTTCGCGAACTGTGCGTCACCGGGAAACAGGAGAACCTCGCCAGAATCAATGATCTCAATCGCTATTGCAAGACACGTATTATTTGTATAGCTATCCAAGTTCAACGCCAGAACGCCGGCAGTTGACAACCAGTCATCCTCGATCCGTCGCCAGTCATTCGGTGCTGGAGAAAATCCATATCGTTCAGAGAAAAATGGATGCACGGAAGCGTCCGCCGCCGCCGATTCGCCTAGCCGAAGATGCGGCTCAAAAGGCTGACAAAGCTCCGCATTGAACAAACCAGAAGTTCCCGAAACGGCCGCAAAAAAGCTATCGGCAATTGCCATTTTTGTGCCGTGCTCTCTGTATGTATCCTCCTCAGACGGTTCAATACTTGTAAAACTCTCAAAATCTTCCGGTGGGCCGAGGATATAGAATCTGAACCTGTCGAGGCCAGGCAAGGTGAAGGTTGTGCCAGGCATGCAGAATCTCGGCTCGTTATCGGATTGTTTCAGGGCAAAGTCCCAAGCGGGCGACCTTACTTCAAGGTCCTCTCCGGCTGCCAATATATTTCCATCGAAAAATTCATCTAGAATGGAGCGGACAGTTTCTTTCAAGCCCGCTGATGATTCGGACTTCATCTTGCTCGTTGCCGATACCAGTCCCAGGATCTGTTTTCTAAATCGCTCCCGGACAGCCCTATAGTTTGGATGTGATCTATCATCCAGCCAGCTTGTCCATACCTGCCCGAATACCATATCAGTGAACACATCTTTTGCGAGTGAAAAACCTGAGGTATGATCATAGTGTTCATGGGTAAGCAAAACGTGATCAAGTATTTTCTTTTCTGTACCGCCAACGGTCTTGGATCTTGGCATCGAATCACGAATGTCTGTGACAACCTGACGCATAATGTTTCCGCCATTCGGCGTTCCCTGAAGGAGTCCGCAATCGATCAGCATATTAACTTCGTCAGAACCTTTCTGTTTGAACGTCAGTAGAAAGCAATCTCCAAGCCCATGACGATACATGCGAATTCGAACTGATGGTTTGATAGCGGTTGGCATAGATTTACGTCTTAGAAATCGGTGTGTAGTCTCGCGAACGGCTCCACTCCAACTCCGGCCCCAGGTTTACCAAAGTAGGTCGCGGAAAGGGAGACTCCGGCCACGCCGGTCCGGAATTCTCGCTGACGCTGGAGGCGGGCCGGGTCGTCGATCAGGTTCTTGACTACGTACTTCAGCGTTAGAGTCTGGAGGTCCATGATGAGCGTACAGCCGCCCCGGAATTCAAAGGTCTCACTTTCGTCCGTCACGAAACCGTCGGCAATCGTAACCTCGCGTTTTTGAGTCAACGAAATTAAAACCTCATCTACAGTATCTCCATCGGGGCCGACTCGCCGGCAACCACGGAAAGAATGTACCTCAAAAACGTATCGTCCGCCGATATCCTCAAGGCCGCTCGCCTTTAAGTCTTTCTCGGGAGTCTTTAGGAAATACAGCCCCGTTATTTCTTCAAACTTCCTAATATCCGCCTCTAGCCCTACACCTTTGTATTCAGCGATCCACCGATGCAAATCGCGTCTCGCGGCGCGGGTCAAATAGAAAATTCTCTCGCGTTCCGAATATGTGTCCCATTCTTCGGGCGAAACCTCTCCATCGATGTACTGGCCAGGATATTCGTTCAGATAGCTGAGACGGTGAATATAGCCTCTAAGGCCCTCGGCGATAAACTTGAAAATGCCTTGTTGTTGCTCATCGCGAACCATGTTCCAACGAAGAGCGTCCTCCGAAAGTGTCCGGAGATCACGAGGGTAAATGCCTCTTCTCCGAAACGCTTCTATGAAAGCGATGCGATATCCGATATCGTCATCTGGCACCAAGTCTATGTCTGCTGTTATGATCGCCCGCAGATAGTCACCAAAACTAATATCGACAGGTGGACAGTAATCCAGCGCCCGGATACACATGTTCAATACATGTTGAGCGGACTTTGCCGCTTCCTCAGCAAGCCGCTTTACGAGGTCTGGCGGTAGTTCTCCTGGATTTAACACTCCGGTCCCGTTAGAGGCTATTCGCAGCAAATCGGCAACTCTGGATTTATAGATAGCCAGAAAGGCATCGAAAACTGCCGCCACAAGGATTGCGCCCCGTGCATGCGGTTCAAAAGTAGTGAGGTACTCGTTTGGGTCGGGCTGCAAGGGTTTCCATTTCCCATCTTTCTTATCATATTTGCCGATGGCATCGCGGAGGGCACCGTATTGACCGATTGCCTTGCCGAACTGCTGCGCAAGTTGGCCGAGAAGACTCTGAGACGCGAGATCTCCACGAGTTTTTGCAATTTGTTGACGAAGGACCTCTGGAAAAGAAAAGTGCTGGAAAAGGGCTACGACATCAGCAAATGCCTCATGAAACGCAAGCGAATCAAGCTGATTCGGTTCAATGAATCGGCGATGCATTCCATCAAGAAGTGCATGGGTAGTTTCGTGCGCGATAATGTCGTGTGAAAGGCACGTGAAAACAATCCCATAGGGCATTTGTTCATCGGGTCGGTTACTCGATGCCGGAAAGTATCCGAATAGCAACGCTTTCTTTAGCGGGCTGTAGTATGCGTTCGCCTGTCGCAACGCATGAGGGTAGATACGGAGGCGTTGAAAAAACTCGTCTCGAACCTCTACCTTGCGGCGGCCACGTTTACCCTCGACAATCGTTTCCCGATATGACGACCACAGAGCCCTTCGCCCAAGGGCTTTCTCAAAATTCTGGACCGTAGTCATCGCTACCGCGTAAACCATCTGTTGGTGAAATTGCGGATTGCTTTCGGAAGGGTCAAGGCCATCCTGTGCTAACACGAACGGATGGTTCAGATCGACGGGTGCATAAAAACACTCGCTCGCAGGATCGTAATCGATGACCTCAAAGTACTCGCCAACGGGCCCGATCTTAAGGTCGCGCTCCCATCTAACTTTGAATATCGCTTCGTTAATCAGAGCAGTTTCAAACTGGACTGAAAGGCTCGGATCAAAACTGTAGCCGCGCAGACGCCGATATACCGGTTCTGGCACATACCCATAAAACGGTGTCGCTTCAGGAACAACATGGGACTGAGTAATCACTTTTTTTCTTTACCTCTTTTATAAATTAATGCTATTCCAAATTGCCGAAGCTTTTACAAACAATTTAGATTCGGGACTATCTTTAATTGAGATCTCTGTGGCCCTTTCTCGAAGCATATACTTGATGAGCTTGAAACAAATGGTTGCTCTTCCACACAGGATCAAATTGTCCAAATCACCGTGGTCAAGAAACCAGAGGTTCGTCTCATACTTCTCACCTTCGGCAGCGACGCGTCGAATGCGGTCCTTTGGGGCCAGTCCGGCAGCCTTTATTTCAGATCCCCAACGAGATTCGTTATCAAGGTCATAGATCAAGTTAGGGACCAGTTTGTCGCGAATATCGAGATCAGCAAATACACTTTCAAAACCCATTAGCCGCACCCTCCGCATAAAGACATTGGAAGTCAATTCGACCACTGAATCGATTCGCCCTTTGACTAGGTACACGACCTCATCCAAAGTCAGACCCCGAATGTACTTCCACAATTCGATGCCGGTCATCTCTCGAACTGACCGCATTAGCGTTCTTGATTTGAAAAAAGAGTACAAGACCAGGGCAAAGACCGACAGTGCTAACATTACCGGGAGGACAAACGTGAAGGCAGTTTGGAACCAGCTGATATCATTAAGTACAGATGCTCGTCTCCACTCAGAAATGATTGAGATCGCAGAGAAAGCGGCTGCAATTCCCATCAGGATGAAAAGTATTCGCCAAATCCATATAGGTATAAAGCCACTGGACTTCTCAGGAGGAAAATCGAAGCTTTTGGAATCCCGTGCACTAGTATCAGAAATAATATACAAACCGATATCATTGCCCTTTCGATCGGCGACATTTCGGACGCTGTCAATGCCCTGATTATCAAAGATACCTCCATCCATAAGCGGAATGTCGTCAGAAAAGTTGTCCCCAAGCTTCTCTTTGCAGCTTGCAAGATCCATCGAACTAGACCATTCAAAATCTGATGGGAAACGAATAGGTTCAAAACCGGAAGGGAAGCAGGAAGATGCGGCGACCGCGTCACAGAGACGGATCTCTCTCGCAACTTCAGATTTGATCTCGTAGTTGTTGTTGCCACTTCTAATATCCTTAGAAGTACTCGAAACGAAGCGGAAGCTCCCCCCGGTTTGAAACTCCGTCGTATTAACTATGACCTCGCGCAAATGCCCCTTATTTAGGTCAAGTTCTTTTAATAGTTTACCGTTCAATAGTGATCCGCCGTTGTACACTCTCGCTGCCGCCCTAATTAGGCTTGGCATTCTGGTTCGGTCCGTGTCGGGTTCAAATGTATGAAGGTTCAATAGGGCTGACGAAATGACATTCGTAGTGCGCAGGAAGTCGTAAAATCGATCTCGAAATTCTTCGAAGGACAAACCATCCGATAACGTGCACGAGTAATAGCCTCCAACGATACTTCCACCTGAAACCGTTGAAATAGTCTTAACATCTTCCAAAAGTCCTAGATCGCGCAACATCGACAGGGTCCCCAAATGAAATGCGGCGGCGCGATAGCCTCCGCCAGAGAGCGAAAGTGCTATCGGTCCGAAGATCAGATTCGTGATAGGCTTGTGGGCTTGCTCCTCTATGACTTCGTTGGTTAAGCTTGGTTCCATAGTTTTCCCCTCTGGGCGTTGGGCCTGAAAACACTGTTTACCTCTGAATTATTCGGTCCCAGACAACTAGTCAACTGCCCCAGTTTAGTGGGCTGATCGGCAGTTCAGAAGCCGGATCAATTTACCGCTTGATTGAGCATTGGAAACTGTGGGAATCAGAGGTAATGACCTGGGATTATCTCAGTTTTCAAGCCGAAATAGTTAAGTGCCAGGGTTCGAAGTTATGCTGGGAACTGGGATCTCCGTGAACCACCTAATGAGAACCTAAATGCTTGATTTGAGAAAATTGTACACCCGTTTTAGCAAAATGCAAGGAATTATTTTGCGATTTCGGTAGACGAGGACGTTAATCGACGATGGAGGCTCAATACCTTGGCGCTTGGGCAGGATATTAGACTCTTCAAGTCGTGAGCAAGGCGTGATAACATCTCCCACACCGCCATCACGGATAGCCGCCGGTCGCTCACGGGTATGCTGCCTCGGGACCACTGAGATGCTGACCGAGATTCCCGATCTAAATGAAACCTACGAGCCATTAGTCCCTGGAAGGTATCAGCTTTCCCCGGAACGTCGTTTCTTCAAAGATGACATCCCGTCGAATGCCGTGATGTTCGAGGTGACGCGTGGCAAAAAATAGCTGTTTTGGGAAGGCTGCCTTTTTCGTGAGCTATGGAAGGCACCATACCCCACGATCGCGAAGGCAACCGAATTGTATGACAAAGTCCATTTCTGCTGGGGGAACAAGACCGTCTTTCATTGGCATAATAAGGAATGCATCGTTCGCTACGACGCCATTCGTCGGATCGCTAATTATAGGACTTATGCGATAGATATTATAGCTTGGTCGTTCCAGGCTTCGCGTCTTCCCATCATCAAAGGTTATATAGCCAAGAGAATAGAGTTCCTTGATCTCGTCGGTCGTTTTTATGATGGGTGTTTTATCGGTGGCCAAGCCATTTCGCTTGGCGAGAGCCTCCAAGGCCCTGATTCCTTCGCGAGTAAACGCAGCATCAGTGTAGTTGACCGTCAGCAATTGATGCACGCCGAGCGGATTTGGGTCCCGTACGTATGGACTTGGCGTAAACACCGAGTTATCTATAACCGCCGCCTGTCGATATAATGTCGGCGAGTACGAGAAAGATATCGTCGTATCCGGAAAAACGTAAATCGGAAATGTCTGTGCGATTTGCTGCAATCGTCCACCACGGCGGTCGGGCGTGAAACCGTTATCATAGAGGTCGCCGAGTGGATACCAGTAAGTACGACGCCCGCTGTGATCGTAGGCTGGAAACGTAACTGTAACACGGACGTCTGAATGTCGCGGATCACTCGAGTAACTAAAAACCGACCAGCCATCGACGCCATTTCGACGACCGACGATCGAACTGAAATCGACGCCATTTCTGGTGTAAGTCTCGTCGTTATAGTCGTGAGGGTTCAGTGCCGTATCGATGGCCGAGGGCCTGATCGACTCGATTGCAGTATCTTGGCCAAGTGCCGACGCAGTGAATATTGAAAATACGAGAAACAAACCAGCGACCGCTGGCTGGAAATTGAAATGAACTTTTATCATTGAAATTGTCTTCCTATTTAATAACCACGTAGAATGGTGTCGTCATTGGTACAGTGTTCTGCAGTGGTTGGAAAAGACAACCATTCAATGATTGCGTTACCTTATTCAGCGTGAAAGTGCCGTTAATCGCCGTGAAAGTGCCGGCAATCACCGCGATTACGCTGTTACCCAGCCTGAAAGCGCCGTTACTCAGCTTGAAAGTGCTGTTAATCAGTGTGAATGTGTGGTTACTCAGCCTGAAAGTGTCGTTATTCAGCCTGAAAGTGCGGTTACTCAGCTTGAAATTGCCGTCAATCGCCGCAATAATCGCCAAAATCACGCCATTTACCCCGAAAAGCACAGAACTTTTCACTGTTGACCGTTGGTTGATTGTCACCTTCGGCCAGTATCTATCGAGGTTTTCTAAGATTTTTAGATGTCACAGGTCCTTAAACGAAGGCGAGTAAGGCGATATACGCCTTTCATTATCTTTCGAACCGAGACTTTTGTGCCGTATTTTTGCTGCGATTTGGTAAAACGCGTCAATTGACATTCGCTCTACGCTGTAAGATGGTTCGAAGCTCGATCAACTCTTTAACGTTTAACAATTTGGCACTTGCAAAAAAGATCACCACGCCGAGCCCGGCTGGCAACACGACAGCGAGCAATCTGCTGAAAGTTGTGCCGTATCCAATCCTGGCCAATAAGAAATGATAGGTAATATAGGAGCTAATGGACATGATTCCAGACGCGACGGAAATTTTTACAAAGGAAGCCAAAATACGACGTCCGTTCAGACGTTCTATTTTTCTACGCATAAAGAATGCCAGAGCAGCAAAATTCACAAGAGCAACGACTGAAGTCGCGAGAGCGACACCGACATGACCCAACCCACTTGGACGCTCGGCGGTTATCCCAATCGCAGAAAGCCAGTTGCGAAAAAAATAACAAGCAAAACCATTTACAACTATCGATGCGATACCAATCATCATTGGCGTTTTTGCATCATTTAGTGCATAAAACGCAGGCGACAGCACTTTTATTGCCGCATACCCTGTAAGTCCAATAGAATAACCCGCGAGAGCCCACGCCGTTGGCGCAACATCTGACTCTTTGAATGCCCCTCCGTGGGAATACAGAAGACGAACGATAGGTTCACCGAGTACGATCAGGCCGCACGCTGACGGCAGCGTCATCAAAAGTACGAGATTCACAGACGAGGATAACGTATCCCTAAAGTCCTTCGTCCGGCCCTCGCTCGCAAGACGCGAAAGCATTGGAATTGAGGCTGTCCCTATCGCCACACCGAAAACGCCAATAGGAAACTGCATGATTCGGAAGGCGTACCCTAGCCAGGAAATACCACCAAGAATCCCGGAGACAAAAAATGTGTTCACCAACACGTTGACCTGTACCGCAGACGTGCCGAGAATCGCAGGCCCCATCAGCGACATTACCCGCTTCACCCCTGGATCCATAAAATCTACTACAGTTGAGAAGCGAAATCCTAATTTACGCAACGACGGCACCTGCATCAAGAATTGGCCTCCGCCGCCAATCAATGTGCCGATCGCCATCCCAGTAATAGCCCATTGTGCGGGTGCCGCCGGTATTGCACCTCGGTCGGTTGGTATGACCCAGCTTCCGCCGCTTAACCAATATGCAAGTGCTAGGCCTGAGATAATAGAAGTCGCATTGAAAACTGTCGATGCGGAAGCCGGAATACCAAAAATGCCTTTCGTGTTAAGAACGCCCATCGCTAAGGCCGCTAACGCGACAAGTAAAATGAACGGAAACATTATTTGTGTTAATAAGGTGGCAAGGGCGGCCTGCTCGGGGCCAAACCCGTTACCAATAATATTCACGAATGTGCTGGAAAAAACGATACCGATAATCGTTATGATGCTTAGAATCACAACCAGCGCATTCAAGACTAGGCTAGCAAGTCGCCAGGCTTCTTCCTCATTTTTTGTAACCTGATAATCCGTAAAAACTTTTACAAAAGCCGCCGACAAAGCTCCTTCGGCAAATAAGTCGCGAAGAACGTTAGGAATGCGAAAAGCCAGTTGAAAAGCATCGTTCAGAAAACCCGCTCCAAAGAAAAATGCAAAGACTTGTTCCCGCGCAAGCCCCAGAATGCGAGAAAATATTATTGCAACTGATACTACGCCTGCAGAACGGGCGACACTGGTTTGGTTTGTAGATTTGGGTCGCACTTTGTATCTTGAGGTCTTGTCTGGAGCGGACTCAGCTAGGATTTGGCAGTTTCCGAGGTTGGTTCGAGGTTCTCACTGTTATTCATGACTTGGACTGACCCCACGAGAATGTGAGAGATCGCCACTATCCGAGACGAGCGGACTACTCGCTTGCTTGATCATGAGCCTGTTTAACTATTTGGAGTCGCAATCATGAAAAAGGCCGTCCGAAAGGACGGCCCAACATTTCCTCGGCTCCGAGAGTGCCCCAAGTTAGGGACAATTCTGCATGAGTATGCACTTACTCTCACAAAGCTGATTCCCGTTCCATCCACAACCAGAAGTCGGCCCCATACATTCTACGTTGCTGCAGGCCCAACATAGGTTGCCACAAGTCCACTTACAATCGCAATACGGATTTTCGATTATGATCCCCTCTGGCCCAGGCTCCACTGGGGGAGCCGTGACTTGCTTGTGTGCGCCTAGCACCATGAAATATGCTCGAACCTCTGCCGGTGATAGCGAGGCATAAGCTATTTCCTCTAAAGCCATGAGCGCTTCGAATTCTTTTCCCTCTATTGCGGGAGCATCGATATCTTCTTTTCCCTCTATTGCGGGAGCATCGCTCCCAAATGCGTTAGGTGTTTGGCGATGCAACACCTCAACGAAAAAGCCTCGCTGTATTTCTTGGAAATTAGAGGTGGCAAGGTAATATGCAGTTTGCCCTCTCCACAAGCGACTCTTTTCTTCCGACCTAACTTTACGCAGATAGGCCGTCCGAGGCCCACCAGACGGAAGTGTCAACAGGTCACGGTAGCCTTGGGCCATTTCCATGGCTTTGGCGGAAAAAGAAAGGGTTGCGAATATTAGGTAAGCTTCTTTCTCAGGAAAGACCGCCAATGCCTTGTCTCGAAGTACCAAGTCTTTCTCGTCTCTCAACTGTTTCACCGCCCGCGTGCCAGCGTCGTATGTGCTAGGAGTATTGTTGCCGATTGCGTGGACGAAAACTGCCCGCTGAGCATCCGAGAAATTTGAGTTCACGGCAAGCTCGAAGGCCAGCCGGAGACGAAAAACGTCGGACTTTTGTTGATTATTAAGTTCTGAAAATGCCGCCTGGCGTTTTCCTTGCGGCAGGGACATTACAGAAATCATGCTGTTCAGTGCCTCGTCGCCAACTAGCATTGATGGGGGAAGCGTCAAAGGCTCGCAAGACTTGTTCTCAGCCCCACTAACTTCTCTGTTCTGCAATAGGAAGTTTACTGACAGAAACCCCAAAGCGAGTAATACCACAACAGGTAGACCGATCCTCAACGAATACCATCTCATCATTTGTCCTCCAGTTAAACGTAGATTCTAACTTGAAAATGAATCCCATAGGGCAGTTCAAGTTCCTCTATTGATATAGTGTCATGCGATCTTAACTAGGAAGAAATTCGTAGTCAACGAATATCCTTTGGCCAAAAACAACTATTATGGGGCCAGATATCTGATTTCTGGCAATTTGTGCTCCGACTGGAATTTTTTCACTTCATTCCGTCGAAACGCGGAGGGAGTCAGGCCATGGATTCTTTTGAAGTCCTTAGTGAAATGACTTCCATCCGTGCAACCTAGGAGGTAGCCAATTTCTTTGACCGAGAGATTGCTGTTCTGATCTCTGAACCGTTCGGCGGCTTCCAACATCCTCGCGAGTTTGAGATATTTGCTCGGAGTCATCTTAGTTTCCTGCTTAAAGAGTCGGGAGAAATACTTGGGTTCGAGGTCAGCGAGCTTCGCCATTTTGACCAAGGTCCACTCCTGCCCCAAGTTGCGGGAAAGAGCCCTGATAACTCTATCTATTCGTTCGTGCATCTTTGCAGGAGAAGCGTGCGACTTGATTTTGAAAACTGGCTAAGGGTACGCCGTTTTGAAGAGCTTGT
>CXWL01096438.1_pt2 | contig 34951 bp, 29 predicted proteins | sample 590931 | NCBI WGS metagenome assembly CXWL01 (sample SAMEA3498368, study PRJEB10139) | groundwater metagenome | biome: water well; material: biofilm material | place: Germany | collected 2015-04-27
CCAGCCCAACTGCCTGGTGATCCGCCTGCAGCCGGACGAAGGCCTGCGCATGAACCTGATGGCGAAAACGCCGGGCGACGGCATGCGCCTGAAACCGGCCGAGCTGGAACTGGACTTCCGCGAGCAGTTCACGACGCCGCGTATGGAAGCATACGAGCGCCTGCTGCTCGATGTGCTGCGCGGCCAGCTGACCCTGTTCATGCGCGGCGACGAACTGGAAGCGGCGTGGAAATGGGTCGCCCCCATCCTCGACCACTGGGAGCAGGATGACAGCACGCCGCAGCCTTACGCCGCCGGCACCTGGGGTCCGGCCGCGGCCAGCGCGCTGTTAGGCCGCGATGGCCTGCACTGGCATGAAGAAACGCTTCCTGAGGACTAATAATGGAATCGCAAGGAGTCTGGCCATGCATGGCCATACCGTTTCGCAGGCGCGGCGCGTTGCACCGCGAAACCCCTGCTTCACCGCTGCCGGAAGACTGATACCTCTTGCTACAGTCGGTGCGGCTGCGGTCCCCGACGTAAAAAAGATAGCTCAGCATTTCGACAGCGGCCGTCGCCCGGCAAGCGCACTGGCACGACCAGGAACTGCCCCGGCAAGTCGAGTATCGCCGCTTCCAGCGTGGTGGAGGCGTGGAATTCGGTTGAACCATATCCACAAAAAATACAATTTGGAGATTTTGATGATTGGCTCAGATGCAACAAGCTTCAAGGAAGAGTTACTTGGGCGCGATATCCGCCAGCTCGGACGATTGCTCGGAGATACCATTCGGGCGCAGCAGGGCGATCAGATTTTTGATCGGATCGAGTCGATTCGCAAGATGTCCATCAGCTTTCGTCGCGACCTGGATCAGGCGGCGCATGAAGGCCTTCGTTCCGCGTTGAACGCAATGTCTTCCGATGAAACCGCGCACCTCATCAGGGCATTCAGCTACTTCTCCCTGCTGGCAAACATCGCGGAGGATCAGCATCACATCCGTCGGAGCCGTGCGCATCTGGCTGCCGGCTCAGCGCCGAATCGCGGCAGTATCGCCCATGCCGTTGAAAGCGTATTTCAAGCCGGCCGCAGTGGCGACTTGAACGCGTTCTTCCAAAGCGCATGCGTCAGTCCTGTTCTCACCGCCCACCCGACGGAAGTCCAGCGCAAAAGCATTCTCAACTGCCAGATGGCGATCGCCCGCCTGATTGGTGAACGGGATCGCGCCAACCTCACGCCCGAAGAAGAGCAGGAGAACGACGAAGCCATCGGCCGCGGAATATTGACTCTTTGGCAGACGCGTCTGTTGCGTCCGGCGAAGCTGTCGGTCATGGACGAAGTCGAGAATGGGCTTTCGTTCTTTGACCACACATTTTTCAGAAGCCTGCCGCGTCTTTATTCTTCTCTGGAGGACACGCTAACGCAAAAAGATGCTGCCTGGGCCGGCGTGGAACTGCCATCCTTCATGAAGGTCGGGAGCTGGATTGGTGGAGACCGGGATGGAAACCCCTTCGTTACAGCGGATATCCTGCGCGCCACGTTGCAAGCGCAGGCCGCGCAGGCACTCGGTTTCTACCTGGAGGAACTGCACAAACTAGCATCCCAGTTGTCGCTTGCGCAAACCCTTTGTGCTTGTTCGGACGAGTTACGCTCGATTGCGGATAGTTCGGTGGATCATTCGCCGCACCATCTGGACGAGCCTTACCGTCGAGCGATCTATGGAATCCGCGCCCGCCTTGAAGCGACCCGGATCTGGCTGCTGTCTGATCGCGCGGAACCCGACGCATCGGCCTATGCAAGCGCCTCGGCATTGTTCGCGGACCTGGACGTCGTCCACCATTCGCTCGTCTCGAACGGCGCGCAACAGCTTGCACGTGGCCGCCTTCGTCAACTGCGCCGCGCGGTTCAGCTGTTCGGGTTCAGTCTCGCCCCTGTCGACCTGCGCCAGAACTCCGACGTGCATGAACGCGTGGTTGCGGAGCTTCTTTCGCACGCCCGACCTGGACTTCACTATCTGGCGTTGTCCGAGTCCGAGCGATCTGCGCTCCTGTTGGAGGAGCTTCTCTCGGCGCGGCCACTGATGTCACCGTTTGAACGCTATTCGGAGGAGACGGCTTCCGAGATCGCAATATTCCGGGAAGTGAAAAATGCGCACGTCAAATTCGGTAGCGAGTCGGTCACGAACTACATTATCTCCAAGGCTGCCAGTGTTTCAGACCTGTTGGAAGTCGCACTCCTGCTGAAGGAATCCGGCCTGATGCGGCCCCGTCCGGCGCAGCTGGACGTCAACATTGTTCCTTTGTTCGAAACAATTGAGGACTTGCGCAATGGGCCGGCGATCATGGCACGCGCTTTCAGCCTCCCACTGTACATGGGCATGTTGCAGTCGCGTGATCGCCTGCAGGAAGTCATGCTGGGCTACTCCGACAGCAACAAGGATGGTGGCTTTGTGACTTCCGGATGGGAGTTGCACAAGGCCGAGATCGATCTGATCGCCGTGTTCCGGCAGCATGGAGTCAAGTTGCAATTGTTCCATGGTCGAGGTGGCTCGGTTGGCCGAGGTGGCGGTCCAAGCTACGAGGCGATTCTGGCGCAACCGGCTGGCGCAGTGCAGGGGCGGATCCGCTTGACTGAACAAGGCGAGGTAGTCACCGCCAAGTACGCCAATGCCGAGGTCGGGCGCCGCAACTTGGAGGTGCTAGTCGCCGCGACAATGGAGGCGACACTGCTTTCGCACCATCAACCTGAACCATGTGCAGCCCAAATCGCCGCAATGGACTTTCTATCTGCCGAGGCGCTGCGCACCTATCGCTCTCTGGTGTATGAGACTGACGGGTTCGAGACTTATTTCTGGGAGTCGACGGTGATTTCCGAAATCGCCGCGCTAAATGTGGGCAGCCGCCCGGCGTCGCGCAAGCAATCTACATCGATCGACGATCTGCGTGCGATTCCGTGGGTGTTGAGCTGGGCCCAATGCCGACTGATGCTGCCCGGCTGGTATGGTTTTGGTGCAGCCGTGGAGCGGTTCATTCAGGAAGTGCCGGCCGAGCGGCTTGCACTGCTGCGCAAGATGTACCAGGAGTGGCCGTTCTTCAACACGCTTCTGTCGAACATGGACATGGTCTTGGCCAAGACCGATATAGCAATCGCCAGCCGTTACGCAACTTTGGTCAGCAATGTCGAGTTGCGTACCGCGATCTTCGGGCGAATCAGCGCTGAGCATGGGCGAACTGTCGCGGTGCTCAAACAAATCACCGGTCAGACTGAGCTGCAGGATACCAATCCTTTGATGCAACGGTCACTTCGTAACCGACTGCCTTACATCGATCCGCTTAATCACTTGCAGGTAGAACTTTTGCGGCGATTCCGCGATGGCGACAACGACGAAGCAACTCGCAGCGGCATTCACATGTCGATCAACGGGATCGCTGCGGGATTGAGAAACAGCGGCTGAACGCAAACTGGCGTCAAGAACCGAAATTGTTCAGCGCTTCCCTAGACTAGGGAAACGCTGATCAATTCATGATCGTGAATTTTCCGGAGTGGATAAATCCCCTGCATTTCCCTTTGATGCCGCGTGAGGCTTCCTGCAACTGTTCGCCTTCGGCTTCATGCAACCAACCTCTGCTTTCGGCCGAGCCGCAGCGATGTTGAACCTCGCAAGCAGGAGCTCGGTTACTCAGCATATCGGAGACTTGGAATTCCAACTTATTTCCAACTCAGGAAACTAGGGTAGTCTCGCTTCGCGCAAGGCCCGCCGCCAGCAAATCAAGCAACATCAATTGCAGTAGGCGCACGATCGCCGGCACCATGTTCAGGTCGTCTTTGGTGTGATTGAGTGCGAGCAGCACGTTGGCTAGTTTTGCCAGCGACGATCCGCTGGCCGTGACCGCAAGGATATTGGCACCGCGGGCTCGCGCCACCTTGGCCGACCTAAGCAGCTCTGGCGATTCACCGGAACGTGAAATAACGAGCGCGACATCGTCAGGTTTGAGCAGGCCAGCACTGATCTCCTGCGCTTTCGGGTCGGCGAAACAATTGCTGACAATGCCCAGATCGAGCAGTTTGTGCTGCATGTCCTCTGCCACAACGCGGGAACTGCCAGCGCTCAATAATTCAACGCGGTGGGCGCTGCGCAATAATTTGATGCCGGCGGTGAGCGCCTTCGCGTCGAGCATGTCACGCAACGCCAGGGTTGCCGATGCATTGTTGCCGAGTACCTTGCGCGCGAGTTCGGCGTCAGTATCGGATGTCTCCACATGGCACTGGCTCACAGCAATGGCGCCCCCGGTCAATGCTGATGCGAGCTTGAGCTTGAAATCGGCCAAGCCGCTTACGCCGATCGTGCGACAAAAGCGAATCACCGTGGGCTGGCTCACGCCAGCTTGCTGCGCGATCTCCGCAATTGGCAAACCGAGCACAGTGCGTGGGGCCTTCAAGACCCAGTTGGCCACCTTTGACTCAGACGGGCTCATGCGCATGCGGCGCTGGCGGATCTCTTCCAGGATCGGCGCGTCGGACCTGACTTGCTTGAGATTTTGCGCCAAGATGGCCGAGGCACCCACAAAGGTTGGATGGACGGCGGTGATGACATAGGTCGGTATTTGCGCCAGATAGCCCGACAAGCGCCCCTTTTCTTCGAAGCGGCGGCGAAATGGCGACTGCGCGAACAATGGTCCGAGGCGCGGAACGATGCCGCCGCCAATATAAATGCCTCCTAGTGCGCCCAAGGTCATCGCGACGTTGCCTGCGACCGAACCGAAGATGGCGCAGAAGCAATCGACCGCCTCGATACAGAGGGGGCAGCTTCCATCTTGGGCCCGGCTGGTGACCTCGCTCGCAGACAGCGGGACCAGGTTGTTCCTGCCGACACGTTCTCCGAGCGCACGGTAAATCAGTTCGAGCCCCCGGCCAGAAAGCAGGCGTTCGGTCGATACATGCGGCAGCTCGCGCCATGCATATGACAGCACATCCATTTCGCGCTGATCGCAAGGAGCAAAACTGACGTGGCCGCCCTCGCTGCCAAGCGCGGTCCAGCGGCCTTCGGCTGGTATCAATCCCGACACGCCCAGGCCCGTGCCCGAGCCGATCAGGCCAATGACGCTGTCCGCGCGCGCTTTGCCTCCGCCGACCTGCAGCCGCTGATCTGACTGCAAATGAGGCAGGGCCATGGCCAACGCCGTAAAGTCATTTACCACCAATAGGGTGTCGAAGCCCAGCGTGACGCGCACTGCTTCGATCGAAAATACCCAGTGATTATTCATGATCTTGACCACATCACCATCAACCGGGTTAGCCACGGCGATGGCTGCATGACGCACGCGTGCCGCCCCGGCGGCCTGCGCCTGGACGCTGCCTAAGTAATGCCTCAGAGCATGGAGCAGGGAACTAAAATCGCTGCACAATAGCACGCACGCAGCTTCGAATTGCCCTGGCCTCAATTCAAGGACGAAGCGTGCATTAGTGCCGCCAATATCAGCCAGCAGGCGAGGTCCATCGCCGAACCGTTCTATCAGGTCGTTGTTCGATGGATCCAGAATTGGGTGAATGTTCAAGGGGGGCTCGATAGCTCGTTGCGCTCGACGCGAAATGCTGGCGCTTGCTGTGGTTGGCGCCCGTATTCTAGTGCTATTCGCTTCTCATGTACATCATATGCAACATATGGGGTTAGGCATCTGATGCTGCGCCTGCATTTTCAGCGCCAGGATCTTCGATACGCCAAGGAAAGCCGGATAGGGCGTTGTAATGACAAACACGGGAATCCGCGCCAGATAGCTTGAAAACCGTCCTTTTTGTTCAAAGCGCCGGCGAAACGCCGAATTGACAAAGTGATCGCCAAGGCGCGGAACGATACCACCTCCGATATAGATGCCGCCAGTGGCGCCAAGCGTAAGTGCGACATTTCCCGCGATCGTCCCGATCATGCCACAGAAACAATCGACGGTTTCGACGGCAAGCGCGCAGTCGCCGCTCATTGCTCGTTGCGAAATCTGAGCAGCATTGAGCGTCTCTCCTGGAATCCCGTGTAGGTCGGCCAGCGCGCGATAAATCAACTCAAGTCCGTTGCCTGATAGCATGCGTTCGGCTGAGACGTGCTCGAATTGACGCCAAGCAAATCGCAAAATCGCCACTTCCCGTTCGTCGACCGGCGACCAGGTCACATGCCCGCCCTCGCTGTCGAGCGCGATCCACTGGTCGCCTGATGGCACGAGTCCGGAAATCCCAAGGCCGGTTCCTGCACCGATCAGGCCGACCACGCTGTTTGGCCTCGCCTCGCCACCGCCGACCTGATGCTTTTGAGAGGAGGCGAGATAGGGTAAGGCCATTGCGAGCGCGGTGAAGTCGTTGACCACCACAAAGGTATCGAAGCCCATTTCCCGCCGCACCGCTTCGATCGAAAACGCCCAGTGATGGTTCGTCATACGTACCTGATCGCCGTCCACCGGGTTGGCAATGGCGATTGCCGCATGGCGAATCGGTGCGCCGCACACGGCCTGAGCCTGAGGCCCTGCCAGAAAGGCGCGCAGCGCATCGATCAGGTTCGCGTGCATCGCGCAGGGCAGGGTGGTTGCCGCCTCGACCACGCCATCCGCACTTTCCAGCGCAAAACGCGCATTGGTGCCGCCGATATCGGCCAGCAAACGAGGGCTTTCAGGAAAGGGTGCCGCTTGGATTGATCGCAGCGGCGCTGCGGAATATGGTGAATTTGGCATAGTGTCATTCTTCGTTAAATTGAGTCTGGCTTCCCATGCCGCGGTGTGGCGAAGGTTGGCCAACGCATGATAAAACAACGTTGCGTAGTTTTGCAACCAAATCTCTTGAGTTTTTCAGGTAGTAAAGCTACACTCCAATTAACGATATTGACCGATCAGCCAATGATGGGTGGCGTTCGTAGCCGTGGTGCATTTGAGTGAATGTGGATTGCACCCGCTGTGACACCCCCTATTGTTGATGCGACGCGCCAATACGAGATCCCATTCCATCCGAGGAGACATACATGGAACATATTTCGCAGCCAGCCCTGGCGACGATCACCCGCCCAATCGGGTCCGGTAATACCGCGCCGCTCATCATCGTGACGATGCTTTTCTTCATGTGGGGCTTGCTGACATCTTTGAACGACGTGTTGATCCCGCACCTGAAGGCGATTTATACCCTGAACTATGTGCAGGCGATGTTTGTGCAGTTCTGTTTTTTTGGCGCCTATTTCATTGTCTCGCTGCCGGCAGGGATGCTGATTAAGCGGATTGGCTACCAGAGCGGCGCGGTCGTGGGCCTGACGATCGCTGCAGCCGGTTGCGCGCTGTTCTACCCAGCATCCACCAGCGGCTATGGCATGTTTTTGCTGGCTTTCTTCGTCCTGGCCTCCGGCATCACGATCTTGCAGGTGGCAGCCAATCCCTATGTCACCGTACTGGGCGATGCGGTCACGGCATCGAGCCGGCTGACGTTGACTCAGGCGTTCAATTCGCTCGGCACGACCGTCGCGCCGGCCCTCGGTGGCATGCTTATATTGACCGCCGGCGTTCTCAACGTAAGCGACGTTGCTCGCTTGCCGCAGGCGGAACAAGTCGTGTATCGCGCGCATCAGGCTGCGTCAGTGCAAGGACCCTATCTAGCGCTGGCCGCGGCATTGCTGGTACTGGCGCTGCTGTTCGCTGTCGCGCGTCTACCCAAGATCAGTCATGCCGATAGAAGCGACGGCAGCGTTCCGGGTGGCTCGGTATTCGCGCACCGGCACCTGGTGCTGGGCGCGGTCGGCATTTTCATGTACGTTGGCGGAGAAGTCAGTATAGGCAGTTTCCTGATTAACTTCCTCGGCGAAGGCAGCATCGCAGCCCTGACGCCATCCGAGGCAGCACATTACGTCAGTTATTATTGGGGCGGTGCGATGCTCGGGCGCTTCCTCGGCTTCGGAATGATGCGTGCAGTCAGCCCTGGCAAGGCGTTGGCATTCAACGCTGGCTGTTCGATACTGCTGATCCTGGCCGCCATCTTCACTCATGGCCAGCTGGCGATGTGGTCGATTATCGCAGTTGGCTTGTGCAACTCTATTATGTTTCCAGTCATTTTCAGCATGGCCCTGAACAAGCTCGGCCGGCAAACGGGCAAGGGCTCTGGCCTGCTATGTATGGCGATCGTCGGGGGCGCAATTGTTCCATTCGCCCAGGGCTTCCTGGCGGATCGAATCGGTCTGCAAGCGTCCTTCTTCGTGCCGGCTGCGTGCTACGCATACGTTCTCTTCTTCGGCCTGAAGTACGCCGGGATGTACAAGCAACGAGCGTAAGGCCCGTCCATCATCAAAGTGGGGTGCGCGCCAATGTCGCCGCGGCATATGCGCTCCAGGAAACTCAGCAATACGGCCTGCAAAGCCGTTTAGCCGGGTTCGATTCCCGTCCTCGCCTCCAGAATCGAAAAAATAGCCCACCTTGCGTGGGCTATTTTTTTGCATTCGTTTTTTCATTGACGGTATCGAATGTGCGGTACCTGCGAGGTGAGCCGACACTCATCGCGACGCTGGCGTCCTGACGACGGGGATGCATTCTTCGCATCGACGCGAATGCAAGAGCGGCCAGGTGACGGCACTAGTCAGCCGGCTTATCACCTGAAACCGGCCCGGTACGGCAGCGAGGTTTCCAGTTGTTTCATTCAGCATGCGATGCAGGCACCGTGGGTTCGACTGCCACTTTCCCTGTGCTGTCGCTTGCACCATTCCGGCCGCTCAGCTGGCATTCACCATTACTTCCGATAACCAGTCTACGAATGCGCGCACCCGCGGCGACAGCTGACGCTGATGGGGGTAAAGCGCCGACACGGGCAAAGAAGGCGGTCGCCAGTCAGGTAGTACTTCCTGCAAATGGCCATTCGCGAGCTGGTCCGCCACATGATAACGGGGCAGCTGAATCAGCCCCAGGCCCTGTTCGCAGCAATAGGCGTAGGCCTCCGCGTTGCTCACCGAAACCGCTCCCGTCATCTTGACGGTCTCTTCAATGTCAGGCTTGGTGAATACGAAGGGAAAAGTTTTACCGGATGACGGCGAGAAGAAGTTGACGGCGCGATGCATCCCCAGGTCCGCCAGGCTGCGCGGTATGCCGTACGTTGCGAGATAGGCGGAGCTGGCGCAAGTGACCTGCTCGAGGGTCGCCACCCGCCGGCTGACCATCGAAGAATCGCTCAGCTCGCCGACCCGCAAGACGCAGTCCATGCCTTCCCGGACGAGATCGACCAGCCGGTCATCCATGCCGATTTCAAGTTCAAGATCTGGGTAACGCGAGAAAAACTGCGTGAGCTTGGGCAAAATAAAGTGACGCGCCAGGGTCCCCTGCAAATTCACCCGTAGTTTCCCGCGCGGCAGCACAGCGCTATTGCCGAATCCGGCTTCGGTCTCTTCGACGTCGGCCAGGATACGCAGGCAGCGCTCGTAATAGGCCTGGCCGTCCAACGTTGCACTGACGTGGCGGGTAGTCCTCTGCAAGAGGCGCACGCCCAGACGCTGTTCCAGTTGCTTGATCGTGTGCGTGGCGGTAGCGGCCGGCAGGCCAAGGTCGTCCGCCGCCCGACTGAAACTCCCCAGCTCCACGATTCTCGTAAACAGGCGCATTGCGTTGAAGCGGTCCATTGGCGTCGTTCGATTATTGGTGTTTTTTGAATAGTGATACCGATATTACTCCATTTATCTATCTGATGGAATTGAGGATACTTCATTCATTGCAACACCAAACTGAACTTCAAAGGAGAACCACCATGATCCAAGTCACCAAACAAGTTGCCATCGTTACCGGGGCCTCGCGTGGAATCGGCGCCGTCATTGCCCAACGCCTGGCAAAAGATGGCTATCGCGTTATCGTCAACTATGCCGGCAACGCCGCAGAGGCCGATGCGGTTGTCGCTGCGATCAAGGGTGAGGGCGGGAGTGCGCTGGCGATCAAGGCTGACGTCGCTGACCCTGCGGCCGTGCGTCATTTGTTCGCAGCTGCCACTGAGCAGTTTGGGCGCGTCGATGTGCTCATCAATAATGCAGGGATCATGCCGTCGGCACTGCCATCGCTTGCCGACACCGACGATGCGACTTTCGACCGGTTGGTCGCCGTGAACCTGAAAGGAACATTCAATACCCTGCGCGAAGCGGCAGCGCGTTTGGAGCATGGCGGACGCATCGTAAACTTCTCAACCAGCGTGATCGGACTGGGGCTGCCTGGCTACGCGGCGTACGCAGCGACCAAGGCGGCGGTCGAGGTGATGGGCAACATCATGGTCAAGGAGTTGCGCGGCAAGGGCATTCGCGTGAACGCTGTCGCACCAGGGCCGACGGCCACCGCTCTTTTCCTGAACGGCAAGTCGGACGAGGTGATTGAACGGATGGCGAAGGCCGCACCGCTTGAGCGGCTCGGGACGCCTGAAGACATAGCCGCCGCCGTGTCCATGCTGGTAGGCGCGGATGGCGGGTGGATCAACGGCCAGACCTTGCGCGTCAACGGCGGGCTGGTTTAGGTCCCGTTGCACTCACACTCACCCCGACATCCACCATCAAGGAGATTCAACATGAACAAGTCTATCGTCCTGGTTACCGGCGGCGCCACCGGCATCGGCAAGCTGGCCGTCCAGTCCCTTGCCGCGGCCGGCCACACCGTCTACGCAAGCATGCGCGATACGAGCGGCCGCAACGCCGCCAGGGCACTTGAGTTGCGCACATGGAGTACTTCCAACAACGCCGACGTGCGTGTCGTCGAACTCGATGTGCTGAGCCAGGAATCGGCGGACGCAGCGGTCGCGCGCATCCTCGCGGACGCGGGCCGGCTCGATGTCGTTGTGCATAACGCTGGGCATCTGGTGATCGGTCCCACCGAGGCGTTCTCCCCGGATGACATTGCCAAGGTGTTCGAGACCAATTTTCTCGGTCACCACCGGGTTAACAAGGCGGTGCTTCCCGCCATGCGCGAGCGCCAGTCCGGCCTGGTGCTGTGGGTCAGCAGCACCACTGTGCGCGGCGGGTTTCCGCCGTTCCTGGGCCCTTATGCCGCCGCCAAGGCCGCTGCCGATTCGCTCGCGGTCACGCTGTCATACGAACTCGCGCGGTTCGGAATCGAGACGTCGATTATTGTCCCGGGTGCGTTCACGCATGGCACCGAGCACTTCGCCAATGCCGGTGCGCCATCCGACGCGAAGACCGCCGCTGCCTATGCGCGCTATGACGGCTTGATGGACAAGGTCGGCGCGCGCTTGTCGGAATTATCGCCGCCAGAGTCCGACCCGGCAGCCGTTGCGGATGAAATCGCGCGGATCGTCAGCCTGCCCCGGGGAGAGCGTCCATTCCGTTCGCTGGTTGATTTTATCGGGGACGGCGCGGCCGAAGTGACCGAGGTCGCCGAACGCGTGCGCATTGAGTTCGCCCACCGGATCGGCATCGCCGATCTGCTGCACCCGGCAGTGTGATGAAGCTGCGAACCTTCGCCATGCTGGCCTTGGCCTTGGCCGCGGCGTGGGCGGTCGGTGCGGTACTTGCAGAAAAGAGCGCATCGGCGTCAAACGAAGATCGGGGAAATATGAAGCAGTCGGTGACCTATCTGCACCTGATGAGGCAGACACCTTTTTTCAATGCGCTGGATCGCGCCCAGAAAAAGTACGTCATCGCCCATTCGACGGAGTGGGAGGTACCGCCAGGAATGAAGATCAGCGACCGCGCCGATGCAAGCTCGCACGTGTGGATCCTGCTGGATGGCGGATGGCAGGTGGAACAGGGCGGGGCGGCCCATCGGGCGGGGAATGCGCATCCCGCCAAAATGTACGGTGGCGCCGCGGCTGACTTGTTGCCGGCTGAAAGCCGCCTTGTCGCGACTGAGCACAGCTATGTCATGCGGATCAAGCGTGCCGATTTCGACCGGATGCTGGAACAGGGGCTGGATTTCTCCGCGCATATCGATCAGGCATCGCTCTACTACAAACAGATCGCGGCCAAACCTTAGGTTACACTTCCGCATGGATAAATTTCGTGTGGCGAAGCTGTTTATCGGCGTCGCGCGGGCCGAGAATTTCAGCCAGGCGGCAGTAGCTGCCGGGCGAGCGCCGCAGGCTGTCAGCACGGCGGTGCGACAGTCGGAAGCCCACCTCGGCGTGCGCCTTTTCCACCGCACCACCCGCAGCCTCAGCCTGACAGCAGTACCCCGGCATCCCTTTCGATTTCATGTGTGACGACCATTTCACTGACCTGATCGAGGCCAGGATCGACGTTGGCTTATCGCGGGCCTACCGATCTTCGGGAGCGATGGAAGCGATCGATCGCGCAAACTCCAGGTGCGCGGCGATGTCGACCGGTTTGTAGACCACTTTTGCACTGGGCGGGGAATTGGCCACGGAGAGCCCCTTGCGCCATGCCTTGGCTGGCCTGATTGGCCTGGGGCAAAACCCGCCACCGCAGTTAGGACAGACATTCTGCAGGATCGTCTCGACGCAGTGCCGGCAAAATGTGCATTCGAACGTGCAAATCATTGCGTCGACAGAGTTCGCGGCCAGGTTGGTATTACAATGTTCACACCTTGGTCTTAGTTCAAGCATGCTTCGCTCCGAAAAGTTGAGAGTCGTGGTTGGCGCTGGCCCCCCGATTGAATTGCGCGCGGCGACATATTACTTCGATAGCGGCCGCGAACAGTAAGCCGTGTGTCGTTCCTCGGATTTTTGATACCATTCCACGCATGCTAAACGAGATTCTTCGCGGCACACACCGCCTGCGTTTGCGCTCATTGTTGCCAGCCACAGCTATCACCTTGCTGTCCGGGCTCATTGTTACGAGCGTACTGGCGGTTGGCATTTTCAGGCTCGAACACGAGACGGAAAACTTCAATTTCGAACAGCGCGCCGAAGCGCGCATCGCTGCGGTCACGCGGAGCTTCAGCGACGCGATGGACGCCCTCTACACCGTCAATCTGCTCTTTGCCGCGAGCAATGACGTTACCCGTGACGAGTTCGACTCGTTCGCGCTGCCATTGACAGCCCGTTACCCTTATGTCCAGGCGCTGGTTTTCCAGCGCTTTGTCGCCGGGGATCAACGTGCGGCGTTCGAGGCGAATCGGCGCACGGTCTTTCCGACTTTCCAGATCACGGAAAGGGGGCACGCCGGATTGACAGAAGCCGCAGCCCGGGCACTTTATCTCGTCGACGATTTCATCGCGCCAATGGCTGGCAATGAGGTCATTCTCGGCTACGATGCCTGGTCCTATCCGCCGCAACGGGAAATGATTCAGCGCGCCATCGATACCGGACTGCCGACCGTCAGCTTTGTCGGGCGGCTGTTGCAGAACAAGGGGTCGACTCGCGGCATTGTGATCGTGATGCCGGTCTACCGCAAAGGTGGGACGTCGACCGATCCCGCCATGCGCCGCCGCGCCGTGATCGGCGTTACCGAAGTGGTGATCGACATCGGACAACTCATCGGCCGCAACCTGAAGGCTGCAGGGCTTCTCGATACGCCGGGCATTGCTCTCAAGGTGCTCGGGATGGGCGCTGGCAACGTCGCTGTGGTCTCCTATGGCAGTGGAAGCGTAGCGCCGGGCGCTGAAGCGTCGCGCTGGCTGCTGGGGCGCGCAACGCTTTCCGAATCGCGCTGGTTCGATGTGGCGGGCGAACGCTGGCAGGTGAGCGTGTCGGCAGGGTTATCCTCGATGGCAAACTATCCCGGTTCAATCGCGACGCTCATTTTCGGCACACTGCTCAGCCTTATGGCCGCCGCCTACATCCAGGCGCGCGAAGTACGCAGCGAACGCGTTGAACGGCTGGTACAAGAACGCACAGCCGACCTGAAACGCACATCCGATGCGTTGCGCCTGCACCGGCGTGCCAGCGAATCGAGTGCGAACGCCGTCATCATTATCAGCGCGACCGGTCCCGATTATCCGATCGCCTATGTGAATCCGGCATTCGAGCGTATGTCCGGATATGGAGCTGAAGAAATGCTCGGCCGCACTGTGTTTGCGTTGAACAACGCCGAAACGGACCAGCCGGCCATTCAGGAACTCCGAAGTGCAATCCGTGAGCGCCGCGAAGGACACACGCTGCTGCGTCATTTCCACAAGGATGGCCGGGTCATGTTTAGCGACATGTACATCGCGCCTGTCAACAACGAATCGGGCGATACCGAGCACTTCGTGGTGAGCCAGTATGACGTCACGATGGCCAAGGCCTATGAAGCGGAGCTCGAGCATCGCGCCAAATACGATACGCTGACCGGGCTCGCCAATCGTTCGCTGTTGCACGACCGCCTGGAACGAGCGATAGCCTTTGCCCGCGCGCGGTCCGATCCGGTCTGGGCCATCATCGTCGACCTCGACCATTTCAAGTTTGTCAACGATACCTTGGGTCACCAGGCGGGCGATGAGATGTTGCGGGTGCTGGCCCCGCGGATTGCGTCAGTCCTCCGGCAGACGGATACGGTGGCCCGCATTGGCGGGGACGAGTTCGTCCTGATCCTGACAAACCGGGACGGCGAGCGGCAGGCCGCGGCGCAAGTCCAGGTGGTGATGGACGCCATCGCCGAGCCGATGACGATTCAGGGGCATCCATTTGTCGTGACCTGCAGCGCCGGGGTAGCGGTCTACCCGGCCGACGGCAGCGACACGGAAACGCTGATCAAGCACGCCGAGATAGCGATGTACCGCGCCAAGGAACGCGGCCGCAATGTCATCCAGTTTTATGCATCGAAGATGAACGATCGGGCGCTTGAGCGGCTGGCGTTGGAAGGCGCGCTGCGCAATGCGCTCGAGCGTAACGAATTTGCGCTTCATTACCAACCCCAGGTGCACTTGGCGACCGGCCGGATCGTCGGCATGGAAGCGCTGATTCGATGGCACCATCCGCAATTCGGGAAAGTGCGGCCGGACCGCTTCATCGGCCTTGCGGAGGACACTGGACTGATCGTCCCGATCGGCGCGTGGGTGCTGCGCACCGCGTGCGCCCAGAACATGGCGTGGCAGCGCGCTGGATTTGGCCAGTTGCGCGTTGCGGTGAACCTGTCGGCGCGGCAGTTCGCGCAGCAGGGGCTGGCCCAATCCGTGTCTGGTATCCTCGATGAAACGGGACTGCCGCCGGCCTGTCTCGAGATTGAATTGACCGAGAGCCTGGTCATGGGCGACATCGACCAGGCGATCGGCACCATGCGCGAGCTGAAAAAACTTGGCGTCCACCTGTCGATTGACGACTTCGGTACCGGTTATTCGAGCTTGTCCTATTTGAAACGCTTCCCGATCGATGTGCTCAAAATCGACCAGTCGTTCGTGCGCGACATTACCGTCCACCCAGATGACGCGGCGATGGTAGGTGGCATCATTTTACTGGCCCACAGCCTGAACCTGCGGGTCATTGCCGAGGGAGTCGAAACCGAGGAGCAACTCAATTATTTGCTGCACCGTGGCTGTGACGAAATACAGGGGAATCTGTTCAGCAGTGCGGTATCGGCTACCGAGTTTGAGCGCGTCCTGCGGGAAGGGCGCTGCATCCGGCAGGACGCTGGCGCCGCGGCCATTTTTCCGCAATGCGCTTGAAGGTTAAACGGATCCTATCGTTGATCGGCATTCGCCTTGACCCCGCTAGTCGGGTTTTTGTTGATGCGTCTCCAAGCTGGCCTCTGCGGTAAGACTAATATTTGCTACGGCGAGGTAGCAAAGAGGTTATGCAGCGGCCTGCAAAGCCGTTCAGATGGGTTCGATTCCCGTCCTCGCCTCCAAATTCTGAAAAATAGCCCACCTTTGCGTGGGCTATTTTTTGCATCGGTAATTAATAGCAGGCGGAGACGTCGACGCTTGTCGTCGTGGCCGATTCCACGGCGCCGCTATTATTCTTGTATTCCTGGACTTGAGCCTGGGCCTTCGCCTCTGCGTTGGCCTGCGACTTCTTGTATGCGGCCGCTTCGGCCGGCCGGGCTGGTCCACCTGGCCAAGGGCGCCAACAAAGGCGGCAGCGGCGCCGACATGACCTATTTCACGCACCCGGGCGGCGGCGGCGTGTTTTCGCTCGGCTCGGTCACATTCGGCGGCAGCCTCGCGGTCGATCCGGTGCTCGGCGCGATGCTGCTCAATGTGTTTGGCAAGTTTCTTGGCTGAATGGCGCAGGCCGCTACCAGAGTTGACCGAGCGGGACCACCATACCGCCGAACATCGACCAGCTGGAGGAGGGCGCGTGCAAGCCATGCACCACGCCGAAGTCGAAGGTCGCTCGCTTGCTGGGGCTGTATGCTGCCGCCAGCAGTACCTGGGCCGAGTTGGCCGTGCCGGCGTGATGGGTGCCGGACAATTCCGCGGTGGCGCCCCATTGTTCGGCGATCGGGGTCGAGAACGAAGTCGACAGGCCCATCTGGCTGTGCCCGGTACCCGGGTCCCACGCGCCCAGCCGCGTGACGTTGGCATTCGCATCCATGTGCACCTTGCCGATGTCCTTGCTGAAGATCGTGTTGAGGGTGTAGTCGGCCTTGCCGCTGCCGATGCTGTCCTTTGCGGTCGGCAGCTTGGCGCCGAGCTCGAGGCCGAAGGCGGTCGCGCTGTCGATGAGGAATGCGCGCTTGAGCACGACGTTGGTGTCGCCGATCCCGCGCGCGTGCGCGCCTGCGTCGTCGCGCAAGGACAGGTACGCGTCGCCGCCCAGCAGCAATCCCCACTGTTCGGACAACGCCAGCTTGAACAGCACCGGCAGGCTGTCGCGCCGCCCGCCGTCGGCCCTGGCACTCAGGAAGCCTGCTTCGAATTCAAGCTGGCCTGGCACCGGCAACTGCGCCGGGCTCGATACCGACGGGCGGTACGGCGTCACGGCGCCCGCTTCCTGCGCGAGCGCGCCGCCGGCGCTGCAGGCCAGCAGTAGCGCGAGGGGGAGGTGGATGCCAAATGGTTTCATGCGCGTTCCCTGATCGTGGACATGTGCATGATTATAGGTGCTCCGGTCAGGCGGCTGGAACTTCCGCCGAACATGGGGATTTGCCGCCGTCACGTGCGTCGAATGATTGATGTTTAAGCCACAATCGAGCGATCCGGTACGCGCGCCATCCCGGCGCGGGTGCATTCACCGAAAGAACAAGAACATGTCTGCCAATTCGCGCCCGTGGTCGTTCACTCGCATAGTCGGCCTGCTGCTCGGAATCCTGGGCCTGGCCGTCGCCGTCGCCGGCGGATGGCTGCTGATCCTTGGCGGGAGCGCGTATTACCTGGCGGCCGGCGTCCTCATGCTGATATGCGCAATCCTGCTGGCTGCGCTCAACGCCGCGGCGCTTGGCGCATACGCGCTGCTGCTCGGCGCCACCCTGGCGTGGGCGCTGTGGGAAAGTGGACTCGACTGGTGGCCGCTGGCGGCGCGCCTCGACCTTCTGTACCTGATCGGCCTGTTGCTCGCCACGCCCTGGGTCCGGCGCGGGCTGGGCCGGCCGGCGTCCGACCTGCGCGCGGCGGTCCCGGCGCCGCTGCGCAGCGGCGCCGGCCTGATGCTGGCCATCGTGCTGGGCGCGACGACCCTGGTCGCCGGCGCCGCGCTGCTGCGCGACGACGCGCACGACGTCGCGGGCGCATTGCCCGAAGCGCCGGCCGTCGAAGCGACGCCGGATGCGGCGGCCAGCGTGGTGCCGCCCGAAGAATGGCGGGCTTACGGCCGCACCGCGTACGGCCAGCGCTACTCGCCGCTGCGCCAGATCACCCCCGCCAACGTGGCCAGCCTGCAGCCGGTGTGGCAGTACCGCACCGGGGACGTGCGCGGCAAGCCGGGCGACCCGGTCGAGACCACCTATGAAGTCACGCCGCTCAAGGTCGGCAACCGGCTGTACCTGTGCACGCCGCACCAGTCGGTGGTGGCGCTCGATGCGAGCACCGGCATCCAGCTGTGGCGCAAGGATACGCGGCAGCCCGGCCAGCTCGCGCTGCAGCACCTGACCTGCCGCGGCCTGTCGTACCAGCCACCGGTATCCGAGCCCGTCATCGCCGGCGGCGAATGCGCCGCCAAGCTGTTCATGCCGACCGCGGACGGCCGCCTGCTCGCGCTCGATCCTGAAAACGGCGAACCCTGCACCCGCTTTGGCGGCGGCAAGGGGCAGATCGACCTGTGGGCCAACATGCCGAACCGCCTGCCCGGCGCCTACTACTCGACCTCGCCGCCGGTGGTCACGCACAAGCTGGTGATCGTCGGCGGCACCGTGCTCGACAACTTCTCCATCCACGAGCCGTCCGGCGTGATCCGCGCCTTCGACATCGACACCGGCGCGCTGGTGTGGAACTGGGACTCGGCCAATCCCGAGGCCACCGCGCCGATCGGGCCCGGCCAGCTGTACACCGAGAATTCGCCCAACAGCTGGTCGATCTCCAGCGTCGACGAGGCGCTCGGCATGGTCTACATCCCGATGGGCAACCAGCCGCCCGACCAGTGGGGCGGCAGGCGCAGCCCGCCGGTGGAGAAATTCTCGTCGTCGGTGGTCGCGCTCGACCTGGAAACCGGCAAGGTGCGCTGGGTGTTCCAGACCGTCCACCACGACCTGTGGGATTACGACGTGCCTTCGCAGCCGACCCTGGTCGACCTGAATATCCGCGGCGCGATGGTGCCGGCGCTGGTCCAGCCCACCAAGCAGGGCGAACTGTTCGTGCTCGATCGGCGCACCGGCGTGCCGCTCCTGCCGGTGACCGAAGTCGCGGCGCCGCAAGGCGCGGCGCAGGGCGACCACAGCGCGCCGACCCAGCCGAAATCGGGCCTGTCGTTCGATCCGCCGCGCCTGACCGGGCGCGACATGTGGGGCGCTACCATGCTCGACCAGCTGGCTTGCCGCATCGCCTTCCAGCGCCTGCGCTATGAAGGCCGCTTCACGCCGCCGTCGACCACCGGCTCGCTGATCTACCCGGGCAATTTCGGCGTGTTCAACTGGGGCAGCATCGCGGTCGACCCGCAGCGCCAGGTCGCGTTCACCACGCCGACCTACCTGGCCTTCGTCTCGACCCTGGTCCCGCGCCCGGACGACCAGGCCCTGGTGGTGCAGAACGGCGGCGCGCCGAAGGGCAGCCTGCCGGTGCTGAACGAAAATTTCGGCGCGCCGTTCGCGGTACGCATGCATGCGTTTACCTCGCCGCTGGGCGTGCCTTGCCAGGCGCCGCCGTGGGGCTATGTGGCGGGCGCCGACCTGGCCAGCGGAAAAATCATGTGGAAGCACCGCAACGGCACCGTGCGCGACCTGTCGCCCATTCCGCTGCCGTTCAAGATGGGCGTGCCGGGCCTGGGCGGCCCGGTGATGACGGGTGGCGGCGTCGCGTTCCTGTCCGGCAGCCTGGACAACTACGTGCGCGCCTATGACGTCACCAGCGGGCGCCAGTTGTGGGAAAGCCGCTTGCCAGCGGGCGGCCAGGCCACGCCGATGACCTACACCGGCAAGGACGGGCGCCAGTTCGTGCTGGTGGTCGCCGGCGGGCACGGGTCGACCGGCACCAAGCCGGGCGACTTCGTCATCGCCTACGCGTTGCCGAAGAAATCTCCCAATTAATTATCTTTTAGGAAAGTTTAATATTATTGAATTTTATCCACAGAATCTGTGGGTAAAACGACACGTGCATACAGGTGCTAGCTAGTACGGGCGACCTATTTATCGGCGTGCCTAAAATTTGTGCAATCTTTAGCGAATCTCAAGAAAAAACGGCCGACGGCGGCAATGCGCATCGCGGTCACCCGCTGATCGAACACCTTCACCGCAGGCCGAACGGCTCATGCGCTCGGCTCGCCCAACGTTCCGAACTCAACAGGCAGCTTGACGTAGAACATGTGGACGTTCTCTGCGCGCAGGAATTCAAAGAGCTTGTCGGCTTCTTCCTCGGTCACGACCATCGTCACCTCGACTGGCTGGTCGGCCAGTTCGAAGAAGTGGGCGGCGTGGATCCGGCGATGTTGGCCGAACCCCATCGCCCCCATGAAAACGGTTGTCCCGCGAATGCCCCTGGAGCGCGCCGTTTCCAATAGCCATTCGTAGAGCCCTTGATGCCGGTGGCGCCTGTTTTGCTCCATAAAGAACTCAAGTTGAAAACCTTTCATGGCAACTCCTCTCAGCGGCGCTACTATCTTTGAAGTATAGGCAATCCACAGCGACTTGCGGATCCCGCGCGCAGGACACGCGAACGGCACTAATTTGAACAAAATGGATAGACTGGAACGATTTGAGCGACTTATGGGCATCCGAACACAGCGCGCGTCGACTTCCTCTGGCCCGATGTTCGCAATGGGCGAAGTTATGCTGCTTTTCGTCACTGTCATCGGCAGCGTGACGGCCAGCTTGGCTGGGCATTGGGGGCGCTCCGGCCCAGGTCATCGGCTCTCTCCTGATGACATTTCTCGGGATTGTAACGGTCGCGCTCGTACGCGCAACGTGATTCGGAAAATTTTCCCGGAATAGGATCCGTTTGTGTGATGCCGGGAAACTTGCTAAGATTGCGCCTGCCTCAAGGAGATGGCATTCCTCCTTTAACCGCTTCCCGCTTCCGCCGGGACGCTGATGATGCCTACAGTCGTTCCTGATCATTGGAAGCTGTAGGCGTGCGCCCATCGCTCGAACATGATCAGGTTTGTCAACTCAACAACCTGAATGCATGAAGAACGCAAAACATCCTGAACAAATCGACCTGCTGCCCTACATGGGCAAATGGCTCTCCTTGGCGATCATCGTCGCCATTCTCGCCGGTAGCGCGTCGGCGCTCTTTCTGTTTGCGTTGGCGTGGGCCACCAACTGGCGCGAAGCCCACGCCTGGGGCATCTGGCTGCTTCCGCTGGCCGGCTTCGGGGTTGGCTGGGTCTATCTGCGCCTCGGGAAAAGTGTCGAGGCCGGCAACAACTTGATCATCGATGAGATACACGATCCGCAAAAGGTTATCCCACTGCGCATGGCGCCGCTTGTATTGGGCGCCACCGTCATTTCGCATCTGTTCGGCGCATCGGTCGGACGGGAGGGCACGGCGGTACAAATGGGCGGCGCCCTGGCCGATCAAATGACGCATATTTTCCGCATGGAGCAGCAGGAGCGGCGCCTGTTGATCATGGCTGGCATCAGCGCAGGGTTTGCCTCAGTGTTCGGCACGCCGCTGGCTGGCGCGGTGTTCGGGCTCGAGGTGCTGGCGATCGGACGCATGCGCTACGACGCAATCCTGCCTTGCTTTATCGCGGCCATCGTCGGCGACCAGGCGGGCATACTGTGGGGAATCCACCATACGCACTACGCCGTGTCGTTCGTTCCGCCAATCACCCCCTTCACGCTGCTGGCTACGCTGGCGGCCGGCATCGTGTTCGGCCTCGTCGGCATGCTGTTTGCGACCGCTACTCACAGGCTATCTGACGCCATGAAAGAATACGTTCGATATGCCCCGATGCGCCCGTTCATCGGCGGAGTCGCAGTGGCTGTAGCAGTGTGGGCAACCGGTACCCACCGCTACATCGGGCTGGGCATTCCAACGATCGTCGAATCGTTCACCCAGCAACTCCCCGCTTGGGATTTTGCCGGCAAGATGGCCTTCACTGTCGTGTCGCTCGGCACGGGATTTAAAGGCGGTGAAGTGACGCCGCTGTTCTATATCGGAGCGACGCTGGGCAATGCGCTGGCGCCATTGTTGAATCTGCCGTTCCCGATGCTGGCGGCGGTCGGCTTTGTCGCCGTATTCGCGGGGGCGGCCAATACACCGATCGCCTCGACGATCATGGCCATCGAGCTGTTTGGCCCGGCCATCGGCCCCTACGCCGGCATTGCCTGCGTGATCAGCTACCTGTTTTCAGGCCACACAGGCATCTATCGCGCGCAGCGCGTGGGCCATGCGAAGCACCACCGGCATGTCCCTGAGGGCATGAAGCTGGGCGAAGTGCCCGCCTATCGCGCTCAGCTTCGCAAAAACGTCGATACCGATTACCCAGGCAACTGACTCCGGCAGGTCCTTCGATTGATAGGAGCAAAAGAATGGCGCAAAAGAACTTAGGTAGCACCATCAGACAGATACCAGTCGGCATTTGGATGCTCGGCTTTGTGAGTATGCTGATGGATATTTCCTCGGAAATGGTCCACAGTCTGCTTCCACTATTCATGGTGGGCACGCTCGGAGCCAGCGCCTTTACAGTGGGGTTAATTGAAGGGCTGGCCGAGTCCACTGCCTTGATCGTCAAAGTGTTCTCCGGGACGCTGAGCGACTATCTCGGCAAGCGCAAGGGCCTGGCATTGTTCGGTTACGCGCTCGGCGCGCTGACAAAGCCGATCTTTGCGGTCGCCAATACCACGGGGATTGTCCTCACGGCCCGACTGCTGGACCGGGTCGGCAAAGGTGTGCGTGGCGCACCGCGCGATGCTTTGGTCGCCGATATCGCTCCACCGCAGCTGCGCGGTGCCGCTTTTGGCCTTCGCCAGTCGTTGGACACGGTGGGTGCGTTCCTGGGCCCATTGCTCGCTGTCGGACTGATGCTGCTGTGGGCTAACGATTTCAGGAAGGTATTCTGGGTTGCTGTGATCCCTGGCCTGCTGGCGGTTGTTCTGCTTCTATTCGGCGTGCGCGAGCCGGAGCGGCATCAAACCGGCAAGCGTACCAATCCTGTTCGTCGCGACAATCTGAAACGCCTTGGTGCGCCATACTGGTGGGTAGTAGGGATTGGAGCAGTGTTCACGTTGGCCCGTTTCAGCGAAGCATTTCTTGTCCTGCGCGCGCAGCAGGGCGGTATCCCAATCGCGCTTGTGCCACTGGTGATGGTGGCGATGAACTTGATTTATGCCGTGTCGGCATATCCGTTCGGAAAGCTTTCTGACCGGATGAGCCATAGCAAGTTATTGGCTCTCGGCCTTGGCGTATTGGTAGCTGCCGATCTGGTGTTGGCCATAAACGATCATTGGGCCATAGTGCTGATTGGCGTGGCACTGTGGGGCCTTCACATGGGGATCACGCAAGGATTGTTGGCAACGATGGTGGCCGATACGGCGCCCGCCGATCTGCGGGGCACGGCCTATGGCGTGTTCAACTTGGCGAGTGGCATTGCCATGCTGATTTCAAGCGTCCTGGCGGGGCTGCTGTGGGATCGGCTCGGAGCCTCGTCAACATTTCATGCGGGCGCCGTCTTTTGTATAGTCGCCCTGATCGGGCTGGCCAAGAAAAAGTCGCAACACTGAGGCGACCCATTTATCGGCGCGAATCTCAAAAAAATGGGCGACGGCAGCAATGCGCGTCGCCCATCCATTACCGCGCGGTCACCCGCTTATCGCACGACCTTCACCGACACCGTTGCAGTCGACGAATTGCCTGCGGCATCCTTCGCCACGACCGTCACCGAATGCGTCCCGGTGCTGGTGCGGCGCGTGCGCCAGGTATAGGCCAGCGAACCACCCGTGCCGTTGGCAACCAGCGCATTGTCGATGTACAGCGATTGCTTGATACCGGCGGCGCCGCTGTTGTCGCTGGCGTGAACGCTCACGCTGACGGTTCCGCTGACGCTGCCGGCGACCGGATTGTCGATCTTCACCACTGGCGGCGTCGTATCCTTGACCACCGGCGGCGCCGCATTCGCGACGTTGACCGCGACCGGGCTCGAGGCGGTGGCGTTGCCCGCCTTGTCGAAGGCGGTCGCCACCAGCGTGCTCATGCCGTTCGGCGCGCCAGCCGAGTTCCAGCTGAAGCTGAACGGGCTCGCGCTGTCGACACCGATCACGGTGCCGTTGACTTTCAGTTCGACCCGGTCGACGCCGACATTGTCGGTCGCATTGACCGCGACCGCCACGATGCCGCTGACGCTCGAGCTGGCGGCCGGCGACGTGATCGCCGCGGTCGGGGCCTGCGTATCGGCCACGGTGACCTTGGCCTGCGCCGCTTTCACGCCGGCGGCCGCGTCCACCCGGCCGTAGCCGAAGTAGGGATCGCGTCCGGTCGCGCCGAGCGGAACCGCACTGGCAAACAACGCCTGCTCGATCTGCGCGCCGTCCAGCGAAGGGGCGGCGGCCATCATCAGCGCGGCGACGCCGGCGGCGACCGGGCTGGCGAACGAGGTGCCGTTCCAGCCCTGGTAGATGCCGCCTTTCGAGGTGGTCCAGATGCCGGCGCCCGGCGCGGCGAGCGAGACGAACGCGCCGTAGCTGGACCAGCTGGCCTTGGCGTCCGCCGAATCGGTGGCCGACACCGCGATCAGGGTCGTCGACGGGGTGATGTTTTCGTCGACGCCGTTGTTACCGGCCGAGACGAAGACCAGGCCGCCCTTGCTCTTCATGTACTGGGCTGCGCTCTGGATCGCGGCAATCCCGGCCAGCGGGCCGTAGCTGACGTTGGCGATCCGCGCGCCGTGGTCGGCGGCGTAGGTGATGCCGCTGGCGATGGTGCTGGAATACGCGTAGCAGCTGCCCGACGCGGTATCGAGATAGGCGATCCGGATCGGCATGATCTTCGCCTGGCCGGCGACGCCGGCCACGCCCACGCCGTTGTTGGTGCGCGCGGCGGCCGAGCCGGCGACGGCGGTGCCATGGCCGCAGACATCCGAGGTATCGGTGTTGTTGCCGTAGACGTTATAGCCGGGCACCAGGTTCGGGACCAGGTCGGGGTGCGTGCCGTCGACGCCCGAATCGAGGATCGCGATGGTGACGCCGGCGCCCTGGGTGGTGTCCCAGGCGCTGGTGGCGCCGATTTTCGACAGGTGCCACTCGCTGCCGACATACGGGTCGGTCACGGCGAGCGTGCTTTTCACGCGCCGGTCGAGTTCGACGAATTTGAAGGCGGGGTTGCGCTTCAGCTGCTCGACCACCGCCTCTTCGGAAACGCCGGGCGGCAGGTCGACCACGTGCAGGTTGCTCTGGCCGATCTTGCGGCGTTTGCCGCCATGGACCTTGAGGACTTTTTCCAGGTCGTCGTTGGACAGGCCGGCGCGCGACTCGATCAGGATGCGTCCGCGTGCGTACTCGCGCAGGCCGTCGCTGAAATCGGCGGCGCCGGCGGCTGGCATGGTGGCGAAGATCGCGACCACCGAGGCGCTCAATGCGCACGCCAGCGGCCGGACCAGGGGCTTGCTCGATGTTGCGGAAGATTGAACCAGGGAGTATTTCTTCATGCGTGATTTTCCAATTGAGGCGGGAAGAAGCTGAGGCGAGGCGGGTCGCGAGAGCGGGCTCGACAGATCGAAGCCTGGACCGATGGTAACGGCGCGCGCAAGGCGCCGCAAGTCGCCGGTTTCGACGGGGACGCGGTCAACCATGTCCCCTTGCCAACGCGCCTGGACATTTGTCCTCGCGCGTGGATAAACGTCGATAATTAATTGATTACACTAACGTTATCTCTGCGACAAGGAAGGTCGCAGGCGCCCTATGATCAATATCCAGGTCGAAGGAGGGCGGGACGTTACGGGTTGCCGGTCCGGCTACATGCGATCCCGCCGAGGGGCGCGTCGAGTAAATACATTTCGTAACAATTGATTTGGGAAACGTCGCCGCTCAGCAACGAATGGGCGCGCGGGCGGCGCCGCCGAAGCGCCCGTGCAGGCAAGCAGCATGCTGCACAGGGCGCGTGACAACAGGCTTGAAAAACGCATTGCGAGGCTTCCGTCTTTGGCGCGCAGCAGATGCAGCTGCCCGCGCGCTTGGGTCGGTTCCGTTGTACCGCGCACAGCTGTGCCGTGGCGAGGCCGCGTCATTCGGGGAAGCATTGCCGGACGGTCCGCTCAGGCCGCAAGAATACAATCGCGCCCGCTGGCCTTGGCGCGGTACATGGCCTCGTCCGCGCGCTGGATCGCTTCGTCGAAGCGCTCGTTCGGACGCGAACGGGCCACGCCGGCGGAGAAGGTGATCTTCAACCCCGGATCGACCTCGTCGATGCGCATCGATCCGATCCGCGCCGCGATCCGGCCGATCACGGCGAGCGCTTCTTCCAGTCTGGTGTCCGGCATCAGCAGCAGGAATTCCTCGCCGCCCCAGCGCGCCAGCGTATCGCCCGAGCGCAGCGCGGCGCCGGCTTCCCGGGCAAACGCTTTCAGCACGCTGTCGCCGGCGGCATGGCCGTATTTGTCGTTGATGGTCTTGAAGAGGTCGACGTCGATCAGCGCAATGCAGACGTGCCGCGGGCTGGCCGAGCGGCGCTGCTGTTCGACCGCCAGCAGTTCGTTCATGTGGCGCCGGTTGGCGAGCAGGGTCAGTTCGTCGGTGGTGGCCAGGGTGCGGATGGTGGCGACCGCCCGCAGCAGCTGCGCGCGCAGCTTGCTCAATTCGCCGGTGATGGCCGTGACCGACACCACGCCGATCGTGGTCAGGGCGAAGTGGATGCTTTCTTCGTACAGCGGATGGCGCGCGGGGTGCCACAGGATCAGCATCGTGATCGTCGAGGCCAGCGCGATGATGGCGAATACGCTGAGCCAGACGGTCTGGCGCGGCCGCAAGGCAAACGCGCAGAACACGATCACCACCGGCATGCCGATCAGGATCGCCCCGCGCAGCGTGTCGAGCACGCAGTACAGCGCCAGGTTGTAGACGATGGCAAACTGCGCCTGGTACAGGGCGAGCTTCCAGTTCGGGATGTTGAAGAAAGGCGCGCAGCGCAGCAGCACATAGAACGTGCATACACCGAGCACGGCCAGCGATGCGACTACGGCCGCCTCGCCGCGCGAGATCGAGCCGGCGCCCAGCTCGCGCCACACGATCACCAGGCAGAAGCTGTACAGCACCGCGGTGGCTGCCCAATAGGTCAACACACGGCGCATTTTAGGCGTCGTGCCAAACGCAAGACGGGAGAGGAATTCGACCGCAGGCATGCAATTGTTGGTGCCGTTGTTGGTGCCGTTGAGAATTCGTTAGTCTACTTTATCTACCAAAGGTAGCAAGAACAATTCGTGTTTACGCGGCCTGCTTGTGGCGCCGCGGCGCGCGCTCGAGGAGTTCGAAAATCAGCATGCCGGCCACCATCGCGGCGCTGAAAATCAGCGGCTTGGGGCCCCGCTGGCCAGCGACGCCAGCGCCGGGCCGGGGCAGTAGCCGGCCAGTCCCCAGCCCATAAACTATCTTTCAATGTGATGTTTATCGGCCACCGCTGATTTGCGCATGTGTTCGCGAGCGCACAGAGGCAAGCGGACCGATGTGTGATTCTGGAAACCGGTCCCACCACACTGACTCAGGAAGCTGCATGCTCGTCGAATCGCCACGCCTGCATCACCCGCAGCAATCCGGAATCGCCGCAGCCAGTACGCCGCGTGGCGCGCTCGAGAAGATGCCGAAATGGCTGATCTGCATTCCGCTCGTGATCCAGTGGGCCTGGCTGGCGCTGCGCTACGGCAGCATCACCTTGCCGACGGCGGCCAATCCGCGCATTACCGCCGGCGGCCTGGTGGGCGAGGGCAAGCTCGAATATTTCGACCAGATGGGCGCCATCGCCCGCGCCGCGACCGCGCGCCATATCGGCATTGCCGACGCGCGCCATTGGTCCGATGCGCAATTGGGCGACGCGCTGGCCCGCTCCGGCCTCGCATTTCCGGTAATCGCCAAGCCCGACCTGGGCCTGTGCGGCTACGGCGTTTGCAAGCTCGACTCCCTGCCGGCGCTGCGCGCCTACGCCGCGCGCTATCCGGATGGCGAGGTGATCGTCCTGCAGCAGTACCTCGCCGACGAGAACGAGGCGGGAATCTTCTATGCGCGCGACCCGCGCAGCGGGCAGGGACGGCTGATCGGGCTGGCGCTGCGCTACTTCCCGCGCGTCATCGGCGACGGCGTGTCGACGCTGGAGCAGCTGATCCGCGGCGATGCGCGCGCCGCGCGCGTGCTCGGCTCGCCCGCCCACACCTGCGCGCTCGAGCTGGACTCGGTTCCCGCCGCCGGCCAGACGGTGCGCCTGTCGACCATCGGCTCCACGCGGGTCGGCGGCTTGTACCGCGACGGCGGCGCGCTGATTACCCCGGAGCTGACGCAAGCGATCGACGCGATCGCGCGCGACATGCCCGCGTTTCATTTCGGCCGCTTCGATGTGCGCTTCCGCAGCCGGCAGGAGCTGTCCGCCGGCGCCGGTTTCACCATCATGGAAGTCAACGGCGCCGGCTCGGAAGCGATCCAGGCGTGGGACCCGGACATCGGACTGGTCGAAGGCTTCCGCATGATCTTTGCCAAGCAGCGCCTGCTGTTCGCGATCGGCGCGGCCAACCGCCGGCGCGGCGCGCGTCCGATCGGGACGCTCGCGCTGATCCGCCTGAACTGGCGCCAGAACCGCCTGATCGACCAATATCCGTCGTCGAATTGAGGAGCACACCTTGACCCTTCAACTCGCTACCGGCCTGTCCTGGCCAGCTTGCGCGCAGCCGGTGCCCAAGCAGGTGAACTGGCAATTCGAAACCAGCTGGGCCGGTTCGGAAGCCGAGGTGCGCGAGGCGCAGCGCCTGCGCTATTCGATTTTCGTCGACGAGATGGGCGCGCGCCTGGCGCCCCCGGCCGGCACGCCCGAGGGCGTCGACGCCGACCATTTCGACCGCCACTGCGACCACCTGCTGGTGCGGGTACGGGAGCTTGGCAGCGACGCGCCGGGCCAGCTGGTCGGCACCTACCGCGTGCTGGGACCGGACGCCGCGCGGCGCGCAGGCGCCTGTTATACCGAAGGCGAATTCGACCTGGCGCCGCTGGCGCCGCTGCGCGACGGCGCCGTCGAGCTGGGGCGCGCCTGCGTGCACGCCGACTGGCGCTCAGGCGGCGTGATCCTGTCGCTGTGGAGCGAACTGGGAAAATACATGGTCGAGCGCGGCCTGCACACGATGTTCGGCTGCGCCAGCATCGGCATGGCGGACGGCGGCCAGCTGGCGCGGCGCGTCTGGCGCCAGCTGCGCGACTCGCCCTACCTGGTGAAGCCGGAATTCCGGATCCGCCCGCTGACGCCATTGCCGCCCGGCGCGGACGAAGCCGGCGAAGCGCCGGGGAAGGCCGGCATGCTGCGCGAGATGCCGCCGCTGATCAAGGGCTACCTGCGCTGCGGCGCCAGGGTGGTCGGGCCGCCGTCGTTCGACCAGGAGTTCAACACAGCCGACCTGCCGATCATGATGCGGCTCGCGGATCTGCCTGAGCGTTACAGCAAGCAGTTCCTGGCGCGGCGATGAGCCGGCAGCCGGCGCCGAACCGGCGCGCGATGCGCGCCGTGCTTGGCTCGCAGTTCTTCACTTCGCTGGCCGACAACGCGCTGCTGATCGTGGCGATCGGCCTGCTGGTGGAGCGCAGTTCGCCGACCTGGATGGCGCCGGCGCTGCGCATCTGCCTGTACGTGTCGTATGTCGTGCTGGCACCGGTCGCCGGCGCACTGGCCGATGCCTTCCCGAAGGGCAGGGTGATGCTGCTGACGAACCTGGTCAAGCTGGGCGCCTGTCTGCTGCTCGCCGCCAACGCGCATCCGCTGCTGGCGTTCGGCGCGATCGGCGTGGTCGGCGCCACCTACGGCCCCGCCAAGTACGGCATCCTCGCCGAGCTGGTCCCGCCCGCGGAATTGATCAAGGCGAATGCGTGGATCGAGATTTCGACGGTCGCATCGATCCTTGGCGGCACCGCGCTGGGCGGCTTCCTGCTCGCGCCGCCTTACATAGCGCCAGCGCACAGCGCGAGCCTGGCGATTCTCGGCATGTATGCGGTGTCTGCCCTGTTCGCGGCGGCTATTCCGGCAACCGGCGCAGCGGCGCGTATCGGCCAGCTTGGCATTCGCGAACGCGCCTCCGGATTCTGGCGCGAATTCGCGGTGCTCTGGCGCGACCCGGAGGGGAAGATTTCGCTGGCCGTCACGACGCTGTTCTGGGCGGTGGCGGCAGCGCTGCAGTTCCTCGTGATCCAATGGGCCGGCACGGTGCTGGGCCTGACCTTGTCCCAATCGGCACTGATGCAGTGTTTTCTGGCGGTCGGCATGGTGGCTGGATCCGTCGTGGTGGCGCGCTTCGTGGCGCCCGCCCGCGCGATGGCGGTGCTGCCCGCGGGCCTGGCGCTGGGCGCCGCGATCCTGATGATGACGCTGGTGAGCGGGCTCTGGCTCGCCTGCGCGATGCTGCTACTGACCGGGATCGTCGCCGGCATCGTGCTGGTACCGATGAATGCGCTGTTGCAGCGGCGCGGCGACGCGTTGATGGAGCCGGGCGTCTCGATCGCCGTCCAGGGTTTCAACGAGAACCTCGCTGCGCTGGTGTTCCTGGCGGCCTACGGCGCGCTGCTGGTGCTGGACGTCCCGGTGCGCGCGATCCTGGCCGGCTTCGGCGCGCTGGTGATCGCGCTGATGCTGCTGATCATGCGCTGGCATCGCGCGAGCAGCCGCGTGTCCGTCTTGGCCGGGCAGCGGCCATGAACGCACTGAAGCTGGCCTTCCGCCTTTTATGCGTAATTGCGCATATCATGACCGGGCTGGGCACCTGCATATTCGTCTTCCCGTGGATCGGTCCGGAGCAAAGGACGGGCCACATCCAGCGCTGGTCGCAGCGGGTGCTGCGCACCTTCGGCGTGACGGTGGAAGTCAGCGGTGCGCCGGTGCTGCCGAATGCCCTGCTGGTGGCAAACCATATTTCGTGGGTCGACGTCTTCGTCATCAATGCGCGCTTCCCGTCGCGCTTCGTCGCCAAGTCGGAGGTGCGGCGCTGGCCGCTGATCGGGCCACTGAGCGCGCTGGCGGGGACAGTGTTCGTCGCGCGCGGCCAGCCGAGCGACTTGCGGTGCACGGTTGATGCGCTTGCGGAAAAGCTGCGTGAGGGCGAACGGATCGCCTGCTTCCCGGAAGGCACCTCGGCCGCGCAGGGCGACTTGAAGCCGTTCCGCGCCAACCTGTTCGAAGCGGCGATCGACGCGCAGGTCCCGGTGCAGGCGCTCGCCATCCGCTACGTGACCGACGATGGCGAGCTGCATCCATCGGTCGAATACATCGCCACCACATCGCTGGCCGGGAGCATGGCCGCGATCCTGTCCGGCACGCCGATCTGCGCCCGCCTGCACGCCTTGCCGCCGCTGGCGACGGAAGGCGTCAACCGGCGGTCGCTGGCGTTAGGTTCCCGGGAGCAGGTGCGCGAAGCGCTCGGCCAGTGAAACAGGGTGCTATACTTTTCCGAGTCACATGAGGAAAGCGCATGTCAACATCCCTGCTTGGCCTTGCATCCATGATGGACCCGTTACGTGGTTTTGTGGCGGTCGGGCGCCGCATGAGCATCACCGCTGCCGCCGGCGACCTTTGCCTGACCCAGTCGGCCATCAGCCGGCAGGTGCAGGCGCTGGAAGAGCGCCTCGGCGTCAAGCTGCTGGTACGGGGACACCGCGCGATTTCATTTACTCCGGAAGGCGAGCGGCTGTTCCGCAGCGCCGACAGCGCGATCCAGCAGCTCCAGGACGCGTTTGGCACGATAACCGCCGACCTGGGACGCGGTCCGGTCACCATCACTGCCAGCATCGGCGTCACGGGCCTGTGGATCTTGCCCAGGCTCGGAAGGTTCCAGCAACTGCATCCAGATATCGATGTGCGCGTCGCGGCCAATAACCGTATCCTGGACCTGGCCGGCGAACGGATCGACCTGGCGATTCGCTACGGCGCGCTTGCGGCAATGGACGAGGGCGCGATACCGCTGTTCCGCGAAACGGTGGCGCCGGTAGCGCATCCGTCGCTGGGACTCGATCGTCTCGCATCGGCGAAAGATATCGCCGGGCAGGTGCTGCTGGAATTTGACGATCCGGGGCGCCCCTGGCTGCATTGGAAAGACTGGCTGGCGAGCGCCGGCTGGAAAGGCGCCAAGCCGAAAGGCATCTTGCGCTTCAATCAGTATGACCAGGTCATTCAATCCGCGATGGCTGGGCAGGGCATCGCATTGGGCCGAATCGAATTGATCCAGCCGATGCTGGCGGACGGGCGGCTGTGGCGGGTGCCGACTTCTCATCCCGGCGCCGGCAACGACCACGCCTACTGGCTGGTCGGGGCAGATGCCGCGCCGCGCCCGGAAGTCGCGGCAGTCATGGACTGGATCGTCGCCGAAGCCCGGCAGTAAGCTCGCATGCGTGGGGCGCATGCATCGCTGCTGGGGCCGATCTTCAAGTCCTTTGGATGGGAAAGCTCGCCGTTTGTGCTGCAAAAGGAAAAAGGCGCGTACACCTGGCAAGACATGGCGCGCCAATGCGCGAAATACGACTTGCCGTGGACGCGTCCGACAAACTTTCCGCGCAGCGCGCTGCTGCCGATGCGGGTCGCCTTGCTTGGCGCCGATGAGCCGTGGATTGCCGAGTACAGCAAACGCATCATGCTGATGAACTTTGCCGAGGACCGGGATATCAACAGTCCCGAGGTGGTCGGCAACGTGCTCGCCGACCTGGGCTTGCCTGCCGCGCGCCTGGTCGCCGAGGCGCAGTCGGACGACAACAAGCTGCGTTTGCGCGCGCAAACTGACGCGGCGCGGCAGGCAGGCGTGTTCGGCGCACCGACCTTTTTTGTCGGCGCCGAGATGTTCTGGGGCGACGACCGGCTGGCGGATGCACTGCAGCTTGCGGCGGGACGAAGCGGCCGGTGACGCCCGGCGCTCAGCGCACGATCAGGTTGCGGGGCATGCCTGGCCGGCACCTTGGAAACCGGTGGTCGGATGGTCGATTTTGCTGTCGCCGTAGGCGCGGATGACTTCTGAAATCACTACCTGGTAGCCGCTCAGCCACTCGCTGTAGCGGCGCTTGGCTTCCTGGTGGTTGGGATGCTCCATCAGCTGTCTGAGTCCGGCCTGCGATTCCCAGTAATAGACGTTCGAGATGCGGCCGCTCTTGGTATCTTCCCAAGCTTCTTCGCCGAGATAGCCCTCGGTTTCCCTGGCAGCCGCTGCGATGAGTGCATCAAGGCGGTGGAAGTCGCTGTCGAACTGCTTGGTGTCGAAGGTAAAAGTCGCTGAGTACATCGCCTACCCTTCACGAAGAATTACGTCATAATAAAACGCTATTGTGCAACATAATCGAGGATTTCAGCATGACCGAACTTTCCGCTTTTCCGATTAGGAAAAAATGGCCCGCAGCGCATCCCGACCGGCTCCAACTGTATTCGCTGCCCACCCCGAACGGCGTGAAGGTGTCGATCATGCTCGAGGAGACGGGGCTGCCTTACGAGCCGCACCTGGTGAGCTTCGAGACGCACGACCAGACGTCGCCGGAGTTCCTGTCGCTCAGCCCCAACAACAAGATCCCGGCGATCATCGATCCGAACGGGCCAGGCGGCAAACCGCTGCCGCTGTTCGAATCGGGCGCGATCCTGATCTACCTGGCCGAAAAGACCGGCCAGTTCATCCCGCAGGATGCGGCCGGCCGCTACGAGACCATTCAGTGGGTGATGTTCCAGATGGGCGGCATCGGACCGATGTTCGGCCAGCTCGGGTTCTTCCACAAGTTCGCGGGCAAGGACTACGAGGACAAGCGGCCGCGCGACCGCTACGTGGCCGAATCGAAGCGGCTGCTGGGCGTGCTCGACAAGCGCCTGAATGGACGCAGCTGGATCATGGGCGACGAGTACACCATTGCCGACATCGCGACCTTCCCGTGGGTGCGCAACCTGATTGGTTTTTATGGTGCGGGCGATTTGGTCGGTATCGCCGATTTCCCGAACGTGCAGCGCGCGCTCGACGCGTTCGTCGCGCGGCCTGCGGTGGCGCGCGGACTCGATATTCCGAGCAAGACGCCAGCTGTTTAAGCTTGTATGGTTCCCGCCTCCGGGCACTGCTGTCCGGGATAATTTCGTTGACCTCAAACCCGTCATTGCCTTTGTGCGGCAATGACTCCTCGCGAACGCGGGGACTCAATTCCGTAGCGACCCTGCGAAATTGGATCCCCGCGTTCGCGAGGACGACGTAAAAATTTGTACTGCTATTTGCCCCTTTGCGATTTCTGCCAGAGCGTCAAGCGCCGCTTGAGAGGTCAGCAAAAATACTGGGGACAGCAGTGGGCGGAGGCGGTAGCCTATCCCCCTTTTGCGCAGTGACGACTCTAGCGCGTCACTTCGCGGCAGCGCACTCTGCGCCGCCATTCGCCTGCCTGAGGTAGGCGATCAGCGCCGCGCGCTCGGCATTATCGGGCACGCCGGCGTAAGTCATGCTGGTGCCTGGCATCGCCTTGGGCGGATTGGCCAGGAAGCGGTCCAGCGTCTTCGCGCTCCAGACGATGTCCGAGCGCTTCATCGCAGCCGAATATTCAAAGCCCTTCACGCTGCCGGCGCGCCGCCCGAACAGGCCGCAATGGCGCGGCCCGGTGCGGTCGTAGGCCATCGCGTGGCAGGCGGCGCAACGCGCGTACACCGATTCCCCCAGCTTCACATCCGGCGGCGCTGCTTGCGCCGCGGTCCCGGCGGCGAGCGCCAGGGCGGCGCCAAGTACGGTGAGCGCGTTCATCGATCAGGACATGAAGGCCGACGGCACTGGCGTTTCGCCCAGCGCGTTGCGCAGGATTGCCCAGTGCATCGCTTCGTCGCCCAGGATGCTGGCGGCGGCCTTGGCCAGCTCGCGGTTGCCGAACAGCGGCACCGCGCCCAGGTAGGCGCTGACGGCGCCTTTCTCGAGCGTCGCGGCAAAGCGCAGCACGTCGTTCTGGTTCTTCAGCGTCTCGGTCGGGAACTGGTACTTGGACTTGGCCGCGACTGCTTTACCGCCCAGTTTGACGATGGTCTTGGACAGCACGTCGGCGTGTTCCTTGTGATGGCCCTGGAAGGTCAGCGCCAGGTCGAGCACCGGCTTTTGCAGCAGGCCGCTTTCCGCGCCCAGCTGGTACGCGGCGATCGCTTCGAGCTCGGCGCCCAATGCGGTATTGAGGATCTGGATGTCCGAGCCGGTCGCTTCGCCGCCTTTGGCCGCGGCGAGCGCGTCCTGGCCGGCCATCAGCGCCACCGCGGCGCCGGACAGCAGCAAGCCGGATTTGCCGAGGAACATGCGGCGTGGGTGGACTGCTGCGGGATCGTTCGCTTGAATCAGAAAGGACATGGTGGTTCTCCAGTGGGTTGGTACTACAGTCAGTCAGGCGTTGCCGGACCGGGAAAGCTTCAGGCGCTCGACCGCGCCGGCGACGATGCG
>CXWL01003279.1_pt1 | contig 34941 bp, 31 predicted proteins | sample 590931 | NCBI WGS metagenome assembly CXWL01 (sample SAMEA3498368, study PRJEB10139) | groundwater metagenome | biome: water well; material: biofilm material | place: Germany | collected 2015-04-27
GCGCAGCGCACCGTGGAATACTCCGCTAAACCCTGTGCAGCTTATGGCGGTTGGGGTGATGGATGATGTGCTGGTTGGCAGCGGTGTTCTGGTTGGAGTAAAGGTGAGGGTGGGGGGGATGGGTGTGTTTCCGCCAGACTGGTTGGTGAGCGCCAACTGCGTATTGGTTAGGAATACCGATGGCGGCGTAATTCTCCCGCCGCCAGGGATACCGCTCGTGGGAGTGGCGATTGTAACTTCGGTGGGTGTTTCAAAGCCGGAGGGGGTAAATGTTGGCGTCAGGGAGGGTGTGGCTGTCTCTGCCGAGAATTCCATGGGCATGGATGAGCCAACGATTGGAACGGAGATCAGGAATGTGCGCGCGCTTGCAGAGACCACCGTAAAAGGTTCGAAGGGGAGGATCGGGAGGATCGGTTCGTAGACCGACGATACCTGGACGATGATGCGATCTCCATTGCGAATGGTGTTGTCTTCAATTGGGCAGGCGCTTGTATCAGGGCTTGGGTCAACATCCGGTATCTGGATTTGCTCCCCTTGCGGGGTTAGGCCGCGATCATAGGTAATGTTGATTTCGTCAAACGATGAAATGATGGCCGATTTTTTTGCCACCTCACGCATCCCCTCACAATCCTGATAGTAGTACATATCGTTGGTTTCGCCGGCGGCTGCCCCGTACCGCGCCGCCTGGCGGGAGGCGTTTGCAACAGATGCGAATATAAAAACCAGTCGTGAAACTTCGATGATGCCGTACAGAAGTACCACCAAAAGCGGCAGGGCCAGCATGAACTCAACCATGGCCTGCGCTCGAGTTTTTTCAGATCGTTTGAAAGGGATTCTTTTCATGGCGTACGCATCCTAGCCGGGTACAATTTTTTCGATGAAGCCTGGAAAATAAATAATGAGAAATGCGCTGGTGATAAAGTAGGGGCCGTAGGGAATAAAAATCATCAAAGAATTTTTGTCATATTTTTTTGTGATCAATAGCCAGGCCACAAGGAAAAAGCTGACAAATCCGCCAAATAAAATTCCGAAGAGCAGGCTGAACCAGATCAGCGGCCAGCCGAGCATAAGTCCGATGATGGTGACCAGAATGACATCCCCGGCCCCAAGGGCTTCCTCATCGTCTGCTTCCTTTCCCATTGCAAGCATTCGCTTCGTGCGTATCCTTGAAAAGAGCACGCCCATATAGTAGAAAACGAGCATGATGAGCAGGCCGCTCAGGCCGCCTGTCAGAGTGGGTTTTAAGCCGTGGGTAACAAGGCCAACTGTCAGCGCGAGGAATGAACCGAAGAGGCTGGTGGGGTGCAGGATCAGGCGGTGTTCCATGTCAATCGTAAAAATTACTCCAAAATATGCGGCTACAATCAACCCAAGCGGGTAGCCAATTTTTGCGGGGGGTTGCAGCCAGGTAAATATGCTGATGGCAGGCAGGATGATTTGGACAATCCGGGCACGGGTTTTGCGGGCATGTTCATTTTGGCAGGCGCGCAGGAGAAAATAATCCATCCATGAAAACGCTGCGCCACACTGCAAACAAACCGGCTGGCTAAGCTTTCTTGTAACTGGAAGAACATCCGATAAATAATTTACGAGCTGTCCGGCGAACCAACCAAGCATAACAGGTATGACGAGTGAGATTGACATTTGAAATTATTATAATTCCAATTATGATAGGCCGCAAAGTTGATGTTGGGTGTAGGTCAATTGCAATGTTCCTGGCGGAATTTTGAAACCGCCTTACAATCTTGATGGTTTAAGGAGATATATTATGGAAGAATTTGTTATTGAGGGCGGGGTTCCGCTGCAAGGGGAAGTGATTCCTTCGGGAAACAAGAATGCGGCCCTGCCTTTGCTGGCGGCTTGTTTATTAACGGATGAACCGGTGGTGCTTCACAATTTGCCTTTAATCCGTGATGTGCTTGCCATGCGAAAATTGATCGAAAGTCTGGGCGCTCAAATCGAAGAAGTGGATTCAAACTCCTGGCGGATTACGACGCGAGAACTTACCGCCTCTCATCTGGACCCTGAGCTGTGTCGCCGCATCCGGGCATCCATCTTAATTGCGGGACCTGTTCTTGCGCGCGCGGGCGGCTTGCGCCTGCCGCCCCCCGGCGGAGATGTGATTGGCCGCCGCCGCCTGGATACTCACATTTTGGCTTTGCGGGCCTTGGGTGCAAAGGTCACTTATGATCGTGTTTTTGATATTGAAGCGGCTCAATTGCACGGCGCGGATATTCTTTTGGATGAAGCGAGTGTAACTGCAACAGAAAATGTAGTGATGGCCGCAGTTCTGGCGAAAGGCGTTACGCAAATCCGCAATGCCGCTTCGGAACCGCATGTGCAGGAACTGTGTCAGTTTTTAAATTTGCTTGGCGCAAAGATCGATGGCATTGGCTCGAACACCCTGCGTATTACCGGAGTGGACGGATTGCACGGCGGCGAATATACGATTGGCCCTGACCTTCTTGAAGTGGTGAGTTATATCGGGGCGGCAGTCGTTACACATGGAAATATCCGCATCCGGAATGCTGGCGTTGAACACCTTGAAATGGTGGCGCAGGTCTTTCATCGTTTGGGCGTCCATTGGCAGGTGGATGGGAACGACCTGCTTGTGCCTTCCGAACAATCCCTGACGATTAACTCTGACCTGGATGGCGCAGTGCCTGAGATTAAAACGAATATCTGGCCGGCCTTCCCCACCGACCTGACAAGTATTGCGATCACGGTTGCAACCCAGGCTTCCGGTTCGGTACTTTTTCACGATTGGATGTTTTCCGGGCGCATGTATTTTACAGATAAACTTGTCGGCATGGGCGCGAGAATAATTTTGTGCGATCCGTATCGCTGTTTGATCCAAGGCCCCACACAACTCTATAGCGAAAGACTGGAAAGCCCCGATATCCGCGCTGGAATGGCGCTGCTGTTGGCCGCGCTGGCCGCAGAGGGTACGTCAAAAATACGAAATGTGGTTCAAATTGAAAGAGGCTACGAAAGGGTGGATGAAAAACTTCGAATGCTGGGAGCCAAAATTACCCGTGAAAGAGAATAAAAAGAGAGAGGCCGTGAGCGGCCTCTCTCTTTTTATTCTCTTATTTTGAAACAATTACTTCTTTTTTGATTAGCACAGGGAATAGGTGATTGTCGCCGACTTTGTTGATAAAGGAACCGGCCGCAGTGCCTGTGTCTCCATTTGAGTATGTGATCCACGCCCATGCGTAATAATTACCTTTTGGCAGGGCTACGATAAGATTCTCGTTTTTAGTCAGAGAGTACGATAAATTTCCACATTGCCCAAATGCATTGGTGCTGAGGTTTAAAGATAAAATGATGGTACCCCCGGTTTCGTTTTGAAAACGGACATTGGATTGAGGGCCTGCTTCTCCAATATTTAACAACTTTGTGCTGCAATCATCCACGCCGCCTGCGGCCTGGGTGGCAGTAGGCAAAACCAGAGGTGTGCTTTGTGTTGGCAATGCAATCGGGGTAAAAGTGGGCAGTGAAGTAGGGCTGGGTATTTCCGTGGGGGGCAGGGGGGTGGCGGTGGGAATTGCCAATTGGGTCATCGCAACAATCGTCCACGCGGCAGAGATGGCCGTACCTTCAACTTCGACAGGGGACATGGTCGGGGCGCCTTGCGGTCCACAGGCAGTGATAAATATGGCAATGACTGCCAAAACGGGTATTATTTTTTTAATCATGGTTCTCTCCATTTCTCTATTTGCAACAAGCTTACTTGATTGTAATTTTGTCTTTGAAAATATTGATGGTCAGGTCTTCCCCTTCTGAAAGGGAAAACGAACCGGTGAACTGTCTGCCGCCGACCCACGCTACATACGTGTACTTCCCGGCTGGAGACTTTGCATTAACCGTTTTCTTAACTGGATACTCAAGGATCGTAACATACCCGTCTCTGGTTACGCAACGAAGTGATATGTAAACTTCAACCTTGGCTTTATTTACCAGATAAATGGAGCCAAATGGCAGGTTGGGCGGCAGCGTGCCGGAGAATTGCGGATGGGGAGTTGTTGTTGGCGTCAACGGGTTTGGCGTGGCGCTGGGTGTCGTGGATAGAGCGCCGGCAGAAGGGACAGTCGAACTCCCCGTTACTTCTGTTCCTGCTGTAACTGTACCGGTGCCCAAAGTTGCAGTCAGTGTGAGCAATATTGGGTTCGGCGTTTCCGTTGATGTTGCAAGTATCGGTGTATTGGTGGCGGTCATTACAACAGGCGTCTCGCTGGGCGCGATGGTTTCGGTTGGAAAGATCGCCTGAAGGGTCAGTTGCGAAACCACCGCGGCGGTTTCCTGCAAAACCGCTTCTGAAACTGGAGTTGGGTTGGATGTCTGCGGTTGAAGAGCGGCTGGCAGACAGGCGCTGAGTGAAACACCAAGCACAAACAGCAGGGCAAAAAATTTTTTCATAGCCAGCTCCTCCAGCAAGCAGAGTCTAATTTTGGTTAACCACATCCATGAATTGCGCCACAACCTCGCGCAACATGCGTTCGGGGAGCGCGCCAACCTGGCGATGCACAACCTTGCCACCCGAGACGAACAACAAAGTTGGAATGCCTTGAATGCCAAATTTTTGCATCCATTCCGCGTGATCATCCGTGTTAACCTTTGCCACGATCAATTTGCCTTCGTTCTCTTTGGCAAGTTTATCCAGCGTCGGAGCTATCATTTTACAGGGGTTGCACCACGGCGCCCAAAAATCCACAATCACAGGCAATGTAGATTGCATTACGACTTTTTCAAAAGCCTCGTCGGTGATGTGAACAGGTTCTCCAGTCATTATTTTTATATCCTTTCTTATTTACTTATTTAGCCGATGGAGTATAACATAATTTCCCTGATATAATCGCCGCTCATGAATAGCCTATTCTCACGATGGAAAAACGGACTCTCGCGCACAAGCAAAGCCGCGTTTGGGCAAATTGCATCCGTACTTGGTGCGTCCGAGATTAATGATGAAACATGGGATGATCTTGAAACGCTTCTCGTTCAAGCAGATTTGGGAATCGAGACCACAACCGCCGTTTTGGATTCACTAAAACGCCTCACACGGACCGAAGGCCTGATCCGCGCCAATGAGCTTTTCTCTACGCTGAAAAAGGAACTGCGTTCGCGCCTCATCACACCGCCTGCTTTGAACTTTATCAACAAACCGACGGTCATTTTGGTTGTTGGAGTTAATGGTTCAGGGAAAACCACAACGATTGCAAAACTTGCCTCACGTTTCACTGGTGAAAAAAAACAAATATTGCTTGGCGCAGCGGATACCTTCCGTGCCGCAGCGATGGACCAACTCCAGGTTTGGGGTGACAGGCTAAAGGTCGAAGTGATCGTCGGCGCTTCGGAGAGCGACCCTGGCGCAGTGGCGTTCAATGCAGTTCAGGCGGGAGTCGCCCGGGGCGTGGATATCGTCATGATCGACACGGCAGGAAGATTGCACACCCGCTTCAACTTAATGGAAGAACTGAAAAAGGTTAATCGCGTGGTTGGTAAGGCTTTTGCAGGCGCGCCGCATGAGGTGTGGTTGGTGTTGGATGCAACCACTGGGCAGAACGCATTGCAACAGGCACGTTCTTTTAAAGAAGCAGTACATGTGACAGGCGTTATTTTGTCGAAACTGGATTCGTCCGCGAGAGGCGGCATGGCGTTTGCGATCCAGCGCGAATTAGGGCTGCCAATCCTGTTTGCAGGGCTGGGCGAAAAGCCTGAAGATTTAACGCCTTTCGACCCCGATGCCTTTGTGGATGGAATTTTGTTGAATAACTAGGAGAGATTATGCAGGATTTGCTTCAACGCTTGCAGGCCGCGAATGACCTGACTCAGCAATTAATGGTGCGTCTTTGACCTGACAGGCAAAGAGATTCAACTATCCCAACTCGAAAAAGAAATAGGCGAACCTGATTTTTGGAACGATTCCACGAATGCGCAAAAGACGATGAAGATCGTTTCCAGTCTGCGCACGGATGTGGAATCTTGGAACGCATTAAAACAACAAATCCACGATCTGATGGAACTTGCAAAACTCGACGACGAGTCGTTACGCGCTGACTTGGAAAGTGAACTTCATAAAATTGAAGTTGATCTTGAAAAACGATCTTTCGCGGCCATGCTTTCAGGGCCTTATGATCATGACGATGCCATCCTTGCCATCCACGCTGGCGCAGGCGGCACAGATTCACAGGATTGGGCGGATATGCTTCAGCGCATGTATTTGCGTTGGGCGGAAGATCACGGCTTCTCGGCAGAAATATTGGATTCAACACCCGGCGAAGAGGCGGGCATCAAAAGTGTGACCATTGCGGTAGGTGGTCGTTATGCCTTTGGTTATTTGCGTTCGGAAAAAGGGGTTCATCGTTTGGTGCGCCTTTCCCCATTTGATGCGGCGCATCGCAGACATACATCTTTTGCGTTGCTCGAAGTTCTTCCGCAGGTGTCTATGGAAGAAGTGGATATTGAGATCAACCCCGGTGATATAAAGCTGGATGTCTTCCGTTCGTCTGGCGCAGGCGGGCAGAATGTGCAAAAGAACGCCACAGCCGTGCGGCTCACGCATATTCCCACAGGGATTGTTGTGACATGCCAGAATGAGCGTTCCCAAAATCAAAACCGCGAGTTTGCCATGCGAATTATGCGAGCGCGGCTGTTGGAATTGCGTCAGGCCGAAAGAGAGGAGGAGCGGGCAGTTCTGCGCGGTGAATACACTAAAGCAGAGTGGGGGAGTCAGATCCGTTCCTATGTGTTGCATCCATATCAGATGGTCAAAGACCACCGCACAGATTTTCAATCTGGGAATTCGCAAGCTGTTTTGGACGGCGACCTGGATGCTTTTATGGAAGCCTATTTGAAGAGCGTTGCAAAGTAACCAGAATCAAAAGAGCAGGTTTTGAACCTGCTCTTTTTGTTTATCCACCAGTTGGAAGTCGTTTTTCCAATGTACTGTTGAACATTTTTTCCTGTTCTTCAGAAGCTGATTTATACGACTTGCGGCGAACTTTTTTGCCTTTTGATTTTTCGAGAGCCTGCGCCCATGCAATTTGCATTGCGGTGAACTGCGGTTCGTTGGAAACCTCAGTTTCCATAACGTATTCATCTTCCTTTTTACGTTTACCTTTGCCCTTCGCGCCAGTCCCAGGCTTGCGGTCTTCGCGTTCGGGTTTGGCTTCTTCGATGACTTCGGCCTGTAAAGCTTTCATGCTCAGGCGGATCTGGCGCTTGCGGCGATCCACATCCAAAACCTTGGCTTCGATCTCTTCGCCTTCTTTGAGAACTTCGCTTGCGGTTTTGACGTAGCCGTGCGTCAATTCACTGACGTGAATGAGACCAGGACGTTCAGCGCCGAAATCCACAAATGCGCCATATGTTTCGAGACGGACAACCTTGCCTTTAACAATCAGGTCAGGTTGTATTTCCTTCCATTCATAGGCCAGTGGCTCGATCATGGTGAGTTCGATACGGTCTTTCTTCACGCGTCGTACCCAAACATCCACCGATTGCCCTTCCTTTACAACGTCTTCGACTTTGTTTACCGCTTCCGTCTGGAGTTGTGAGATGTGGATGACACCAGGTAAACTTTGTCCGATGTCAACAAGCGCCCCCGCGAGTGTCGTCTTCAAAATTTTGCCGCTGAGTTTTGTTTTTAGTTCAAGCGCTACGGCGGGCGCGCTGTCGGGTGTAGTCATATAGATTCTCCTGCTGTTTGAAATAATGCCGAAGAAAGATTATACCTGTCGGGTATAAATACGTCAACATGAATTTGGGTAAGAAGGCATGGCTGTAGCAAAGTCAGGAAAATCTTAGCGCGAAATACGCGAAATTGGCGAATGGCGCGAAAAAGGAAAAATTCGCGCTCTTTCGCTTTTTTCGCGGCGTTCGCGTTAAAACGACGCCATGAATTCAGAACCACGTCAAGCGACTTTGCAACAACCATAGGTAAGAAGGGGATGAATGACCCAGCCGACATTGAGACAGAATCTGTTTAAGTGAGAGGTGGCAGGTATGTTCCCGGCAGAGAGATCATTGGCAGTACAATATATAAAAAACCAAAGGCTGGCTAATGGAAGACTTCGATTCCCTAAAACATAATCGGATAGGTTCCCCGAAATATAAATTGTCGAACGCAAGTGTATTCGTCTCGGCGGGGGGATTCCACTTTATTGACCATCTCGACCCTGTGGAGGAGCTTTCCCCAGTCATTGACGGGGGCGCGCTTACCGATGAGGAGATTGCCTACATCGAAAAATCCCTGCAATCGAACCCGGGGCGGCTTGAGCATCAGGTGTTTGCGGTCAGACGGCACAGTGAGGTCAACGGTAAAAAAGCGCTGGATATTGGCTGTGGCGGCGGGTTGTTCCTCTCGAAAATAAAACAGGCGGGCGCGGATGTGCTTGGCATCGAGCTAAGCGATACGCGGGCGTATTACGCTAAAACCAGACATGGGTTTGAAGTTGTCAAGCGCACCATCGAGGATGACTATTGGAAAAGTTATCACGGGACCTTTGACATGGTCACCCTGTGGGATGTGATCGAGCATGTCAACTACCCGCTTGCCACCCTGCGCTCTGCGGCGGATATGCTAAAGAGCGGCGGCATTTTGCTGATCGATACGCCTTGCCGGGATGCGTTCTATCACCGCTTTGGAGAATTCACCTACTGGCTTTCGCGTGGGAAATATCCCACCTTTTTGAACGCCATGTATTCCGCAAAGCCGTTCGGCCACAAGCAGATTTTTTCGCTGGCGGAAATGAAGTCTGCGCTGGAGATGGCGGGGCTGGAAGTGGTGGAGTTGCGGCGTTTCCATGAACTGTCTTTCCCGTACAGTTTTTATTTAAAAAAACTGGTCAGGTCTGAGTTGCTTGTGAAACTGCTGCTGCCATTCGTTCACATCTTTTTTATTATTTTTCCCATCCGCAATAAAATCCTGGCTGTGGGGCGGAAGAAGTGATTCTTGTACACGGATAACACGGAATTTTTGAGGGGAATTTTGGGGCTTGGGAATTGCGTCAGAATCACTGAGGCAGTTTCTCGGTCGGGAAATGAGGCGGCCGCTTTTTGCACATGTCGCCAAATATAATGTCGCATCTCAAAAGGTTTTGAAAAAATGCGGCTTCGAATTCATCGGCTGGGGTACCTGGGTCGCCCAATGCGGGCGGAGATGATGTGGAAGGGGTAATCTTGATTCTCAAGTGAATCAGGCAACATCCACTTGCATGATGTACACGAGCAGGCGGTGAAAGACAAAAAAGGGGAACAGTAAAATGACATGCAACACATTACTTAACCCAAAGAGCAAAGCCACTGTGTTTAAAAAATTGTCGAGGAGTGGGGCAAGGTGTTCGAGCATCCATGTGCCTGCGCCTGAAAAAATTGCCAGCGCCAATAATGCCGCCGCCCAGATGCCAAGCGGAAGCCAGGCATGGCGGTCTGACTCGGAGGGCATCATGGCGCTGGAAACTGCGAAGGTGAGGTAGAACCATAGAAAAAAATCCTGCACGGTGGGCAGCAGGCCAAGCCCCATCCAGAATAATTCTATTTGCCCGTTGCGCAATACGTTCCACAAGGTGTGAACTTGCAATTGATAAATTCCCGCGTAGGCCACGAACAAAGAGCCGGCAATCAGCGGCGCCAGGCCGATGAGCGAATCGCGGACAATATCCGTGCGTTCGGTTTCGACGTAGCCCATTTGCAAACGTCCATTGGGCAGGGCGCGGGGGATCAATGAAATTTTCCCTGTGCGAACCCGCAGAATTTTTGCCATGAAAAAATGAGCGAGTTCGTGCAGGAACACGCCGGGAAAAAATAAAATAGAAAACAAGCCTATGGTCAACTGCACATTGCGGGTGAGCAAAACGAGAACGGCTTGAATCTCACGATGCAAAAGCCGCTGGAGAATGACCAGCGGCAGAAGCATCAAAATAAACCAGAGAAAGCCAGAGAACCACACGAAAAATTATATGGGTGTAATGTCGGAAGGAGGGGGCATGGATTTCCCGGCGGTATTATTCCATATTGCGCCGCCGCCCGCGCCAAGCGCGGCTGTAAGGCCCACGTTGACCAACCCAACGCAACAGGCCACTGCGATCTGAGCGATCCATACTGTGGCGGGGTCGGCGGCGGGAAGGCCGAGCGTCTGGTTGATCTGATAGTTCGGGTTTTGCATTACGAAGGAATTGATCACAGACGCGATCACCTGTCCAAAAATACCAAAGGCGCCTGCAATTGCGCCTGCATACGCGCCGCGTTGGATCGTGGTTAACGGGTTCTTTTCAAATACACCCGTGAGATATCCTGCGGCAAGACCGGTCAACAATGGGACGCAAAAAGCACACAACGGGCTGATAACTGAAGCTGCAAGTAAAACAAGAAAGAACATGGCAGCGCCGACGATGAGACCTGCTTTTAACATGGCGAATCTAAGCTCCTTTTATGATTTGGCTTGTGAGACGATCTGAACGAAATCATCCAACTTCAAACTTGCTCCGCCCACCAGCGCGCCGTCAATATCGGGCTGTGAGAAAAATTCTGCGGCATTTGCGCCAGTGACAGAACCGCCGTACAAAACGCGGATGGCTTGCGCGGCCTGCTCGCCGTACAACTCGGCAATGGCAGGGCGGATAAAATCCTTGATAACGACATTCGCCGCTTCGCCTGTGGACGCTTTGCCTGTTCCAATTGCCCAAACAGGTTCGTACGCTACAACAATGCGCGGCGCATATTCGGGGGAGATGCCTTTGAGTCCGAGGCTGGTTTGGCGGGTGACAACTTCACGGGTCTGGTTTGATTCGTATTGTTCCAAGGTCTCACCCACACACACGATGGGGGTCAGGTCAATTTTTTGGGCGGCGATCAATTTTCGATGTACGATCTCGTCCGTTTCGCCAAAATATGCGCGGCGTTCCGAATGGCCGAGAATGACATAGCCGCATAGCTCCTTCACCATCCCTGGCGAAACCTCGCCGGTGAACGCGCCTTTTTCCTCCCAGTGCATGTTTTGTGCGCCAAGCCCAATACCCGAACCTTCGAGCAAGGGAAATGCCGCCGCCAATGACATAAACGGGGGGCACAATACTTTTTCAACACCGTTGATCTCGCGTAATTTCGAGATCATGGCAGAGGCCAGATCACGAGTCTCTGCGGTGGTTTTGTTCATCTTCCAGTTACCGGCCACAAAAGGCGTTCGCATGAATTTCTACTCCATTGTTTTCAAGAATGTATCAGCCATGATTCGTATCCATTCGGGCGCGCCCAGGTCTAAGGAAAGCGAAAGCAGGATGGGTTTGGCCTCCGCGTTGTTACCCGATTTCATTTCGATCTCCGCCCGCAGTAAAGACACCTCGAACATATCGGGCATCAATTTCTCAGCATTTGACAGTTGTAATTTGGCCTCATCCATACTGCCGTAAAACAGGGCATAGCGCCCACGCGCAACATAGCCAAGCGGCAGGTCGAAATTATCGATGCGCTCAAAGAACACAAAGAGGGGCATTTCCTTGCTTTCGCTGGCTTTATAGATTGCCTCATGCAGGTTATTCCTGGTCTCTTCTGGCATTTGCTGATCGCGTTTAATGGGCGCGGAACGCAAAAACATCCCAGCGGCGGGGGCCCATGCCTCGCGGGCTTTATATTCCTGCGCCGCATTCAGGAAAAATTCCTTGTTATTCGGCCCGGCCAGGTTGGCGGCCTGCGCCAGTTCCTGCATGGAAGCGGCGGTTTCATTTGCATCCCAAAGCGCGAGCGAGAGCTGTAAATGGGCGTTCGGGTCTCCGGGGTTTTTCAGCACCTCATCGCTTGCCGCTGAAACCTCTGGTGAAAGATGTTGCGGGGTCGGCGGCGGCGCTTTTGTGGCGTGCAGGGGCGTCAGCGGAGTGAATGCCTGGGTGTTGATGACAGCCGTCGGCGGGGTTTGAGCGGCAGGGCGATTTCTCATCACCGCCAGCATTGCCACTCCAACACATAGGATGGCGACCACTCCAACGCCGATCCACATCCAGGAAAAAGAACGCTTCTCTGCCGGACTTTTAGCCGCCACGGTTTCAACGACGGGTTGCACGCTTTGGCTTTTTGGCTGGCTTTTGGTTTGGCCTTTCAAAACTCCGGGCCCCATGGTGATGGCGGTGCCCTGCATTGGAATGCCCGCTTCCTCCCAGGCATCTTTGAAGGCCTGGATCATGTCCAAGACAGATTCGTAACGGTCTGCGCGGTCTTTTGCAAGCGCCTTCAATAAAACGCGCTGAACATGCTCGGGCACGCTGGGGTTGATCACCTGTGGCAGCGGCAGGGGCGTGTAAATGTGATCGTGAATAATGGAGAATGGCGTGTCTGCGCTGAATGGAACCTGCCCCACCACCATTTCATACAACATGACCGCGAAGGAATAGATGTCTGTGCCGGAATCGAGGTCTTTCTTTCCCATGGCCTGCTCGGGCGAAATATATTGCGGCGTACCCATGATCGAATCGGATGAAAGTGTGGATTCTCCCGCCGCCGCGATTCGCGCCAGGCCAAAATCAGCAAGGTACATCACGCCGTCGTTTGCGATCAGCACATTGGAAGGTTTGACGTCGCGATGTAAAATTCCCTGTTGGTGGGCATAGGCCAATGCGGAACCGACAGAGTCAACCACCTGTTCGATCTCCTGCGAGGAGAGCGGGCCCTTGTTCAAGCGCGCCTTTAAAGTATCCCCTTCGATGTATTTCATTACGAGATAAGGCCGCGCCTGGTGCTCGGAATAATCGTAGATCGGGACGATGTTGGGGTGTTCCAAACGGGCCACCACCCGCGCCTCACGCTGAAAGCGCGCGGTGAAGGTTTGGTCTTCGTGAAAGGCCGCGTGCAAAACTTTGAGGGCTACGTAACGGTCCAGGGCGGCATGATACGCCTTGTAGACAGTTGCCATGCCGCCCTGACCCAATTGCTCCATGACGCGGTACGGCCCGATATTTTCACCAATGTTGAATGACATACAGCGCTCCGCTTGCAAGTTTATTCGATTATAGTACAGGGTGATTAATTCTGGTTATTCGTATTGTAAATTGTGTGTAAATTGAAATACACACCTGGGCAGGAAGATAGTCTCCTGCCCAGGTGCGATATGCCCCAAAATCAATGCCTGTGTTTTAGCGGCGCGGTTTTATTTTTATGGAATTTCGACATTCACGTTTACCGCCCCATTTTCGGGGGTAAACGTCACTTTGAAAGATTGGGAATTTCCATTCCCACAATTGGCAGTCCATTCCTCCACCCATACGCCGTTCGAGTCTGGTTGCTGGCTCACGCTGATGGTGGCGCCTTGCGCGGTGGGGGTTTCACAGCCGGTCATCATTCCCACAAGTTGAATTGACAACCATGCGGTATAGCGGGTTGTCTCATCCGCGAGGCCGCCCTGCGGTACTTCGCCTAATTCTTCGGGGAGTTGATTCGGGTCAAAGGGGATGCCCGTTGGAATTTCAAGATCCTCAAACTGCTGAACCGCCTGTTGCGCCGTGAGATAAGCCTGATAGCCATAATACCCGGCAACGCCGGTAACGACACAGCAACAGCATAAGATGACGGCAACGGCAACGCCAATGATCAAGTTGCGGTTTGATTTCGGCGCTTCTGGTGATGGATTGAAAGACGGGGTGGATTCCATAAATTATTTCTCCTTTTATTTTGATTGGCGAATTATATAAAAGAAAGGAGCAGAAGGCTGTGCGTCTCTCTGCTCCTTTTGTCCTGCTATGGAAAACCTATTTATCCAGCAATGCCGCCACGCCGGGCAATTCTTTTCCTTCGAGGAATTCCAGCGAAGCGCCGCCGCCAGTGGAGACGTGGGTCATCTGCCTGGCAACGCCTGCTTTCTTGACTGCGCTGGCCGAGTCGCCGCCGCCGATGACTGTGATGGCTTTGGATTCGGCCAACATCTTCGCAAGAGCGAACGTTCCTTCGGCGAATTTCGGCATTTCAAAGACGCCGACGGGTCCATTCCAAACGATCAATCTGGCTCCGTCCAATGTGGCTTGATACAGGCTGATGGTTTTCGGCCCCACATCCAACATACGCCAGCCAGCGGGGATTTTGTCCACATCCACAACCTGGGCATTCGCTTCGGCATCGAACTTGTCTGCGATGACCGCATCCACGGGCAGGACGAGCTTGTCACCCAGTTTGCCGAGCAGGGTCTTTGCGGTTTCGAAAGATTCCGCTTCGACGAGGCTGTCTTGCATGTTCAATCCCCTGGCAGAGAGGAAGGTGTTTGCCATGCCGCCGCCGATGATGAGCTTGTCGCACTTGGAAGCGAGAGTTTCCACAACCAAAATTTTGTCACTGATCTTTGCGCCGCCGAGGATGGCAATGTAGGGATGCTCAGGGTTGGCAACGGCGCGTCCGAGGTATTCCAATTCCTGTTCCATCAAAAAGCCAGAGACAGCCGGCAGGAAACGCGCAATCCCTTCCGTGGAGGAATGCGCGCGGTGTGCGGAGCCAAACGCATCGTTGATGTATACCTCGCCAAGAGCCGCCATTTGTCTGGCTAGCTCAAGATCGTTCTTCTCTTCGCCAGCGTGGAAGCGTGTGTTTTCGAGCATCAATACATCGCCGGGCTTCAAGGCCTTCGCCAGCGTTTCCACTTCCGCGCCCACACAATCGGGAGCCATTTGCACAGGACGATTCAACAGCGTGGCTAATGTCTCCGAAGCGGCACGCAGGCTGAAGGCGGGGTCTGAAGCGGATTTTGGCCGCCCGAGATGACTCATCAACATCAATGAAGCGCCTTGATCCAACACATATTGAATCGTCGGCAAGGCGGCTTTGATGCGCTTGTCGTCAGTTACTTTGCCATCTGCCATCGGGACGTTAAAGTCCACCCGCATGAGCACGCGTTTGTTTTTGATGTCGATATCTTTAACTGTCTTTTTATTCATGGCTGTATCCATCCACGTGTTGCGTAATCCGTGTTCCGTAAGAGACAATGACAGATTACGCAACACGCAACACGTTAAAGGCTCTTCGCCATCTTCGCAGTGAGGTCTGCAGTGCGGCAGGCGTAACCCCATTCGTTATCGTACCACGCAACGACCTTGACCATGTTGCCGATCACGAGCGTGTCCATGGCGCTGAACACAGACGAGAACGTTGTGCCGCGCAGGTCAGTAGAGACCAACGGTTCATCGGTCACATCAAGGATGCCCTTCATGGGGCCGTTTGCATATTCCAGCATGGCGGCGCGGATTTCTTCGCTGGAAGCTTCTTTGTTAAGAATGGCGGTGAAATCAACCACTGAAACGGTAGGTGTGGGAACGCGGAATGCCATGCCGCCAAACTTGCCTTTGAGTTCGGGTATCACCAAACCAACTGCCTTTGCAGCGCCTGTTGCAGATGGAACGATGTTCTGCGCGGCGGCACGGGCATCGCGCAAATCCTTTGCGCCCACATCCTGCAACTTTTGAGAATTGGTGTACGCATGGACGGTGGTCAACATGCCTTTTTCGATTCCAAATTTATCGTTCAACACTTTTGCAACCGGGGCAAGGCCGTTGGTTGTGCAAGACGCGTTTGAAACGATATTGTGTTTCGCAGGATCATATTTTTCATCGTTCACGCCCAACACAATGGTGAGGTCCTCATTCTTTGCAGGCGCAGAAATAATTACTTTCTTCGCGCCGCCTGTTTCAATATGAGCCTTCGCTTTGGCGGCATCGGTAAAAAAGCCAGTGGACTCGATCACAATGTCCACGCCCATTTCCTTCCACTTGATTGCGCCCGGGTCTTTTTCAGCGCTAACCGTCACGGTCTTGCCATCCACCACAAGGTTGCCATCTTTTACTTCAACCTTGCTGTCGAACGCGCCGTAGGTCGAATCATATTTCAAGAGATGCGCGTTTATGGCGGGGTCGAATAAATCATTTACCGCCACCACTTCAAGTTCATTTGGGTAACGCTGTTTGATCGTGCGGAACACCAAACGGCCAATGCGGCCAAATCCGTTAATGCCAATTTTTACTGCCATGCGAAAATCCTCCAATTAAAAATATTTACCTCAGAGAAAAATACTCTGGTGATTTGCAACGCCATGATTTTACTTCCATACAGCAGATTTGTGAATTTTATAACTGCTTGAATTTTTCGGATTAATGTCAGGATCAACAAATCGCATCCCACCCAGCCGATAACTGATTCGGTTACGAAAGGTATTTTCTCATTTGGGCGTGTTTCAAATGAGTTGAAGGTTGGAACGTCCCGACACTTGCGCCGCGCGCCAGTGCGGTGAGGTTTTCTCGAATACTGTTGCCGTTTTTCAAACCTTCGGGACGGTTGTTTCAACTGAAACGAAACACACCCTTCTCATTTGTGGTTTTGTCAGGCTGCAAGCCCGCCTACGCTAACGGCCCCGTTCTTTCGTAGAAAATATCCATGAGCGCCTGAGCGAGTTTTATGGAGTCATGCCGCCAGGGATGATCGTCATCCACGAGGTCGGCGCTGTAGGTGCGCGAATCAGACAGGGTTTTTTCATCTGCAATCACCCAGCGTGAATTCGGACCGACATCCCCTCGATAATTATCATTGCAGAGAATAATATCGAACACGTCGCCGCCCACATGCTCTTCCAATGCGCGGACGTGGTCATTGCAGGTGAACGAGTCTGTTTCGCCGGACTGGGTGGCGATATTGCACACGTAAATTTTAACAGCGCGGCTGACGTGAATGCTGGCGAGCAGATCATGCACAAGCAAATTTGGCAAAAGGCTTGTATAAAGACTCCCTGGCCCAACCACGATGACATCCGCGTTCAAAAGCTCCTTAATCACAGGAGGGAACGCCGGCGCATCGTCCGGCTCCAGCCACACGCGGCGAACGCGCCCCGCCATTTCGGGAATCTTGCTCTCCCCCTCCACACGGACTTCATTGAGCGAGTGCGGCAGTTCCATGCTGGCTACCAGTTTGACATCATGCAGGGTTGATGGGAGCACACGCCCGTTAACGGAGAGCACGCGTCCGGACTCAACGACGGCTGATTCGAAACTCCCTGTAATATCTGCCAACGCTGTGATAAAGAGATTGCCAAAGGAATGGCCTTCGAGGTCTGGCGAGCCGCTAAATCGATATTGAAATAATTGAGCAAGCATGTCTTCGTCATTGGAAAGCGCGGCGAGGCAGTTGCGAATATCGCCTGGCGGAAGAATGCCGAAGGTTTCACGCAAACGCCCAGAAGAGCCGCCATCATCCGCAACGGTAACGACTGCGGTGAGGTTGCCCGTATGGCCCTTCAACCCGCGCAGTAATGTGGAAAGCCCATGCCCGCCGCCAATGGCGACAATGCGCGGGCCGCGTTCGCGGCGCTGAAAACCTGTCAGTTGGTTGAATACATCAGAGCCGGGGCGGATGAACGGTCTAAGCAAAGAGCGGTTGAGCTGGATAATGCCATAGGCGACAAGCCAAATCCCCAATCCGCCAAAGAGGATGGCACGCCAGATACGCGGGATGAACCGCAGGGATGCGTAGGAAAGAAAAGTGAGCAGGGCTGGGTCAGTTGAGTCGGTGCGGTACAAGTCGATCAAAATAACTGCAAAGCCCAGGCCAAGTAGTGTGATTCCCACCATCACAAAAAAGAACCAGCGTTTGATGCCCAGGCCGGGGCGAAGCCAGCGGGGAAGGTCTCGCAAGGTCTGCCAGAACTGTGCTAACAGGTTCTTTTGCATGAAAAAGATGATAGCAGGGATGGATTAATGAGTCAAACCACGCAGGATGGTCGGGGAATGGCCTTACGGTATAATTGTGCTTATGCCCACAATCGTAGCGGTTGACATCGGCGGCACTCAAATGCGTGCCGCTTCTTATACCTCTGAAAAGCTCAAGCCCATCAAGCAAAAGAAAATAGCCACCCTCGCATCCGAGCCAGGCGGGTTGGAGCGTCTCACGCATGTCATCGAGGAAGTTTGGCCCAACGGCGATAAAGTGGAAGCAATTGGGTTGGGGTCGCCGGGTCCGCTGGACCCGCACACGGGGTATTTGCTTGCGCCGCCCAATAACCCGGAATGGCATAATTTTCCGCTCGCTCCGAATGTCTCCAGGCATTTTGGGGTGAAGGTATATCTTGATAATGATGCCAACCTGGCCGGGCTGGCGGAATATCGCTTTGGAGCGGGCAAGGGNNGCGGCAGAGTTGGGACACATCATCATAGACCCGAACGGTCCGCCATGTTCATGTGGTTTCAACGGGCATCTTGAATCATTTTCGTCCGGGCCTGCCATCGTGAGGTATGTGCTTGGGGAACTGGAATCAGGCGTCGGGTCGAGTCTGAAGCGGGAAGGCGTCATCACGGCGCGGGATGTGGCGGAAGCCGCTCATCAGGGAGATGCACTTGCCATCAAAGCCTATCGGCGCGCGGGGGAATATCTTGGGATCGGGGTGGCTTCGCTGCTCCATGCGTTTGATCCATCCATCGTCATCTTTGGCGGCGGTGTTTCACAAGTTGGCAGTTTGTTGTTCGATACATTTCATACCAGCTTGAAAAAGCATGTGTTTCATCCGCGCTATTTGGAAGGACTGGTAATCACAAAGGCGGAATTGGGAGACGACGCGGGCCTGCTGGGCGCGCGGGCATTGGCGGAGATGAAGTTGCAGAAATAATGTCTTTGCGAGGAGGATGCTCTTTCCGACGCGGTGTCCTGAGCCTGTCGAAGGGAAGCAATCTCCTACATTGTGCAGTAGATTGCTTCGGGCACACCTGCCCTGCGGGTGGTGCAGGGAAGTGCGCCCTCGCAATGACATAATAGCTATAAGGAGAATGTATGACCAAATCCAATTTACCTGGCCCAAAGGCCAGGGCAATGATAGAGCGGGATCATAAGGTGATCTCGCCTTCTTATCCCAGGGGCTATCCGTTTGTGATGGACCATGGAAAAGGCAGTGAAGTTTGGGATGTGGACGGGAATCGCTTTTTGGATTTTATGGGGGGAATTGCCGTGGTGTCCACTGGATATTCGCACCCAAAAGTAGTGAAAGCCATTCAGGAACAGGCTGAAAAATTTATCCATATTTCATCGGACTTTTATCACGAGAATTGGATTCGCCTTGCGGAGAAACTGGATGAAATTGCGCCTTTCAAAGAGGATGCGCTTTCATTTATGACCAACTCAGGGACGGAAGCCGTTGAAACCGCAATCAAACTGGCGCGCTATCACACCAAGCGCACAAATTTCATCGGCTTCACGGGCGCCTTCCACGGACGCACCATGGGAGCGGTGACCTTTACCGCCAGCAAGGCAAAATATCACGGCGGGTTTTACCCGCTGATGAACGGAGTGACCCATGCGCCGTTCCCGAACCCGTACCGCCCGGTGCTTGAAAGACGCAAGGGTGAAGATTATGGCGAAGCGGTGGTGCGCTACATTGAAGAGGAAATCCTTGCGCAAATTTTGCCGCCCAAAGATGTGGCGGGTATTTTAGTTGAAACCATTCAAGGCGAAGGCGGATACATTGTCCCGCCCGATGGCTTTTATCCCGCGTTACGCAAACTGTGCGACAAGCATGGAATTTTGATGATCCTCGATGAAGTGCAGTCTGGCATGGGGCGCACGGGCAAATGGTGGGCAATCGAGCATTTCGGCGTCGAGCCGGACATCATCACTTCTGCAAAAGGCATCGCCTCGGGGATGCCGCTTGGCGCATGTGTTGCGCGCAAATCGGTGATGGATTGGGAGATCGGCACGCATGGCAACACCTACGGCGGCAATCCCATCTCCTGCGCCGCGTCCCTCGCGACGATTGACCTGATCGAAAAAGAGTTCATGCAGAACGCGAAGGAAGTGGGCGAGTATGCAATGGATGCGCTGGAAGAAATCAAGGCGCGCCATCCCAGCATTGGGGAAGTGCGCGGCAAAGGATTGATGATCGGAGTGGAATTTGTAAAAGATCGTGAAAGCAAAGAACCCGCTCACGACTTGACAGAGCGCGTTGTAGAGCTTGGATATGAGAGCGGCTTGCTGATGCTTTCCTGCGGTAAAAGCGTCATCCGCATTGCGCCCCCGCTGGCAATCACCAAAAGCGAAATGGATGAAGGTTTGAAATTATTCGAGGAAGCGGTGACGGCGGCGGAAAAGGAAGGGGGCAGGTTGTGACTCAGAGCTAGCGAGACTAGAACACGATGATAAAATAACAAACTATGTCTATCATCCCCTCCATGCTGCCGGACTTTCGCGTCCGCCAGAGAGATTATTTACTTGAAATTTCGCGCGCCCTCACCCAGGAACTTGACCTGGAGAAACTGCTGGCGCGCATTTTACGGATTTCGATTGAAATGCTCGCAGGGCAGGCGGGACTGATCGCGCTCAAACTACCCGACGGCTGGCGCGTCGCAACGGCACACGGCATCGCCCCGGCATTTCTCTCCTACTTAACCCCGCTCCTCGCCGAAGAAAAAGTCCGCGAGTTGGATGTGCTCGAACTCAACCGCATGTTAAAAGAGTTGACCTACACCGCCAGCATGGGCCTGCTCAACGGCACGGGGCTGCCCCTCGCCGCCCACGGACAGGTCATCGGCGTGATCTTCATCTTCCGCAATTACGCCGACCTGTTCACCCCAAACGACCGCATCCTTCTGCAATCCTTTGCAGACCAGGCTGCCATCGCCGTCTTCAACGCACAACTTTATGGGCAAGTCACCTACGAAAAGAAGCGCCTCGATGCGCTGCTTGATTCTGCAGCGGATGGCATTCTTATTTTGGATGCGGATTTAAACATTGAAAGATGCAACGGCGCATTTGAAAAACTGTTCGGAGAAACGCGCAAAGAGATCGTTGGTAAAAATCACAAAGAGATCATCAAGTGGAAGAAAGAGCCGCACGGCAAAACACTTGAAGAATCCGTTGCAGATGGCTGGCCGCTTACCCCGAACGCCACGTTATATGTGGAAGGCGATCTCAAACGTCCGTTGCCGCCGCCGCTGCCAGTTGGCATTACCTACGCTCCCCTGCTTTCGGAAGAAAACAAACTACGCAACGTCATCCTCAGCGTGCGCGATATTACCCATTTCAGAACCGCCGATGAACTCAAAGCAACCTTCATTTCAATTGTGAGTCATGAACTGCGTACGCCCGTTGCGTTGATCAAAGGCTATGCCTCCACCCTGCGGCGTGACGATGCAAAATGGGACAAGCGCACCATCAGCGATTCGCTGGCCGTCATCGAAGAGGAGGCAGACCGTTTATCCAAGATGATCGATGATCTGCTGGATGCCTCACGGCTGCAAGCGGGCGGCCTCAGCTTGAATCATGCCGATGTAGCGCTGCCCAGCCTTGCGTTAAGAGTGACCGAGCGTTTTGCGTCGCAATCGCCGAAGCACAAACTCGTCACAGACTTTCCCGCAAATTTCCCAATCATCTTCGGCGATGAAAATCGTTTGGAGCAGGTCGTTTCAAATCTTGTGTCGAATGCTTTGAAGTATGCATCCGAAGGCGAGATAAAGGTTGGCGGAACGGCGCTCCCTGAACAGGTGATCGTTTGCGTGAGCGACGAAGGAACTGGGATCGACGCCAGGGATATCCCGCATATCTTTGACCGTTTCTATCGTTCGACGAATGCCGTCAAGCAGACCAAAGGCGCGGGGCTGGGACTTTATCTCGCGCGCGCAATCGTTGAGGCACATGGCGGGCGCATCTGGGCCGACCCGAAGCCTGACTCTGGCGCGAGAATCTGTTTCTCCCTTCCGCGTTAGAACTAATTCTTCAAATGGTAAAATAATCCATCCTCATTGAAAAAGGAAAAATCATGGCAAACACAGTTCCCCCTCGCAGTAAGGTCAATAAAAAATATACATGGAATGCTGAAAGTGTTTATAAATCTCCAAAGGAATGGGAGGCCGCATTAAAGGCGGTTATGAACGACATTCCCAAAGTAAAGAAGTTTGAAGGCAAGCTCAGCGAAAGCGCCGCCACCTTGCTGAAGGGCTACACGGCCATCGAAGATTTAATTCTCCGCGCGCAGACCGTATACATGTACGCGCAATTCTCCTACGCGGTGGATACCACCAGTCAAACCGCTGGCGCGATGGTCGGAAAAGCACAGGGTATGTATGGTCAGGTGGCTGCGGCGGTTTCATTCCTGAATCCTGAACTGCTCAAGATCGGCAGAAAAAAGCTCAACGCCTGGATGAAAGAAAATAATAAACTGGCTGTTTACGGACAAGCCATCGATGATCTCTTCCGCCAGCAGGCGCATGTGCGTTCCGGTGAAGTGGAAGAAATCATCGGCATGTTGGGCGATCCGTTTGGCGGGCCTTCCACCAGCACCAGCATGTTGGTGAATGCCGATTTCAAATTCACGCCCGCCGTGGACAGCAAAGGCAAAAAGATCGAAGTGACTCAGGGAAATTTCTACTCCACTCTGTTGGAACACCCCGACCGCAAAGTTCGCCAGAGCGCGTTTGAAAGCTATCACGACAAGCACATCGAATTCAAGAACACGCTTGCCACCAACCTCTCCAGTTCCATCAGCGCCAACGTGTTCAACATGCGCGCGCGCAAGTTCGATACCACCCTCTCCGCTTCCCTCTTCAATAACAACGTTCCCGAAGAAGTATTCCATAACCTGATTAACACCTTCACGAAAAAATTACCGGTCTGGCATCGCTACTTTGAAATCCGCCGCAAAGCCTTGGGCTTGAAGGAAATCCAATACTTCGATATGTGGGCGCCGATTGCCAAAAAGAAAACACAAATCTCCTACGAGAAGGCCGTTGACCTCATCAGCGACAGCCTTGCGCCGCTTGGCAAGGATTACGTGAATACCCTGCGGCAGGGTACTCTCAAAGACCGCTGGGTCGATTCCACTGTGAACCAGGGCAAGATGAATGGCGCATTCTCCTACGGCGCTCCCAAAACCCATCCCTTCATTATGATGTCCTTTACGAATGACATTGGCAGCATGAGCACACTTGCACATGAGCTGGGTCACTCCATGCACTCGTATCTCACCTGGAAAAACCAGCCGCTCGCTTACTCTGGCTATACGCTCTTCGTGGCAGAGGTGGCTTCGAACTTCAACCAAGCCATGATGCGCGGGCATTTGCTCAAGACCATCACCGACAAGAACTTCCTGATCTCTTTGATCGAAGAAGCGGTCGGCGGTAACTTCTTTAGATATTTCTTCCAGATGCCGACTCTCGCTCGCTTTGAACTTGAGACTCATCAACGGGCGGAGCGCGGAGAACCGTTGACTGCCGATTCAATGCAAAATCTGATGGCTGATCTGTTTACTGAGGGATTTGGCCCCAAAGTGAAAGTAGACCGCCCCCGCGTGGGCATGGTTTGGTCCACATTCAGTCACTTATTTGCAGACTATTATGTTTATGCTTATGCCACAGGCATTTCAGGCGCGCACGCCCTCTCCGGCAGAATCCTGCGCAACGAACCCAATGCCGTTGAAAATTATCTCGGCTTCCTTAAGTCTGGTTCATCCGTCTATCCGCTGGATGTGCTCAACAAAGCAGGCGTAAACCTGACCACCCCCAAGGCCGTCGAAGAGACCTTTGCTGTGATGGAAGGCTATATTGATCGGCTGGAAGAGTTGGTTGGGTAGTCAGTCATCTCGTCATTGCGAGGGCGTTCTTGTTCTTAGCCCGAAGCAATCTCGAATTGAGTCGGAGATTGCTTCGTCGGGAAGAACAAGCGCCCTCCTCGCAATGACGAAAAATCCAAAATCATAAATCGGAAATAGTAAATGCCACAAACACAAATCTCATGTCCCCGCTGCAGGCAAATGATCCCTGCCAACGTCGAGCAATTGTTCGACGTGACATATGAACCCGCATCCAAGCAACGCCTGATGAGCGGACAATCCAATTATGCCCGCTGTCCGCATTGCGGATACGAAGGCCGCCTCGCAACTCCCATCGTCTATCACGACAATGAAAAAGAATTGCTGCTGACCTTCTTCCCGCCTGAGTTGGGATTGCCGTTGAACGAACAGGAAAAAATGATCGGTCCGCTCATCAAACAGATCGTGGATCGATTGCCTTCCGAGAAGCGCAAGGGGTATTTGTTCAGCCCGCAAGCCAACCTCACTTACGAGTCGATGATGGAGACCATCCTGAATAAAGATGGTATCTCATCCGAAATGATCAAGAGTCAGCAGGAACGCGTGCAGTTCATGGAGAAGTTGATGCAGGTCACTTCGAAGGATGTGCGTTTGGAATTGATCAAACAGAATGAAAAGATCGTTGACGAGCAATTCTTTGCGCTGTTCAGCCGCATCGCGCAGAACGCCATGCAAAGCGGACAGGAANNCAATCCCTCACCCGCGAAAAACTGCTGGACTTCGTCCTCGAATCAAAAAGTGATTTACGCATTCGGGCGTACGTCAGCATGGCACGCGCAGGCATGGATTATGTCTTCTTCCAGAATTTGACGGATAAGATTGAGAAGGCCAGCGCTGAGGAAAAGACCAAGCTGGAGGGCGTCCGCGAGAAATTGCTTTTCTTCACCAGTGAAGTGGACAAGCAGATGGAAGCGCGTTTGAAGCAGGCGCAAAAGTTCGTGGAAACCATCCTCGAACAGGAAGATATTGAAAAAGCCACACAGGCCAACCTGGAGAACTTCACGCAGGATGCCGTGGAAGTGGTCAACCAGTTGCTGCGACAGGCTTCAGAGAAAAATGATTACACCCGCATGGGTAAATTGCAAAAGATGGTGCAGGTGTTGCAATCCGCCAGCGCCCCACCGCCAGAGGTGGCCTTCATCGAGCAACTGCTCCAGGCTCCAGACGAAGCGGGCATGGAACAGATGCTCACGGAGAACGATGCGATGGTCAACCAGCAATTCGTAGACGCCCTGAGCGGATTGATTGCCCAAATGGAGTCGCAGCCTGATAACCCCGAAGCGAAAGATATGGCCGAAAAACTTACTGTGATTTACAGAGTGGCGTTGAAGCGGGTGATGAAAAAGAATATGGGATAGAGAAAATATAACGGTTTTGCTGTTATATCAACAATCAGACCTGCCAAAATTTGGCAGGCCTGATATATTTTGTAACACGTGCAGTAGTATCAATTGCGTGAACGCGAACTTATGGCAAATGATACTCAATAATCAATTGCGGGCGGTCCGCTGCCGTAGCGGCGTTGCCGCTGTATATCTTGAGGAAGTCTGCGCCGAGGTCGTTGTTGTCATCAGTGGAGAAACGCAGGCGGAACTGGGTCACACCGCTCAGGTTGACGTACTGGAAATTGGCAGAAGCGAATGAATTGCTGTACCAATTGTCCACTGCGTTGTTGATATAGCTAAGGACGTTATTCTTGCTGGCGCTCGCTTTAAAATCATTAAGCTGCAAACTGGGGTTACTGCTGAAGGAACCTTTGCGAATATCTGCCGCCAAATTTCCATGTGTAGTAAAAGGTAGGGCGCCAGTTTTACCCGCATACTTGAACTTTAGGGTAACCGCAGTAATGACGGCAGTATCCGGCAGGGAAGAGGTGTCGAAGGAGAGGATGGAGCGGTACTGCTTATTGGCTGCATCATCTCCAACCCTCAAGGTCGTGGCGGTACTGTTCATTGCGCCGCCGGTGTTGGTGGTTTCACCGGATTCCAGTATCCAACCATCTTCCGAGGCGGTTGGTGTAAATGTAACCGGTCTGGTAATAGTGTAAACCTCCCCCGTGGTGAAATTGCCGTTCCCTGCGCCTGGGCCTCCAAGAGGATTCGATGCGCTATTTTGAATGGTGTCGTTGTCGATCACATTGAGGCGGATGGTGCCATTGCCATTACCCGTGGTGACGGTGACAGTAAAGACACCGGTCGAACCCAGAATACTACTCACAGAGGCGCCAGAGACGCCTGTTGTGGTCAGGGTAAAGTCGCTGATATCCACACCTGTGACAGACTGGTTGAATAAAACTGTATATTCCACGGTGGCGGCGCTGGTGGTTGAACCACTTGGGTTACCGCGGACAATACTAGCCACAACAGGGTAGTTTTGCACGGTAAATGACCACCAGGCGCCACTATTTGCATAGACTCCGAGGTCCCTCACCCGCACCTGCCAATAGTAGGTATGGCCTGTCAAAACCGGAAAATCGTCGGGACCGCCGGAATAAAGAGAAGCTCTTGTGATCCAGTTATTGCCTTCGCAGAGTGAGTTATTCGTTTCATCGATGCAATATTGATATCTATCAGTGGATGCTATGTGGGCGTCGCTCCATTGCAGCAACATATACGTTGTGGCAGGAGGACTTATTATCGCTCCATTGGAGGGGGTGGTTTTATTAAAGCTGACGGTTGAAATGGTAAATGACCACCAGGTGCCGCCATTTGCATACGTACCTGCATCCCTGGTCTTGACCTGCCAATAGTAGGTATGCCCTGGTAAAATCGCGAAATCACTAGGGCCGCCAGAGTAAAGTGAGTTTCTTGTCAACCAGATAGTGTCGCAACTATTGTTGTTTATTTCGTCAATGCAATATTGATACCTATCCGTAGTCGGGATTTGAGCGTCAGTCCATCGAAGCAACTGGTAGGTAGTGGTGGGCATGGCAATAGTCGCCCCATTGGACGGGGTGGTTTTATTAAAAGCAACGATGGTCGGCACAGTTAGGCCGCGAACCAATACATTCCCAAGCCAAACATTCACACAATAGCCCACCCCATCCGTTGAGCATTGCTCAATCTCTACGGTCAGGTATGCATCCAGCTTATTTTTGTAAACCAGCTCGACATCCACGCCTCCTACAAATAACCACCCAAGAGACTCCAAATTTTCGGAGGAATAATACTCGAACAGGGGTGTAGGATTCTTGTCCGGGAAACTTGCAACGGCCTCAAACGCCTCCCCGCTTAACGCCAGGGACTGGCCCTGCACTTGCAGGTCTTTTTGAACAACCCCCAGGGTTTTCCAATCCAAACCGGAAAACAGGGGCGGGGCAATTTCCGCGCCCGCAGCCTGCGTTGGAGATTGCGCCAAAACGCTGCCCTGGCTGGAAAAGCCCAAAGCCGCCACAAGGATTAAATTGAATAGGTGCAACAGGTATTTTTTTGTTAACATATTTTCAGTCCTTTCTTCAACATAATAGTATCACAGCCTGTAGAATCTTCAAGCCGCCCTAAAAGCGATTTTTCGTCATTCCTTTTTAGTGATAACGCAGGCTTCCCCCATTCACCAGACGCAAAGCTCAATAAAAAGTTCCTTGCAGCGCAGGCGCGTCACAACCCGGAGTACCCCAGAAGTATCTGATGAAAAGGATATTAGACCTCTTGCACACGTAAGTGCAATCAGCCACAGAGCACACAGAGACCTTTGAGAAAAAGCTCTTAAAACTCATTTTCTCTGTGATCTCTGTGGCAAAAAAGACTTTCGCAAGAGCTCTATTGGATGAGCTTACAAAAAAGAGGCCGTCATCAGGATGACGGCCTCCAGGGTTGAATTTGCAAAAAGCCTTCGTTTCATCCCCTGAAGAAATTCGAAACAAAGAACCAGATATTCGCTGGCCTCTCTGCGAGTCGTCTCATGAAATATGGATACCAATGCGTGCCGAAGGGAACATACACCCGCACGGGGTAGCCTTCCTTCGCCAGCGATTCCTGTAAATCCCTGCGGATGCCGTAGAGCATTTGGAATTCCAGGCCGTTTTTTGGCAGACCGGCTCTCTCTGCATAGGACTTTGCAAAAGCAATGCGCTTTTCATCGTGGGATGCAATTGCGGGAATGGGCGGTACGCGGCCATCATTTGATAATTTTGTGCCATTTGCAAGGGATGTATCGATCAGAATCTTTGAAAGCAGATCGTAATTCGCATCCACATCCGCTTTTTTGGGGAAGGCTTTGTCAGGCGGTTCCTTGTACGCGCCTTTCACCAAACGGATCGGGACGCCATCCTGCGCCATGCGGCGGGTATCCACTTCGGCGCGATATAAATAAGATTGCACAGCCATGCCGGCATTTTCATATCCTTTTTCACGCATGGCATAATATATATTTATCGTCTTGTCTGTATATGGGGTGTCTTCAATATCGACGCGGACAAAAGTGTTATTCTGTTTTGCACGCGCAAGGATGCGCTCGAGGTTCTGGGCGCACAGGCTTTCGTCCAGACCAAGCCCGATCTGAGTCAGCTTGATGGAGATGTTGCCCCTCGCAGCAGAATCAGCCCCCAGCGCGTCGAGAGTCGCGAAGATGTCATCTGTGGCTTGCTGCGCTTCTTCGGGGGTATTCGTATGTTCGCCAAGGTGGTCGAGAGTCGCATTGATCCCCTTTGCATTCAATTCACGGACGACGCGCATTGCTTCTTCAAGTTTTATTCCCGCAATGAAACGCGAGGCAATACGCGATGCATATCCCCAATTTGTTACAAGTTTTTGCATCCATAGGGACTTGGAAAGGTAGATGAGAAAAGAACGTAACATATCCATCCTTTGAGGAGAGATGTGCCAGCGTACCGGCAAAGCTATTCTAGCACAGGCACCCTGTTTTGGTGTGTTATACTTTTTATGTGATTTTCATCATAATTTCGGAGGCCGAGTGAGAAACCGTAATACCAACACCATCCTTCGCGGGGTATCCATTTTATTCCTGACCGTCGCGCTCGTACTTACAATCCTTTCCCTCATCAACTACAGTCGTCAAAGAAATAACTACCCCGCCAGCATGACCATTGCCGGCATCTCCGTGGGCGGCCTGTCGCCTGCCGAGGCGTCTCAAAGACTGCTTGAAGTGTACACGTCCCCAATCGAAGCGCAGTACGGCGACGCGATCATCCACATTGACCCAGGCACAGTTGGTTTCGAAATTGATGTGGAAACCATGCTCGCCGCCGCCGATCTTAGCCGCACAGGCGGCTCTTTCTGGGGTGGGTTTTGGGACTCCATTTGGAACCGCACTCCACCTGAGACTCAAATTCCATTGAGTTCTTCGATCTCTGAGGAACGCTTGCGCGAATACCTGCAAAACGAGATTGCGCTGCGCTATGACCAGCCCCCTGCCCCCGCACAACCGGTTCCAGGCGGGACCTCGTTCCTGCCCGGCGCGCCCGGACAGACTCTCGATCTTGGCCGCGCCGTCCTGCTCATTACGGATGCCCTGAGATCACCAACCAACCGCACGATTGCGCTCTCGTTCACCCGCAGTTCCGCCTCGAGGCCGACGATTGAAAACCTTGAAATCCTGCTTAAGCAAATCATCACCGTTTCAGACTTCGACGGGCTGATCGGTTTTTACATGCGAGACCTGCAAAGCGGACAGGAAATCCACTTTGCGATGGATAACAAACAGGAAATTTCAGCCGAGCCTGATATTGCCTTTACCGCATCCAGTACCATCAAAGTGCCAATCGTGGCTTCGTATTTGATTAACCGCGGCAGTAACCTGGATGCGGCAACTACAGATGCGATCTCTCGCGTTTTAGCAAAGTCGGACAATTCCGCCACCGACCAGGTTCTCGAGCGCATCGACTCGAACAACGGCCCCATCATCGTCACACAAAACATGGAATCACTGGGGTTGAACAGCACCTTCCTCGGAGGCATGTTCTTCCTCGGCGCGCCAAACCTATTGCCCGGGCGGCTGACCCCCGGCAACCAAAGGGCCGATGTCTTTACCGACCCAGACCCCTATTCACAGACCACTCCTTCTGAAATGGGAACCCTGCTGGCGGATATTTATCAATGCGCCCAAAGCGGAGGCGGCGCGCTCGTGGCCGCCTTCCCGGATAAAGTCAACCCTGCCACCTGTCAATTGTTGATCGATTTCATGGCACAAGATAAACTTGGCTCGCTCATCCAAGGCGGCGTCCCTGACGGCACACTTGTACCGCACAAGCACGGTTATGTACTATCCAGGGACGGCATCATGCACGACACGAGCGACGTTGGCATAGTTTATTCGCCAGGTGGGAATTTTGTGTTGTCCGTTTACACCTTTCATCCCGTTCAAAATATTTGGGATAACACCAACCCGCTGTTCGTAAACCTGACCCTGGCCGTATATAACTACTTCAACGTTTCAACTCAATAACAACACCAGCAGACCCGTTTTCCCACCAAAGGCGCGGGGTGTAGCGCAAAAGTATCGGTAAATTTCTGCAACAAACGTCTAACGCAAAGACGCCAGGCCGCAAAGCATTAAATTCCTGGCGCCTTTGCGGCTTGGCGTTAAAGCTCCCGATAGTTTTGCGCCATATCTAAAGGCGCGAAAACCAGTCTTTTTTTCACACATCGTATATAATTCAACGTATGAGCGCCTCACTGGGACTTTTCCGCCTTCAGCAAGTCGACCGTCAAATAGACCGCGCCCGCACCCAACTCGAAACCATCCAAAAAACACTCGAAAACGATGTGGAATTAAAAGAAGCCCTGCACCGCGTAGAGACCGCTCAGACCGACAATCACCGCGCCAGCCATGAAATGAAATATGCAGAATCAGAAGTGGATGCGCAAAAGATAAAGATCGAACATGCCGAATCCAGTTTATATGGCGGCACAGTCAAGAACCCAAAAGAATTACAGGATCTGCAAAAAGATATAGCTTCGCTTAAAAAGTACCTGGTCACATTGGAAGAGAGCCAGCTCGAAAGCATGTTCAAGGCGGAAACCGCAGAAAACGAATTGCAAAATGCAAAGAACGAGCTTGAAAAAATACAGGCGCGTCTTGGAAGCGAACATGGAAAGTTGATCGAGGAACAATTCACATTTTTTAAACAGCTCGAAAGACTGACGGAGGAGCGCGAAGCGGCTCTTGCCCCCATCGAAATCAATCTGCTTCAAATTTACGAGGGACTGCGCCAGCAGAAGCGCGGCGTGGCCGTGGCAGAGATCATCGATAACGCTTGCGCATCCTGCGGCACAACCGTGAACGCCTCCTTTCAACAAAATGCGCGCTCTCAAAAGCAACTGGTAAACTGCCCATCCTGCGGACGCATCCTCTTCGCGAACTAAACGACAACCATGTTCCAGATCGAAATTTATCCCTTTTCATTCTTCCTCGGCTTCGTATCCGCAACCATTTTCTGGCTGCTGGCTACGCGGGCGCGCCCATTATGGGCTGAAATGCGCGCCAACCTGAAGGAGCAGCGCGAAGCCGCCGAAGGCAGAAAAACAAACACCGTTGAAGAAAACCATCGCCGCATCACATTGCGCCGCGCACAAGGGATGCACCTCGCCGCGCAGCTCTTCGCATTGGATGAGGTACTTCAGGAGCCTTCGGTTCTTTCTCCAATGCAAAACGTGGAACCGGGCACGCCCCCAAAGTTCGAAGATGTCATTTCCCAAACCCTGCCCTACCTGCCCGCCTGGCCCGAGATCGCCGCAGTATATCAACCACAAACCTTAACCCTTGCCCAGGCATTGGCAGGAAACGCAAACATCGTCATCATCGGCCAGCCCGGCGTCGGGAAGACAGTCTCTCTCGCGCACCTTGCATCTCTCGCCGCGAATCGAAGCGAAAAGCTCGAAGCGTTGAAAAGCCATGTCCCCTTCCTTTTCCATGTGGCAGATCTCAAACTCCCAATCGCAGATCCAAAAGACGCGCTCATCCCTTTAATTTCGTCCGCCTCCGAACATGCGCCCATGTTCGATCTCGGCAAACTCCCGGACTTTTTCAAGAATACCTTCAAAAATGGAAACGCCCTTTTGCTTGTGGATGGTTTTGATGAAATCCCCCCCGAAAGCCAGCAGGTGATTTCAGAATACTTCAAGATCATCCTGCAAAATTATCCGCAAACCCGCATCGTCACCACTGGCGCTCCCGAATATTTGGACGGCCTGATCTCAATTGGATTCGCGCCGCTTACACTTTGCGGATGGTCCCATCAACAGGATGAAAAATTCATGGAACAATGGGGGCAGTTGTGGTCGCAAACCGTAGCGCTGGAAGCCTGGTCGCAGACCGGCCCCCGGCAAGTGGATCCGCTCCTGCTTAACGTTTGGCTGAATGCTGACAATTCACATTTGACTCCCCTTGAATTAACCCTCAAAGCCTGGGGCGCTTACGCCGGCGACAGTTTAGGCCCGCACGTTCTGGAAGTGATTGCCACACACATCCGCCGCATTGCGCCTGCCAACACTCCACTGGCCGCGCTAGAAACTCTCGGGATGCAAGTGATGTTGAATTCGCAGCCAGTCTTCGACCCGCGCAAAGCGCGTGCCTGGGTAAAGTCATTTGAAGTGGCAGAAGAAAAGCCCGAAGGCGAATCTCCCGAACAACCTGTAGAAGAAACAACCAGGGAAGACACAAAACCCAAAATAGGGAAAAAGATCGAAAAAGTGGTTGCCACCCCAACTTCCGGCCTGCTCGGCAAAATGGCCGCCAGCGGACTTTTGATCTCACATCCCAACAACAAAATGAGGTTTGTACATGCTGTCTTTGCAGGATACCTTGCAGGACATGCACTTACCAATTACAACGCCGAAGAGACCATGCTAAATCAACCGGATTGGTCCGGTAAATATCTTGCCATGCGCTACTATGCCGCGCATGGAGATGTCAGCAAGCTTATCCAATCGCTCCTGGAAACTTCACATCTGCCGATGCACCGCCCGCTATTTGCGGCGGCACGCTGGCTGCGGGATGCGCCCAAAAATGCTCCCTGGCGTGGAAAATTATTCGGCGCTCTCGCCGCCATTCTGCAAACCGAAGGGATTCCACTCAGCCTGCGCGGGCAAGCCATGGCCGCATTTGTCGTCAGCAATGATCCAAGCGCCGCCACCCTGTTCCGCCAATTCTCCACATCTCTTTCATTTGAGCTCGTCCAGCTTGCCATCCTCGGCGCTGGAGCCATGCGCGACTCAAAATCAATCAGGGCCTTGGAAAATGTAATGGAGGCCCCCAGCCTATCCGTCAAACGGGCAGCCTGCATGGCATTGGTTGCCATCGGCACAAACGAATCGCTTGAGATCGTCGCGCAAACCCTGCTGACTGGCGACGAAGACATACGCCGCGCCGCCGGTGAAGCGCTCGCAAACGATAGCAACGAAGGCTACGAAATGCTGCGCGACGGGATTTCCATCAACGACATTCTTTTGCGCCGCGCAGTTGTTTACGGGCTTGGCCGTGTCCATCACCCATGGGCATTGGAAGCCCTCCAAAAATTGCAGGTGGAAGACGAACAATGGGTGGTCCGCAATGCCGCCACCGAAGTATTGGATGCAAAGGTAAATATCAACACACTTGCGCCCAGTAAACTCCGCGCTCCCTCCGATACCCCCTGGCTGATAGAATTTGCCGGCAAGAACGGCACCGGTATTTCCCCCGGCGTGCCCGCCACAGATATTCTCCTGCTTGCCCTCAAGGGCGAAGACCCGGACGCCCGCATGGCCGCCCTGCCTTTCCTGAAATACACACCCAACGAAGGCGTGGTTATCCAACTCTACAGCGCGATGTATAAAGACGACCCTGAGCTGCGAGAAGCGGCCTATAACATCCTTTGGGAAATCAGCTTATCTGGAATCAAACTCCCACTCCCCAGCCAATATGGATACGGTTAACCATGCTTATAACAAACGCAAATATCATCACCTGGGAATCGCCCAATCGCATTCTGCAAAACCATGCACTTTACATCGAAGGCGACCACATCAAAGAGATTGGCACAACCAAAGCGCTGACCGCCAAATATCCAAAAGCCAAACCCACCGATGCGAACGGACAGTACCTCATGCCCGGGGGCATCTGCGCCCACACCCATTTTTATGGAGCGTTCGCGCGCGGCATGGCAATCCCGGGCCCTGCGCCAAAAGATTTTCCTGAAATATTAAAAAAACTATGGTGGCCGCTCGACCGCTCGCTGGATGCGGAAGCCGTACGTTACTCTGCCCTTGTCTGTCTCGTAGACGCCATCAAACACGGCACAACCACCCTCATCGACCATCACGCCTCACCCAATTTTATTGACGGCTCGCTGGATATGATAGCCGATGCCGTGGATAAAAGCGGATTACGCGGCGTATTGTGCTATGAAGTAACAGACCGCGACGGGAGCGAAAAAACAAACGCAGGGATCAACGAAAACGTCCGCTTCCTGAAACGACTCGCCTCCGACCCACACCCGCGCCTGGCAGCCACCTTTGGGCTTCATGCCAGTCTGACGCTTTCCGGCGCCACCCTGCAAGCCTGCCGCGCCGCCGCACCGGATGGGACAGGTTTCCACATCCACACCGCCGAACATGAATCAGACGAATATGACAGCCTCTCCAAATCCAACATGCGCGTGATTGACCGCTTGCTCAAACACAACATCCTTGGGCCAAAGACCATCACCGCGCACGGCGTCCATTTTGATGCGCGTGAAATGGAAATTTTGAAGGAAACAGAAACATGGCTCAGCCACCAGCCGCGCTCCAATATGAATAATGCCGTTGGCGTGGCGCAAATTGAATCCATGCTGCGGCTGGGAATAAAAGTCTGCCTCGGCAACGATGGCTTCACCAACTCGATGTGGGATGAATGGAAGACTGCCTACCTCCTGCACAAAAACGAAAACCGCGACCCGCGCCGCATGGGCGGGTATGACGTAACGCAGATGGCTGTCTACAACAACGCCGCGCTTGCAAACATGTTCTTTCCCTCCGCGCCCATCGGACAGATCGTCCCCGGCGCAGTTGCAGATTTGATCTTCGTGGATTATCAACCCTTCACCCCCCTCACAGACGGCAACCTGCCCTGGCATATCATCTTCGGTTTCCAGCAGAGCATGGTCACAACTACTATTGCGGCTGGCAAAGTTCTAATGAAAGACCGCAAATTGCTCACACTGGATGAAGCCGAAATTGCCGCACACGCCCGCGAGATTTCGCCGCGCATTTGGAAAAAGTATGAAGAAGAAGTTGCGAAAGTTTTATAACCAATTCTCTACCGTACATCCGTCATTGCTTCGGGCGAAAGAACATCGCCCTCGCAATGACGAAATTACTTGTTTTTGTACGGTAAAGAAATAATCAATTCAGGACTTTCGCTTGTCATTCTCCCGAAGGACATCGGGA
>CXWL01001125.1_pt1 | contig 34907 bp, 44 predicted proteins | sample 590931 | NCBI WGS metagenome assembly CXWL01 (sample SAMEA3498368, study PRJEB10139) | groundwater metagenome | biome: water well; material: biofilm material | place: Germany | collected 2015-04-27
TCTCGCCGACGCCACGCTCTCGAGCGCCGCAGTCGCGCCCATCGTCGGCACGGCCTCGAACACGCTGGACGTGGCAACGCTCGCGAGCTCCGGCGCGTCACCTGTCGTCGGTTCGCTCGCGAGCGCCATCGACGCCGCAACGCTGGCCAGCACCGGCGCCGCGCCCATCGTCGGCACGGCCTCGAACACGCTCGCGGACGTGACGCTGGCGAGCACCGGTGGGAATCAGATCGCCGGAACGCTCACCGTCACGCTCGACACCGCGACGCTGGCCAGCGCGGCGACATCCCCAGTTGTCGGCGTCGCATCAAATACCCTCGCCGACGCGACCCCCACAATCGCCGGGGTTTCTCCCATCGTTGGCACCGTCGCCTCAAATACGCTCGCCGCCGCAACGCTGGCGAGCGCCGGCGTTTCTCCGGTCGTCGGAACGCTCGCCGCAACCCTCGCCGCAGCGACGCTAGTTAGCGCTAACGACACCTCGCCGACGGGCTCGCTTTCCGCCACCCTCGCGAATGTCACGCTGGCAGGCAACGGCTCTCTCTCCGTCACGCTCGCCAATGCCACGCTAGCGGGCAACGGCTCGCTCTCCGTCACCCTCGCCAATGCCACGCTATCGGCGACACCGCGTGCGCCCGTGGCGGTCGTCCATCACGCGTCAACTGTGGCGATGTTCGCGGCGCAGACGGGGGTGCCTGTAGTGCCCTCGCCTCAGCACGCGTCACGCGTGAGTCTGTTACCGGCTGCCACGTCCCAAATATCGCACCTGTAGCAAGGAACCGACGCCATGAGCACTGAAGAGAAGCCGACGATTCAACTTCCTGCGGTCCCAGATTGGGCAATCGAGTTAGCGAAATCCGTCAAGTCCGGGTTCAAAGAGACCAACGCAAACATCGAGCTCGTCGCAACCGACCTCACGATCGTCAAAGAACGCGTTGCTGTCCTAGAAAAAAGCCACGCCGCACTCGACGAGCGCATCGGGCGCACGAGCAATCGCGCGCGGCAGGCCTCCGAGAGCGACCTCGAGCACGAGGCGGCGCTGGCCACCGAGGTCGCTCGCCGGCAGGAGCTAGAGCGGAAACTGGAGGCCACGCACGCGACGGTCATTGCGATCGAAACCAAGACCGATATTCAGACGGAAATGATGCGCGCCGCGTTCGCTTCCGTCGCCGCATTCGCCAACACGCCGAGAGTCAAGATCGCTGGCGGCATCATATTCGGCATTCTCTGCGGCTGGGCCGCACGCTACGGCATTCACATCCCGCTAACCCCATAAGGCACACCATGTTCATCACGTCGAGATCTGCTGAAACCATCGTCGTCATCGCGCTCAGCGCTACATTCATGGCCGCCCTCGCCCACTGCCAGCAAGGCTGCCTACCGGCGGGCACGGCCAAGCCGGCCGCGTACGAAGCCGAACTTGTGATGTGCAGCGAGAAAGCGCGCTCACTCTGCGAGAGTGTCACCTGCGAGAACGAGGTACGCACCCGCTACGTCCGCCCCATGCGCCCGATGCCTGCAACCTGTCTCGATGGAGGTGTGAAATGAGCTCACCCAACCCGCTCGACGTCATCAGCGCGTTGCCAGATAGCGTCCTCGGCGCCATGCCCCCCGCCGTCCTCTCGGCGAGCCTCGCCCTGATGCGACTCGCCTGGGACGCATCGCAGGCCAACGGCGACAGGCAACGAGTTGAGGACGCCCTGATGACCGCCTCAGAGGGCCTGAAGGCCGCCCTCGACGCGCACCGGTTCGGCGCATGACTACCGAGCGCCCAGCGCTAAACCAAGCCGGGCGCATCGACGGCATCGACGTGTCTGCCATCCAAGGCCGCGTGGATTGGGAGCGCGTCGCGTCAGCCGGCTTTCGCTGGGCGGCGGCGAAGGCCAGCGAGGGCGTCAGCTACTGCGATCCGCGCGTCGAGGCGAACATCGCAGGCGCCAGCGCGGCGGGCCTACGCACACTTGTGTACGCGTTCGCGAGGCCGTCGCAGGGCAACCCGCGGGAGCAGGCCAAACGCCTCGCAGAGTGCACGCACGGCGCCGCGATGCGCACCGTGCTCGACCTGGAATCCTCGCCGGCCGACTGGACCCCGCAGCGCATCGTCGACTTCGGCGACGCGTTCGCGGACGGCCTGCAGGCGGAGAGTGGCCTACTGCCCGTGGTGTACAGCTACGTCGCGTTCCTACTGCCGCTCGGACGTGCGCTCATGAACTCGCGACTCGCCCGGTGCCCGGTGTGGCTCGCGCAGTACCGCTCGACGTCGGCGCCATGGGCCCCCGTCGCTGTTCAGCAGCCCGTGGTGCCGATGCCGTGGGGGAACTGGACGATGTGGCAGTACAGCGGGAATGGCGGCTACCGTGTGCCCGGCGTTGCGGTGGATTGCGATCGCAATTTGTTTCGCGGCGACGAGGACGCGTTCCGGGCGTTTTTCGTCGGCGACGTGCCGACGCTGCCGGAGCTACCCGCGGCCGACAGTGAGCCCCCCGTCGTCATCGAGGGCGGCACGGTGCACGTCGGGAGTTACGGCGACGGCAACGAGTGAGCGGCGAGCACGAGCGCCTCGACCGTCGCACTGCGGCTCTCGCCACGTGCCTCCGCCAGTTCGTCGAGTCGAGCGCGTGCGGCATCCGACAGTGTGAGGGCGACCGGCTTGCGCCGCCGAGCGTCGCGCGGCGTGCTGTACCAGTCGGACCGTCGCGGGTTGCCGCTCACCCGTCGAGATCCATCGCCGCCAGCGCGGCCTTCGCTGCTCCCAATGTGGGATACACGGTCACGGCGCCAGACACGCAGGCGTCAGGCGAACGCCCGAACGTCGCCCTCGCCCCCGTCGTCTCGCGAGCCTCGCGAGACATTGGGGCTTCGAACTGCCCCGCTGTCCGCTCGCGTGCCAGGATGTACCCGCCACCAACCTCATACACGGCGAGCGCGCTCATGATGCCACCGCCACGAAAACCGTTTTGCTGTCGTTGTTCATAGAGAGAGCCTAGCACTGTCACGACAGTGCGCAAGGGGCTCATGTCGATTTCTCGAAACGCCCCCGAATCGCCTCCGCCATGCCGAGGAGAGTTTGAGGGCTACCGTCTTCTTCTTTCTCACCTAACCCCCGCCTTTCGCAACGCCGCGTCTAGTTGGCAGTCGCCTGCGTGACCGTCTGACCTATCCCCCACGCACATGGGGCACACGGGGCCATCCCACGAGCCGCAGTAGACTCCCCACTCCACCGCAAGCAACGCCCGCACGAGGTCCGGCGCGGCTGCGGCGAGGATGGCGCGCGCACCGATGCGCTCCTCAGATCCGTATGGGTGCCACGTCTGCGTGATGTGACAGTCGTCCGACTTCTCTGCGCACAGCAGATCGCCGTCATCGGCTCGCCACTCCTCGTCCCACGGATGCCGGGCGTCGCGGTTGTCAGGCAGCAGGGGCACCGCGGGTCCGGTCGCGCGAACAACGGTCACGCCCGAATTCGAAGCGCGCGCGGTCTTGGCTGCCTCTTCGGCTGCGGCCAGCGATACAAAATGCGCCGCGCGGTCCTCTGTGCGTACCCATTCGTATGCGCCTAGATAGCGGTTTGTCGTGCCCCGCACGACAAACCACCGAGCGTCATCGCAATCGCTCACAACAGCCTCCATCCGAGTTTGACCGCCTCGGCATCCGCGAGCGCCGTCCCCGTCGAGCGCCGCACCATGTCGGAGTAATCGGCAAGCGCGCGCATGTGAGCGTCTGCCGAATCGAGCATCTCCTCCATCTCCCGCAGGCGCTCGCGCATCGAACGGAGTCGGCGTCGAATGTCGGCCGCTTCGTACGTTGCCGTCACGATGCCGCCCAACACATGCGCGGCCTCGTTCGCATCTCGCCACGAGTCGCCGGAGATGTGCGCCGTGATGCTGCCAGCTCGAAGCGTCACGCTGTCGTCCTCGTGGGACTCGATCGTGATGTCGTTCATGTTGCCCCTTAGCCTCATGGTTCACCCGGACCCGGACCCGTACCCGTACCCGTACCCGTCCCCGTCCCCGTCCCCGTACCCGTACCCGGACCCGGACCCGTACCCGGACCCGTACCCGTACCCGTACCCGTACCCGTACCCGTCCCCGTCCCCGTCCCCGTACCCGGACCCGTACCCGGACCCGTCCCCGTACCCGGACCCGTACCCGTCCCCGTCCCCGTACCCGTACCCGTACCCGGACCCGGACCCGTACCCGGACCCGTCGATCACGGCGCCCATTTCGCAGCCTCGAACGTGGCCACCGCTGCCGCAGTGCACGGCAAGATCTCGATAACGCCCAGGACCACGTGCCCGTCAACCGGCGTTGCGACTCTCGATTTGCTTGAATCGAGGCCCGTGGTTGCCAGCTCGCTGCACGTGTTCGCTCCGTACCAGCGCCAGATACGCCGGCTCGAATCAAGCACAGCCTCGCTGCCATCGCGAGAGCGAACCTTCGCAAAATGCACGCCCGCGTTTTGCGTGCGGATGATGAAATACTGCTCTGCCGTCTTCTTCTTCGTTGCCATATCGATTCTCCCTTTCAAGCCGCCCGACGCTTCGCGCCAGGCTTGGTTACTCGCAGCCCGCTCGACTCCGTCGCGTCGTACGTCAGGCCCTCAATCTGCTCCGCCGTTGCGCCTAGCTGGCGCAGTAGCGAGAGTGCGCTCTCCTTCGAAAACCTCGGCATGGTTCGCGTACCCTCGCGCAGCACGCTGCCATCGTCCAGTTGCCAGCCTTCGGGCGGACATGACGCCTTGACGGCGTCCTTCACGGCCTTTGCTGCGGCCTCGACGAGCTTCGCATGCTCGAGCAACCACACCGCGTGCTCGGGCGAGCGGATCTCAATCTCCCACCGGTGCCGCACAAGGCTCGCCGCGGGGATGATGCTGTCGACGATGATGCCGCGTCCCGCTGGGCACGTCGCTCGTGCGGGGCAGTACAGCTCGCCGCAATGCGCCCCAGGCTTCGGCGCCGCATCGGGCACCGACGCCAGCGCCTCCGCGAGCTCGCCCGCGTGAGCGTCCAGCGCGAACGCGTCCAGCGTCTCGCGGCACACGTGGCGCACGCCTTCCGCGCTCACCTCGAGGGCTTCCACGGTCACGCTCTCGAGGCCTTCGACGCGAGACAGCATCAGGGCCAGCGTGCGAAGCTGCGCCTGCGACTTGCTCCCGTCGCCGCTCTTCCAGTCGCCCACATACCCCGTGCGAGTCATGCGGCTCACGGCAACAAGGTCGGCGGTGCCCCATAGCCGGCCGTCCTGCGGGTAGTCGCGCTCGCCCTTCAGCTCGACGCGCTCCGCCGTGTCGCTCGCGACGTCGTAAGCGAAGGCCACCTCAGGCGCGAGCGCCTCGCGGCCGAAGGAGTCGACCCACGCTTGCGCCACCTCGCAGAGCGGCATGATGTCCTCGGCAACCGCGTGGGTCCAAGTGCCGGTCCCCACGTAGCTTGCGATCGCACGGTGGAAGCGCGTGCCACGGTCCGCCGCTGCCGACGTGGTTGCGATCCACTCGGCGTCGTCGCGAGCGACGTACTGGCACTCGAAGAGCAGGCCTACTTTGCTGGCGGTGATTCTCATTCGTCCCCCGAAGACGCCAGGGCCTCGGCTTCAGCCTCGTCCGCGGCGTACCCGCTCGGGTCGACGTCGACCATCCTTGGCTCGCTTGCCGGCGGTTTCGGCGCTCCGATCTCAAGACGGCGCTCGGCTCCGAGTTTCTTGACGGCCGCGAGCTCTCCGTCGCTCAGCACATCGGCCCGCACGAGCCGCGCGGCGTCCTTTGCGCACGCATTCAACTGCGCCACCGTCGACGCGCTCGCGATGCGGGTCTTGAGCTCCTCAAAGTCGCCGACCACCGATGGGCGCGCAGGCAACGCGGGCGCGCTCTGCACGACGGCGAAGGCGCGAGGCGGCACAACGTTGTCGGCCTGCCCCATCTCCTCGGGGGTGTAGAGTTTGGCGAGCACCGCGGGGAACGCCTTCCGTAGCGCTAGAGACTCGGCGCACTTCGCAAGCTGGTTGTGCGGCATCTGCGTCCAGAACCGCGTGGGGTTGCCGTCGCGGGTCGTCTGCACGTACTCGGACCACCGAGCTACGCCGACCATGGGGCGCGGCCAGTCCTTGCGCCACACGCGGACGCGCGCGAGCATGAGGTCGCCGTTCGTGGCGTACTCGTATTCGGGCTCATCCTGGCCGGCGTAGTTTCCTGTCTGCTCGGCCTTGATTCGCAGCGAGTCGATCGCAACCTGAACGGCCCACTTCTGACGCTTCGTTTGCGAGTCGTACCGCTGGACGAAATAACACTCGCCGAGCACGGGGTTTAGGCCACGCTCCTCGGCGATTGCGATCAGGGCAACGGCTTCCGCCTGGCTCGCGCCACCGCAACACGTCTCGAGGATGACGCGCTTTTGCTCGTCGCTGAACTTGACCGATGTGTCAGCTCGCTGCGACGTCATCATGGCGCCCGCAATTCCGTGCGCGTGACCGTTGCCGTTTGCTACTGCGCTCATGATGCTCCCATCTCCCTGTCTGTCATCACCGGAATCAACTCGTCAACGCTGACGTCGTAGGCGTCAGCAATCCAAACGAGATAGTGAAGCGGACATTTGCTTGTACCATCTTCGATATTCTGGAGGTGGCTTTGGCTGCACTTTGTTGCGCGCGCGAACTGCTCTTTCGTGAGCTTGCGATCCATTCTGAACTGCCGAATGCGTCCGCCTACCGCGCGATACAGGAAAACTGCCGCCTCCTTCGTCACGATCTGTTTCATGATGCCCTCGCCTTCGCGACACGCATCCGGATACCCGACGCTGGCGGGGGCCCCGCAGCCCTATGTTTGTAGCCGTAAAGCGTGCCAGTCGAATCCTCGACGCGGTCCGCTTCGGGTAGCACGCGGAGGAGCATCTGCGCGTCCTCGAGGTTCTCGGCGCGAGCTACGACGCGGCCGCTTTTTGAAAGAACGTGAAATCGAAACGTATCGGCTACTGTCGTCATTGGTCTCCCTCTCTCTCGGTGTCAGCTTCAGCCTCAAATCCAGACACAAGTGCGATTAGCTCGCGTATCTCGCGCAGCTCGGCGGCTACCCCTTTCGCGAGGTGAGCCTTGGCGTCACGTTCCACTTCGGCGATCTCTCTGTTGGCGGCAGGGAGCGCCGGGGGCACCTCCGCGCTGACGATCCGATTCATTCGGTGGATGAGTGCAGCAATGCGAGCCTCGACGAACGGGTGCGCCTCAGGCCTCATCACTCACCTCCTGCGGCACGCCGCGGTCGTCGTACTTGTCTCGCAGCTCCTCACGCCGCTCATCCTCCGCGGTCCACGGCGGGAGCTCGTCGGCGTCGTCGGCGTCGTCGGTCGCGTGCACCGCGTCGTAGCGGCGAGCCCACGCAATGGCCTGCTCTGCCGCGTCGCAGGCGTAGAGAACCATGGCGGCGCGTATCTCGTCCGCAGGCTCGCCACGTTGAGCCATGCCCATCGCGAGGTTCACAAGGCTCGCAGGCGCGCTCATGCGAGCACCCACGCCGCTTCATCAGGGTGCGCCGTTGCGCACGGGCGTCGCTGGCCATCGTAGACAATGGCCTCGGGCGATCGGGGGGCGGCGCACATCGCAACAAGCCGCGACGCGAACGCCACGGGCTCCTCGCCATCCGCGTCGATGCGGTAGAAAAGCGGATCCTCCACGATCGCCAACGGGGCGACGGGCGTGGTGTCAGGGAAGAGCCAATCGCTGTCAGAGTCGTTTGCCGCGGCGTCAACCATGAACGCCATAGTAGTCGTTCACGCGTACGCGTCAAGGGGTACTGGCGTACGACGCTGCGTGGTACGGCGTAACGTCCTGTTTCACCAAAGAAAAACGCCCGAAAGATTTCTCTCTCGGGCGCTCAACGGGTGCAGAAGCGAGGCGTCAGGGCGTCATTGGCGGTCGAGCGTGACGTCGTAGGTGCTCGTGCAAAGAGTCCGCCCTGCCGAATTGTGAGCAGTGAGTTGCTCGGTTGCGGTGCCGTGGGTCGCGGCAGTGTTCCATTTGGAGTGCCCGCTGCTCACCACGTCCCCGCCTTTTACGGCGCCATCGGTGGGGCACGTGGAGTCATACGTCACCTCGCAGTTGTCGGCCGTGTACGAGATGTTGCCCTTGCATGGCGGGTCGATCGCCGTCGGTTGGCTCTGGGCGTTAGAAACCTGCTCGGGCATGGGCCCGCAGTTGCCCTGCCGCTCCACATATCTCGCGATGTAGCTACCCCCACGCTGGGCGCACTGGCCATGCCCTGAGCCCACTGGATCGCCCGCGGGCGCAGCGCTCGCGCATGCCCAAAGCGTCGCAATCATCGGCACAAGAACCGCCTTCAATATCGTCATGTTTTCCGCCCTTTCTCCATCAATCGCTCGAGTCCGTCCAGTTTCGTCGTCCACTCTGGGGCCGCGAAATCGGTGAGACCGAAATAGCCCGCCTTCGCTGCCGCAACCGTCCAGGCCGACCAGTGCTTGGACGCGGCGTGAAACTGGATGCAGATGTCGAGATTTGGAAACGCCGACGGCCCGCCATGCAGATCACGGGTTGCCTGTCGCTCTGGTGTGGAGGGGAATGACCCGATGAGCTCCTCCAGATCTTTGCCGTCCAGGGTTGCGATCTCCGTCGCGATCTTGAGTCCTGGTCGGTACGTGCCCCGAAGCAGGTTGCTTACGCTTTGTTGAGAGACCCCAAGCGCCAGCGCCATCTGGCGTTGCGTTTGGCCCTCGGCTTCGAATTTGTATTTCCAAACGCGCTTCGCTGCCGTTCGGATCTCCTCGTACTGCTCTTCGGTGAAAATCGGTTTCGCTGACATTTGCCGCAGGATCTCACGCACCATCCGCACAATCAACCGTACGCGGTTGCGAACCACGCGCGTACGCGTTATGGTGTGCGCATGCGTACCAACAACGGACGAGAACGACTGCGACGGTGGCTAACAGCCGAGGGGCATACCCAGGCGAGCTTCGCGGCACTGACGGGAACGGTGCAGACAAACGTGAGCGCGTGGCTTCGCGGTCGGCTGCCCGGCCTCGATCACGCGATCGCAATCTACGAGGCAACGGGGATCCCAATCGAGACCTGGGCAAGCCGGAGCAGAGGGGCACGTCAGTGATGATGATGACGGCTTCGATGAAGCGCAACCACTGCGCGCGCAGTTGTGACGCGGCGTTCAGTCGCAACACATGTATAGTACACGTAACATCACGGGGGCTTAGATGAGCGCATTGATTCTTTTCGAAGGCTGGGAACTGGACGCCTCGACGCCCGAGGTGCCGCGTGTGCGCGACCTCGACGTGGCTACCCGCGGTGGCATGCGCCGACCTCGCGACATCCGGCAACTCATCGAGCGGAACCGCAAGGAGCTCGAGATGTACGGGCCTTTGGAGGTTTGCGGTGTGGCACCGCAAACCTCGGGAGGCCGACCGGGCCATGAATATTGGCTGACCGCAGATCAGACGGCCGCGATCATCGGCTTCATGCGAACGCCGTTCGCGTCGGCATTCCGCGTCACCCTCACCAAGCTCTTTGTCGCCTACCATGCCAAGCGCATGCCCGGCGTCGAGTCGGCCCCCATCCAAGCCCGCATCGGGGACGACACGCGCGCCGCCGACTTCCTGCGCGCCACGTGCCGCATGGCGGCGAAGCTCTCGGGTCGCAGCGTGCAGAGCATCCAAGGCGAGCTACGCAAGCCATGGGGCGTCGCGAGCGTGTACCGCATCGCGCTGTCGTCGCTGTCGCACACGATGGCGCGGGCGCAGGAGATCGCAGACGACGCGCTTCGTCACCGTCGCCTGCCCGCGTACAAGCGCCAGGGCGAACTTCCTTTCAGCAAGCCGAATTGACGACCATGAGCGCATCACCCTCGCCTTGCCGTTTGCTCTCTCGTGATGAGGCCGCCGAGTATCTCGGCGTCGGCCTGTCGACGTTCAAGACCCACGTGATGCGGGTGGGCGACCACCGTGCTGACCCTTCCCGTGTTCCGGCCGTTCGCATCGGTGCCCGCGTGATGTTCGCAAGAGAGGATCTCGACGCATGGGTCGACCGGCAGAGGGGTGGGGCGTCCGCTGGAAACGCGGTTGGGCCTACGCCCGATTCACGTGGCAAGGCACCAATTTCTGTATTGCTCTCCGGACGCGGGACCGCCGAGAGGCTCAGGAAGCCGCCGCGCGTACCTACGCCGATGTCATCTCCGGTCGGCTCCGCCCAGCCGAGCGCCACGACGGGAAGCTCTACGACCTAGCCGAGCTGCTCGACGCTTGGCTCGAGTCGAAACGCACGAGCATCGACGTGGCGTTCTTCCCAACCCTTGAAGGATACGCGCGGCGCTACGTCGCCACGTTCAAGTCGCTCGACCGGATCACCGAGGCGAACGCATCAACCTTCGGCCTCGCACGGCTCGGCCAAGGCGTGCGCTCAACCGTCCTTCGCGAACTGTCCTACCTGCGCCAGTTCCTGGCGTGGTGCACACTTCACGGTGCGCTCACGAGGACGCCGGTCGTCCCTCGCCTGCCCCCCAAGGCGAAGGGCACGCGAACCGGCACACAGCGAAAGAAAGCCGTCCACATCACGCCAGCGGAAGCGGCGGCGATCATCGCCCTCCTTCCGGAGGAGTCCAAGACCATCGATGGGCGCACGTGGCCCATCCGAGCGCGCTTCGCGTTCATGTGGGAGACGGGGCTTCGCCCCGCAACCTTGTCAGCCCTCAGCGTGCCGGGTCATTGGCGCCCCGGGGCAAAGCACCTCGACATTCCCGACGAGGACGACAAGGCCCGCTTCGGTAGGGAGGTCGACCTGACACCGGAGGCCATCGCCATTCTTCGCGCTGTCGCCCCAGGTGCCGGGTTGATCTTCGGCGGGCACGTCTTCTCGAAGGCTCTCAAGGCGGCCGCCACGGCCGTCCTAGGTCCCCTCCGAGGCAAGAGTTTCGCCCCCTACGACTTCCGGCACGGACGGGCGAAAGACCTTCTTGACCACGGCGCCCCCATCCGAGGCGTGTCCTTCGTCCTCGGCCACAAGCGCGTCAGCACGACGGACAAATACCTAGCTCCCGATCGAGCGGCGGGAAGGGAGGCCCTGGCCGCTCTTGAGAACGATCCGCGGACCATTCACGGACCCGAGACAATTCTTTCTTCCGAGGGAGAGACAAAGTGACTAAAAACTGGGGTGACCGACGGGGCTTGAACCCGCGACAGCTGGATCCACAATCCCACGATACGCCTAAAGTATCAAGCACTTACGAAATCCACTGGCCGTTTCCGGCCGAGCAAAGTCGCGTAGTTACGAGAGTGCTTGGACCGGGTCCAGGAATCGAGGGCCGGCCATGAACCCGCTTCCCTCGCACCTGGCCCTTCTGGCCCGCCTTGGAGACGAGGCCCGCTACCGCGTCGCTGAGCGGGCGGCGTTGATCTTCTACGGCTCGCCGCCAGACCGGGGCATGACCTGGCCGAAGGCCGACGAGCTGGCCTACCTGCAAGAGGCTCATGCCCAGCGCTCGCTGACGGGGGTGACGTGATGGTCCCCCAGCGTTGCTCGAGGTGCCTCGCCGTGGGGCACAAGGCGCCGACGTGTGGCGGCAACCTGGCCCCGCCTGACAGCGGGCTGACGTGCACGTGTCGCACGCGGAGGGCGGGCACGCCAGAGGCCCGGCCGTGCGTCTGGCACCGGCAGTACCGGCGCGCCAAGCGTGACAAAACAGGGGGGCTCGCCCTGACAAACAGGGGGGTTCCGGTGCCGCAGCTTGGCACCCCTCAGGGGTACGCCCGCGAGGGACAATGCGGGGCCGACCTAGGCACCGGCATGCAGTGCACGTGCTCGCCGGGGCATGCCGGCGTCCACCAGGGCAGGTACCCGCTCGACGTCGAGGCCAGCGAGGCCATCGCGGCGCGTCACCGGAAAGGGGCGCGCTGATGGACTGGGAGAACGAGCGGTGGATCAAGATCTACACGCGCGACACCGGCGGTTGGTTGAACCTCTCGTGGCAAGCTCGTGGCCTCGCACTCGAGATCAGCCGCAAGGTCGACGCGGCCGGCCGCCTGCCCCTTGGGAAGCGTGGCCTTCAGTCGCTCGCCGGTGTCCTCCGAGGCCGATGGGACGACATGGAACCGTTCATCGCCGAGCTCATGGCGGACGATCGATTCGTCCTCCTGAGCGACAACGTGTTGCTCGACCCTGAGCACGAAGGCCGACAGGCGGCGCGAGCGTCGTCGGCCGTGCGGAAGAAGGTCCAGCGCGAGCGCGCAGCGACGTCACGCGATGTCACGCGGAGTCACGCGACGTCACGCGCGACCACATTGCCCGACACTGAACGCGACAACAGTGCAAAGGGGAAACCTGAACAAAATCGCGAGGCCGTGTCACGCGATGTCACGCGGAGTCACGCGACGTCACGCGACGTCACGATCAGAGTAGAAGAGATCAGAAGAGAAGAGACAAGAGAAGACCCCCCTATACCCCCCGAGGGGGTGACACCCACGCCGGTCCTCCGGGTGGTCGGTCCCGACGGCGACTGCGGCATGCTGTTCTCGAGTTGGACCGACGGCATCCGGGAGGCGACCGGTATCCCGCAGTCGGGCCTGTCGCCGTCCGACCGCCGCGAGCTGGTCAACATCGCGAACACCCACGCCGGTGGCGTGACCGGTCAGGCGTTGCTGGACTGGGTTCGCTCGACGGCCATCGCGTTCGCCAAGGTTCACGACCCGACGTTCGGCGGCTTCGTGCCGCTCCAGGCTCGCAAGTGGCTCGACGGCGGCAAGCGCTCGGCGACGCGAATCAAGGCCAGCCAAATCGTCCAGTCCGCCGAGGGGCGTTGCTGGGATGATCAGGGGGGCTTCTGATGTCACTCGACGTTTTCAGCATCGGCCCCGAGCCCACGTGGCTCTCGTGCTCGGGTTGCGGCATCCAGACATCGCGGTCGCCGTGCTGGGACTGCACACAAGCCTCGGAGGCCAGACACGACGCGGCACGTGAGCGAACGCGGTCCCTCGGGACCATCCCGGCTCGCTTCGCCTGGGCGTCGCTCAAAGCTCCCGAGCTCGCCGAGCGCTGCGACGCCCGGAACTACCTCGCGCTTGCCAAGCGGGTGCTCGCGGGACACGGCGCCGTGTTCGCTGGCAAGTCCGGCTCGGGCAAGACTTCGTTGGCCGTGGCGTGCCTCCGGGAACGCATGCCGCGAGCGATGTACGTCTCGGCGTTGCGGCTCTCGACGGCTCGCATCCAGAGCAAGGCGGGCGACGGCGAAGCGGGACTCGTCGCGGAAGCCATCGCGGCGCCGCTCCTGCTCGTCGACGAGGTTGGCGGCGAAAGCAAGACGTCGACGTCGGCGGTCCGTGACGTCGTGTTCGAGCGGCACGATGCGGGCAAGCCGACATGGATCACGACGGGCTTCACGTCGGCGGAGCTCGCGGCGATGTACGGCGATGGATTTCTCCGCCGCGTGGTCGACGGCGCGACGCTGATTCGACTCGGGCCGGCGGAGGTGAAGTCGTGATCATCCGCCGCCACCGAGGCACGGTGACCATCGAGTTGCCAATCAAGACCGTGAATCCAAACAACGGCCAGCTTGGGTTCAGCAAGGGCGCCGCGATGGGCCGTGCTCGCAAGCGGGCGCAGAACCGCGCCACGGTCTGCCTCGCCGTGAGGTCCGCCCTTGGCCTGACCATGTCGCTGCCGGTGGTCGTCACGCTCACGCGTATCGCCCCGTCGAGCGGCCTCGACGAACACGACGGCCTCCGCGCCGCGCTGAAAAGCATCGCCGACGGAGTGACCGACGCGCTTGTGCTGAAAAGCGACCGTGACCCGCTCGTGACCTGGCGCTACGACCAACGACGGGGGCCTGCCGGGCACTACGCCGTCGAGATTGCGGTGTGCCCGCGCCAGGATGACCGCAGAGCGCCTCCCGCGCCTCCGAGCGGTCCGATGGTAGCCGGGGAGTGAAACGCGTTCCTGGGGCAACCTGGGGGCATTGGGTTGGATAGGTGGGATGATGTGATACAGGCCGGAACGACGGAGTAAGCGGAGCGAATCGGCGGACGTCCACGCCTCGCCTGGCAGCAGTGCGGGGCGTTCGCCTTTTGTGAACCTACCGTGCCCACCACTCGCCACCGGCGTTCGTCACGGCGCCCTCGCGCTGCTCGATGAGTCGAGCCTCCATCTCACGCATGGCGACGTCGAGCGTGGGCGGCGCGGGCTCGGGCTGCTCGTGGTAGGCCGATGCGGCTCTCCAGGCGTAGAGGGTGGCGTCGCTGCTGTGGTCTGCGAAGCCCTCGCTCGGCTTGGTGCGGTCCTCCGACCAGGGCAGCTCGAGCCATTCAGCCTTCAAGTCGGCGCACGCCGGTAGCAGCCTGACGCGGCCCCTCTCGAGGTCGCCGTTCAGGAGCGAGATGTAGCCTCGCTTGTTTTGCTTCTCGGCAGGCTCCACGGGGATGCCGAACCGTCGGCGCATCTCTTCGGCGTAGGCCTTCCCGAGGCCCCCCACGTCGCCCACGATGCGCACGAACTTGTAGCGAGCCTCGAGACGCTTAGCCTCCTCGGCCATCTCGCTGGGGCCGCCCTTGAATCGGTACGCCTCGACCACGTAGACGCATGGATCGTTGTCTCGCCAGCCGAGGACGCACACGCCATTCTCGTCGACCACGCCGAAGTCAAGCCCGAGCAGGTAGGTGTTTAGCGCTGGCGCTTCGTTCGTGTCGTTGCGCTGCGGGTCGTAGCTGTAGACGAGGCCGCCGGAGTCGCGGATCCATACGCCGTCCTCGAGCTGTCGCCGCGTCGTCGCATCGAGCTGCGCGAGGCTGCGGCGGTACTCATCTCCGTCAACGTGCGGATTGTCGCGAAGATTCGCAGCCACGAATCGACGGTCAGGGTCGTTCGCTTCGACGAACCTTCGGCGTACCCAATCGTGTCCAATCCCTCCAGGGTTGCTAGCCGCCCGTGCTCGCACGGGAACGGTAATCCCGACAGGGCGCCGCAGGCGGGACAGTAGGAAACGATACCAGTTCTCCGGGAACTGCGTGAGCTCATCAAACCCTATGTATTGGAACTCGGCGCTTGCGTAGCGAAACTTGTCTTTCTCCGTGTCGAGGTATCCGAACGTAAGCACCGCGCCGCTCGGGAACGTCCATCGCTTGTCCGTGCCGTTCCACGTCGCGCCGCTGCCTTGCAGCCACGTGTGCGACCTGTCCATAATGGCGCCGGGTAGCGCGAGGTCAGCGTACGTCCGTCGCAGCAAAAGCGCTGAGTAGCCCGGCACGTGCACGTGCTGCAGTGCCGCCATGAGTAGGGCGCTCGACTTGCCGCCTCCCGCTGCGCCGCCATAGAGCGCCTCGAGGCACGCGAGGTCGAGAAACTCCTGCTGCCTTGGCGTCGCTTGCTGAGCCAGGTAGGGCGCCACGGTCGTGCGCGCCGTGTGAGCTCGCACGACCGCCATGGCCTCAAGTTGGCGCCTGATGGACATGCCCTAGGTAGACTCGAGCCTCTCTTCAATCTCGGTCATCAGGTCGTCAAGTGTCCAGAGCTCCCGCTTTACTAGTTGGATCCTGACGCCAGTACCTGAGCAAAAAACACCCCATCGAATCGGCGCATGGGCCGGTCGTCGTCGTCGCTGCGGATGGAGTTGAACCATCACGGCCAGGCTTATGGGGCCCGCCTTCCTCCGAGGAACGCAGCGGGGGCAGGTGTTACTTCTTCGATGTCCGCGCCGGCTTCACGGGAGCCTCGGAAGGCACGGCATAGAGCACGTTCGCCCATGGGAATTGGACGCAACACTTGTCGCCCCAGATGGTCACAACGCCGGCCTCGTGCTCGATGATGTGGCCGTGCCCCTCGGTGAAGAACTGCCCCGATGTCACGCCGAGAGTGACGGGGGATGCCGATGTCAGCTTGGTGTACCTCATATCGAAATATCCTTTCTAGCATCAAAGCACCCCATCGAATCGGCGCATGGGCCGGTATTGCCATGAGGCAGGCAGGTCGAGACTCACCCCGGCAGGGGTTCGGTGCGTGTACTCCACGGCATGGTCGCGGAAGTCCTCTAGCATCCAGCTGGCGATACCCAGGCGTTGCCAGCGAGGCTTGACCGCAACGTAATGGAGTTGTCCGCCAAGGCCCCAGCACATCCAACCGTAAAGGCTCGACGGGACATCGGGCATGCATGCGACGAGGACCGTGCTCCGCGCCAGGATGGGATTCAGTAGCATCCTGTACAGCGTTTCGAACACCGAGTGCTCGACGCCTCTCGAGGCCGCTGTGTACGTCCGAAGCCACGAGGCGCGGACCATGTTCAGCTCGCTCGTGTCGGCCGGATTCCACTCGCGCAGGAGCGGAGCAACAGGGAGCTTCACTTGCCCGTTCCCGCCCTGGCCTTGTGAATCTCCGCGGCCGCGAGAACAATCTCCTCGGCCTCCGCAAGCGTGAGCGGCTTCGGCGGCGCCACATCGCGACGAGGCCCCCACTCTTTCGGTAGGCGTCGCTCGAGAAGCCACGCAAGCGCCTGCCAAGAGCGCTCGCCGGCCACCTGAATGGCCACCAGGTTATCCTCAACCCACTGCGCCAGCGCCGCGTCCAGCTTAGCGACAAGCGTGGCGTACGGCTCTTCTCCGCGCTTGCCGTGGGCTCGCCATTCGAAAAGCGTGGTCGGGCCAATCCCGGCCGACCGTGCGGCGCCGGCCCACGTGGAGCCTGCGCGAACCGCCTTCACGAGACGCTGGGTGACGAGGTCGTCCAGCTTTACCGGCTTCACTGCGCGGCCTCTGGAACTGCATCAGGGCTCAGGGACCTGAGCAATCCGCGCAGCTGCGAATACAGCCGAGCACATGACTCGCGCTTGTCGGCGTGGCGCACGCTAAGCGGGTCAATCTCGTAAACCCGCAGGGTGGGAGGGCTAACGTCTGCCAACTTCGCAGCACGTCGCAGGGAGATTCCGAGCTCCACGCGGATAGCGGCATCACGCATATGACCTACGTATCCCAGACACCAGAACGGCGCTAGTCCGTGTTGGGTTGTTCAAAACGAGTAAGCCAACGACGGTAGGCGGTCGCCGGCGATTCTAGATACGAAACTAGCGTGGCAGATCTCGATGCGCTTCGAGAGCTCGCCGCCTGGATGAGGGCGGAAGACGTCTCGTATGCCCGATGCGGGGATATCGAGCTGCAGCTCGCTCCACGCGCAGCCGCAATCGCGCATGTGTCGCTCGAAGATCCCAAGCTTGACGAGCTCGACGAGCGGGAAGAGCGCCGGCGAACGTATGCCACGCTTCTGCACTCCAGTGGCGCCGACATCTCGCCATTCTTGGGTGACAGTTGAGCGCGCCCGTCGACTCACGTTGGTGGAGCGACGACTACGAAGGCCGCCGACACGAGGCGGTCGTCCGCGTCGTCCGCTCGATTCGGCAGAATCAAGAGTACCGCAAGGTAGACGACCTGCTCCACGCCAGCCTCTACGGCAACCTGCCAATGATGGGCTTCGGCCTTGGCAGCGTCATTCGGCAGCGCTCCGCGAACACGTCGCGCCTGAGTCTAAACGTCGTTCGCAACATGGTTGGCGCCGTGACCTCGAAAGTCGCCGCGAAGAACAAGCCCAAGCCGACATTCCTCACCGAGGGCGGCGATTACGAGCTTCGTCAGAAGGCGGAGAAGCTCGAAAAGTTCGTCGGCGGAGTGTTCTACGAATCGGGCATTTATCCCCTACTTACGAAGTGTTTTCGCGACGCGTGCGTGTACGGGACGGGGTTTCTCAAGATCCACGAAGACGGCAAGAAGGTCTGCGTTGAGCGGGTTATCCCGTGGGAGATCGTCGTTGACGATGCGGAGAGCATCTACGCGGGTAGCGGCCTCAACTCCGGACCTCGCAGCATCTATCAGCGCAAGTACGTAGACAAGCTCGTCGCGATTGCCACATGGGTGGAAGACCCCGAGAGCGAAGAGGGCCGCGAGCTCACACACAAGCTCGAGGCGGCGAAGGGCTCGGCGGAGGACGCGGAATACGCGTACCAGTCTCAGGCCGAGCAAATCCTTGTCACGGAGGCCTGGCACCTTGGCGAGACGGACGACGTCCCCGGGCGCCACTGCATCGTCATCGACGGCGCGACGCTACTCGACGAGCCGTGGGAAGGCCCGTTCCCGTTCAGCGTCATCCGCTGGTCGGAACCGGTCGCGGGGTATTTCGGCATCGGCCTCGCCGAAGAGCTCGTCGGCATTCAGAACGAGATCAACAAGCTTCTCCTGCAGATTCAGCGCGGGCACCACCTCATCACGGGCCATTGGCTCGTCGACCAGGGCTCCAAGGTCTCGACCGCGCACATCAACAACGACCTCGCGTCCATCGTCAAATACACGGGCATCGCGCCCCAGTACAACGCACCAAACGCCATCGCGCCGGACGTCTATCAGCATCTTTGGGCGGTGTATCAGAAGGCGTTTGAGATTGCGGGCATCTCCCAGGACAACGCGACGGGCTCCAAGCCTGCGGGCCTGAACAGCGGCGTTGCGCAGCGGACGTACCAGGACATCCAGACTGAGCGCTTTCTGGAAGTTGGCCAGAACTACGAAGAGTTCGTCATCGAAGCCGCACGCCAGGTCGTGCGCCGCGCCAAGGCGGTTGGCGGCAAGTACCGCGTTCGTGCTGTCGATAAGCAAAGGCTCGAATTCGTCGACTGGTCCGAGATTGACCTAGCCGAAGACCTCTACGTCATTCGCGTTTACCCGACGAGCATGCTGCCGACCACGCCGGCAGGCCGTCTGCAGTGGGCGCAGGACATGATCCAGGCCGGCGTTATCCCGCCAGAGGACGTGCTCGACATCGTCGACTTCCCCGACACCGAGGCCTACGCGCGCCGCAAGAACGCGCCGCGAAAGCTCATCGAGCGAAACATCGCTCACATTCTCAAGACGGGCGAATTCATCTCGCCGGAGCCGTTCGACAACCACGCGCTCGCGATGCGCCTGACGAACGAGGCCTACCACGAGGCTCGTCTTGACGGCGTGCCCGAAGACCGTCTCGAGCTGCTCCGCCGCTACATGGCCGACTCGGTCGACCTGGCACAGCCACCCCCCGCGCCGGCGCCCATGACGCCGCCCGGCGACATGCCTCCCCCGATGCCTGGCCCTGGCCCAATGGGTCCGCCGGGAATGCCTCCAATGCCACCCATGGGGCCACCGCTCCAATGAAAGCCACGCCACATGGACGCTGAGCCCATCGACACGGGTGCAACCGTTTCTGTCCCGGACGGAGAGGTCACTCACGACCATCTTGTTCGAATCCTCGAGGACTCGCGAAAAAGTGAGCCTGCGGAGGGGGCGGAGCCGGTTGCGTCTGATGCCGAGGCGGAGGACGAGTCGAAGCCAGACCCGCAAACGGAACGCATCGCAGCACGCGTGCTCGCCGCGACTAAGGTTGAGCGACGTGCGGCCAAGGTGCGCGAGGAGCAGCGCGCACGCGCCGCAGATCTCGATGCTCGCGAGGCTCGAATCAAGCTCATCGAAGAGGACCCGGTGCGGTTCTTCGAGGAGTCGAAGGTTAGCCCGAAAGCCTTCCTCGAGAAGCTCGCTGGCGAGCAGTCGCCGGAGTCGCTCACGGCCAAAGAAATCGCGAGCATCAAGCGAGAGCTCGAAGCGGAGCGTGCCGCGCGACTCGAAGATCGAAAGCTGCGAGAGGACCTTGAGCGCCAGACGAAGTGGCAGTCTGTTGAGGCGCAGTCGAAGCAGGCCGCGCAGCAATTCGTAGAGCACATTGCCGAGAAGGCGGACGCTTATCCGCACCTCACCGAAGAGTTTACGCCGGATGAGATTGTGGCCCACGGGTTCGCTGTCGCTGAAAAGCACGGCGAGGCGTACCGCAAACAGTACGGCGATTATCCCTCCGACGACGTCATCGCCGAATACCTGGAAGAGCAGGCTAAGGCGAGGGCCGAGGCGAGGGCCGCTTGGCGCCAGCGTGTAGGAAAAGGCGCATCTCCCAGCCAGGGTACCCCAGCAAAGCAGGGCCTACAGCAGAGGGCCGCGACAACCCCGCGCACGCTGACGAATGGCGGATCTACTCAACGAGGCGCGGCTCCAAAGCCGTGGTCGCAAGCTGACGCGGATGCGGAATCACTTCGCATCATGAATCAGTATTACGCAACTCGTTCAGAGACCTGATTCGGCAGCTCGGTCGCGGGTGGCTTCCACCCTCTGACTCGGAGTTTGCAAAATGGGCGTTCTCGACACAACCGCACTTAACGCGGTTCTCAAGACTCAATATACGCAGAAGAAGGTCAACCTCCTCTGCTACAAGAATAACCCCTTCTACGCGAAGGTAACCAAGCGCACGGACTTCGTCGGCGCAAACAAGGTCGTCGCGGTGCGTAATGCGTCGCCGCAGGGGCGCGGCGCGGGTTCGCTCGGCTTCACTGCCGGCCTCGCGAACATGTCGGCGTCTGTCTACAACAAGTTCACCGTCACGCGTGTCTCCGACTACGCGTTTGGACAGGTTACGACCGAGGCGATTCGAGCGTCCAAGAACGACGCAGGCAGCCTTGTCGAGGGCCTGAAGACGGAAGTCGACGGCGCCATCTACACCTGCATGCGCTCGCTCGCGCTGGGCATGTACGGCAACTCGGGCGGCGCACGCGGTCAGATCTCGTCTGGCTCCAGCGTCGGCACGGCAACCATCACCCTCGCGAACCTCACGGACGTCGTGAACTTCGAAGTCGGGATGATCCTCAACCTCTCGGCCGCGGACGGTACGTCGGGCTCCAAGCGCACCGGCACCGTGACGCTCACGGGCGTCGACCGCATCGCGGGCACCCTCACCGCATCGGGCAACTGGACGGCCGGCATCTCGGCGGCCGCGACGGGCGACTACATTTTCCAAAACGGCGACATCGAAGCCACCAAGACGCTTGTGAGCGGCCTGCTCGGCTGGCTCCCGACGACGGCGCCCACTAGCGGCGATTCGTTCTTTGGTCTTGACCGCAGCTCGGACGTCACTCGCCTCGCCGGCATTCGCTACTCGGCTGGCTCGGGCGGTCCCATTGAGGAAACCCTCATCGACGCGGCGGCTCTCGTCTCGCGCGAGGGCGGTATGCCCGACTCGGTGTTTATGAACCCGGTCGACTACGCAAACCTCGTCAAGGCGCAGGCGACAAAGGTCGTATTCGACCGCTCGAAGTCCTTCGACGAACCAGACATCGGCTTTAAGGCTCTGCAGTTGCAGGGCCCGACGGGGAGCATGGATGTCATTCCCGATCTGAACTGCCCCAAGGGGCGCGCGTTCATGCTGCAGATGGACACTTGGTGCTTCGAGTCGCTCGGCGCTGCCCCCGGCATCCTTGACGACGACGGCAACCGAATCCTTCGAAGCGCAACGGCGGATAGCTACATCATCCGCGTCGGCTACTTCGGAAACCTCACCTGCGTTGCGCCGGGCTTCAACGCAAACATCACGCTCTGAGGGAGGCAGAAGAACATGGCAAATAGAGCCCTCTATCCCTCGCAGAGCTTCGGCTCCGGGCGAGTTTACATGGAGTTTGAGCTTCTCGGCGCTGGCGCCGCGGCACTCACACTCAGCACGGACGCGGCGCACGCCGTGGCAAGCGTGTCTCGCAGCGGTACCGGCGTTTACGTCGTGACCCTCAAGGACGCGTTTACCAAGGTCGTGTTCAAGGACGCAGAGATGGATGACACGCTCAACGACGGCGCTTATGCCACCGTGAGCGACGTGACCGGCGAAGGCACGGCGTCGCCCATCACGTTCACCATTCGCACTCGTGCGGCGGCAGGCACGGCCACCGAAGCCGCGTCCGCTCGGCGCATCGGCGTCCGTCTTGCTCTTCGCAACGGTAGCCGAGGCGAGACGTGAAAGCGCACGGCCTCTCGGCGCTCATCGCGATCATGGGAAAGAAAAAGCCCGCGGGCGACTCCGAGCCTGATGGCGATGAGCCTATCGACGACGGCGACGAACCCGACGACAGCGGGTTTGACGCCGCTGCCGACGAGCTTTTCGACGCCATCAAAGAAGACGACCGCGAGGGCGCGAAAGCTGCTCTCAAGGCCGCCATCTGCGCGTGCAAGTGAGGTAATCGATGAGCCGCACGCGAACGCTAACGAACCTGCTTACAGACATCCGGCAACGGACCAACCAAGAAAACAGCACGTTCGTCACGGACGCGGAACTCACGGAGTATCTCAACCAAGAGCTAGCCGAGCTCTGGACGAAACTTGTCCAGGGCTCGGGCCAGCCGTTTTATCGCAGCTCGCAGGCCTACACGGTCACGGGGGCAACGACCCTGCAGGCGTTGCCCGCCACTTTCTTTGAGGTCCAAGAGGTCACGGCGACCATCGCCGGCATCACGGGTGCACTCGCGCCATTCATGGCCAGCGAACACGGCTGGCTTCAGTCGAGCGCCGTGTGGGGCTCCATGGTGGCCCTGCCTCCGCGGTATCGCATTCAGGCGAGCAACATCGAGTTTTTGCCCGTTCAGCAGTCGTTCACGGCGACGCTGTACTACTCACCAACGCAGCCGCGCCTTGTGGCCAGCAACGACACGTTCGACGGATTCGCCGGTTTCGAGATCGCAGCCATCTACGGCGCATGCGCCACGGTGCTCGCGAAAGAGGAGAGCGATCCAACGTTCTATCTTGGCCAGCGGGAGCGGATTTACTCGCACATCACGTCCCTAGCCTCGCAGCGTGACGCGAGCGCGCCCGAGCGCGTCCAGGACGTCACGGGGGGAGGTGAGCGGTGGCCCTGAGACCAACGAAGACCGCCGCGCGCCAACCGCTGGCGCAGACGTTCGAGGCGCAGCAGGCGCAGCGTCAGGCGCAGATGGTCTCGCGCCAGGTCAACGCGTGCCCGTTTGTTACCGGCGTGATGCGTTCCGTGACCTTCGTGGCGGCCACCGCGAAAGTCGTGAATCACGGGCTGGGCTCGCCCGCCGCGTTCTTCGTCGCGCGCCACAACTACGATTCAGCCAGCGCCTACCCTCGCATCGTCGAGAGCGCGCCCGCCATTCAGGCCGGCATCGACACGAAAAACCAGATGTTCATCGTCGCGGACGCGGCGTGCACGGTTGACCTGTGGTTCTACCCGCTCGCCTCCAAGACCATCGATACGGCCACGGGGCAGAGCAAGTGAGGGTCGCGTAATGGCCCTCCAGTTTCAGATCTCGCAGACGCCGTTTCGTTTCGGCCTCGCCGAGAACACGGACCCGCACGCGGTTCCTCTCGGCACACTTACGACGGCCGACAACGTTGTTTGGAAGAAGAGCGGCAGGCTCGAGAAACGCTTCGGCTACTCGGCGTTGACCGCCAGCATTCTCAGCGGCGGCAGTCTGTCCAAGTGCGTCCGCCTGGTGACTCGCGACAAGGAACTGTCGCTTTTCGACGGGAACAACCTCTACTCGTACTCTGCGCCGCAAACCAAGTGGAACGCGGTCGACCGGCTTCCCCCGCTAAGGGCGACATGGGAACCGCTGGTGGACTCCTCCACGACGGCGGGGGACTGCGACGTGGCCGTCTGGGGAGACGTCCTCGTTTACGCGTATGTTGCGGCGACGGGGGCAGCCGGAGCGATATGGGTCCAGGCTCGCGAGCGCTCCACGGGAGTCACGGTCGCTAAGCCGCTCCTCGTCGCCGCGAGCGGTGGAACCCCGCGTGTTCTCATCCGCGGAACGACGGCGCTCATCCTCTACACGACCAGCGCGACGCTCTACGTGCGTGAGTTGAACCTGCTGACGGGGGCGTTCGTCGCCGCGTCACATGTTCTCTACTCGGACCTGTACTCCAGCGGGCCCATGTATGACGCGATGATGGTCGGCACCGACCTTCTCATCGGCTACGCACGATATCGCGCGCACATCTTCCTCGTCGACTCTTGGAAAAACTACAGCGACATCCGAGTCATCCGCACAAGCTCCACCTACGTTGAGCAGGCGGCCAACACGCTGGAATCCGTCTACGTTGGCGAACCATGGGTTCCGGTCGTGCGGTGCCTCTGCATCCACGCGACGGCTGGCGAGAGCATGTACGTTGCGTATTCGCGCACGAACAACTCCGGGACTCCTGAAGTCCAATCGATGATCGGAGTCGTTGACGCGAGCACCATGGCGATTACGGGCTCGCCAACGCAAGTGCTTGGCCGAACCTCGGCGCGGGTTGGTGTAGTTCGGTACAACGCGACCTCGTGCGTCTACATCGGCAGCGACACGACCCCCGGCACGTCCGCCTATTACGAGCGCATCGAGTCGTTCCTCGTGTCCAATGCCAGCGCGAAGGTGGCGAACACGACGCGCGTGACCGTGCACTCTGCGATCGTGTCCAAGCCGTTCACGATTGGCGGCCGGTTCTACATCGTCACATCGACCAACTGCCGCTACACCGAAAGCGACACGCAAGTCATTCCGCAGCCGACTCATACACTGATTGAGATCGACACGGTCGCGAGCTCCACGTCGAACAACACCAGCCACTGGCACATCGGAACACTCAACCCGCGAACCGCAGCGCACAACACGGTAGAGACTGACACGTGGGGCAACCAGTATACGTCGTTTATCACGAGCGTTGCGGCCGCGGCTGACGGGTCGATGGTGGTCGCCGTGCCTCGAGCCACCGACCCCCAGATTCATTACGAGAAGGTCGCCCGCGCTTGCGACGTCGCGACGTTCTCGGTGGTCTCGACGTCGGACGATCAAGCTCGCGTCGTTCAGGTCGGCCAGTTGTCCGCGCTTGCGGGGGCAACGGGCGGGTTCTTCGACGGGGAGATCATGAACCCCTTCGGATTCCTGCACGAGCCGTTCGTTCAAACGAGCGTTGCCATCGCCGGCTCGGGCACGCTCACGAACGGCACCTACCTCTACTCGTTCGTTTACGAATGGCGAGACGCGGTTGGCATCCTGCACCGCTCCGCGGCGACCGTTCCGATTTCGTTTTTCATCGATACCAACAACCTTGGCGTCACACATACGGTCCTGTACGACGCGGCCAGCCCTAAGCAGAATGTAAGCTCCGGATTCTACACGTCTGGGGCCTCTCCCGCTCTCGTGGTCCCCTACCGGAGCATCAAGGCCGGTACCGTCCTCTACCGGATGCCCGCATCGGTGCTGTGGGCCAACGACCCGCTAAGCCACTCGCACAGCTGGGCTGACACCAACGCGGATACCGTGCTCGCTGGTCGCCCCGTGCTCTACACGACGGGCGGCATCCTTGACGACGACGTGCCCCCCGCGCTGTCGACGATCGTCATGCACCGCTCCCGCATCTGGGGAATCGACGGCGGCGGCAAAACCATCTGGTTCACCAAGTCGACGCAGGATGACTTTGGAGTCGCGCCGGCGTTCAACTCGACGCTGCGAGTCCTGTCAGATCGGAGCATGACGGCCCTCGCGTCGATGGATGACAAGCTCGTCGTATTCGGAGCGGATTGGATCTCCTACGTCCTCGGCGACGGCCCCGGCCCCAACGGCCAAGGAAGCGACCTGACGCCGCTCAACCCCGTGCAGACGGACTCGGGCTGCGCCAACCCGCGCAGCGTTGTGAGCATGCCCGATGGCATCATGTTCCAAACCTCGCGAGGCATCTGCCTTCTGACGCGCGGCCTCGAGGTTGTGTGGATTGGGCGCCCCATCAAGGACCGCCTCGCTGCCTACCCGTGCATCACAAGTGCCGTGCTGGTTGCGAAGTACAACCAAGTCCGATTCACATGCAACGACCTGGCGAGCTCCCCCACGGCCGGCATCGTGCTCGTGTTCGACTACGTCGAAAAGCAGTGGTCGACATTCTCGCTGCGAGACGCGGACGTCTACCCGTCGCCTGTCGCTGACGCGGTCGTGTGCAACGGCGTGTACACGTGGGCCACGCCCGGCGGCGCCGTCTACCAGGAGACCGAGAGCACCTACCTAGACAACGGGACTTGGGTTCCGCTGACGATCGAGACGGCGTGGATGTCGGCCGCGGGCCCGCTGGCATTCCAGTCGGTGCGCTCTTTGGTGTTCGAGGGTACGTCGGGATCGAACCATGATCTAACCGTGGAACTCGGCTTCGATGGATCCACCGATTATCAGCAATCCCACACGTTTGTGGCCGGCAGCGACGTGACGAGGACGGGATTCCTCTCCGGCGCCATCACCGTTGGCACTCGTCGCAAATGTCAGCACCTTCGAGTGCGCTGGACCGACGCCACGCCGTCTATCCCGACGATGTGGCCAGTTGGCACGGGACAGGGGCCATCCCTGGACACCATGGGCCTGGAGGTTGGCGTCAAGATTGGAACTGCTTCTGTCGCCGCAAAGAGGGGATGAGATATGAATAATTACGATAACCCACTAGCGAACGGCGACCCGAACGCCCCCGGACGTGACGACACGTCGAATCTCAAGAATCTTCAGCGTGACCGCGGTTCGCTAGGTGGGCAGGCTCGGAGATACGACGAGAACGGCAACCCGATCGCCGGCAGCGCCGACAACGCCACGTCGCGGGCCCAGAGCATGGGCGAAGCGGCCGCGGCCCGTGACGCGTACCGGGCCGACTATGGCGGCTACGACGCGCAGGCGGCGAACGCGCAGGCCTCGCGAGCTCAGGGCGAGGGAGCCATGGGATTGCAGGCCGCTGCGGCTCGAGGCGATGCGCCGAGCAGGGCGGAGATTCTCGGCCGCACGATTGCCGACCAGTCGCTGCAAGCCCAGATGTCTGGCGCAGCGTCGGCTCGTGGCGGCTCACTTGCACAAGCGGCGGCGATGCGGAACGCGGCCAGCGGCGCGGCGCAGTATTCGCAGAACGCCAACAACCAGATCGCGGGCATGCGTGCCGAGGAAATGGCGCACGCGCGGGACGCGTACGCCGCTCAGGCCAACGCGATGCGAGGGCAAGATCAGCAGGGCGGTCGTTTGGCGCTCGAGCGGTCCGGCCAGGAAACGCAAAACGAGCAGTTCCAGCGCGGCCTGAACCAGCAGGGCCAGCAGTTCGGCGAGCAAATGGGCTTCGACATCCAGAAGCAGCAGCAGCAAGGCGAGCTTGCGGTCATGGGCGCGCAGAACGCGGCGGACCAACATCAGAAGGACGTAAACCAGCACTCCAAGGATTCCTTCTGGGACACAACCCTGAAGCTTGGTGGAGCCGCTGTACAAGGCGCAGGCGGTCTCGCTGCGGGCATCAAGAGCGACGAAAAAGCGAAAGTGCCCGCGAATGCCGCGGAGGCGCCAGGCAAGGGGGCGTCGATGGATTGGGGAGGCATTGGCAATGCCGTTGCGGGCAAGATGGGCGCTAGCTGGGCTGGATACACCCCCGGCACCGTTCAGCGGCTTAGCGACGAGAACGCCAAGACCTCTGTCGGCAACGGGATGGTTGTCTCGGGCGGCGGCATGGACGTCATGGGCAGCCTCAAGGCGACGAGCGACATCGCTACGCAGTATGCGCGCGATGGTCGAGCGCAGGCCGTGGCCTCGCCGATGGGCAACATGGAGGTCAGCGACGAGAACGGCAAATGCGGCCTCGCCTCTGCAGCTGCGCAGCGCTCGGGCGAGAACCCCGCAGCGAAGGAGAACCCCGCGAGCCTCGTCGAGATGGAGGACGCGAACCGCCGCCAGCAGGGCTACGAGTACAGCTACAAGCCTGGCCTCGCTCCGCCTGAGCAAGAGCCTGGAGAGGTGAACGTGGGGCCGATGGCCCAAAGCCTCGCGAAGAATCCGTTGACGGCCACCGCGGTCAAGCGCGACCCGGGCACGGGCCTGCTCGTGCTCGACTCGAGCAAGCTGCAGAAGGTGCAGAGCGCAAGCATTGCAAGTTTGCAAGCTCAGATTGACAAGCTGAAAGGCGGTAAGCGGTAATGGGGATCGTCGGACGCCTGACAGATCAGTACGGGCTTACGCCAGAGACAGCGGAAAGGCTGTCATCGTTGGCGGCCGAGCCTGACGGGTACTCGCCCGAGGCCATGCAGCGCGCTCTCGAGAAGTACACGACGAAGCCGGAGGACCTCGCAACGGCCGCCCGAGTGAACGTCGGTAGCGCGCCTTCGGTTGCGTCGACGAATCCCAACCAGCAGCCCGGGTATTCGCCCGACGCTGAAAGCGTCGCAGACGCGGTCGAGACTCGCCGCAAACTTCTCGCGGGCGCGCCCCCGCAAGGCGCGAAGAAGGACGACTTCCCAACGGTCAAGGACATGTCCGAGCAGGAGCATGGCGCGCCCATGCCCATGCAACCTATCCAGGTTATCCCGGCGCATTGGCAACCCGGTACGCGGGCGGAGAACCGCACGCTCGGCATGGCTCCCTCGGAGCTCGAAGACTCGCGCGTAAGCCACGACAGCGCAACGGGGCATCGCCTCATCGGCGCGGACCGCGGGCTCGAAGCGGCGCAGCAGCGCGGGATGGCTGACGCTGTTTACGCGGCGGCGCACACTGCAGCGACGAAGCAAGCCAACGACAAGATCGCAGCCAACGAAGCCGAAAAGCAGGCATTTGTCGCGTCGCAGGTGAGCAAGATGAACGCGCACGCCGCGGAGATGCAGACAAAGGTCGACCCCGAACAGTACTGGAAGGAGAAGGGCACATTCGGGAAGGTCATGGCCAGCATTGGAATGGCGATGGGGGCGTTCGGTTCCGCGATATCCGGCGGTCGCAACCTCGCCTTCGACATCGTGCAGGGCGACATCAACCAGAACATCAAGGCGCAAGTTGACAATATCGCCAATGCAAAGCACTCCTTCGAAGCCCAGCAGAGCCTATATGCGCAAAACCTTGCAAGGTTCGGCGACAAAGAAAAGGCGATTCTCACAACCAAGATCAACTATCTCGATCAGGTCAAGGCGATGGCCGATCAGCAGTATGCCCTCGCTGGCAGCACGGCAAACGAGGCGGCGCACTCTGATTTGACGGCGAAGATCTTGGACGAGCGCGGGCGACATGAAGAGGACTTCGCGAAGCTGACGCATACGCAAGTGCAGCAGCACGAGGACGGGCACTATCAGGGCGCGCAGGTTGTTGGTGGAGGCGGCGGCGGAGCAAGTGGCAAAGGTGGCAAAGAGGACCACCTCGTACCGACCATGGGGGGCTACGCGCGCAGCAAGGAAGACGCGACCGCGCTCAACAACAAGGGCGCGCTTCGTATGGCGATGGGCGAAAACATGCGCCAGATCCATGCGCTCATGGAAACGGCAAAGGGTCTCAGCTCGGTCACGGATCCATGGAAGCTCAACGATATCCAGGCGGAGATCGACAGGCTTGTGAACGACTCGCTCACTAAAAACACGGTGCTCGAAGGCCAGGGCGCCATGTCGAAGGACGACAAGGAGGTCGCGATGCGCGCGAAGGGCCTCGTGGGCCTCTCGGTTCGCGGAAAGTTCGATGGGCAAATCACGCGCGACCAGGTTCGCATCAAGCACGCTGCGGACTCCCTTTTGACCGCACACCGAATGGACGCCGAGGCGCACGGGATTCAGCTTGGAACCGAGCGGTATACCCAGGGCCCGAACGGGCCGACCCCGACGCGCGTACTCCGTGGCCGCAACAAGACGGTCACCAAGCAAACTCAGGGCGTCGAGGACCTTGTAGCCCCGCCCGACGGCAAGGCGCGCTGATGGCTGACAAGCCGAAGCCGACACACGTCCCTGTCGTCACCAAGTCGGGACGAGCGGGCTACCTGCCGGCGGCGATCTCCGACGAAGTGGAGGGCATGGGCCTCCGTCGCGCGTCGGATGAGGACCTCCGCGGAGCGCAGGTCGAGGCCAACCGCGAAGCGACGGCGCAAGCGCTTCGCGACAAGTTCAGCGGCAGCGTCGGCGCGCAGGTCGAGGGCGCCGTTATGCCGGCACTTGCCGGTGCGGCTCGCGGACTTTCGCTTGGCGGCAGCGACGAATTCATTACGAACATCGGCGGCGAGGGCGCACGCAAACGACTCGAGGACTATAAGGACTTCGCGCCGGTGTCCTCAGCCGTTGGTGAACTTGGCGCCATCGCAGGCGCGTCGCTTCTGGGCGACGAAAGCACGCTTGGTGCGCTCCCCAATGCGATCGCTCGACTCGGCGCGGGGGCGGAGAGCATGGCGCTCCGCGCTGGCCGTGGCGCGCTTGCTCGTGGCGCCGGAGTTCTCGCCAAGGGTGCGGCTGAGGGCGCGGTCTACGGGGCGGGGAGCGCCGTTAGTGAGGCCGCCCTAAAGGACCAGCGGCTGACAGGCGAGGCGCTCGTTGGTGGGGCTTTCCACGGCGCGCTCGGCGGAGCGGTGGCAAGCGGCGTGCTCCACGGCGCGGGAGCGGCACTGGGTGGCGTCAAGAGCGCCTTCGGGGGGCTCCGAGCGCCGAAAGCGTCGGCGGTTGAGGCCATTGCGGCGCGCGAGTTTGGTGAGGCCGCGCCGGGCGTTGGCAAGGCCGTTGCGACCGGTGAGGCGGGCCCATACCGGACCACGGGCGGCGTAGCTGGCACGGCCGCGGATACCTACATCGGGGCGCGGAACGTCGTCGCGCCCGCCAAGACTCCCGAGCTTGAAGCGATCTGGAAGAACCGCCAAATCGCTTTCAACGACTCCGCGGAACGCGTTGAGAGGCACGCGCGGGAGTTGACCGAGGCGATCTCCGTCCAGCAAAAGGCGGCGAAGGTCACGGACGCAGCGACCTTTGGTGAGTCAAAGACCAACCACATGGTCAAGCTCGTCGACCGGGAGCAGTTCGTACCTCAGGCCGAACGCGCCATGGATTGGATGCACCGCGCCCAGGCGGAGATCGGACTGCTCGCAGAGAATCCGGCCGTGACCGGATTCGCGCCGCGACAAGCGAAGGCCCTCGAGGGCCACATGCTTCGAATGACGCAGGCCATGGAGAAGGGCGACTCGGTCGCGCTCTTCACGGCGCTAGACAACGCCAAGCGCTTCGTCGGTCGCGAGGCGCAATTCGGGCGCGGGGCGACGGGCCTATCCGAGACGGCGCGCGCATTCGACGGCCTGTACCAGGGTGAAGGCGGCCTCATGCACGTCCTCGAGGACGCGTCATGGGGCAAGGCCGGAGAGGCGCAGAAGGTCGTCAACGCGGCGACCACGCAAAGCATCGGTCTCGGCAAGCGGTTCCGAACTGGGTTCACGACCGAATACGGGGCAGAGGCCGGGCGTCCGGACTTCGTTGGCAACAGCGAAAAGGTCTCCAGTTTTCTGGGCCGGCTCACCAAGGCCGCTAACGACAACGACGCCACCGCCGTGCGAGACATGATCGCGACGCGGCGCAAGTTCCTCGATGCAACGTCCGGCAGTTACGATCACGGCGCGGAAGCCACGGCCGCGATTGCCGCCGAACGCAAAGCGCTCGACTCGATGGAAGCCACGTTCGGAACGGCGACCAAAGAGACGGCGCTCATCAACCAGGTCAAGCGGCTTCAGTCTGAAGAGCAGGCGGGCAGGATTGGCGGCTTCCTCGGTCTCGCGGTCGACTCTGCCACAAAGCCGGTCACGATGCTCCAACGCATCGCCGCTCTTGAAGACCACACCGAGGGCGTACTCAAGGGCATCTCGAGGGGATCGAGCGATCTCGTGGGAGGCGCGCCCAGCAAAGCGGCCGGACTGCCGCCTCCAAAGAGTGGAGCGCGTGGGTTTTTCTCCACCCTAATCAACTCCACCAAACCCATTGGCGGGCCCGCAACCACGGTCGTCGCCGCAGGCGGGTCGAAGGTGGCACGAGCTCGCTTCGAAGATGAGGCCGCTCGGATTACGAGCCTGAAGGCGAACCCCGCAGCGCTCTCAAGTCGCGTCGGCGAAGCGTTCGCGCCAATGGGGGCCGCGACACCGAAGACCACGGCCGCCGCTACGAGCACGGCCATTGCGGGCGTCGCATTCCTTGCGTCGAAGCTTCCGCCGTCGCGCCAAGATCCATTCACGCTGCAACCCCAATTGCAGCAAACAAGCCGCGCGAGCGATTCGGAGATCTCGAAGTTCTCGAGGTACAAAGAGGCGCTCGATAACCCGATGATGGTCCTCAAGGAGGCCAAGTCTGGCACGTTGACGCGCGAGCATGTCGAGGCCGTCAAGGCCGTCTACCCGGCGCTGTACAGCGAGATGCGCAACCAGGTCATGGCGGCCGTCGTCGATTCGAAGTCAGAGCTACCGTATGGCCGTCGAATTCAGTTGGGAATTCTGCTAGATATTCCAACGGACAAGACGCTGTCTCCAGACTTCCTGACAGCCATTCAGGCCACCTATTCCCCCGCAGAAAAAGCGGGCAACGACGTACCGGCGCCAACCAGAGCGCCACACCTCAACGTCGCAAGCTCGTTTTTCACGTCTACGCAAAATGCAACGCAGGAAGGATTGGAGCGGTAGTCATGAGTGCAGGTGTTTGGACAATGGGAAAGAACGACCCTCCCTCATCGGGGGTCAACGCAAGTCCGAGCGACGGATTCAAGCGGTCGACGTCGGGTACGGCGGCGGGCACGGCGGGTATCGTCGTCAGCGCGAAGCCAGGTCGACCGTACCGAGTCCTCGTGCAGAACGGCGCCGCGACCGCGTACTACGTGCAGCTATTCGACAAGGCGACGGCGCCCGTCAACGCCGACGTTCCTATCTGGTCGAAGCGCATGGCCGCGAGCAGCGAATGCGAGATCGACCTGACAAACATCAACGGTCTCCAATGTGCGCTGGGCATCGGGCTTGCGATCAGTTCCACGGCGGGCGCGCTCACGCTCGCCATCGCCACTGACATCGCGTTTCGATCCGTTGTTTACACGGCGGCGCCATAAATGAGCGGCGTGGTCTACCTCGGCCCTGTGGCGCCAGAAGCCTATGTGGTCGACGTTGTGCCGGGCACGAGCGGGGTAGACCTCTCCACCGTTACCGATGCGGCCTTGCTTGTTTTGAGGCCGGACGGGGCGGAGGTCGTGTGGTCTGTCACGCGATCGAATCAGACTGCGTCCACCCTCACCCTCACACATGTATTCGAGGCGACAGACGTTGATGTGGTTGGAGAGTACGGCGTTTATGCAGCCATGACGATTCCGGCGGGAACGGTCCGCTCAGAGCCGAGGTCCTTTCCTGGACTTGGTCGATTCGACACTACCTAGACAGCACACTGGAGATCTACCATGACTATTCAGTTTTCCGTAGCAGTTCGAAACACACGCCTCGATGGCATTGAAACAAGTATTGGCGGCACTGCAGTTCTTCGGATCCGCAGTGGGACCGTCCCCGCCACGTGCGCAACCGCGGACGCGGGCACGGTGCTAGCGACGCTGTCATTGCCTGCTGACTGGATGGCCGCGGCGTCCGCTGGCGCGAAAGGCATGGCGGGGACGTGGGCGGACAGCAGCGCCGACGCTTCAGGTACGGCCGCGCATTTCCGAATCTACGAGTCGACGGGCACAACCTGCGGAATCCAGGGCACCATAACGGCGGCGGGCGGCGGCGGGGATATGATACTGGACAACGTCGTGCTCGCGTCCGGGCAGTCGTTCTCGATCACAACGTTCACCCTCACCGATGGGAATGCGTGACCCATGAGCCGCCAGGGATTCCAGGAAACTCTGATCTCATCCCAAGTCGACGGCACCGCGCTCACGGCGGCGGCCGCGGCGTCGTGCCTCCCGGGCGCCGCCAAGTTCGTGTTGCCGGCGAACTATTTTGAGATCGGCCGCCAGCTGCGCATCACGGCCTCAGGTCGAATCAGTTGCGCCGTCACCACGCCGGGCACGGGCCGATTCGACGTGCGATTCGGGTCGGTCGTCGTGTTCGATTCGCTCGCGTTCAATTTGAACGTTGTTGCGAAAACCAGCGTCGGCTGGTGGCTCGAGATTCTCCTTACGTGTCGGGCGATCGGCGCGAGCACATCGGCCAACCTCATGGGGCAAGGCAAGTTCACGTCCGAGGCCAACGTGGGGGCTCCTGTTCCGGGCACGGGTGGATCCACAACGCAGATCCTACCTATCTCGACTGCGCCAGCGGTCGGCACTGGGTTCGACTCCACCGCATCGCAGGCCATCGACCTCTATTGGACTCAAACCGTTGCCACGGGTTCGCTCACGCTACATCAGTATCTCGTCGAGTCGCTGAACTAAGGCGCGCCCATGGCAACGCCTCTCAGCGTCCTGGGGACTCGGCTCAAAGTCGAGTTTACCGGGGAGGGCGGGAACTATTCTGGCGGCACGTGTACCGACGATATCGCCGGCGAGCTAGTAGGCCAGGACACATCCGCTAACCGCCCCACCGCGTCGACCACGCCGGCCGGCAACTTCGTATTCGAATACGACGGCGTCAACGACCAGTTAGTTGCGGCATTCGGGTCCGAGTACATCATCCAGACGCTCGCCGATCTCCCCGCTATCGGGTCGGGGCAGCGGCTGTTTTTCTTCATCTTCAACGCGCACTTTACGAACGGGACAAATCAGTTTGTCCTGAATGCCGGAGATGATCAGATCTACCTGAACGCCTACACGGGCGTTTTGAAAGTGATCTCTACCTATGGCGGGTACCACGAGACCCCGTACTCCGACGTCGACGTTACGGACGACGCGTGGCACCGAGTCATCATCGTTTGCAATGAGTCCGGCCCGACGACCACGATGTACATCGACGGCGTGGCGCAGGCCGTTACGGGCCCCGCACCGTTTGGTGCCCCTGCGAACTGGGGCGCGTACAGCATCTCTCTCGGCGACTCCGGATGTGACGGCAAATTCGGCCGGTTTGGGTTTGCGTATACCGCGACGTCGTTCAGCGGCGCCGACATTACCGCGCTAGACTCGGCCCTAAACGACGTCATCAATACGAGCGCCGCGGCGCCAGCCGCTGGCGTCAGAAGGCCCGTCCGTCGCGTTCGTGGGCACATCCGAAACTTCGCCCAGACGGCGCGCGCGGTCGACACTGCGGCGCCCTCCATCACCGGCACGCTCGCCGGCACGCTCGACGCCGCAACGCTGGCCAGCACCGGCGCCGCGCCCATCGTCGGCACGGCCTCGAACACTCTCGCCGACGCCACGCTCTCGAGCGCCGCAGT
>CXWL01009708.1_pt1 | contig 34895 bp, 38 predicted proteins | sample 590931 | NCBI WGS metagenome assembly CXWL01 (sample SAMEA3498368, study PRJEB10139) | groundwater metagenome | biome: water well; material: biofilm material | place: Germany | collected 2015-04-27
CTGAAAGATATAGGTGATACTATCCGTGATGAGGAAATCGATATTATTCTCACCGAGCGTATCGGCAAAAGCACGCTCCCGCTCTGCGCGAATTAACTCTGCTTGATCTTTTCTTCCCGCTTTTCTGGCGGCCTTCCACTCGGCGGTATACATCGGTACGTTGACGGTGATGTCGTGAAGAGTTTGGCCATTCCCGACGGGAAGATCATGTGGCCAAGGCCATTTTCCCTGTTCGTAGGGGTGTTCTGGATCGATACCCATCGCTAGCATGTGTTCGGGAGTATCATCATAGATCACGAGGGCGAGTTCGACGGCTCTCTGGGTGGCCTCTTGAATTCTCTCCAAACCTTCGCGAATGAGGAACTCGGTGTTCCCTTCGCGATAGCCCAGGTTCTGCCCGGTTTCTGGATCAATGACCTCTTGCCCGACGAGCTCTCCGCCACCTGGACCGAAGATTTCTCGGAAGGAGTGGGCGATGGCAATGCGAATGGGATCTTCATTTGTTCGAGTGACTGCTTCGACGTGAGTGTCAGGAGCACTGGAATACTGTTCTCGATACGACATAGAATGAAAAATAAAGATGTAAAAAAAAAGACTCACCAGTGGTGAGCTTTTGTATGAGAACGAAGGTCGGAGTACATCACCTTTGTCCACACGAAGAGCTCACCACGGGAAGTGGTTGTTTGTTGCTCTTCTTGCTCTTTGGGGACGTGAGATGGGTTTGCATACTTGAATGAACTATAGGGATTGTAGTCAGATCCGGGGCGATGTCAAATCCATGCACTATCCATTTTGGAGACTTTGCTTGTTCTTTCCCCACCAGCCTTCGATGGCATCAAATGTCTTATTGATTTCCTCTGGTGTGTAGCCAAAGCAAATTCGAACAAAGCCCCTTCCACTAGGTCCGAAGCCTGCACCAGGAAGCACGATGACTCCCGCCTCTTCGAGGAGCCGCAGACAAAAACGAAGATCGCTCGTATTTTCAAGCTTCAGCTTGGCAAAGCAGTAGTACGTTGCTGTAGGCCAATTCAACTCGAAGAGGTCTGAGAGTACTGCGAATCGTGACATGATGAGCTTCCGGCGCTCACCCAATTCATCGAGGCGTTTACCCATGATATCGGGTGTATCAGGATCTTGCAGAATAGCTTCCAAGATTTTCATGCTCGGCGTGGCTGCTGCTAAAACACTACAGTCTTGCGATACCCTGCAGCTGTTCAGGAAATCTTCGTCACCTACGACATATCCGATCCGTGCCCCAGGAATGCTGTATTGCTTCGAGGCACTATGAATAATCAACATCACGTCTTTGGCTTCTGGGAAGAGTGTCAGTGGGTCACAATATTCGCCACGTTCAAAGATGGCAAAACTGTAGGGATCATCGACAATGATTTTGAAATTATTCTTTCTCGCGAGTCCGATCAGTTCTTCAAATTCGTCTTTGGAAACCGTATTTCCATCTGGATTTCCAGGAGAACCCAGCAGGATAGCTCTGGTTTGTGGAGTGATTTGATTTTTCAGATCATCCATGTCTATCTCCTTCGTGCCATCCGCTTTTTGACGAGTTTGGGTCGAGGTGGTGGTACCTCCTAGCTCCTTGACGAGAATGGGGTAAGTCGGAAATCCTGGACCCACAAAGAGTACTTCATGAGGAGTATTTTCCTGACGGGGGATGGCATTCAAATCTTACTGAGAACAACATGGAGAGCATTTTCCGCTCCATGAGTGATCATGACTTCACTAGGTTTGAGCTTAATTCCAGATTTTTTTGAAAGGTCAGTGGCCACGATCTCCCGAGTACTATCGAGTCCAAGTGTTGGAGGATAGGTTTCGAGTATGCTGGGATTTTCGGCTAACCTCAATAATCCATTTCGAACACCAGGGAGTGGGGGAAGTCCTTTGGGAAGTCCTATTCCCAGACTCAATACTTCTTGTATGACACCATTCGCTCTGAGCTCATTGGCTATCAAACCAAAGAGCTTATTTGGTGACAATGGAGTAGCTCCAGGACAAAGGCGCTTGATGATTCTTCGAATGTTTTCTGACGTTGTTGCTACTGCGTAGTCCATTGGTTGTAGTGGAATCCACAGGCGAGGCCTATCAACCACGTTTAGTTCACCGATGTCTTCTGCCGATACCATACTTCCTTCGACTTGCCTCATTCGAGTTGTAAATTTGGCCTATTTTTTTATATTTTTCGGAGAAAGTCAATCTTTCCATGTCTGCTCTCTTGCACAACAGCAGCTCATTTCTCGAGCTAATTGACAATTAGTGGCTTATGGATTATAAAAGACCCCCTTTAATCCACGACTTGTGTTTTCCTTTTTCCGAAAAAAATCCCCCGAAGTACCTGTCCCGCAACCAAAACTTCCCCATCTGTTCCCCCAGATGGTAAGGAATTATTTATTTAGTGAGGCGACGAGGTTGGATAGACTTGATAGGAACCGAGCGATTGTTTTCTTAGGTCCATTTTTATCCCAAGTGCAACCAGGTCGCGATGGTATGTATTCGGCTAAGGAGGTTCTTGGTCTTCGCCTCGAGAAGGAAGCGGAAGCAGATAAGAGTACTCCTCAACCGCAAATTACTGCTGCTAGCACAGGGTTTCCCTTAGCTCGTGAATGGAGTGGTTTAGGCAAAGCTATGAATATAGAGGAACTTCCAAGTGGAGATCGTTCAGACGAAGTAATAGTTGATGCTGGTGAAAAACTTGATGGCCAAGGCCTAAATGTCTCTCATTGGGACCCTAATAAGGGATCCATCCTTATCAATGGGAGAGAATTTCCCGTAGACGATCTCATTTCTGTAGATATAGCTTTTGAAGAACTTGCTCCGTTGTTGCCAGGCAAGAATACTCAAGAGAAAAGGGCGGCTTTTGAGCAATTACAGCTGAAGCCGTACAGCGATGGTATTTTGTTGCGACCGCAGTTGGTCCCTATCAAAGCAGCCTTATCGCTGAAACCGGCTGAAAAGGCACCTGAGATTGAGAGAAAACGAGTCAATGTCAGAGCTCTTATTCTGCTGGCTCTCCTGGGATCGTTGGCGGGCGGAGCCTATGCTTACCGTGAGCATCCCTTGTTGCAACCGGGAAAGGATGCCATGGCCAAGGTTCAGGATAAGGTGCGAAGGGCCTGGGAAGAGCTCAAAAAATAGGAAGGGTCAGCTTAGCTTTTTCATTGAATTAGAGGCTTTTTGACGGTATAAGGTGGGTACTTCTTTTTTCTCCATGGCTGGTCGTTCGACTCAAGAACTCTTCCACATCAAAGATGCCTTTGCACGAATGTTCAAGGGTGGGGTGATCATGGATGTGGTGAATGCCGCCCAGGCCAAGATAGCCGAGGAGGCGGGAGCTTGTGCGGTGATGGCCCTTGAGCGTGTTCCTGCAGATATACGAGCCATGGGGGGAGTAGCGCGTATGAGTGATCCGAGACTGATCAAGGACATTATGAAGGCGGTGACCGTTCCCGTCATGGCCAAGGTACGGATCGGTCATTTCGTCGAGGCTCAAATTTTGGACGCTCTCAAGGTTGATTTCATCGATGAATCGGAAGTCCTGAGTCCTGCTGATGATCGGGATCATATTGATAAACGAAGGTTTACGATTCCTTTCGTCTGCGGTGCTCGAAATCTTGGAGAAGCTCTCCGGAGAATCGAAGAAGGGGCCGCTATGATTCGAACCAAGGGTGAAGCGGGCACCGGTGATATCCTTCAAGCTGTTCGGCATGTTCGGACCATGAGGGAGGAGATCGAGGCTTTAAGGCATATGAGTGAGCATCAGGTGGAAAAGAAGGCCATTGAGATGAAGGTGAAGCTGAGTCTCGTGAAAGAAGTTCGTGTGCTGGGTCGACTCCCTGTCGTAACCTTCGCCGCCGGGGGGATCGCTACTCCTGCCGATGCTGCTCTGATGATGCAAATGGGCATGGACGGAGTTTTCGTTGGTTCGGGTATTTTCAAATCTACTCAGCCGGAGAAGAGAGCGCGAGCGATTGTAGAGGCGGTCACCCATTATAACAATCCGAAGAGATTGGCCAAAGTTTCTGAGAACCTCGGTGAGCCGATGATGGGAGTGAGTGCGGAGGAGTTGAAAATCAAGATGGAGGAGCGGGGGATTTAATTTTTTGTTATGACGATAGGGGTTCTGGCATTACAGGGCGATTTCAAAGAACATCTGCATTCCTTGCAGACCTACAAGGTGAAGGCCATGGAGGTGCGCACTGCTGAGGATTTGAAAAAGGTGGATGCCCTGATCATGCCTGGTGGTGAGAGTACGACCATTGCCAAGCTCCTCGTTTCCACAGGGCTTAATAAAGCCATTATTCAGCGTTCCGAAGCGGGCATGCCGATCTGGGGTACCTGTGCCGGAGCTATATTGCTCTCGAAAAAGGTTCTCTCTGCGGTCGCATTAGAATCAAACTTGGGGCTCATCGATGTCACCATCGAACGCAACAGTTACGGACGTCAGGCGGAATCTTTCCAGACCGATATCACGGTTGAGAAGAAAACGGGGTCTGCCTTTTTCATTCGCGCTCCCCGAATCCTGAAGGTGGGTAGAGGAGTGAAGATTGTGGCCACTCATGATGACGAACCGATTGTTCTACGCCAGAAAAACATTTTAATTTCTACCTGCCACACTGAGATGGGGCATCCAAATGTTGTCCTGGAGTATTTTCTGGAAATGATAGCCTAAGTTTGGCTTTTCGCCGCTGTCGTGGTACACTCAGCGAGCTTTTTCGTGATCCTCTATTTTTCCCTATGGCTAAATCTGCGGTGAAGTCTGCTGATGTTTCTGTGAAGGAGCTTTTGACGCGTGGTGTCGAGCAGGTGATTGTACGTCAGACCCTCGAAGATCGATTGAATTCCGGCGAAAAATTGAGATTGTATCTCGGCATCGACCCTACGAGTCCGCAGATCCACCTTGGTCATACCATTCCTCTGAGGAAATTGCGTGATTTCCAACGCCTCGGTCATGAGGTGATCTTCTTGATTGGTAATTTCACCGCTTTGATCGGTGATACTTCGGACAAGGATTCCATGCGACCGGTGATGACTCAGGAAGAGATTGAGCTGAATTTTAAAACGTACAAGGAGCAGGCCTCGAAGATCCTCGATTTCGACAAGGTAAAGCTCCGTTACAATTCCGACTGGCTCTCCAAGCTCCAGTTCTCTGAGATCGTGAAGCTCGCCCAGCAGTTCACGGTGCAGCAAATGATCGAGCGCGACATGTACCAGCGACGTCTGCAGGGTGGTAAGCCGATTGGCCTTCATGAATTCCTCTACCCCCTCATGCAGGGCTATGACAGCGTGGCAATGGATGTGGATCTGGAGGTCGGTGGTAATGACCAGACCTTTAATATGCTTGCTGGACGAACGCTGCAGCGGATTTACAACCAAAAGGACAAGCATATGGTAGCGACGACGCTACTCATTGGCACGGACGGTCGGAAGATGGCGAAGACATATGGCAATGTCATCAACCTGATGGACACGGCGACAGAGCAGTTCGGCAAGGTGATGTCCATGACCGATGATTTGATTATTCAGTATTTCACACTCTGCACGGACTTGCCCTTAAAAGAGATCAAAGAGTATGAGAAGGCCATGGCCGGTGGAGAAAACCCGAAGAATTTCAAGGTGATGTTGGCCAAGAATATTGTGGCGCAATTTCATACTCAGAAATCCGCCGATCAGGCAGCACAGGATTTCGAAGAAGTATTCGCCAAGGGCGGCAAGCCGGAAAAAATCGATCAAGTAAAATTTGACAGTGGAAAATTCAAGATTTTTGCCCTCCTCGAGGAGCTAGGACTCGTCGAGTCCCGCAGCGATGCACGTCGTCTCATCGAGCAAGGTGGTGTTCGCATGAATGAGGAGAAGATCACCGATACCGATGCCATCGTCGAGCTCAAAGTAGGTCAGAAAGTCCTCCTTCAGGTTGGCAAGCGCAAGTGGATCGAAGTCGAGGGGCAGGAGGGTCGAGAAGATTGAATATGAACTGGAAAACTGATATAATTGACTAATCCTTTTCGTTCCGATAAAACCAATCTATAATTTTTTGAAACCAATACCTATGGCCTCCAAAATAAGCGAAATAAAAGCCATGATCGACAGTGCCGAAGCTTCTCTCAAAAGCGCCAAGAGAATGCTCTTAGAAATTTCTGATGAGCCATCTTCCTCCGGATCTACTTCGTCGATGTACCATACGTCGACATCTTCTGAGGAAGGCAAAGTCATCGAAGGAGTCTTCAACGGTGAGCGAATGATCGCTACTGATGGTGAGAATTACCCGGTCCCTGCCAACTATGCTTCGAAATCCAAATTGATCGCTGGTGATCACTTGAAGCTAACAATCATGAACGATGGACGATTTGTCTATAAGCAGATCGGTCCAGTTCCACGAAAGACCCTTATCGGTACTCTGGTCCATGAGGAAGGGCAGTTCCGAATTTTGGCTAATGGGAAGAGTTTTAGAGTTTTGTTGGCCTCAGTGACTTATTACAAAGCTCACATTGGTGACAAAGTCACCATCATCATTCCTGAAGCGGATGACACTGATTGGGCGACCATCGAAGCGGTACTTCCCAAGGATCATGGAAAGCTCAACATCAATGAAGATGAGCCTGAGAAGGAAGAAAACGTGGATTTCTAATTATTCCACCGTATTGAGCTCCTCAAGAGCTTCTTCCATCCGAAGATCCAGAATGTCATTGGATTCTTTCGTCATGGGTTGCTCAATAGCCGGGGTTTTTGGCGTTTCCGGAGCTGTTGTAGGAGTTTCTGGAGTACTGCTGCCACAGGCCGTCAGGGCAAGAGCTATGAACGGAACGATGATGAGGTGAAGAGGTTTCATGTGAAGAGTATTAAGAGCTAGTTTTGAACTTTCAAGACGAGATTTTTCCAATTATCGATAACACTTTGAATCACCTTTACCCGACCTGCTTTATCCTTCGCATCATAGAAATCAACCTTGGCTTGAGAGATAAAACTGATGAAGGCAATGGCCTCTTCCTTGGTGATTTTCCCGGCGTCCAGCAGTAACTCAGCACGTTCCTCTGCGTCGTAGAAACGGGCGACAATGAGATGGTGAATTGATTTCCGGTAGTCTTCTCGGCAAGTCTCAGGCTTGTCTTTGCAGTACTCGTTTGCACCAGAAAGCGTCACAGGTAGCGTCAGTTTTTGCCGAATACAGCCCATGACTTTCTCTCGGTCATAGGTCTCAACACTGAGGCTATAGTCGTACCAACAAGGTCCGATGGCCTTGTAGCGGGTCTTGCATTTCTCTTGCCATTCTTTCGAGCCCCACCGACATCCTTCCGGGAAATAAGCGGTAGTGTACTCGAGATTGATTGTGGCATCGTCGGCGTTCAGACGGCACTTCACCCGATCCGCAACGGTCTTTTCCATACCACAGTGTTTTTTTTCAGCAACAACGGGAATCTTGACGGGTGTTGCCTTTGGCACAACTTTCACCGGTGGAGTCACGGATTTTTCCACCGCTGGTGCTGGAGTCGCGACAGGTATTGGAGTTGGGGTCGGTGCTATGGTTGCCGGTGTCGGTGAGGTGCTGATAGTCCCAGTGGTCTCGCTGGGAGCCGTTGAAGTTTTTGCCGGAGTTGGAGCTGGAGTAGGAGCCGGTGTTTGTGTTGGCTCAGGTTCTGGAGCCGGAGCTACTATTGGAGTGCTGGTCGCAGGTTGACCTCCCGAGCCGGTTTTGGCGAAGGTGAAGGTCGTTAGACTCGCGAGTAGAGAGATACTTATCAGCGATGAGAGGAGTTTTTTCATAAGAGTCTTTGGTCAGGTACTAATTGATGCTCATTCTAATCCGCTGTCGATGATCTTCAAAGACCAAAAATCGCTTTAATTTCTCTATAGATTGTGTATAATGGCCTCCTTAAAAAATCATGCCATGTCACACAGCAGTAAGATTCTTCAGATCTTTGAGGATCCTCGCCTGTATTCTCCTAAAGACTACGGGAGGTTGATAACGGGGCAAAATATGGTTATTCATTCTCATGCAAGAAGAAAGCTTGAAGAATGGAGAATATTTGACGCGATCGATGCTGCTCGCACAGAATCAGGAGAAGAGGGCATTTTGCGGGCGGAAATCCTCACGACGGGTAGCGATGGTCGAGGTGAAAAAGGGCCTCATTCTCCGATCGACATCATCCTGTTGGTAGCGGACGGAATGAGAAAATCTACCAGATTTAGAGTAGAAGGTATTATAGGCGATCGGATTCGAGCCGATGAAAGTCAGGAGCGAGCAAAGACTCAGGAGCCTGATGAGGAAACTGATGTAGACCAGATCATTCAAAGTACTTTAAGGACCTACGGGCTCTTCGGGGAAGTTGAGGTGAAAGACATCAAACAAGGAAAACTTCGGTATTATCAGGGTAGGGAAGAGAATTGGGCCTTATGGCCGTCTCGGCTGATCGATACTACCGTACTTCTCAGCTCGAAATCTGGCCTTAGAGAAAGGGCCTTGACAGTTTTGGCTGATGAATACCTCGAGCATGGAGATAAAATCCTTGACGTCGAAAAGAAGCGCCGTCAAAACTTCGCTCTCACGACTCGAGGTGGCCAACAGAAAAAAATTGGCAGCAATGTCTTGAGGAATAAGACCTTACAGCATTTCGATGTGGATCGTGGAGCGGCGTATTTTGATCCGAATAATAATCTCACGAGTTTCAAGCACGGTCCTTTGCGGTTGGTACAGTCTTCGATTCAGCTTCAGCTTGCAAAAGTTCTGAAGGATACAACACGACCAGATAAAACAATTCGCATATTGTCCGATTGTCCCAGAAGGACCGACAACAAGCTCGTCTATCTCCACGGCTCAAAGATACTCTTGGGCTCCAAACGAGATGTTCTCGATCTAGCCGAACTCTATGAATTTTTTCTTTGGCTCTACCATTGTTCGGAATATGCCTATCGCATTGAGGGAGTGAGTGAAACGACCTTTGATTCAAAACTTGTTTTGGAAAATCTTCACAAGATCGCCAGCCTCGAAAAAACCATTCGTGGTTCAAATGCTCGGGAGGAATAATCACTTCCCATTTTCTTGGGTCTTCTTCTTGTTTTTCTTCCAAAGTTTCACTGCTTCCTCAGGAGTCTTCGCCTTGTCCTCACCGAAGACCCAGGTGTGTCGGGCCACGATTTTTTCATGGCACAATTTCAATACTTCTTCTGCTGTGAAGTGCTTCTTCTCTTCGGCAAGGGTCATGAGCATGACCAGGTTGAATAGGACATCTCCGATCTCTTCTTGCAGATTTGGCCAATCTTTCTTGGCAATGGCTTCCTGAATTTCCTCGGACTCTTCTTTCAGGAGTTTCGGGATATCCGACATCTTCAGATTCTTGTCCCAAGGACATTTTTTGCGCAGGGTTTTGGCGAGGGTGAGGAGATTTTTCATAGGGTTATTTAAGTTTTTCCTTCAACATCTTGGCGATGTACTTCCCCACCGACTTCTCCAGCTGTTCCATCGGGGCGGCCTTGATGGCATTGATGGAACCGAATTCTTTCAGGAGTCGGCGTTTGATGATCTGGCCAATACCGGGGATGCTGTCGATCTCCGATTCGGTCAATTTCGTTGTTCCCACTTTTTTCCGAAGTTCGTTCGCGAAGCGATGCGATTCGTCACGGATACGTTGGACGAGGTAGAGGGCTTGGGAATTTTTTGCCAGAAGGATGCGGGTGGCAGGTAGAGACGCAATATCTTTCGTCTGTACGGGTTTCGTAGGCAGGAAAATTTCTTCTTCGCGTTTGGCGAGGCCAATGATAGGTATTTTTAATCCGGAATTCGCCATAACTTTCTCTGCCACTCCCAGCTGGCCCTTGCCGCCGTCGATGATGATGAGGTGAGGGAGTTGGGAGAAGGAGTCGTCGGAGGAAGATTTTTTGCTGATTTTGTAAATCAAATGGCAATGAGATTGCCGCGCTTCGCTCGCAATGACAGGGTGAGATTGCTTCGTTCCTCGCAATGACAGCAGGAATTCCGGGATCTTCTTCAGTTCCGTAAATCCGAAGCTCAGATAATCTTCCTTTTCTTCCGGCCGGCAACTGGCATACACATGAGTTAACTTCACTTTTTCCAGGGCTCGCTTCCACAGCTCATGCTTGCGGGCCCGATTCAAATGTTCGCCCTCGATCCAGGTGTTGCTGATTTCCAAGGCCTTCCCCTCCTCATGACTTTTCAATCTCGTGTAGCCGACCAGTCGTTCATCGTAATAGAGTCCCACAAGCTGTGATTTTTCCAGCGATAGGTCCTCGGCCAATTCTTTTTCATCCCGCAGGGCTTGTTCGATGACTTTGATATCCGCCTTCACCGGCGTTTTGCAGTCATAGCCGGTCGATGATGAGCTGCTGAAATCGGCCAGGCGTTGCAATCGCCGCGTTAAAATCTCTTCGATGGCTTTGTAGTCATCGATCTCCCCATTCTCTAATGTCTTCAATTTGAAATGCCGATAGAGTTTTTTCTCAGGCGAGCCTCTGACGAAGACCACCATGGAAGCCGTCGTGTCTTCGCCGCCTATGTGCGAGATGTCATAACATTCGATCCGATTGAGCTCACTATCGATTCCCAGTTCTTGACCCAGATCCCGTGTGGCTTGGGTGGTTTTAGCAGCATCGCTCATCCATTTCGCTCGGGATTGCCGAGCGAAGGTGGCGGCATTTTTTTCGGACAGCTCCAGCACCTTGTTCTTATTCCCTTTCAATGGGGTGAGCATATGCACCTTCTTGCGGTCATATTCCCCTTGCTGTTCCTGATTCTCCTTTCGTTTGTCGGTCAGCCAGGTCTCCCAGAGGTCTTTTTCCAGTGGTTGTTCGCGCAAAAAGATTTCCGCCGGAATGTCAGTCGTTTCGGTGTAATAGCTGCGGAGGAATGACTCGATCACGTTCGACGTTTGTTCTTCGTCGCTCCCAGCGGTGGTTTGCTGAGGGGTGTCGAGGGTGAAATTTTCCTGGTTAATCAGCTTCCCTTCTCGGAATTGGAAGAGATTGATAAAAGATTTGTCGAAGTCAGGGAAGATACCAATCACATCCCGATTCAGAAATTCCGGATCTGAGACGAGCTGTTTCGAGAACATACCTTCCAGGGACTTCATCTGATCGCGGATCTTGGCAGCCAGCTCGAATTTCTTCTCATTGGCGGCATTGAACATCTTGTACTTCAGACGGGTGAACAGCTCTTGATAGTGGCCTTTCAGAAAACGAACGATTTCTTTGATCATGTCGTTGTAGTCGTCCTTCTTGATCTCGTCGATACAGGGACCGGCACAGCGTTTGATGTGGTAGTCGAGGCAGGGGACGGGGATGGTTTTCTTTGTGATCTGAATGAGTCCACCAGGACCGTCTTCCATCTCCAGAGTACAGGTGCGGATGGGAAAAATCTTGCGGAGGATATTCAGTAGCTTCTCGCAGGCATCAGCGCTTGTCCGGGGGCCGAAGTACAGCGCTTTATCTTTTTCACGTACCCGAACAATGGACAGTCGAGGATAGTCCTCATGGGTACTGACCTTGATATACACATAATTCTTATCGTCCTTCATGAGGACGTTGTAGCGCGGGCGGATTTCTTTGATCAGATTCGTCTCCAGCATCAGCGCCTCCAGTTCACTATTCGTCTCGATATAGTCCACATCACAGACCTTCTCGACCATTTTCTTAACCTTGATGGACTGACTTTTGGACAGTTGGAAATACTGGGCCACCCGATGGCGCAAGCTTTTGGCTTTACCCACATAGATGATCTGACCAGTCTCATCCTTCATCTTATACACCCCCGGGGTCTGGGGGATGGTTTTGAGCAGATTCTTGATCTTCTCGAGTTGTGCATCAGCGGTTTTTTCTTGATCAGCCATAGATTGAGCAAACGCGACCATCATAGGGTCTACTGGCTTTGTTGGTCAAGAAATGTGTTCTTTGTGGGTCTTGCTTTTTGTCAATATCTCAATAGAATGCCTGCAAATTATATTTTCTGCATATTGTCTATGCCGTCTGGAGAACTTCTTTACGCAAGGGAACATTTTGATATCGCTACAGAACTAGCCCTAGATCCTAAGGCGAAGGGTTACGGGGAGGCAAATGTTTATCATGCCCATGGATCGCCGGTGCACATTACTTTTCCGGACAAAAAAGCTGAGGATGATGAATTAAGGTTTGACCCTGAACGCGACTTGCTGGTTCCTTCAGGCACGGAAGACTCGCCACTGATTACCCTGGCAAAAGGAGTTCATGCACAAGCCGCAAACATTTTATTCTCCCACGGGCTCCGAGTCCGACTCTTGAAGCACGATCCAACGCCAGAAGAACTTGCGAAGATTTCCCAAGAATCCATCGGTTTAGGATTCCGGACACATGAACACGATCTTCTGGGAAGATCACCTGATGCTATTCTTCAGCCTATGACGGCGGTTGGCATTCGAGCTGGCATCGGAGTTTCTGATGAGGTAACGGAGGCATTTAATAGGAATGGTTCGGTGATTGCCAGAACTCCTGGTCCAAATCGTTTTGCGGTGGCATCCTGGACCTTTCATAAAATCGTTGAGCTCTTGAGAAGAGCACCTTTTGATCTCATGCGTCGAAATATGGGACAATTAGCTCGTGATGACCAATCTAAGCCAACTAAATTGATCAAAGCCAAGGCTCAGTGGTCAGTGCGAGAGCACAATAATCCCCTCCAATGGCCAGGAAATGGTGTTGGTATCGTTGGTGTGGGTGGTATCGGCAGTTACCTGGCCGAATTGCTCTTGAAAGAAGGTGCTAACGTCGTTACCCACGATATTAATGAGACCAAGATGGTTCGTGGCGCCAGGCCGGTTGATTCTCTCGGAGCGATTATTGCTGATGATGCTCTACGAGTGATCACGCTCCATCCCAGTGGAGAAAAACCAGTATGGACTTCTGAGCATACCCAATTGCTTCGCGAAAAGCACCGCGCTTTAGCTGACAAGGGAATCAAGAAGACATGGATTCTGCTCAATACTGCTCGAGGAAAAAATATTGAAAATGAGCGAGATATACAGGAATTGGTCGATGAAGGGATATTGGAAGTCGTTGTCCTTGATGTTTTCCACGAAGAAGATAATTGGTACAGCGACCCTCTCTATAAGCAATTATTGGGCAATCCTGATCGATATGATCTGAGTCCGCATGCTCTGGGCTCTTCGACGGAATCAGAAGTCGGTAATGCAGAAGATCTTGGCTATAGCATGCTCAATTTTCTTTTGTACGGAGCGATGCGTGAAGCTATGAATGCGCCACGTTTTCCTGCCATTGATGGCCTCTTCGATGGTGGTCGAGCTCAGGTGATTCTCCTGAATCTTTTGCATGGCAATCGTGAACGGGTCATCAGCGATGCCAAGGATGCCGTGGGAGGATATCTGAAGCCTTATGGACTTCGAGAGAATGTTGAAAACAGCACCCTGCGAAATGTCGCTATCGGTGACGCGGCATCGATGTACAGTGCTGAATTGACGTTCCATCACAATGGCTCTGGGCCACAAGAAATCATTTCCCAAGAGGTTCTTCAAGATATTGTAAACGTTGTCAATAAAAGTCACGATGTCCGTCGGGCATGGGTTACCGAATTTAGACGGTGATTTTTTCTACTGCTCCCACCGCGCTGCAGATCTCGCTGCTTTCCCGGCCACGTATAAAGGCGAACTTCGTCGCCGTCCTGTTTGATTCGGGCTGGAATTGCCGTTATGGCTTGATCCACCCCAGTCCAGGCTGAAGCCGATGCTGATTTGGTGATTATTAGCAGCATCGCTGTCGACACTGATTCGCAACCGTGCCTGCTCGGACAAGAAACGTTCCCAGCTGACTCCCAAAGCAATCCCAGATCCTTTCTCCTCATCCCATTCCCCCTCCGCCAGAAGTCGGATCAAATCTTGAGCCCATCTTCTGGAGAACACGACTCGAAGTTTGAGATTTTCGAGTGGCGTCATATCAGGCTCCAATTGGATGTTGGTCGATACTCTCAACATTCCTCCCAGCATTTCTTGGCGCCAGTCTTGCTGAATGACAGCGTCGCCGGAGCGCAGAGAGAGTTTTGGGTCTCCAAAACCAGTGAAGAAGGTATCCATGATTTTCAGAGCAGCTGGCTGATTTTCATCCGCCAATCGTTGTTCGACTTTTTCCGGATGAGGCTGCCTGATCAGGTCAGTCAAACGAAAGACCAGATGCTCACCTCTTCGCCACAACTCTTCTAGAGGGAGCTCTTCACCTTCGAGGAGCGTGATCGCCTCGGTTGAGAGGACAGCGCTCTTGCCATGGATTTCATTATCTGTTCTTCTCAGAAAATCACTCCAAGTTTCTGGAGGTTCATCGGAAGAGCCTGAACTGGCTTCTGCCGATTTTTTCGCGCTGAGTTGTGGATTCCACAGACTGAGTTCGATATTACCATGGGCCGGATTAGCCGTGATGCTGGCGTTTGCGAGCACGGCCAAAAGAGCGTTTCGCAGGGGTCGGAACGTTCTCTTAAGGGCAATTCTGACCATCTGCCAGTTGCGTTCGAGCGCAGATTTTTGCCCATGCTTATGAAATTCCACTGATGCAGAAGAGCGCTCTGGTGCCGGTAAGGCATGGTCCTGATCTTGGTCCATAATAGGCGCTTTTTTTCATCATAGGCCTAAGGCATCACAAAACCAAGTTCGTCCCTGTCGGCGAAGAGCTACGACGCGACCATCAGGTATTTTTCCCATACTTCTCATCCAGCTGCCGTTCTTTAACACGTTGCCGTGCCTCTGCATCGGCGCGAGACCACATATAGTCCTCGTAATCAGTGAATTTGAGGATCTCCGAGGTCCAAGGGTATCTTTCTAATATGGCTTTGGCCATGAGCTGGCAGACTTTCCTGTAGTTCGGATGACCCTGAGGAGTTGTCCTGAGCTCGATCATATGCTGCGCGGCTCGTAAGTTCATGCCCATGGTCCAGCGAATGTTATAACCAAAGAGCACCACATATTGAGCCAACAGGGGATTCAGATCGACTCGAATCTTGGTGTAGAGCTCCTCACAGATCTTTTTGGCCTCATTAATCTGCTCTGTACACCCCGCATCGATCAGATCTTGTGGCATCACGAAGCCAATGTTCGGGGTGATCAATTGCCGCTGCTGAGTCAACATTCTGTGTCGCTGGAGATCTCGATACGACCCGAAATCGGCGGTCATGTCGAAGGTAAGGGGATAGCCTTCTTCGAGCGCACGGTCAGGACGGTGACGGCGTTGGCTGCGGTTACCGACATAGGTTTCCAGGATTTCATAGCGCTCCTCCTCCGTCATTTTGCTGACTTTTTCGAGGATGTTTTTCAAGCTGCGTTCGCAGTTCGGATAGAGCATTTGGGCTATCGATTTCACGAAGAAATACTCATCTTGGTTCAATTCACCATGTTCAGAAGCAATCAAATCGACCGTGATTTCATCGGTTTTATCAGCTTTTTCAGAAAAAATTTCCTTCCCAAGCTCTCGCATCTGTTGGCGCTTTTCCGCCAACCATTCATTGCGTTTGGCGCGTTTCACGAAGGCAGCAATGATTTTATTCAAAGCCTTATGACATTTCTCTCCGATCTCGTGCATACAGGCTACATCTTGAGTATAGAGGTGACTGAGGAGTTCTTGGTAATAGCGGCCATTACCGAACATGCCCACATTCGTCAATGTTGAGGTGGGGAGGATGACCCGAATCGTATCGCAGGTCTTGGTTTTGAGGTCGAAATTGTAGGTGCGCTTGAAAGCTTTGATATCTTTTTCTTCGGTCAAATCGCTGAGCTTCTGTTTCGTTCCGGTGCCGAGAACGTCATATTCCGCTTCTTCGATGGGCTTTTTGGTCTTGTAATATTCGGTCATGGGCTCGATCAGGTCATGATAGATCTGGAAAATCCGATCCATGCCCTGCTCGTAGGCCTCCGCATGAGCCGATTCCATGATTTCATTCGGTCGCAGATATTTCCATTTCCCCTGTTCATCCTTCTGATCGTAATACACATAACGGCTGGACTGCTCAATGGGGGAGCCGCCGATACGTCGATCCTCAATGGTTTTCGCGGCTAAATTCGATATCGCTTCGAAGCTGACATTCGCTCCCTCCAGTTCACCAACCGAGTCATCACCATAGGCTACGAGAATCCGCTCAATAAGCTCTTGAGCATGCTTAGGATCGATAATACCCTCTTTCAGAAATTCCTTCACGAAGGTATCCTTGAAGCTTCCCAGAGCCCGGGAATACCTAGCAAAAACTGAACCAACGATACCCGGGAGACCGGTGATGGCGAAGATATTGCTATCGGGGTCGGTGACGTATTTGCTCAGGAGTTCTCGCTCTTCATTAGTCATCGAAGTTGGTAAGTGTTTAGAACATAAACCAATTCCCCATTTGAGTCCACCGCCGGGTAATGCTAAACTTCCCACAGTTCACCATGCTTTATGGCAAAATCAGTTTCAACATCAGAATCTTCGTCCCTACAAGTCATGAACGAAGACCTGCGTGTGGCCAGCAGTAAACTTCTCGAGACCACCGGTGTGATGCATTCCTTCATGCAGGCTCTCCAGACCTCGGGTTTTCGAGAGTATATCGATTATATGGGACGCCCTTGGTATAGCTTCTGGATCAACTTTTTGATGGGAATTGGTCGGGGTCTTGGTTTCGTCATCGGGGCTACGGTCGTTGTGGCCTTGGTGGTCTGGATTATCTCCCAGTTCCTGACCCAACTCCCTTACGTGGGGGAATTCTTCCAATTTTTACAACAATCACTCACTCAACAGCCTGCAGGGCAGAGCCTGACCAGCACTGAATTTTTTGGCTCCATTGGAAAAGCCTTCGAAACCTTCAAGAGTAGTATCCTAGAAAGTTCTCAGAACGGCATTATTTCTCCTACACCTTAATTTTCCTTATGAATATCATTTGGCATGGTGGCTCGACCATAGAGCTTAGCGATAGGAAGAATAAGGCCATTTTGAACCCTGAGGCGAAGATGAATCTGAGTCCTTATCAGGTTCTGGTATATGACCATACTGATGATCAGCGGAAGGATACCGATGGGCAGATTAGTATCGATTGGCCCGGTGAGTATGACGTCTCTGGTTTTATGATGCGTGGTGTGGAGAGCCACAGTGAGAAAAAGAGTAACATTCTTTATGTTTTTCACAGTCGAGATGGCAATGTGGCTTGGATGGGGGAGATGGCTGATTATCCCTCCGATGAGGTGATCGAATCCCTCGGTGAGGTGCATGTGTTGATACTTCCGGTGGGTGGAAAAGATGTTCTCACTGCCAAGAATGCTTACCGTTTGGTCGAAGCACTTGAGCCTTTGATCGTGATTCCGATCTGCTTCGGTGGCGATCGTGAGGGACTGTCAGCATTTTTGAAGGAATTCGATGTCAAAATGCCGGAAGTGCGCAAATCCTACGAATTCAAAAAAAGCGCTCTTGGCGGCGAAGAAGCGATGGAATTGGTGGTGCTAGGGGATTAGCTAAATTTCTATCCCCAATACCTTGGATCTGGTTTCTCGCCGAAGGTTTTTTGGTAGTTCTTTTTGGTTTTCTCATACGTTTTGCCACCATCGGGTGGTCCTGGGGTAGGGTCGTGGTGAATGAATGCGCCAATGAAATCAGAGAACTCTCGGTAATAGCGGGTAAACATCAGCATTTCGTGCCAGGCGTCATCGACTTTCATTGAGGGGGATATTTCGTCATCGGTTCGCACGGACAGATACAGCATGCGTTTGGCCTCTCGAACCAAGTTTTTAGCGTCTTGTGGAGAATACTTATACCGCTCCTCCATTCGTTCGAGCATAAATTCTGGCACGGCAAATGAGTCGACTTGCTTGAGGGTTGGTATTTTCTTCTTGTTGGGCTTTTTACTCATCAGAGGTGTGGTATAAGAAAAGGGTAACCCAGTGGATTACCCTCTTAGGTTGATCAATTCGTAAGCATTATTTTGCCCCGCCACCACAGGAGCCGCTACCCTTACATGATCCACCATCGTTGAGCTTCAACATAATAGAGAAATAAGAAAATAATAGGCAACAGAATGCTAGACTTTTTTTTGTGTTCCGGCAAATTTTTTTTGCAAATTATTATGGTACACGCGGAGGGACTCGAACCCCCGACCCTCGGTTCCGAAGACCGATGCTCTATCCAACTGAGCTACGCGTGCATGAGCCAAATCATACGATATTCTAACCTCTTAGCTCACTCACTTCAACTCTGAACTTCTCAGAATGGCCGTCCGTGGCAGCCCGGCCAAATCATTCTTGATCTCGAAGTGATGCTTCGGAAATGCGCTTCGGGCTTCACTCTCCATCGTTTTCGCCTGACTGAAGCCGATTTCCATGAAGAGTGCGGCGAGGTTGAGTTTTTGCTCATGAATTTGTTGCCAGGTTTTTCGGTACAATTCCAAGCCGTCGCTGCCACCGAAAAGTGCTTGATGTGGCTCATAACGCTCGGTCTCTTCGGAGATGAAGCGGTTGGTAGTTGTTCCAATATAAGGAAGATTGGCAAGGATAGTGAGTGGTGCACTGTCATTGCGAGGGAGTCCCGTAACCGGGATGACTGCGGCAATCTCATTATTGATGGCGAGTGAAGAAAGCAGATCTGACTCAAACAGCTGAAGATTCCTACATTGGTAACGTTGATGGTTTATCTCAGCGACTTCCAAAGCTTCCGCTGAAATCTCCAAACCAATCACCTGGCGGTCTGGTAATTCGTTCGCAACCGTGATGGCAATCGCTCCCGAGCCGGTACCCAGATCGATGACGGTTTTCAGTTCGGGGTTTGCTTTCAAAAATTTCAAGGCGTCCTCCACCATCTCTTCAGTCTCGGGGCGGGGGATGAGGACTCGTTCGTCGACGAAGAAGGAGCGACCGAAGAATTCTTTTTCATGGGTGATATAGGCCATGGGTTTGCCGGAACATCGTTCTTCGAGTAGGCAGTTGAATTGCTGTTCTTGATCGGTCTCAAGCTCAAGGTTTGGTTGGGTGATGAGTTTGGTTCTCGGTATCTGTAAAACATGGCAGAGGATCAACTCGGCGTCGAGGAGGGGGGTGCTGGAATTAGCGAGAGTCTGCTTTGCGTTGGTAAGTGCGGTTTGAATGGTCAAAATAGTGAGGATTGATGATCGTTGCTGATTTGTTTTTTTGGCTTAGATACTTGGGGAAAGATCTTGCTGATTTCGGCCGTGCTCAGACCACTATTCCCCCCCTCGTGCCATTCTTTCAGACGACGAATGAGTGAGTAAAATTGTAGGGAATCAAAAAGGGCAATCACTTTTTCGGAGTCAAAATCGTGCGCTTTACAGGCTTCTAATTCATAGTCGATATTCACATCACACTTGATGGTGGCGAGAGTTTGCGAAAAGTAGGCTTCTTTTTTTTGCGTTGCCAAATACTCTTTTTTCTTGCCTTTGATCTGTTCCAGCTGGGCATAGATACCATCAAGTGTCCCGAATTCTTTCAGGAGCCCTATGGCTCCCACCTTGCCAATTCCTTTCACCCCGGGGATGTTGTCAGAGTTGTCGCCCTGGATGGCTTTGTAATCAACAACCTGCTCCGGATAAATACTGTACTTTTTGAATACGTCATCACGCCAAAAGCACTCGCTGGCTTGATAGCCTTTGTGCAGGCTGGAGACACAGGTTTTTTCTGTGACCAACTGCATGGCGTCCATGTCACTGGTGACGATTTTATTCATGAGCTCGGGATGTTTCCGTTCATTCGTTTTCACGATGGTGCCGATGATATCATCCGCTTCGACACCATCTTGGCAAAGGATGGGAATATTCATCGTTCGGACGATCTCTTCGATCCGGGGGATTTGTGCGTAAAAATCGTCTGGAGCCTTGGTACGGCCGGCTTTGTACTCGGTGTACATGTCGTGTCGGAACGTGGGAGCGGCGGTGTCGAAGGCCGCAGCGATATACGCAGGTTTTTCCTGCGTGAGTATCGTGAGGAGGATTGAACTGAAGCCGAATACCGCGTTCACCATTTCTCCGCTTCGTGTCGTCAGGGGTGGTAGGGCATGGTAGGAACGATGCATGATGGAATTCGCATCGAGGATAATAAAGAGCTGAGGCTTTTTCTGTTGCATATTATGCGATTATTGCCGGATGCGTCTAGTACCCGTATCTTGTTCAAGCCACGATTTTCCGCTATAATAGAGGGTCAACTCTATGAAGCTCTATTCCATTAAACAGCTGTCGTGACCAAAAAACAAAAAAAAGAAGTGCAACAGAAGAAGTGGGGTATGGCGGTGAACGGTCAAATCCCCATGGTTTTGGTCGAAGATGATGTTCAGAGCCATATTCAGAAAATCCTTCAAGAAATCGTTGAGGGCATCGCGGCGATAGGTATCCAACTGGTGGTCATCGAGCCTCGAAACGATGCTGAGAAAAAAGCTTGGCGAACTTTTGAGGAACAGTACCCGCATGCCATCAAAGTTTTGCAACGTGACGAACTCAACGGGCACGTTTTTGATCTAGAAGTTTTGGAAGAGGTCACTGCCGAAAAACTCCAGGAAATGGCGAACCGACAGATTGTTCCCATGGCTGAGAAAGGACTGGTAGAGGCTTTTGACCCTATCGCTGAAAAAGGGAATGGATTTGTCTTCGAAGAAAACCCCTGGTCGCTCTTCGCCGCATTGGTCCGGGCTGCCGAGACCTATCGTTTCCCCTATGACTGGCAGAACGTTGTCAAAGCTGTTGGGAGAGTTCACTAATTTCCAAAGCTTTTTTTAAGGCGAGACTTCTGTGGGCAGCTCGATCTTTTTTCATGCCCTGGGATGCGGCAACGACTGCAACATGAAAAGCCTCAGCACCGGACTTCAGCCCGTCGGGGTGATCGTAGGCACTGATTTCAGTTTGCAGGACGAGATCGTGTCCTAAGGCTTTGATAATGCTCTCGACCTTACTCACGCTCCGAATCGCTGAACAAATCGGCATGACTGCAGCTTGATGCAGGTGATGCGCGTGAAAGGGATCGCTGAGGGTAGTGACCTCAATTTTGGTATCGTCATCGACTCCACTCCTTATGTGAAGTAGGTCTACCCCGAGGTGTCGGTATATTTGAGCCATGACCGACCGTGATAGTCTGGGGCTATGTTCATGTGGATGAAGGCTTCCGGTCTGATGAACGGCCAAAAAGAGATCCAGCTCTTTACAGGCCTGGCGAAGTGAATCTAAGGCTAATAGTCCTAACTGCGGCCCATTCACCATCACAAATTCCAGTCCTGAATCTTTGGCTTTCTTGGCACGCCGCACTATCTCGCCTAAGCTCCCAGCGGTAATATTCGGGATATAGATTTTCTGAGATTTGCTTCGCTTGCTCGCATTGATCATCTCACGACTGAGGAAATCTACCCGCTCGTAAAAATCATTGCCTGCTGTTGAAGCCAGCATTTCGCTGTCCTCGACGAGGTCACAACCCCCCATCCAGATGTGATACGATTTTTCGATACAATCCTTGATACTGATTCCGCTTCGAGGGAGCAGCAGAACACTGCTCAAAGCCCGATCGAAGATGCCAGTTCGTTGACGAATCATATTGGCACCGTGTGTCGGCCCAGGAAAATGGGCTTGGAGGCTCTCTGGCCATTTTACATCGAGAATTCGGACACTTAGGGGTGTCGATTGATCAAAAATAGACCCTGCAATGATGCTCAGATGCTGCATCAGGTTACCGGGTTCGAAGAGTTCTTTTGAAAATGAGATCTTCAGCTGGTGATCTTGTTGGTTGAGTTCGAAGGGTACAGGAGCCAAACGGCGACCTTGACCTCGATCGCCGATATGGAGTGATTCCAGGGTTTTCTCGAAACACGCATGAAAGTCTTCATGCTGACGCGGAACGATTTCAACCTTCACAATCACGTTTTCCCCTGATGGACTGTAATCTCCCTGAAGAAGACGATGCATAGAGAGATTGGTGAATTGGAATTATGGACTAACTTCCATTCCCTCGGGGCTTGGAATCCCTGCTCCGAGTCCACCCATAATGGCGCCCAAATCGAAAACCTTGGCATCAGCAGGGGCTTCTATGTCTTCACGATCACTCATCCGGTGATCAGCTCTCCCCTCGAGATGAATACTGGCGGGCTCGTCGCCATCTACTGTCAAGTCGAAGCTCCCTTCAGTGGAATCTCCATCCAGGCTCGCATCGATCTTGACCTTCAGCTGCTGACTCTTTTCCGGATCACTGACGGTGATATCAGTCTTGAAATGAGTCAATTCTGAATTTTCGTCGATCTGGAGCTCGAGGTAGTACTCCCCCAGACTTGTGATCAGCTGATCTATGCCGGCGAGGTCTTCTTGTGTAGCGGGGGTCTTATTGGCCTCTCCAAGGTCTGAGAGGTACTTCTTCAGCTTGGCAGCATCGATTTTCACCTCATAAGTCCTGTTGCCGACGACGTTCACAACCTTTAGAAACGAATTATTACTGGCAATCGTTTTGATTTGCTCAGGGGAAACATTCTGGGTATCGAGTGTTGTTGCATCTGAAGCATCGATAGCTCCAGGAATTTCATTCCACTTGCCTTTCAGGTAGCCACCAACCATGCTAGCCATCATACCAGTAGTCGCGTCGCTGGAATCAACCCCAAGATCTTCGAGGAAGACATAGAGTTTTTTATTGACGGTGCGAACCTCACCTTTGACTTCTAAATTGGCCGATTTTCCTTCTATCGTGCCATCCCCCTTTAGGTCGAGCTTGATGGAGCTTTTGGAATTATTTGCATCAGTGCTATCGAAACTCACCTTGGTCGTACCCTTGAGACTGGCCTTGTTTCCACCTGATTCCAAGCTGCCTTTGCCATCGAGATCAATTTTTCCGGCTTTGTATTCAACCGTTTTGGCAGCGATATGAACCAGAAATTTATCGACCATCGTCTGATCTTCAGCCGTTGGTTTTCTCTCACAGGCACTCAGACTGACGGTCAGTCCAAGCATCAAGATCGCGAAAAGGATTTTTTTCATAGCATGTACACAACAAAATAAGTACGAGCATTTTACTTCAAACTGAGATTGAGGGAAAATGGACGTGGTTGCCAAAAATGCAGCTTGTTAGCTTGTTAGCTTCTTAGCGGACAGTAAGATTGTCGCAATGAATCACCACTTTCAGGTTTTTTCCCGTCTTCATCGCTTCCTTTATTTCCTGGCTGGAGTAGTTGATTTTTCCCGTTCCGATCGGTTCATTGTGGTTGTTGACAATGTACACCGTGTCTTTACTCTCAAATCCATCACTGATTTCTTTGATCCCGACCATGAGGAGGCTTTTGTGCTTTTTCAAGGCCGTAACAGCGCCATCATCAATCATGATCGTGCCCTTCGGCATAGAGAAATATTTCAACCAGTACTTGAAGCGGCTCCCAACTTTTGTTTTTTGGGGCTTGAAGTAGGTACCGACAGGATTCCTGGTATCGACGAGATCGTGGAGAATGTTGGGATCGGTACCGCGTCCCAAAAATGTTTTGATACCTGCTTCACTGGCGATCTTGATGGCCTTGATCTTGGCGATCATTCCTCCGAGCCCCATACTCGAGCTGGATCCGCCGCATTTTTTTTCAATATCAACATCTATTTTTTCGACGACGTGAATGGGTTTGGCTTCTGGATTGAGGCGGGGGTCCTTTTCATATAAGGCTTCGATATCGGACAGGATAATGAGTTTATCTGCCTTCAAAGCCACCGCAGCCATGGCAGCCAGAAAATCATTACCGTTGAATGTGACACCGTTGTTGGCCACGATATCTTTCTCGTTGAGTATCGGGATCACCCGAAAGTGCAGATAGCCTTCTAGGGTGTTGACAAGGTTTTGAAATTCTGTCCGATCAGCAAAATTGTCACGAGTGATGAGGCACTGGGCGATGGGAATCTTGTGCTGAGAAAAAACATCGTGGTACTTCCACATCAGGATCCCCTGGCCAAGACCGGCATACATTTGGCGTCGGACTTGCCGTCTTTTCTCATCAGAAAAATCAATGATGTTTCGGCCGGAAGCAACTGCTCCGGAGCTGACGACTAAAATTCGATGTCCTTCTGTATGCAGCTTGGCAATTTGCTCGGCCAAATGAATCAGGATTTTCTGGTTCAGAGTCTTGTCGGGGTTGGTCAGGACCGCTGAGCCGATTTTGATGACGATGGTCTGAATACAATACATAGAAACAAGTGACAAGTGACAAGTGACAAGTGACAAGTGATTCTGTGGGTCAATTGTCACATGTCAATCGTCAAATGTTATTTCCGAATCAGCCCCTTACTCTCAATCAACCACTTATAGCTCGTAAGTTCCTTGAGCCCCATCGGTCCTCTCGCATGCAGCTTTTGCGTGCTGATGCCGATTTCAGAGCCAAGGCCGAACTCTGCTCCATCACTGAAAGCCGTGGAGGTATTCACATAGACGCAAGCTGCGTCGACTTCAGCTTGAAACCGCTGTGCGTTCTTCCGATCCTGGGTGACGATCGATTCGGAATGTTTCAAGGAATGGGTTCGGATGTGATCGATGGCTTCGTCGATATTTTTTACCATCCGAATATTCATCTGCAGGCTGAGGAATTCATGGTCGTAATGCCGATCAGCGTCGTCGATCAGAAGTTGCTTGGGGTAATGCGCTCTAAGGAGCTTGAGCGATTTTCGGTCAGTGTGCAGGACGGTGCCGTTCTCTTTCATGATTTTTGCCATCTCGGGTAAGAATTTCTCGGCAATTTTCTGGTGCACCAGGATGGTGTCGACCGCATTGCATACGCTGGGTCGACGGGTCTTTTCATTGTGAATGATTCGACAAGCCATGGGAATTTTTGCGCTTGCATCGACGAAGGTATGAACTACGCTGGCGCCTGTTTCAATGCTCGGCACGGTAGCATTGTCACGCACGAATTGTATCAAGCCCTGGCTGCCGCGGGGAATGATGAGGTCCAAATATCTATTGGCACTGAGCATATCAGGCAACAGTTCTCGAGCCGGGCTCATGAGCTGAACGGACGACGTCGGAATTTCAGAAGCCTTGAGCGCTTGTTGAATGATACTGATGAGCAGGCTATTTGATTCCCAAGCATCACTGCCACCTCTCAGCAACACGGCATTGCCGGATTTGAGGCACAGCGCCGTGACATCAATCGTCACGTTCGGTCGTGACTCGTAGATGACACCGATGCAGCCCAGAGGAACGCTGATTTTTTTGAGTTGAATACCGGAGGGGCCTTGTGAGCTTTCTAATACCCGTCCCAGCGGGTCGGTGAGGCCTATGATGGTGTCAATTTCGGCTGCCATCGCCTTGATTCTTTGCACGTTCAAGAGCAACCGGTCGATCATGGGGTCATTAGTCTTCATCTTCTTGAGATCCTTTTGATTGGCGTTCAGAATTGCCGGAGTGTTCTTCAAAAGCGCTTCCTTGATCAACTTCAGCGCATCATTTCGTTGTTTCAGAGTTGAAGTCTGAATACTGAATGAAGCCGATTTCAGAGCTTCGAGTTGTTGGAGCAGGGCTTTGTTCATGATTTTTTCGCCAACTGTTTGCAGCGAGTATACGATGCCTTGATCATCTTGACGAAGATTTTTTCCAACTTGGCTTTGCTCAGGATCTTCAAGCCAGCTTCGGTTGCGCCTCCTTTGCTCGCGACTTTTTGAGCGAGTTCAAGTGGACTATCAGGTGATGATTCGAGGAGAGCCAGACAACCACGCAGAGTTTTAGCCAGAAGTTTTTGCTGCTCTTTTTTCGGAATATCCAATGACTCAAGTGCCCTAAGCCATTGATCAAACAGGTAAAAGAAAAACCCTGGTCCACAGCCGGAAAGGACTGTCACGTCATCAATTTGAGCTTCAGTTGTAATCGTGAAGGCATAGCCCGTGCTACCCAAAATCTCTTGAACCAAATCCTTTTCTATCTTATTGAGCTCTTTCCCGGCGAACCAACCCGTCACCCCTGAGCCGACTAACGCCGGAGTATTCGGCATGGCTCGAACGATTTTTTTATGACCGAGAAGTTGTTGAATTTTTTTCACCGGAACCCCGGCCATGATCGAGATCACGATGGTGCTATTCCTGATGCACCCCATGAGTTCTTTGGCAAGATCAACGAAAGATTGAGGTTTGACGGCGATGAGGATAATATCTGAAGCATGTGTGGTGTCATTCTTGGTACTGGTCGTGATACCAATTTTTTTGAATGGCGCCAATTTTTTTGCGTCTGGATCGGTCACTATCAATTCGTCGGCGGTGGCTATGCCTTGTGACAAAAAGCTCTTCACCAGAGCAGAACCCATGTTGCCGGCGCCGATGATGGAGATGGTCATAATGAAGTAAATCTATCTTCCTTCCGGGATCGGTTTCACCGCCACTTGTACTGAAAAGGGGATGCTGTACTTCTTCTCGTTGTTCATGAAGAGTTGCACCTCATACTCACCAGCCTCTTTCAGATTGAGATTGTTGATGTCACCGATGAGTCGGATATTTTGCGGTTTGGCTTGAGGTTGATCTTTGTTGGGATCGATATTGATATTCAGGGTAATGGGATTGATGATCTCTTGCTGATTCTTCACGTTGACGATCTTGATAATCAGCTGATGCTTCCCGACCTCACCTTCGAGCGACGTGACGATCGAGAGTTGAGGAAAGACTACGGGGAATTGGTGACTGGTGATTTTTTCGAAGATGCCGATCAAATTCAAATTACCATTCTGAGAGAGGAATGATTTTTCGCACAAATGAGAGTAGTGGATGCGCATTTCAGGTTTTTAGGTTATTAGCTTCTTAGGTTCTTAGGCCTCCTTTGGGATTACTCCGAAGAGCGTCTTATAAGCCATGAGTTCTTCCAGTTTCTCGGCGGTATTATGAATGAATTCGTCTTCTGGATCGAGTTCGACGGCTTTTTTCAACCACGTCTGAGCCTCCTCCAGATTTTCTTCGAACATATAGCTCGCTCCGAGGTCATTGTAGGCTAGAGCGTTGCTGGGGTCGAGCTTGATTGCTTTCTTGAGAAGTTCACGACCATCATTGATATTATCCTGCATGCAGCGAATCCAGCCGATATTGCGGATGATCTCAGCGTTGTTGGGATTCATGGTATTCGCGATGTTCAGATGCCGAATCGCCGGGCGGAATTTCATGCAGCGGCCTAGTGCACAGCCAAGCAGGTAATGGTCAACCCAGAGTGAGTCTTTTTCTTTCCGTTGAAAAGATCGCTTGATCTGGATGACGATTCTTTTTTCATCATCACTAATTTTTTCGATCTTGGTCGTTAATTCCGGGACTGTTTGGTCGGTGGCTTTTGCCTGTTCCACTTCGAATTGCTTCGTGGCCCATTGTAGAGGCTTGATCGCCTTGTCCGGCTTCCCCAAGGTCAGATAACACTCTCCCAGGAGCGAGGCAACGTGATAATTGTCGGGGTAGATCTTGCTCAATTCTTCGAGCAGGCTAAGAGCCCGTTCGATTTGACCGGAATTCATATAGTCTTCCACGAGCATGAGATGGTCTTCGAGCATGGTGTTATTTTTGTCATTCCGACCGAAGCGGAGGAATCCCTTACCCAATCTATTCTAGGAATTTCTTGATCATTTTCACCAAGTCCTTCTCACTTACAATTTTAACCTCTTTCCCGGTTCTTTCCTTCCATTCGACCCCGCCAGCCTCAAGCGAGCGAGTACTGATGGTAAGCCGTAATGGGATTCCAATCAAGTCAGAGTCAGCGAATTTCTTGCCGGGAGAGGTATCGCGATCATCGAAGAGAACTTCAATGTTTTCTTCCTTCAACTCTTCATAGAGCTTCTTAGCCTTCTTCTCTAGAGCCGGGTCCTTGTCCAGATTCAAGCCAATCAAGTGAACCTGGAATGGAGCAATATTTTTTGGCCATATCAGACCTCCATCATCATGACTTTGCTCAATAGTAGCAGCGATGACCCGGGTCATACCAATACCATAACACCCCATTTCCACGAGATGCTTCTGCCCTGCCGCGTCTGCGAAGGTGATACCCATACTTTCGCTGTACTTGGTGCCAAGTTGGAAGATATGGCCGACCTCGATACCGTTTTTTAGCGTGAGCTTTCCTTTTTTGCAGGAAGGGCAAGTGTCATCGGTCTTCACAGAGCGAATATCGGCGAAGCGAGGCATGGGGAAGTCGCGTTCAAAATTCACATTAATCAGGTGGTAGTTGGTCTCATTACCACCGCATTCGAAGTTGATGCGTCCTTCGATGGAATTATCGGCGATAATGGTCACCGTTTCCGGCAAATTCACCGGTCCGGCGTAGCCTACCTTCGCACCCGTCAGTTTAGTCACAGTTTCCGCGGAGGCCAGTTGGAGTTCCAACACGCCAAGTTGATTCTTCAGCTTGGCCTCATTGACGTCATAGTCACCACGAATGAGCGCCGCCGCCACACCCTTTTCGGTTTGAAACAGAAGTGTCTTGGTGGTCTGTTCCGGTGCTACTCCCAGATGCTTGGCTAGATCTTCGACACCAATCACATTTTCCCCGAAGACTTTCTCCATGGCCTTCATTACGTTGTCCTGAGGTAGTTGGGCAATGATCGATTCAGCTTTCTCCATATTGGCGTGATAGTCACACTTCTCACAAATCACGATCTTATCCTCACCGACCTCGGCGAAGATCATGAATTCTTCCGATCCGCTGCCTCCCATGGCTCCGGAATCAGCCGCCACCGGCAACGCATCAACGCCGATACGTTTGAAAATAGCGATATAGGCTTCTTTCATCAGCTGAAAACTCTTCTTCATCCCTTCTTTGTCCGCATCGAAAGAGTAGGCGTCCTGCATCATGAATTCCCGAGTGCGGAGGATACCTCCTTGGACTCTGGTTTCATCCCGAAATTTGATATGATTCTGATTGACGATGACCGGCAGATCCTTGTACGAATTGATGAAACGGCGTCCCAAGTCGCTGACGATTTCTTCATTCGTGGGTGCGATGAGCAAATCTTGACCACGCTTACTTTCGAATCTAGCGATGACTCCTTTCATGGTCGTGGCTCGCCCTGTCTCTTCCCACAGCGAAGCCGGATGCACGATGGGCATGAGCAGATCCTGAACCCCGCGTTTTTCGAATTCATCACGAATGATCTGATCGATTTTCTTCAGAACTCTCCAGCCGAGGGGGAGGAAACTATAAATACCGGCCGTTATTTGAGCGATGAAGCCAGCTTGGGTGAGAAGCTTGTGGCTGATAGCAATTGCATCTTTAGGTGCTTCCTTGGTGGTTTTTCCGAAGAGGGTACTTTGGAGCATGTGGGTGTTTAGGGTATTATAAATTCCCTAGGATTGTACTCGAAAGAGCCCGGTGAGGGGAGAGGAAATACGGTATTTGTCATTCACTTCACAAGGCAATCGGTTTCCTTCGTGCGACCGTCACCACACCGGAGGCTTGGCTATAGGGTCTATCCGTCATGATATTCATATTCATGAAGTAAGATTCATTCATCGGGTTTCTGCTTGTTTTTCTCGCCGTGACCCATTCATTGATGACGATGTCAAAATGAGGTGAAGACTCCAAGGCTCTGTTGATCTGACGGCGGAAGAGTTCTACCACGGAAATGAGTCCTTCATTCGGAACTTGGTAAGCCAGTGGACCAAAAATTCCTTCCGGCATTTTCATTCCGGGGATATTTGGTATTTGAGGTGTAAAGGTGAATCCCTGGTAGGGTGGAGTGTGCCCCATTGCCTTCATTTCTCTTGAGCCTGTGCCTTCACCGGGGCGAACATCTTGAAAATGAACCAGAAACCCACCCATGACCAACACGCCGGCAATTTCTTCAATAGCATGTGGTAAATCAGCCGTGTTATCAAGACTCGATAGTCCCGTCACGAGTTCAAGAGGAGGCTTAGGGTTTATTTTTTCTTGGGGTATATCGTGATATGAGCCCTCAATGATTTTGGAGGCGAGTTCAGGATGAAGTACTCTATTTTTTCTGACGGCTTCTGGATTGATTTCCAATTGCGTGAAGCCATTCTTTTGCGTGTCCTTTGGTAAGAGGTCAGATACAAAAAACCCTGTAGCTCCAGAGCCAATATCGAGTCCACACTTTCCTTCCAGATCAAATTTTTTGAAGACACTTGCTATGATGGCTCGAAGTGCCCTCAAGTGTTTTAACCGATTTCTTGAAAACTGCTCTGATGCAATCGCTGTTGGCTGATTTCTGATGGCTCTTTCTTCCTCTGTAAGGTTTCTTTCTTGAACACTTGAAAGCCTAAAAGCTTTTACCTCTCCGAAACCGGTACAAAGCGATTTGATAATATCTGATTGATCCGTTGCTTTCTCTCCAACCAGGATTGTGAACCCATCAGTATTGTCGAGCATAGAGTATGATGACTTTTTAAGAATGCATCATACTTGTTTTCTTATAAATGTCAATATGCACCAAAAGGTTAGTTCTTTTTCTTCAAAAACTCCGTTTTGAGGACTATCTCGGATTTTCCAATGCGACATTCGACCTGCCCGGGATGCTCTGTGAGTTTGATATTATTGATCACTTCCCCTCTTTTCAGAGTCTTCGACATTCCCCGAACATCCAAGTCTTTGATAACGTGTACAGAATCACCATTGAAAAGCTGGTTGCCATTGCAATCGCGGACGATGATGGTTTCTTCAGTGTCGGACATGGGAGTCGTTAAGTGAATTTTGCACTGGAAATATAGCATAACTTCCTACATCTGTTATTTTCACTTATTGATTATTGTCGATGCTGAACACTACTAGTTCATCATCCTTGCAAATACAAAATGCTCGAAATTGCTGATTGATCCTAAAGGAATAAATTCCTTTTTCTTTCGGCTGTCGAAGTTTGAAATCTACCTGTTTGAAATGCCCTAGAAGAATATATTTCTTTGCTTTGTCATATTGTTTGGCCAGATTTCTTTCAAGTAAATATGGCGCGATGTAATCTTTTTCTAGTATCGCTAAGACCTTCATAATGAAAAGTTGGTAAGCTTTGATCTTGGGGTGTTATAAGCTTCTTCTGCTGCCTTTCTCATCTCAGGAGTTATTTCATGATCGGGAATTTCTCGAATTTCAACCGGTTCTACGGTTTGAATCGCTAATACATTTATCCGGCCTGCGGCATAAGCTTCCAAGAGCATACGAGCGACGGCTGAAACAGAGAGATGCTGTTTTTTGGCACGCTTCGCAGTTCTCTGATAAATCTTTTTATCAATTGAGAGGGTAGTGTGAGCCATTTGGATATACATAATAATTATGCAATAATTATATATTTCCCATGTAGCTTTTTCAAGGTCATTTGTCAGTTACATTATGAAAATACTAAGTACTCGGATTCACCAAATCAACGAATTATTTCGCAGATTCCTTCATGAATTCTTCATGTTCACTCGAATTGCGTCATCAGCTTGCCCACATCCACCGCTTTCACCTCCTCCACCAAGGTCGTTTTCACCCCTTCACGACTGGCTAATCGCTCCATGAAGTTCGGCTCGTCTCGGTTCTCGTAGAGCACACCCATATTGATTTCCTTCTCCAGATCATCGGCGGCTTTGCGGGCGGCCCAGATGTCGTGACGATCGTAATTCTTGATGTCATCAACGTATTTGATTCTCTCCCAAAACCATTCGTTGCTGGTCGACTTATTATAGGTCGGACAAACCTGCATGATCTCCACCACCGCGAAACCGTTATGATTCAAACCGGCGCGAATCATGTCCGTCATATGATTCACATTGCCGGAGAAGCTGCGGGCGACGAAAGTCGGCTTCAGGCTCAGGATCATCTGCAGGGGATTCAGTGGCTCCGTGGTGACGCCTTCGACCGTACCGTTCATGCGGCAGCCCTTACGAGTGGTCGATGAGGCCTGACCGGTGGTGAGGCCATAGTTCTCATTGTTGTGCAGGATGAAAAGCATCGGGTAATTATTTCGCACCGCATGGACGAGGTGATTTACCCCTTCGCTGAAGGTCGCTCCGTCGCCGGCCATGGCGATGACTTTGAGTTTCGGATTGGCGATCACCGCTCCGGCGGCAGCACTGATCACTCGACCGTGAAGACCATGGAGGGTGTAGGCGTGGATTTTGTCGGCGCCGTTGCCGTTACAGCCGATGTCGAAGCAGAGCAATGCGTTTTGTAGGCCGAGGTTTTCCAAGGTTAGCGCCCGCATCAGAGCGTTTTGAATTCCGAAGTTGCCGCAGCCAGTGCACCAGGTGAGTTTTTCCTCGGTGCCGAGAGCGAGGTATTGTTTAGATTTCTTGCCGAGTTGGGTAAGCTGGGTGGTCATGGGGATCTACAACTTCTTAAAGATTCCTTCGCTGTGCTCGGAATGACGGGTGGCATACTCCACCACTTCTTCTAGAAAAAACGGCCTTCCATCATATTTCAGAAACTTGTTCTTAAATTTCAGCCCGGTGTGCTGCTCGATGATAGTCCCCAACTGCCCGGTCATATTGCCCTCAATGAGGTGGACATTCTTATTCTCTTTGAAAAATTTTCGGACCGTTTTGTCTTTGAAAGGCCACATGAATTCGTAGTGGAGATAGTTCACGCTCACTCCTTTTTCTTTCAACACTTCCATCGCATCAATCACCGCACCTTTGCTGCTTCCCCAACCGATAAAGGAGATGTCAGCTTTTTTCGGACCAAAGATTTTTGGTTCAGGAATAACTTTCGCCACGGCTTCTTGCTTTCGCATTCGCTTGGCCTGCATCCTCGCCACCGGCTCGGAATCTTCTGTGAGTGTGCCGTCTTCCCCATGCTCATCGCTGTTGGCAAAATAGAATGCCTCCGACGATCCGGGATTCCAACGTTTGGAAACTCCTGAAGCGGTAATTTTGTAGCGATCAGAGCGTTGGAGTTTAGCTAATTCTTTTTTGTCCGTCACCAGGCCGTGTTGAATAGGGATGGTATTTTGTTTGAAGGGAGCGACTGTTGATTGGGATTCCGCTATGACTTTTTCGGTGAGGACGAGGACGGGGATTTGATAGACTTCGGCTAAATTGAAGGCGTGCTGGATAGTTTCGAAGCAGGATAGTGGATCACTGGCAGCGATGACTACTCGCGGGAATTCACCATGGGCGGAGTGGATCGCCAGATTCAAATCTGCCTGGGCGGTCCAAGTAGGGAGTCCTGTGGCCGGCCCGGGGCGTTGGGCAATGACGATCACCAAGGGACACTCGATCATGGCGGCCATGGAGACGGATTCGGTCATCAGGTCATAGCCTCCACCCGAAGTTGCCGCTAAGGCTCTCGTTCCAGCGAACATGGAGCCGATCGTCATTTGGGCGACGGTAATTTCGTCTTCACCTTGTTTCACGACCATCTTGGTTTCGAGCGCCCAGTTGGCCATATAGGTGAGAATCGAACTCGAGGGGCTCATCGGATAGGCATAGTAGGCCCGAACACCGGCGTGGATGGCGCCAAGTGTGATGGCGTGATTGCCGTCGAGCAGGATGGTGTTCAATTTTTTCCTCGGCTTTTCGATTTTGAAATTCACCAAATTTTTCAATCCCTCCGCCTTGTAACCGGCGTCGAGACAGAGGAGATCTTTGGCCAAAATATCTGGATTTTTTCCGTATCGTTCCTTCACTTCCTCCTCGAGTTCTTTTCGATCAAAGCCAAGGACTCGCCAGAGTAGTCCCAGAAGAACCATATTCGTCATGAGCTCATTGCCTCCGAATGAGTAGGCGATTTGGCGGGCGGGGAGATAGAGGAGTTTCACCTTTCTTTTCTTGGCTCGGGATTCCAGATCTTTGATCAGCTGATGTCGTTCGTACCCGTGAATCAGGATGCCACCTTCTTTTATCGTTCCCAAATACTCTTCCAACCCTGCCCGATCGAGTGCGACGACGATGTTCGTGGAATTTGATAAGCAATGCATCGGCTCCGCGCCAAAATCGATCTGCATATTCGAGTGACCACCTTTGATCAGTGAAGGATATTCCCGATCGAGATGCACCTGGAAGTTCATGCGCTTCAGTGTCTTGGCAATGATCGTGCCCACACTGGCCAGACCCATTCCTGATTCTCCCGCGATTTTTAAGGTAGTGCGTTTCATTTCAGAAGAATTTTAGCAAGGCTTTCCGCCCACTCTTTTATCCGCGTTTCCAGCTGATCGACCGGACTTTTGTTGATTCGCAGCGCATGGCAAAGGATTTTTCCTTTTGACTGTTCGATAGCGGTCATCAGAATATTCGCCGACTCAATATGATAATGATCATCGTATTTTGTATCTCCGAGGCCAATCACGGCCATGAGTTTTCCGTTCAAATCGATTTTTTTCAAGTCTTTCAAGAAGGGGGGAAAGTGATGTTGGATGACGCCGTGTTCATACGTAGGCGCTGCCAAGATGATTATCTCAGCATTTTTCAAATCTCGAACACTGCTTCGCTCAACGCGTCGGATCGAAACTGTAATGTTTTTACCTTCCAAAACCTGCTTCACCTTTTCACAGGTGAGCTCGGTGTTGCCACCACTGCTGCCGTAGATGATCAGGACTGAGGGCATTGAAGAGGTTCGATTATAATGACCCTCGTATTATACCTTTCCAGATTTATTTCTGAAGTCATATTCATGCTTGGCATGATCACAACTCCAGGCAATTGCAACAAACTTCTGATTGCGATTGACTCTTATTAGTCAAGGAGTTACTTTTCACAAGTGGTTATTGTTCTGATCGTCTATTTCTATTTTTCACTCTATGTTCACTGACTTCATTATCACCTTCCGCGAGACTCTAGAAGCTGCTTTGGTCGTTGGTATTGTTCTTTCATACCTTGCCCAGACCGGTTCGAGAAGTTGGTTCGGTACGGTTTATTGGGCAATCGGTCTGGCGATCATCACGAGCATCGGTGCCGGATATCTTTTCGAGATCTATCTGGGAGGCTTCGAAGGTGCTGCGGAAGAAATTTACGAAGGCATCATCATGCTCACGGCGGCGGCCTTGATCAGCTGGATGGTGGTCTGGATGGTTCGCCAGAA